>Ga0209273_10000372_pt1 | contig 61462 bp, 69 predicted proteins | sample tdAd471_FD_187126 | JGI IMG/M metagenome (GOLD analysis project Ga0209273, IMG submission 187126) | Marine sediment microbial communities from the Atlantic coast under amendment with organic carbon and nitrate - tdAd47.1 (SPAdes)... | ecosystem: Environmental > Aquatic > Marine > Coastal >...
GAGCAAGAGGCCAGTCCACCGGTTAAATGGAAATTTCCTCGACGAGAGAGGCGATTTCGGCCGAATCCACCCATGAAACTAAAACGACACGGACATGATGTGGAGCATATTTTTTTATGTCCGATAAGGCAAACTTATTGGACGTAGCAGGGAACTGCAGGGCGCGGCGGTTGCTACACTATATGGTAGGCAAAAGCGCCGTGGCAGGATAGTGTTGTGGTATGACCTATGCCCCACAAAGCTTCGACGGCGACTTCGACACGATACCCCGGATGCCGTCCTGGGTCACCTCGGCGCGGCCGGAAACCCCTGAAGATGTGGCGTTTTTGTCAGGGGCAGCGCTCAGCCACTTGCATCTAGTGTTGAGCCGTGAAGACGTGCCCCAGACCTTGCTTGGAGCGCGGCTGGTATTGCGCGCCGCGGTGGCCTGCGTGACGCATCAAGGGCGCATCGAACGAGCTCAGGAGCTTCGCGACGCGGCGGCGTTCCTGCAGCCCGGCGACAGCCCGGGTCCCGCGGGCGAGGTATATCTCTCGTGGCGACGGGCGGTCGAGCGACCCCTGTCAGTGAAGGCAATGCACCGCGCGCTGCCTGATCTGGAGCCCGAGCAGATCGCTGTTTGGCTCGACGCGGGGCGGGGGGCGCCGGTCCCGCGTGCCGCCGCCGTGCTGCAAGCCGTGATCGAGGAGCGTCCGCGAGACCACACCGCGTCACTGCTGCTCGCAGACGCTGTGCTGGCACAAGCGCTCGGGTGGAGCCATGTCCTGCCGCTTCTGGCCGTTGGCCTAAAGCGCGCTGATTTACGGAAGTCGGGTGAAGAGCTGCGGCTGGCCTGCCATCGGGCGATCTTGGCGGCTGCGACCGAGGCGACGCGGGAGGCCACCGACCTTGCCCGCCGCGCGGCCGGCTTGAAGGAGGTCGCACCGCGACTCCGGGCAAAGGGTGCCGACGAGGCCGTCGCGCTGTTCCTGAGCCGGGACGCGGTCGCCGCGACGTCGCTGACGTCGCTCCGGTCCGATCGAGCTGCCCGGCGGTTCTGCGACCGGCTGGTGGAGCTCGGCGCGGTGCGCGAGCTGACCGGGCGCGACACCTTCCGGCTGTACGGGATTTGAGTGATGGCGAAGGATTACGCGGATCAGGTGTTGGACCGGGAGCTGGAGGACCTGCCTCCGGAGCTGCGCTGGCGCGAATGGATGCGCCGGATCGAGGCCGTGCTCTTTGCCTCCGCCTCGCCCGTGCCGCGCGAAGACCTGGCCCGCGTGGTGGGGCAGGGGGCTTCGGTCGATCTTCTCATCGAGGATCTGACGTTGGAGTTGGCGGATCGTCCCTATGAGATTGCCTGCGTCGCTGACGCCTGGATGCTGCGGACGCGACCTGCCTATGCGCCGGCGATCCGGGCCGTTGCGGATGTCGGCGACCAGGATCTCGATCTGCGCGAATACGATGTCGCGGTCCTTGCCGCCATCGCCTATCACCAGCCGGTCACACGCGACGGGCTGAAGGACATCTTCGGCAAGGAGATCAGCCGCGACCTGATCGGCCGGCTGCATGCGCGTGGCTTGATCGGGACGGGACCGCGGTCGCCCCGGCGCGGAGCACCCTATACCTATGTGACGACCGAGCAGTTCCTGGTCGCCTTCGGCCTCGAGACGCTCCAGGACCTGCCGGATCGGGAGCAGCTCGAGGATGCGGGGATTGCAAGTGAAGTACCACAAGTCGATTTCGGCTAGCCTGTTGCCGATGTTGATGGGCGCTAAGGCTCTGTGAGAGCACTGTTTTCCTCTCATGGTTTCGAGTCTTGCCGGTCTCCGTTGCCGATACCTGATGTGAACTCCTCTATTCTGCTTATCGTTTCAGTCGCCGTGCAACGGTTCATGTGGGCCCTCAGAAATATTCACAATTTCAATACGATAATCGTTTCCTCCTTTTGACGAAGGCGGCTTTTGCTTCCTGACGGCTGAATCGTTGCAAAATCCGCGCAACGAAAACTTGCACTGATGAAAAATATAGGTGTATCAGCATCCTAATCGTTTCACACTTGCAGGATATCGTTTCATGGCCTTGTCGGATAAAGACATTCTTGACTTTGTCGGCGAGAACCCGGGTGCTGGACGCGATGCCATCCGGAAGGGCGTTGCAAGGGATGTAAGCGAAACCACCGTATGGCGTTTTTTGAAGCGCATGGTGGATGAGGGGCGCCTCGAAGTATCCGGCAAGGGCAGGGCGACGGGATACAGGATTGCCGGGGTCGCGGTCGTCCGGGCGCTTTTGTCGACGCCATATAACAGGCGGGCTCCCGTGTCCTATCGACCGGAGTTTCTCGACGCATACATCCCGGAAAAGACCTGGTACCTGTCTGCACCAGACCGCGAAAGACTGTTGGAGGCCGGCCGCCCGCGGGGCGGTGCAATTCCAGCCGGAACATACGCACGTCGGATCCTTGAACAGCTTCTGGTCGATCTCAGTTGGGCGTCGTCCAGGATGGAGGGGAACACCTACGACATTCTGCAGACCGAGCGACTGATCAGGTTTGGCGAAGAAGCTGCGGGAAAGGATCGAAAAGAAGCCCTGATGATCCTCAACCATAAGGAAGCCATCCAGTATGTCGTCGACAATCTCGATGAGATCGGGCTTCGGCGTCGGGATCTGTTCGCGATCCATGCGCTGCTCTCAGACGGTCTTTTGGCGGACCCGGCGATGTCGGGCCGGTTGCGTGCGATGACGGTCGGGATCTCGCACTCGAGCTATCGACCGCTCGACGATGCGGTCATGATCGCAGAGGAATTCGATATCTTGCTGCACAAGGCTGCGCAGATCACCGATCCGTTCGAGCAGTCCTTCTTCCTTCTGGTGCACATCCCGTATCTCCAGGCGTTTGCCGACGTCAACAAGCGGACTTCGCGCGTGGCCTCGAACATCCCACTTCTGAAGTCGGATCTTGCGCCGATGTCGTTTACGACGATGGACGACAGCGATTATATCGACGGGCTCATCGGGGTCTATGAACTGAACAACGTCGCGTTGCTGCGCGAGGTCTACATGGACGCGTATCTGGCTTCCGCCGAAAAGTACCGAATTCTCCGCGCTGAGGTGGAGAGCCCGGAAAAAGCGGCTCTGGCCTATCGGGAATTTGTTCGCGCCGCGGTCCGGCGTTGCGTTCTCGAGTTCAAGGAGTTCCGAAACGAGGCGGTTGATAAAATGGCTTTGGCTGCTGGCGTGCCCGATGCTGATCGAGCGGATGTTGTCGCTTACGTCCGTGAGCAGATCGCAGGGCTGCACGAAGGCAACGTAATCCGCTATCGGCTGAATCCAGATGATCTGGAAGGAGTGAACCTGCGCTAGATCGTCGATCGAACCGGACCGAGGAACGTCAACGCGTCAATAGCGCATTCAATCATTGCGATAGTCGTTGCAATGATGGGCATCCAAAATAGTGTGGTTCGGAAAGGGTTCCGATAATGGCACCTCGTATCGCGCAGTGTCAGCAATCATTGACGGTTGCAGTTTGGCGTCCGGCTCAGCTAGCAGTGGGCGCGAGTGCCCGCCATTTCTTCCGGTAGGCCGAGGCCGGGATCCCGACGCGCTTGCGAAACGCTGAGCGGAAACTCGATGGCTCGGAGTACCCGACTTCGGCGGAGATCGCATCTATCGGTATGGCCGTTGTTTCGAGGAGCTGCTTGGCCTCTTCGATCCGCAGGGTCTGGACGTAGTCGGTCGGTGCTTGGCCGGTGGCTTTTTTGAAACGCCGGTGAAACCCGCGCTCTGTCATGCCGCTCTGTTCGGCCATCGCGGCGACAGGACTCGGTGTGTCGTAGTGTTGCGCGGCCCAGACCTGCGCATCGGCGATCAACTGGTCCTGGTGCTGGCGGCCGGAGGTCAGGGAGGCATAGGATAGCTGGCCGTCAATATGCGGACCGATCAGGTAGATCTTCGCGATGCGGCGCGCTTCCTCGGCGCTGGCCAAGCGCCCGATCAGGTAGAGCATGAGATCTGCCCAGGCCGACGCGCCACCGGCGGTGACAACCCGGTGACCGTCGCCGGCGGGAACCAAAATCCGTTCACGGCAGACCTTCACTTCAGGAAAGTCGCGTCCCAGCATGTCGGCATAGCCCCAATGGGTGGTCGCTTCCTCGCCATCGAGCAGACCGGCCGTGCCCAAGAGCACGGAACCCGAGCAGACCGATGTGACGATTGCGCCGCGTGCGTGGGCTGCCGCAATCCAATCCGCGACCGGCCGCAGGTCCTCCGGTAACCCCGCGTTTGGATCAATATGCAGGTCTGACACGATAATGACATCCGGCTCGGGCGCCTCTCCGAGCATCGCATCGGGCGTGATCTTTCGTCCGTTGACGTCCCAATAGGGTGCCCCGTCGACCGTTCTGAGACTGGCGTTGAACAGCGGGACCTGCATCGGAAGACCGTGCAGCATTTCCCAGTCCCGCCCCACGGACGCCAGCACGTCCAGGATCGAGAACAGCGTCGACGTGCCCGAATGGCGTGATCCGATCACGACCGTATTAATTTTCATACCCTGCTCCAATCCTAATAGTTGGTCCGATTATCACCGTTCCTGTCCTTTCCGCTTCTAACGCATCCCGGCCGATCAGTCCATCCAGTGAGCAGGAAAACGGCCCGATGGGCCTTCGGAAACAGAGAAGGACGCAAGATGACAGTTCAGGAACCGATCCCGGCATTCAACGGAACAAAGGCTGAGGCTTTTGCAGAGCGTTTCGTCGGAACACTCAATGAGGCGGCACTGGCCGTCATGTCTTCGCTTGGTCACCGGGCCGGCCTGTTCGACGGACTGGCGGCCCATCCTGGCCTGACCTCGGTGGCACTTTCGGGCGAGATCGGCGTCAGCGAACGCTACCTGCGGGAATGGCTGGGCGTCATGGTGACCTCGGGCGTCGTGGACTACGACCCGACCGCGAAAACCTACACCCTGCCGCCCGAACACGCGGCCTTTCTGACCCGCGCGGCCAGCCCCGACAACATGGCTGTCACGACCCAGTTCATAGGTCTCGCGGCCTCGGTCGAGGACAAGCTGCTGGACCGTTTCAAGAGCGGCGAGGGTCTCTGCTATCACCATTTCGACCGCTTCCATGAAGTCATGGCAGAAGACAGCGCGCAGCTCGTCGTCGCCAACCTGATCGATGCGATCCTGCCCGTCGTGCCGGGCCTGATTGCGCGCCTCGAAAGCGGTATCGACGTGGCCGACTTCGGCTGCGGTGGCGGCCTGGCCATGCTGACCCTGGCACGGGCCTTTCCGAATAGTCGCTTCTTCGGCTTCGATCTCTGCGAAGACGCCTTTGCGCGGACCGCCGATGTGGCGGCGAGAGAGGGGCTCGGAAACCTGAGTTTCCACGCAAGGGATTTGTCCCAGGGAGGGGCGGTCGGCGAATTCGATCTGGTGACGGCTTTCGACGCCGTTCATGACCAAGCCGATCCGAAAGGCTTCCTGCGCCTGATCCGCCGCTCGCTGAGACCCGGGGGTTTCTTCCTGATGCAGGACATCGGCGGTTCGCGCGATCTCGAGAAGAACGTCGGAAACCCGTTCGCACCGCTCCTGTTCATGATCTCCAGCATGCATTGCATGCCGATCTCGCTTGGACAGGGCGGACCTGGCCTGGGCGCGATGTGGGGTGTCGAGACTGCCGAGGAGTACCTTGCCGAGACAGGCTTCGCACCGGTCGAGACGCATCGTCTGCCGCACGATCCCCTCAACGCCTACTTCGTCGCCCGCGTCTGAGCGGAGCCGGAAAGGACCAATGACATGACCATGATTTCATCGAATGCCGGCGCAGGTCGCCGGCGGGTTCCACGTATCGCCGTCGACATTCGTCGATGGGTGGAGAGCGCCGGAGAGAGGCGCCGGGTTCGCCGGGAGATGCGGGAGCTTTCCCAGCTCCCGGACCACCTGCTCCGTGACATGGGGCTCGAGCAATATGCGGCCCCACGAGACGCCGCAGTTCTGCTCATCTGGCGATAGACCACTGAAAGGAAGGACCCATGAACAGGATTGAACCAGGCAGCGCGCTTGTGATCGGCGCGGGGCTTTCGGGCCTTGCCGCGGCACATGTGATCGCCGAACGCGGCGTGCCCGTCACCGTGCTGGAAGCGCGGGACCGGCCTGCCGAACCCTGGCGCGCACGCCACCCGGCCCTGCGGCTCAATATCCACCGCAAGTTCGCCGGACTCCCCGGGCAGGCGGCACCGAAAGGCGATGGCACCTATCTGAAGCGCGACACGGTTGTCGCGCATCTCGAACGCTATGCCGGACGCCTCGATGCACCGATTCACTACCGCTGCCGCGTGACGGAGATCAGCGCCCTCGACGGCGGATGGCATGTGGCAACGAACACCTACGCTCACCGTGCCGAGAACCTCATCGTCGCCACGGGCCGCGAAAGCATCCCGCATATCCCCGAGTGGCCGGGAAGGGGACGCTTTCCGGGCGAGTTCCTCCATGTCGCCAATCTCGGCGACGTGTCACGCTTCGATGGCAAGCGCGTGCTTGTCGTGGGCGCCGGCAACTCCGGTACCGACGCACTGAACCACCTGGCGAGCCACACTCCAGCCGAGGTGATTGTGTCCCTTCGCTACGGACCAGCGGTCGTGCCGAAGCGCATTTTCGGGTATCCGCTCCATGGGCTGGCGCGCGTGTTCGCGGCTCTGCCGAACGGTGTCCTCGATCCGGCGTTCAAGGTGACGGAAGGGCTCTTTCTCGGAGACCTCCGGCGCTACGGGCTGACCAGTCACCCGGAAGGCGGAAGCACGCGCCTCGTCCGGGACGGGGTGACCTTCGCGATCGATGACGGCTTCGTCGCGGCGCTGAAGGCCGGGCGATTCCGGATCGTTCCGCGCGTCGAACGCTTCGAAGGCGAGCGCGTTCATCTCGCAGACGGCACGTCCTACACACCCGACGTGGTCATCGCTGCGACCGGCTATCGGACCGGCCTCGAACCGCTCCTGGGCCATCTCGGCGTCCTCGACAAGAATGGCAGACCGCGCCATCCGATGGGCGAGCCCGACCCGGAGAATCCCGGCCTCTGGTTTACCGGCTTCAAGCCGATCTACACCGGCTTCTTCGACGCCGCAGGGATTGCAGCCCGCCGGATCGCGTCTGGCATCACCGGTGACGCAGGCCGGGTCATATCCTCCAAAACGACTGTCGCGCCGATCCGGGGCGCCGCACCGAAGCGATCCGCCGCGGCGGACGCATGACCATTCTACAACCCACTGAAAGGAACACCCCAATGCGACACACCACCCTTCTTTGCGCTGCCGCCATCGCGGCGATGCCACTGGCGGCAAGCGCCGAAGGTCTCCTCGCGGCCTTCGACGTGGCCGAGGACCTCTCGCGCTTCGTCTTTGCCTCTGCGCCGGTTTTCGAGGACGGGATGCCGGCCTATGGGAACGCCTTTGTCACGCAGGGCTACATCTATCCCGCAGGGACGCTTGATGGCGGTGTCGAAGGCACCCTGGCCAACGGCGATCCCGCCTTTCCCGATCTGGTCATCGGTGAATGGACCTGTGACGGCTACTTTGTCGGCGAAGGCATGCGCACCGAGACCGGAGCCATCGTGGTGACGCGGCAGGTGTACCGGTTCCACGACGGGGATTTGCTGATCAGCCATGGTGCCGAGCTGGCAGATCCCGGCGTCACCGTCACGCGCGCCGTGACGGGTGGCACGGGTGACTACGCCGGAGCGCCGGCCGAGATGCACCAGGTGATGCTCGGCATGAGCGATGGCTACGGCGTGCGGCTCCAAATCGAGCTCGGCGATGGTCCTGAACCCACCTACCCGAGCCAGGAAGATCACACGGAATGGGATTCCGGTTTCCCGGTTGGTCCGGTGGGGCCGGATGCGTCGTGGCAGACCGGGTGAAACGAGGCTCGAGGACCCGGCTGGCGGCGCGCGCGCGACCTGTTCGCGCCGCCAGCCGGAACCGGTGTCCAACACCAGCACGTGCCTAAGAAGAACGAAGTGATACAAATGACTTTCATCGATATCTCGCAGAGCACGGGCGCTCCTTCCCGGCACGTAAAGCGGAATGCGACCAGGGCCGAAACATGGGCGCTGCTGAAGCTCGCCGGGCCGTTAACCGGTCTCGCGCTCGTCAACATGGCGATGAGTGTGACCGACACGCTGATGACGGCGGCTTTCGGAGTCGAGGCTCTGGCTGCCGTCGCAGTCGCGAGCGACTTCTACTCGATCTGCTTCTATCTGGCTGTCGGCTGCATCGGCGGGCTTGGTCCGCTCTACGCGGCTGCCCATGCGGCGGGTGACGCGGATCGTCTGGCGCGTCTCAGGACGGCGGGCACCATCGCCTACGCTCTTCTTGCACTGCCGATCTGTGCGTTGCTTTGGAACACCCCGGCTGTGTTGCGCATGCTCGGGATCGAACAGAACCTCGTTGAAGCCGGCACAGGCTATGTCCGGGCGATGGCGCTGACGCTAGTGCCGATGCTGGCGGTGGGTGTGTTGCGAACCCGGCTGACCGCAATCGAGCGACCGGGCGTCATGCTGCGGATCACCCTGTGCGCGGTACCTCTGAATGCTGTCTTCAACTACGCGTTCATGGACGGCGCGTTCGGTATTCCGGAGCTTGGCGTAACAGGTGCGGGGGTGTCGTCCCTGCTGGTTGGCCTGCTCACGCTCGCGGCCCTCGTGGTCGAGGTCCGGCGCACGGGAGATAGTGGGTCAGGTCGCCTTGATCCGGGCGATGTTGCCGAGATCTTCCGTATCGGAGTGCCGATCGGCGTCGCCACCCTTGCCGAGGTCGGAATCTATCTCGGAGCTACAATCTATGCCGCCTCGCTCTCCGTGACAGATGCGGCGGCGCATTCCGTGGCAATCCGCCTCGCTGGCGTTGGATATACTTTCTACTTCGGCTTGCAACAGGCAGCGATGACCCGCCTGGCACGAGTGGAGCCCGCATCAGATCGGGAGAACGAAGTGAGAGGCAGCGCGATGCTGCTTGGCGTCACAGTCGGTCTGTCTCTTTGCATCGTTCTCTTGGCGATAGCGTCCCCGGTGGCGGATTACATGCTGCGGAGTTCGACACCTGCCGCCGTCGGCGTTGCAATCGCCGTCATCGGCGCGCTTGCCGTGGCCGAGCTGTCGGGTCCCGCCGGCGCAGCCGCAGCCGGATTGCTGCGCGCGAGGAAGGTGACGCGCCCGGTCATGATCTACTCGCTGATCGGAAACTGGGCGGTCGCAGCACCCCTGATTGCTGTCTCGACGATCGTCTTCGATATGGGTGCGATCGGCATTTGGATCGCGATGGCCATCGGAACGATCGTCTATTCGGGCCTTTGCGTTCTGGCGCTTCGCAGGCGTCTCACCGGGGGAAGGGCGACATGAGGCTCTATTACATGCCCGGCGCCTGCTCGCTCGCCCCACACATCGCTCTTCGCGAGGCAGGTCTGCCGTTTGACCTGGTCGAAGTCGACTACCGGACGCGACGCACAACAGGCGGCGGCGACTACCGAGAGATCAATCCGAAGGGGTATGTGCCCGCGCTCGTTCTAGAGACCGGTGAGACTTTGACGGAGGTGCCGGTGATCCTTCAATACGTGGATGGCCTAACCCCCGCGGCCACATTGCTGCCGGCCTCGGGGCTGCCGCGCCTGCGGGCGCTGGAATGGCTGAATTTCATCGCGACCGAGATCCACAAGAGCTTCAGCCCGCTTTTCCGGCCGGAAACACCACTGCCCTTGCTCGAGCCGGGACAGCAGCATCTCCGCCGCAGATTGGCCGTTGTCGAGCGACATCTGCGCCAGCAGCAATACCTCATGGAAACCGGCTTCTCCCTCGCGGATGTCTATCTCTACGTCGTCTGCCGTTGGCTGAAAGATCTGAACATGGCCCTTGCGGATTGGCCGTCTCTCAGGTGGCACACCGATACAATTGCGAAACGACCATCCGTCCGGCAGGCGATGACGCAAGAGGGGCTGATATGATGCCCGGACCAAAGGGACGGAATACCGACAGACTTGCCATGTACCGCGAAATGCAACGCGCCGTTCCCGGTCTCGACGGCATGTACCGGCTTCTTCAGGCGCTGATTGCAAGTCTCGAGACAGAGGCGCCCCGGGTTCTGATCGTTGGCGCGGGCGGGGGCAGGGAGCTCGGAGAACTCGCGAATGGACACGTCGCGGGCCAGATCACCGCGATCGACCCGTCTGCGAAGAACCTCGACCTGGCGCGAGTCGTCGTCCAAAAGCCCGGATTATCGCCGGAGGTCCGGTTTCTGGTCGGTACCGTGGACGCCGTCCCCAAAGGAGAGACATTCGATGTCGTGACATCGATGCTGGTGATGCATCACCTGAAGGATGACGGCACCAAACTGGCATATCTGAAAGGACTTCGGGAGAGGCTCGCGCCAGGCGGTCATCTGATTCATGCGGACGTGTGTTTCGACCAACCCGAGGAGTTCGACCAACTGGTTCCTCTCTATCTGGCACATGCTCACATCTCCGGGGTAACCCCGGAGGCGACGCGTCTGGAACGCGACGCGATCCCGAACCTGTCGGTGGTGTCGGGCGCCCGAACGAGAGACCTCTTCGCAGAAGTCGGCCTGACCGAGCCGTTCGAAGTGTTTCGCTCGCTCTGGTATAGGTGCTGGATCAGTTCAGGGCAGTCATGAGCGACGCACACACCCACAACAAAACAGCAAGGAGGGATAAATGCACTCCATCATCTACGATGTCGCCGTCTCGATCGACGGCTACATATCCGGGCCGGGCGGAGATATCTCGCAGTTCGCGCAGGAGGGCGCGGTGGTCGACGACTACACCGCACGGCTCGAGACCTACGCGACCGCGATCATGGGGCGGGCAACCTACGAATTCGGCTATCGCTTCGGAATGGAGCCGGGTCAGAATCCCTACCCGCACATGAAAACCATCGTGTTCTCGAAGTCTCTCGAATTACCCGACAGCTCGGAGATCACGGTGGAAAGATCGTGCGACGAGGATGCGGTAGGGGCCGTCAGGCAGCGATCGAGCGGCCCGGTGTACCTTTGCGGCGGCGGTGCCTTTGCCGGCTCTCTCCTCATGTCCGGCCTCATTGACACGCTGCGCATGAAACGCGCACCCATCGTTCTCGCGGATGGTGTCCGCCTGTTCGGCGATGCCGAAATCTCGCCCCGGCTCGAACACGCGGAGACGCGAGACTACGGTGGCGGCTATTTGTTTCAGGAATTCAGGGTGTTGAACGAAAAATGATGGCGGAGGTCGGCACCGGTGACTTCCAGGAACGATAATGGAGCCGCCTTATCACCGAAGCCGTTGTTCGGTGCGGCTTTTCGATCCCCTCCAACCGAACAAGTCATTGAATGACACACCTTGACGCTGCACAGTCTTATGTCAGTTCGGTTTCTTCAATCGCTCGACCATCTCCGTGAATCCACGCGCCTCGGCGTGTTCAAGGGACGTGACACCATCGCGGTCGGCCAGCGAGCGGTCGGCCCCGGCGGACAGAAGTGCATCGAGCACAGCCTGGTGAGCCGGCCCGCCGTCGCCCAGCACGACGGCTTCCATGACGGCCGTCCAGTGCAGATTGTTGACGTGGTCCAGAGGTGCGCCCGCCGCAATCAGGCGCCGCACGACCTCGACGTGGCCGAGATGGGCCGCGGCGATCAGCGCGGTGCCGTCGTAGGGACTGCTGACAAGACCCGGATCGTTGCCGAGGTCGATGGCGAGCGACATGAGTTCGAGATCGTCCGCCACTGCGGCAATGGTCACGACATCGTAGGCCCGATACTCGAGTGCATTCATGTCGGCACCGGCATTGGCGAGTGCGCGAAGCGCCTCGTCCTCGGAGGCGAAGGCCGCCACGTGGGCCGGCGTGCGACCTCTGGAGTCACGGGCATCGACATTGGCACCCTCCGCGACCAGCTGGGCAATCCCAGCGACATCGCCCTCATGGGCGGCCCGGAAGAGGCCGTTATAGGCCGCGACTTCGCTCGGCGAAGGAGCGGTTTGCGCCGAGGCCGAGCAGGCAAGTCCGATGAAAATGGTGATCAGCGAAAGACGATGCATGAGTCTACTTTCTTGGGGGTGTTCGTGAGGTCGGGTCCGCGCCTGACGCGCGGACCCCGTTGACTTTATTCGGCGCCGATCGCGTCGAGACCCACGCGGGCGCAATCCGCGTCGATCGCACCCGACGGTGCGCCGCCGACGCCGATGCCGCCCACGAGCGCGCCACCGATCCGGATCGGCAGACCGCCGGCCTGGATCACGAGACGCGGGTCCATGTCGCGCAGGCCGTTGTTTTGCGTGCTGCCCGAGATGAACTCGGCAAGCCCGGCGGTGTCCCGACCGAGACCGGCCGAGGTGAAGGCTTTGCCGGTCGCGCTCGACGCGGTGTGCGGGCCGGAATTGTCGGCTTTCAGAAGCACCTTGGTGTTGCCGTCGCGGGCGACGAGCGCAACGCTGACGTTGTGACCTTCGGCGGCACAGGCTTCAAGGGCCGCATTCGCGGCGTCACTCGCCATGGCGAGCGGCAGATAGGGGCTGGTGGGCAGGTCCTGCGCGTGCGCCGCCAAAGGGGCGGCAAGGGCGGCGACAAGAGCGGTTGTTCTGAGCACGTCGGTTCTCCTTTGCTGGTGACAGGGGATACCTACGACATCGTGGGACCTCGCCCCATTCGTAGACCGGCCCGACGCCTCCGTAGAACTACGGAGCGCTCTCGGTCTCGATCCAGAGACGCGTCATCTCGGCAGGTGAGGTTGTGCCAAGCTTGGCCCCGATGGCCGCGCGATGGCTTTCCACGGTTCGGGGCGAGACGTCGAGCGCTGCGGCGATGTCACGGGTCGCAAAGCCGCGCGCCACGAGTGACAGGACTTCCCGTTCGCGCGGGGTTAGCCCGTTCAGGAGCGCCAAGGTCTCGCGGCGCTCCGCATCGGCTTCGGCGGCCCGGATGAACGCCGTCTGACCTTTCTGAATCGCGTCGATGAGGTCCTGTTCGTCCACCGGTTTCGACAGGAAGTCGATGGCGCCGTTGCGGAACGCCTTGCGACAAGCCTCGATGTCGCCATGGCCCGATATCACTACGGTCGGCCAGGACACGCCGCTGGCGGTCAGGCGTTCCTGTAGCTTCAGCCCCGAGATCGCTGGCATCCGGATATCGAGGATCAGACAGCCCGGCTCAAGTTTCGAGAGAGTCGAAAGGAAGTCCTCGGGGCCTGGGAAGGTTCTGACATCGATCCCCACGGTCGAGAGCAGCAGCGAAAGGGCGTCGCGGACCGCAGCATCGTCATCGACGAGGTAGACCGGCGCGGTCATTCTGCGGCCTGCCTGGCGGTGCGGGTCAGCGGCAGGCTGATCCTGAACCGCGCACCCTCGCGGGTCTCGACCACCGTCAGATCGCCACCGGCCCGCTCGACCAGGCGATGGCTGAGCGCAAGGCCGAGGCCCGTTCCGTTTTCCCGCGTCGTGACAAAGGGTGTGAACAATCGATCCCGCACGTCCGACCGGATGCCGGGACCGGTGTCGCTGACGAAGGTCACAGCCATGTTTCCTTCCAGCGAGGCTTCAACCGCAACCTCGCGTACACCCGCACTCTCGGCAACAGCGTCGAGGGCATTCCGAATCAGGTTGAAGAGAACCTGCTCGAGCTCCACGCGATCCCCTTCCACAAGTACCGGCGTCGGCGGCACCGTCACGTCGAGGCGGGCGCCAAGCTCTGTAGCCTGTCCCGCGAGCAGTGTTTCGGCCACGTGAATACATTCTCTCAGATCGATCGGTTCTGCATTGCGCCCCCGCGGCCGGGTCCAGGTGCGCAGGCGCTCCAGGATGGCGGAGGCGCGCCGCGTCTGTCCGACCACGTCGTCGAGGATAGCCGCGACACGGTCCGAGTCGCCCCGTGCGGTCAGGTGTCGGGCCGCCTGCGCCTGTGCCAGGATCGCTGTCAGGGGCTGGGTCAGTTCGTGCGCCATGCCGCTTGCCATTTCGCCGAGCGCATTTACCCGTGAGGCGTGGCTGAGTCGGGTCTCCAGGCCGCTCAACTCGGCCCGCGCTTCTGCAGCCCGCACTTGTGCGCGCTGCCGCCCAATCGCGCGAAGTGCCATGGCGCCAAAGGCGATCAGCGCAAGGACGAGCGCCACCCGGCCCGGCGGCAAAATGTCCGATACCGTCATTCGGATCGCGGTCCTCAGCTGAAGAGGCTGGGTTCCGCTCGAAAGAGCGCGGGTGAATTGTGGCGAGAGCCCGTCCTCGGCCGCATCGACGAGCGTCGTTCCGTTGGGAAGGGCAAGCCAGCGCGCCGTCTCTGGTCGCGTCCAGTACGCAGAATCCCCGTCAAGCAGGGCCGCCGCGTCGATAACAAGAGCGAGCCCATATCGCGCCGCCTCGGAATTGGGGCTTCGCTTCACGATCAGATAAGCAGGGCGCTCGGAGGGAAATCGCACAAGAACCGGGGCACCGGTCGAGCGTCCGGCCGCCGCGCGGATAAGCTCCCGGAGGTCCGCTTCGCGGACCCCGACATCCAGCACGCCGTCTTCGGCATTGAGCGGCACGAGGGAGATGCCGATGATCCGCGGGTAAAACTGCATGATCGTACCCGCAACCTCACGAAAGAGGTCCGGACGCTGCTCCTGGCCAGCCACCGCAATCGCCGAGAGGGCCGTCAGGTGCGCGTCATGCTGGTCGACGCGTTGCGAGGCGACCGCGTGTAGGCGCTCGCTCTCCGCCGTCAGATCGGCCAGCCGAGCGCGGCGCTCGAAACTGGCGAGGGCTGCCAGCGCAATACCACATACCAACACCCAGACGCCCGCCCGGGCAATTGGCCGGCGCAGGAGGTCTTGGGTTGACTGCTTTGTCTCTGACACGTGTCCGGTTCCGGTGCGAGCGATGCCGATTGCGCATCATGAAGTCGGGGGCAGCTTAACCTCAAGGCGCGATTTTGAAATCCGTAGGACTACAGAGACCGGTCAGGGGTGAGATGATCAATAAACCAGTACTGTCCCCGCGGCGAATATCCGGAATGCGGGCTGCGATCGCAGCGTTCGGTCGCTGATGTAACGAGCGCAGCGGGCCGTTCAGTGCGGCATCGATAATGTCCCTCCGAAACCGCATCCAGGTAAACCAATTGCCGCGCCTGGCGCTGCCGTGTGACGCGGCGGTCAAGTATGAAAGAAGCGGGTCGAACCCAGTGCAAGAAATGCTGTGAAACTCGGCATGTTGGCCATTCCGAGGGTGCGTCCGGGTCGGGCATCGTTCAGGTGTTGACGGGACGCCATCCCAGTTCGGTTTCCAGAGTCATGGCCAGTTCGATCAACTCGTCCATGATCCGCATCTGAAACTCATCGGGATCGATACGGCCGACCCGGATATCGGGCGTCGGATAGAGTGTCTGGCGCCATAGAAGTCGTTTGAAGAAGCGTATGGAAAGCTCGAGATTCTGATTCGAGAATGCCAGGACAGGAAGCAGCCGCCGGAACAGGTCCACCGCCGCGGCTCGATCGCCGCTTCTGTAGAGATCGATGATGCGGACATAGGCGAAGTGCATCGCAGTGGGCATGAACGCATCGACGCCGCGATCCAAAGCCTCGATCAGCTGCTGGACGGCCCAGCCGCCCGATACATGCAGCGCGCCGGAGGTTTCTGTTTTGAGTTGCGAATATTTTGCGCCCGCGTTGGCGGTTTCGACCTTGAGATAGCGGAACGCCTCTTCCCGTTGGAACGCGCCAACAATGGCGGATACAGGCAGACCGACGCTGGTCGCATCCCAGTCCTGAACCATGACCGGCAATCCCGATGCGTCGGCGAGTCGGCCGATTTCGTCCGCGAGGTCATTCGCATCGTGCGTGGAAAGGCTGGCGAGAACGATGTCACAGCCCAGCTGGCCGATACGCCTGGCGTCGGCCAGCCGTTCTTCGGGGGTCGGTGCGGAAGCGCCACCGATGACAGGCACCTTGCCCGCAACCGTCTGCGTCACCGTCGTCAGGATGGCATCGCGTTCCGCATCCGACAGGGCTTCGACTTCGGCCGCCATTGCGGGCACCAGAAAACCCGCGACACCCGCCGCCAGCGCATAATCCACATGCCGCCTGAGCGCCTCGTGGTCGATGTCATTGGACAGTCCAAACGGTGTGTTCAGGACAGTGACGATGCCGCGCATGGCTTTCTCCGCATTGCCAAATCTGATCGGGTTCTTCGCAACCTCTATACGTTGATCTCCGGGCTTTGTGAGCGCTTGGTCCGAAAAGTTGCGATCGTTGATATGGGCTTTGTTATTGCACGGACCAATCCGGACGCCGATCATCGTATGTGAACCGCTGGCGAAAGGAGAAGCCACATGAGCCGCAACGTAGCTTTGGTGACCGGGTCCAGCCGAGGGATCGGACTTGGGGCTGCCGTGGCGCTGGCCTGCGAAGGCTTCGCCATCGCAGTGAATGGCCCGTCGGATGATGAGGAGTTGCGCGCGGCAGTCGATACCGTCCGGGCGGAAGGCGTGGACGTGATGGCCGCGCCCTTCGACGTTACCGACCTTGCGGCACATGACCAGGTTTTGGGGGAGATCGAACGAGAGTTGGGATCGCTGACCACATTGGTCAACAACGCGGGCGTCGGCGTCATGGAGCGTGGCGACCCGCTTTCCGTCTCGGAGGAAAGCTTTGACCGTTGCATCGCTGTCAATGCCAAGGCTCCGTTCTTCCTGACGCAGGCGTTTGCGCGCAGGCTGCTGGCTCGGGACCGGAGCCCGGGTCTGTTCCACGCGATCGTAAATGTCACATCGGCCAACGCCGTCGCCGTCGCTGAACCGCGGTCGGAATACTGCGTCTCCAAGGCCGCTGCTGCCATGTCGGCAAAGGCCTGGGCGGTGCGGCTCGGGCGCGAGAGTATCGCAGTTTACGATGTGCAGCCGGGGCTCATTGCGACGGAAATGACGGCGCCTGTCATCGCGCAATACGAAGAACGCGCAAGAGCCGGACTGACGCTCATCCCACGCGTCGGCGACCCGTCGGAAGTCGGTCGCATCATCGCCTCGCTTGCGAGCGGAAGACTGCCCTATACCACTGGCCAGGCGATCTCGGCGGACGCCGGGATGCTGGTTCCGCGTTTCTGACGCGGTGCACGTGAAGAAAGCTCCACAACCAGTGCGGAGAACCAGCGGTCGTGTCTGTTCTGTCTTAGACCCTGTTGTGATCGATCCAACGCGACAGCAGACCGCGATCTCTGAAACATTCGTCCGGGACCATCACCTGCCGGCGCTGTGCCAACCGCTCGGCAAAGGCGACCTGCTTCGATGACGGTTGCGGATCATAGGCGGGCCTCAGTCCTGCATGTGTCGAGATCCAGGCACTGAGTTTCGCCCGGTCGGTCTGGACATCCCAGGGTAAGACAACGTTCTGACGCGAAGCAATCCGGCGTGCGTAGGCGATCTGCTTGGGCGTCGCGGGCAGGGTGGTCGTGGCCATGCAGGCATCCTCCGGTTCCGTGTGAGGAGTATAGAACATAGCACGAACAAGCGCAACGGTTAGGCAGTATACGCAGATAGTCTACCACATGTGGTAGCATCTCTTGATGCTGACGACTGGTTCGATTGCAATCCTAATGACGCCGAAAGCGGAAGGCGCTTTCCCCTTGGATGGTCGAACCTCGGCGACAGTTGGGTAGGTTCCGTCTGGGCTCCAGGACGCTCCACCGCAGCGTTGCCTGCGACTGCGTCGCACCCGTCGTCACCTCGTCTCACCGGGTTTCCCCAGGTTGGCGAGACATTCATGAGGTCCGGTGCTTGCCCGGACCCCGGCGCGGCCTTACTTTAGTCGGGTGTTCATGGGGGCAGATTTGGACCGAACGGTCACAAACAGCGAAGACAATCTGGCCTTGATTGACGGGTTCGTGCGGCAGCACTACCGACTACCTGGTGCGCTGCGCCTGCATCGCCATGCCATCGGTTGGGATCTCCTGCGGGCACCGGCCAACATTGCCCTTGCGCCATTGCTTCTGCTCGCCCGGCTTGTCTCGATCCTGGCGCATGTTCTGCGCCTCCGCCGGCTGTCGCGCTTCGCTGGCCGCCTCCGACCGCAATTCCGATCCGACGTCGGGGCCGTCCTCGAGGCCGACCTCCTGACAGACGTGCTCGCCCACCGCGGATCGAAAGACACTGAGCTCGACTCCGAGACCGCTCGCGGTTTCGTCCGCGACTATGTTGCCGTTCGCGGCGCGGTCTCCGAGGTCGGGACGACGCTCGTGGTTCTTCTGGTCGGACTCTTGGTGTTTCATGCCGTGACGCCGGGCGTGATCTCGCTTGCGCCCGTGGTGACCGAGCGCGCGGCGCACGCACGGGATGTGGCTGGCTTTCCGCTCGGCCAATGGCTCGGGGACGCCTGGTACGGCCTGTTCCCTGGCGAACGACCGCTCGGGCACTTCTTGGTGGTTGGTATCGGACTGGCGCTCGGGCTCTCCCTCGTCACCACTTTTTCCGGCATCCTTGCCGACCCGCTTCAGGCCCGGCTCGGCATTCACAGACGCCGGCTTCGGCGCCTCCTCCGGCAGATCGATCTCCCCACCGAAGTTCGCCCGCGGATCGAAGGCGAGTTCGTTCTGGCCCGCAGCACCGATATCGTCGACGTGGCGACCTTGGTATTTCGGCTTTTCCGGTCGTAAGAGCACTCCATGGAGTCCGCCGAATGTGGCTTCCCCACGTCCGGCGCGACCTCCTGAAATGAGTCTGGTGCCGACGTAGACAATTTACCGCGAAAAAGGTCGCCGGACCTGCGACCTCTTGTGACACCCTATGCACCGAGATCCGCCTCAACATACGCTCTGGGTTAGGATCCGGAAACTACATTGCGACCGCCAATCGAGACCACTGCTTTAACTTGTGCCGCAAATGGCTGGCCGGATACCCTCATGACGTAGGTCCGCTGGTTTACTGCCCCTTACCTTCGGAAAGAGAAAGCGGGCTTCGGGTTTTGTCGGATCCGGAGAAGGCGGGAAAGGGGTCTTGCGGGTTGGTGACTGAGCCAGCCACCTACTGCGGAACTGCTTTCCAAAGCCGTTCTCCGATCCGCGCACGGTCGCCCGTGCGCTCCCCCCAGACATCGGAGAACACACATGGCCAAGCCCAAGAGTAAATTCGACGCTGCGGCGTCGATCACCAACGAACTCATCGAGATCATCGACCGGGGCGTGCTGCCCTGGCGCAAACCCTGGCAGGTCGGTGGCAGTTCAGTGCCGCTCAGGCAGAACGGCGAGCCCTACCAGGGAATAAACAATTTCCTGCTGACAATGCGTACCCTGATGGCCGGATACACGTCGCCTTTCTGGATGACACTCAAGCAGGCGAACGCGCTGGACGCGAAGGTCGTCAAGGGCTCGAAATCCTCAATCGTCGTCTATTACGGGACCGCCGAGCGCGACCGGGACGAAGGCGCTCACGAGGATGAAACGGACACGGAAGATCCCAAAACCATCCCCTTCATGAAATCCTACCGCGTCTTCAATGCGGATCAGATCGAAGGGCTGGACTCCCGTTTTCATCCCGAGCCTCCGGAGACACCGGAATATCCCGAACGCGCTCCGATCCCGCATATGCAGGCCTTCTTCGAGGCCATACGTGCGACGGTCAGTTTTTCGGGTCGCGAGGCCTGCTACGTGCCGACGCTCGACAAGATCTACATGCCTCCGATTGAGGTCTTTGACGACCCACTGAACTTCTATGCCGTCTGGGGTCACGAGCTCGGCCACTGGACAAAACCCCGCCATCGCCTGAACCGCAGCTACGGCGATGCTCGGTTCGGGAACACGGCCTATGCACTGTCTGACGTCATCACCTACCGGACAGTTTTTGGGGTTTGAGCAACGGAGGATTTCTGGTTCATCGAAGCCATTATGGAGCGAAGATGAACAAGAAATCCGGAACATCAAAAGACGCCGCTGACAAGCTGGTCAGGGGTATCAAGCGCAGGACCCGCAAACACTACTCAGCCGAGGAGAAGATCAGGATCGTCCTGGCGGGCCTGCGTGGCGAGGAGAGCATTTCTGCGCTTTGTCGTCGCGAGGGCATTGCCGAGAGCCTGTATTATTCCTGGTCGAAGGAATTCCTGGAGGCGGGCAAGAACAGGCTGGCGGGTGACACGGCCCGTCAGGCGACATCCCCCGAAGTCAAGGAACTGCGATCGGAGTCAACGGCCCTGAAAGAGGTCGTGGCCGAGCTGACGCTCGAGAACCGGCTGCTCAAAAAAAGCATGATCGGGGATGGGGAGGACGGAGAATGAGATACCCCGCGTCTGAGAAGCTGGAGATTATCCGCATGGTTGAGGCATCGCATCTGCCGACGCGGCAGACCCTGAAAATGCTCGGCATCCCCAGCAGCACATACTACGACTGGTATGCCCGGTGGAACGACGGTGGTATCGACGGACTTGCCGATCGTTCTCCCCGACCCGCGTCGGTCTGGAACCGCATCCCGGACCCGGTGCGCGAGGATGTCGTCGACTTTGCGCTGGAGCACGAAGACCTGACGCCGCGCGAACTTGCGGTCAAATACACTGATGAGAAACGTTACTTTGTCTCGGAATCCTCAGTCTATCGCATTCTCAGCGCCGAGGATCTGATCACGGCCCCGGCCCACGTTGTGATCCGCGCGGCCGATGAGTTCAGGGATAAGACGACCCGTCCGAACGAACTCTGGCAGACCGACTTCACCTACCTCAAGGTGATCGGCTGGGGCTGGTTCTACCTGTCCACGATCCTCGACGATTACAGCCGGTACATCATTGCTTGGAAGCTTTGCACGACGATGAGGGCCGCCGACGTTACCGAGACGCTGGACCTGGCGTTGCATGCCTCAGGCTGCGATCAGGCCACGGTCGTGCACAAGCCCCGGCTGCTCAGCGATAACGGCGCGTCTTACGTCGCGGCCGACCTGGCCGAATACCTTGAGGACAAGGGCATGGATCATGTCCGTGGTGCGCCGCACCATCCTCAGACCCAAGGCAAAATCGAGCGCTGGCACCAGACCATGAAGAACCGGGTTCTCCTGGAAAACTACTTCCTGCCAGGGGATCTGGAGCGCCAGATCGGCGCCTTCGTCGACCATTACAACAACCACCGCTATCACGAGAGCCTAGCCAACCTGACACCAGCCGACGTCTACCACGGTCGCGGCGCGAAGATCCTGAAGATGAGAGAGGAGATCAAGAAGCAGACAATCCGAAAACGACGGTTGCAGCACCAAGCCGCGGCCGCCTAAACTTAAAAAGAAACCGAACCAGAGCCTCCGTTACAAAACGGCCCGGGAAGTCCGAAAAACCCTGACGACGGACACGTCTCGGCAAGATGCCGATCGTGGCCGAAAGCATCGAGGTGCTGCGCCACTATCGCGGGCATCTCGCGGTGGTCACCCAGACCATCCCCGCCATAGATGAAATCTATGGCGAGAACACGCGGCGGGCGCTGCAGGGCAATGCCGGGATCAAGCTTTACCTGACCCCATCCGACGAGAAGACCGTCGAGGAGCTGAGCAAGGCGGTTGGCAAGACCACGAAGACCGTGGTCACGCGGTCGCGGGCGGTGGGCAAAAACCCGTTCGAGGGACGCAGCCAGTCCGAGCGGACCGAGGAGGTGTCGCTCCTGCCGGAGGACGAGGCGCGGCGCCTGCCGCTCGACGAGATCGTCATCGTGGTCGACGCGCAAATGCCGGTTCGGGCCAAGCGCGTGGTGTATTTCAAGGACCCGTTCTTCAAGTCGATCCATGCGGCGCAGGAGGGCGAGATGCCGGCTCCGGAGGGGCCCGACGCGCCAAGGGGAGAGTTGCCGTTGAGCATGCGGGCGATGGCCGCAGCTCCGCGAAGGACCGGACTGTCGGAACGCGATTTTGAGGCGAGGATGGGGATCGATGAGCGTGGGGGAAACTCGCGTGTTGACCCTGGCCCCGCTCCGGATCCGCGGCGGTCGCGCGCTGCTGTCATTGCGGACGATCAGGGCCAGTTCGAGATGGATTTTGGGAGTCAGGCAGAGCTCGTCGTCGAGACTCCGACCGAATGGGATGTCGCGCAGGTGGAAGGTGTCCTCGGTGAACTGAACAAGCTGGAAGGGAAGGCATCAGATACCGCCGCACCGGATGATCGCGGAAAGCATGTCGTTCATGGCGACGACGGGGGAGGCGTATCTTGACGTGGGCTTATTGCGGAGTTCGGCACGAGTTACACTTGGTCTTCCCATCTGTCGTCAGATGCTCAGGCCGCACACACCGCACATGTCGGATTACGGGAAGATGCTGATCGGCGTTCATGTTGCCGCGATGCGTGAGGCGCGGACTTATGGTATGACGCAAGGGAATGCGCGTGCCCCGATTGCCGTCGCTGCGCTTCAGCAGTACCTGGTTGCCGTTGGTCTGGGACTCGGTAAAGAAGACGATGCGGCTATCGCGAAAGTCTAGGCGCCAAGAAGGGTTAGGCGCAACACTTCGTCCCAGAAAATCTCACGACACACTGCATTACAAATTAGTCCCCTGGATAACGCCGTTTCAGATCGGCAATCTGTTCCTCGGTCAAAGGTCGTGTTCGTACTCCCCGCAGCATCAGAAACAACTTGGCGGTTTCTTCGAGCTCTTCGGTGGCATGGACCGCGTCGCGCAAGGTCTTGCCGCTGACGACCGGCCCATGGTTTGCAAGCAAGACCGCATGGTGATTGCTTGCCAGTTCGCCCACGGCGCGGGCAAGATTGATGTCCCCCGGCGCAAAATAGGGCACAAGCGGAAGCACCCCGATACGCATGACGTAATACGCTGTTAGCGGCGGCAGCACATCGGCGGTGTCCACATCGTGCAGGCAACTTACAGCCACGGAGTGTGTGGAATGAAGATGCACTACCGCACCCGCGCTTGGTCGGCAGTCATACATGGCAGTGTGGAGGAAAGCCTCCTTTGTCGGCTTGTCGCCCGAAAGAAGTCTCCCTTTGTAATCCAAGCGTGAAATCCGGGCGGGATCTATCTCACCCATTGAACTCCCGGTAGGGGTCATGAGCCAGCCGTCATCCAGCCGAACACTGATGTTGCCGGAAGAACCAAAGGTCAAACCACGCTGATAAATTGACCGCGCCAAACAAGCAATGTCATCCCGTAGTTCCGCTTCGATCATGACAGCATACCGACGGCATCTGAAAGAAAATCCGGACCACCGAAATTTCCAGACTTGAGCGCGATCGCCAAACCATTGGATGAACACCACGGGACACCCGGAGTAATTTCAGGTCCGATCTCAAGTCTATTCACATTGAGTGCCGAGACGACTGCGCCAGAAGTTTCGCCTCCGGCGACAATAACTCGATTGAAACCTTTCCCATGAAGCTCCGCCGCCACGGCTTTCATCACATTCTCCACCAATTCTCCTGCTCCGGCACGACCATATTTCTCCTGCGCGGCAGCCACTTCAGCGGGATCGGCAGAGGCATATATCAAAACGGGATTGTGTGCAGGCTGATCGATTGCCCATTGCGAAATCTCCCTAGAGAGTTGCCGGTTAATGAGAATTTCCTCGACAGTGAACTTCCGGGACGGCCACAGTTTCACAACCTTTGCGATCTGCTCCCTGGTTGCTTTTGAGCAGCTACCTGCCAGAATCAGAAACCTTCCTTTCGCGCCCGGCAAGAGAGGCTCCGAAGTCGGAACGCCCTCCCGTTGCAGGTTTGCTGGCAAACCCATTGCGATACCTGATCCACCTGTAACGAGGGGTGCGCCAGCAAGAGACTCTCCAATCGCCCGAAGATCACTTTCATTCACAGCATCAACCACTCCGTATCGATGCCCTTGTTTACTCAGTGCGGCGATGTGCGTCTTAATCGCTTTCGCCCCCTGTCGAACAACCTCTAGCGGTACGAGGCCTGTCGTGTGTGTCGATTGCGCATCCATCAGGCGGATTAAACTGCTATCCCGCATCGGCGTTAACGGGTGATCCTTCATGGAACTCTCTGCGAGCGGAAGGTCACCCACAAAAAGATTCCCCTTGTAAATCGTGCGGGCGTTGGCTGGGAATGCCGGACAAATTACCGCAAAGTCGGTCCCAACTTGCGCCATCATTGCATCTGCAACCGGGCCGATGTTTCCGTTAGTGGTGCTGTCGAAAGTTGAGCAGTATTTTTGCAGTACTTGCCGGACACCTCGTCGCTGCAGCCATTTGAGCGCGGCCAAGGATTGAGCGATCGCTTCGTTCGATGCTATCGTGCGTGATTTCAGGGCGATGACCACCGCATCGGCCTCGATCGGGTCAATGCTCTCTTCCGGCACCCCGATGAACTGAACCGTCCGCATTCCCTCGGCAACCAGCGTATTGGCAACATCGGTCGCACCGGTGAAGTCATCAGCGACTACACCTAAAGCAATACCCATTGTGGAACACTCCAAATAGAATACGCGGGTACATAACGAGGCGACAAATGGCTTCTCCGTCGCCAATACACAGCTCGCAGGTTAAATCAAACGAGTCTCATCAAGGACAAGACGGGTGTCATCAAACGTAACGGAATCGCGTAAGCAAGATCAAGTGGGCTTGCACAAAAAATATATTACTGTCATATAGCTTTTCACTCGAACCAAGGGAGGATTGATTCGATGAGAATGCTGTCGAAAATCGCTGTGGCCGCAACTGCGCTTGCATGCTCCGCTTCACTCGCTATCGCAGATGATGAGCGCACCATAGGATTGGTGCTCAAGTCTTTCTCAAACCCGTTCTGGCTGATGGCCAAGGAGGCGGCGGAGGCTGCCGGGAAGGAGCACGGCGTCAATGTTATCGTTTTGGGCACCTCGGCAGAGGGCGACTACAACGACCAGGTCCGTAACGTCGAGGATCTTGTCACGCGAGGCGTCGATCTGATCGTAGTAGTTCCCGCCGAGGCCGCGGCGCTGGTTCCCGCGGTCGAGGCGGCCGTGGATTCCGGCGTACCTGTGATCAACCTCGATTCGCCGATTAATACAGACAAGGTCGTGAGTTTTATTGGAAGTGACAATGTCGAAGGCGGGCGGATGGCCGGGAGATTTATCGTAGAGCAGCTTGGCGGTTCGGGTGACGTGGCGGTGATACGCGGGCGTCTTGGCAACCCTGTGGAGTTGCAGCGGTATACCGGTTTCATGGAAATTGTTGATGCCAACGAAGGGATCAACATGGTCGCTGAAGGAGTCGCCAATTGGGAGGCCGACCAGGGTTTCACCGTGATGGAGGATCTTCTGGTTGCAAATCCGGAGATCAAGGCGGTGTTTGCTGAAGCCGATCGAATGGCTCTCGGCGCGGCGCAGGCTTTGGTGGCGAACGGTCGTGAGGATGTTCTCGTCGTCGGATTGGACGGAATTGTCGAGGCGCTTCGCGGAGTCAAGGATGGCACGCTTGCAGCCGATGTAGCGCAGCGCCCCGATCTCATGGGCGAATACGCAGTGATCCATGGTAAGAAGTTCCTGGAAAGTGGGGAGATCGAAAATCCGATCATCACACCGATGACACTTGCCGTTCCCGATAACGTAGACCCGCTGATCAAGGCTTGGGAAGACCTGGGTTTCTGATCGCCGGGTCGACAAGAACAGGTAGCAGTACCATGCGCGAATTTTGGTGGGGCACATGACACAGTCCGAAATCCAGTCGAACACCCTATTTCGGTTTGTTCACGACCAGCGCATGGTGCTGATCCTGCTCATTCTGTGCCTTGCGATCGGCCTTCTCATTCCCGAATTTCTGACAGCAAACAATCTGTTAAATGTGCTGCGGCAGGTGTCGATCACGGGAATGATTGCGGTGGGCATGACTTTCGTCATCATTACCGGCGGAATAGACATATCGGTGGGTGCAATCGTAGCGCTGTGCGGTGTCGTAGTGGCATTGGCCCTGAAGGCAGAAGTCGGAGTAGCGCTCTCCATTGTCGCAGCTCTCGCGGCTGGTGCGGCGGCGGGCCTGGCAAACGGAGTGCTTGTAACGCATGTCCGGATAAGTCCGTTCGTGGCGACGCTGGGCACAATGTCAGTATTTCGTGGCCTTACGCTCATTACGGCCAACGGCCAGGCGATATGGGAGCTTCCAAAATCGTTCATCGCGATTGGCACGGGATACACATTCGGTATTCCGAATCCTGTTATCATCGTGCTCGCCTTGTTTCTAGCCGGGCATGTGCTGCTGCGCAACTTCACCTTCGGGCGCCATGTTCTCGCGGTTGGCGGCGATGAAGATGCCAGTCGCGTATCCGGTATCAACGTCCAACGAGTCAAGTTGCTCACATATGCGTTGTCCGGACTGGTGTGCGGTCTGGCCGGTATTGTACTTGCCGCTCGACTTGGGAGCGGTCAGCCGAGCATCGGTGTAGGTTTTGAGCTTACAGTGATTGCTGCAGTGGTGATTGGCGGCACCTCACTTTCCGGTGGCAGGGGGTCGGTATTCGGCACGCTGATAGGTGCGCTTATTCTGGGAGTCGTTGGCAATGCACTAAACCTTTGGGGAGTGGCCGGTTTTTATCAGACTGTCGTTTCCGGCGCGATTGTTTTGCTGGCGGCGGGTTCAGATGCATTGCGCAATCGGAAGGAGCGGTAGAATGAGCCAGGCCGAGGTTTCCGGAACGATCCTTTCCGTTTCCAACCTGAAAAAGAGTTTTGCCGGCATTCAGGCGGTAAAGGGGGTTACCTTCGACATAAGGCGCGGTGAGGTGCTGTCGCTCTTGGGTGACAACGGTGCAGGAAAGTCAACGCTAATTAAAATGCTTTCAGGCGCCTACGTCGCGGATAGTGGCGATATCTACTTCGAAGGAAGGAAGGTCCTCATCCAGAATCCGGTTGATGCCCGAAAGTTGGGCATCGAGGTAATCTATCAGAACCTTGCTTTGCTCGACAATCTGAGCGTGCCAGCAAATATTTTCATGGGACGAGAATTGACACATTCTGCTGTGCCCGGCCTCATGAATTCGCGTGAAATGAAGCGCAAAGCTCAGGAATTACTCGACGGTTTTGGAATCAATGTCGGCGACATTGGAAGAGAGGTTCGAAATCTGTCCGGTGGACAGCGACAAATGGTTGCGATCAGTCGCGCGGTCTACTTCAAAGCCCAGGTCATCATAATGGATGAACCAACCGCTGCGTTGGGCGTGGCAGAAACCCGGAAAGTTTACGAGTTTATTGACCGTCTGAAGGCGGACGGTATCTCGGTAGTCATCATCTCGCACAACATCAACGAGGTCTACGCGGCTGCCGACCGGTTCATTGTACTCAAGTCTGGAGCCATCGTCGGCATAAAGGAGAAGGACAGGTGTCAGCCGTCCGACATCGTGAGCATGATAATTTCCGGACAGGATATCGATAACTGATCATTCGGTACCGTCGGTAAGCGGCGGGCCATCACCGACCGCAGGCGGAGTGCACTATGGCATCCATTGAAATCAGAAACCTTTCAAAGAGGTTCGGAAACACCTCCGTTCTTGACAATATTTCGCTCGACATCCCAGACTCTGGCTTCACGATACTTGTCGGGGCTTCGGGGTGTGGCAAGTCGACCATTTTGCGTATGATTGCCGGCCTTGAGGACATCACCTCCGGCGACATCTTGATTGGCGGCAAACGGGTCAATGACATGGCGCCCAAAGACCGAGATATCGCTATGGTCTTCCAAAGCTATGCACTCTATCCGCACATGACAGTAGAACAGAATATGGGCTTTTCGCTCAAGCTTCAGAACCTTGCTGAGACCGAACTGCGCAAACGTGTGCGCGACGCTGCCGACATGCTGGGACTCGGCGATTTGCTGGAACGCTATCCACGTGCCCTTTCGGGTGGCCAAAGACAAAGAGTGGCGATGGGCCGCGCCATCGTTCGGGAGCCGGAAGTATTCCTATTTGATGAACCCCTTTCCAACCTTGACGCAAAGTTGAGGGTACATATGCGCGGCGAGATCAAGGAACTTCATCAGCGTATGCAGACCACCATGGTCTATGTCACACATGACCAGGTGGAGGCCATGACAATGGGTGACCGGATTGTCGTCATGAACAACGGCAAGATTGAACAGGCTGGTGCCCCGCTGGAGTTGTTCGACAATCCGGGCAATGCATTCGTCGCCTCCTTTCTGGGCTCCCCAATGATGAATCTGATTGAGGGTGTAGTCACGGAACAGGGTACTCCGGCCGTTCAGACTGCAGATGGCATTCGACTGCCCCTAGGTGACAGGTTTTCCGGACAAGCAGGTCGCAAGGTAAGGTGGGGTTGTCGGCCGGAGCATATGTACTCTGGCGGTGACTCTGGTTTCGAGGCCCGAGTGAGTGTGGTTGAGCCGACAGGATCGGACACGCATGTCGTTTTTCGGGCTGGCTCAAACGAGGTCGTGGGCGTGTTCCGGGAGCGTTTGTCCCTAAAGCCTGGAGAGATGTTCCGGCTCTCGCCACATGTACGGCATGTTCACTTGTTCGACCATGAAACAGGGCTACGAATCTGATCGGCTTCCGCTCCGTCTGGTCAATTCGCCCCTAGAAAAACCTACCGCATGACATTTGCCAATTGAAGCGTGGTACTGCGTTGGCGCAGGGCGTCAAACGACGGTTTCCCACACATTTTTGTGCTTGAGCGGGCAATGGGAAAGGTGAGTGTTTCTTGACAAGCTGTCATACAGTAGTATACAAATATGAAACAGAAGCGGGCCACCGCAAGTACGACCAACGCGTGGATTTCTGCTGTCCTGCCGACAGCAGTTAGGCGGTATCGGTGCTTTTGTCAGGGGGTCCGATTCTGGAAAAAATTTGGGAGAAGAAGCATGGCCGATGAAGAAATTAAGGGCTTTCGCAAGCGGAAGTCCAAAGCGGGTATGACCCGACGCGAGCTCCTCGCCAGTGCATCAGCGCTCGGCGTTTCCGGGACCCTTTTGGGCGGATTGCTTGATGCCTATGGGCTTAAGGCGTACGCGCAAGAAGCGTATGATCCGAAGAAGTATGCGGGTGTGGAGATCAATTTTCTGACAACGGGAGACGAGAATGATCACCGCGCTATCGGCGATCTCGTCGGCGAACTGGAGGCCGATACCGGTATAAAACTCAATGTGTCGTCGCCGGCGATGGCAGTTGCTGTTGAGAAGACCTTGCAGAACCTTCGGGCAGACCAATCCTCCTTCGAGCTGATCCAATATATCGGCTTTCTTGCCACCCAGCAGATCGGAGCCGGGCGCTTCGAACGGCTCAATCCATACATTGAGAACGTGTCCGAAACGCCTCCCGATTGGGAATTCGAAGACTTCCTTCCGCCAGCAATGCGCAATGTCGGCATCTTCGATATGGAAAACCAGGAATTGGGTGTCGGTGACGATGTTTACGGCATCCCAGGGCTGCATTCCGGGTCTGCAATGTACTTCTACCGCAAAGACCTGCTGGAGGAAGCAGGACTGCAGCCGGCGAAGACATGGCAAGAATTTCAGTCCAACGCCGAGGCACTGCACAAGGTAGATGTTGCTGGCGCAAGTTTTATCGGTGCGAACGATTTCTCGCTAGGCGTGGTGGATTGGTACACGCGCTTCATCACTACCGGTGGTCAATTGATGAAGGGAAGTCCGAAGACTAAAGACTTCATGCCACAAGTCGACTCCGAGGAGGGTGTGCGCGCGCTGCAGATGCTCATCGACCTGCTGCCGTACGCGCCGCGCAACGTGACCACCTACGGATTTGCGGAAAACGTTGACGGATTCGCCAGTGGTAAGATTGCCCAGATGATCTTCTGGGTCGCTGTCGCCGGTCCGATATTCAATCAGGATGAGTCGCTTGTGTATGACAAAATCGGAACTGCCCCTGTTCCAGCAGATCCCGGACAGAGGGCGCGCTCCATTCAGGGCGGTTGGGGCATCGGCATTCCTGCGAATGCGGACCCTTCTAAGAAGGCGGCAGCATGGCGTGCGCTTACCTGGATGACAAGCAAGAGGGTGAACGAGTACTCGGTCGAGGAGTATCAGATCGATGCTAACCGGATCTCGACTTTTAAGAAGCCGGAGCTTGTCGAGAAGTTCCCGTATCTACCCGATGCACTGGTGGCTGCCGAAACCGCGCAGACGATCGAGACATCTTATATTGAGCAGTTCTTCGAACTGAACGATATCATGAATGTTGAATTCAACGCCGCGCTCATCGGTGAACAAGACGCTGCCACGGCGTGTTCCAAGGTGCAGGCGCAATGGGAAGATGTGCTGAAGAAAGCAGGGCACCTGAGCTAACGGAATTCCTCCCAGGGGCCGGCCATACTGGTCGGCTCCGCCGCATCTGGAATGCACATATTTGCAAGTGCTGAACACTTGAACTGATGCCATGTGGCATCTTCAGATGGTTTCCGGCTCGATGACCTTTGCAGTTTTTCCCGAACGGAGAGTGCGATGACCTCGACGAAAAAACTCTTGGTGAGCCCCGTTCTGTGGTTGTTGGGTCCCGCGCTGGTATATCTCATCCTATTTGCAATCTTCCCGCTATTCTACAGCTTGCGTCTGTCGTTCACCCAATTGGTCAGTGCAACGGGTGAGGGCTCATGGGTCGGGTTTGGCAACTATGTGTCGCTGTTTGCCGACCCGCTTTTCTGGAATGCAGCCGTAAACAGTTTCTGGTTCGTTTCTATTTCGGTTTCTCTTGAATTGGTTCTGGGTGTTGCGCTTGCGCTGTTTTTTAATCTCGGTTTGCGCGGTTCGGCCGTCGTCCGCGGGATATTGGTATTACCGATGCTGATCACGCCGATTGTGGTCGGAGTGATGTGGCGGGCGCTCCTCAACGCCGATTGGGGGCTGATCAGCTGGTTGATTGCTCAATTTGGGATCGATCCGCCCAACTGGTTCAGTTCAACGACGCATTCCTTTGTGGCGCTGGTTGCGGTCGAGGTTTGGCAGTGGACTCCATTCGTTTTCATTATTGTATTTGCGCGCCTCCAGACCTTACCTCAGGATGTGTTCGAAGCTGTACAGGTTGACGGCGCTTCCGCCTTTCAGACTTTTCGATACATCACGCTACCGTTGCTAAAGGCAACGATCATCTTTGCTGCGGTCTTCCGGGCGGTAGATGCATTTCGCTCTTTTGACCTGATCTATGGTTTGACTTTCGGCGGGCCGGCGCGCGCCACGACCACTCTCAGTTTCTTTGCATTTCAGAATGGGTTCCAGTTTCAGAATTACGGTTACTCGGCGGCGATTTCCTACGTGATGCTGATCATTTTGGCAGTCGGAACGGTAATTCTGTTTCGATACGTAAATCTACGGGTGGAGCAGGACCAATGAATCAGTTTGTACGGACGGTGGTTGCCTATGCGACGCTCTTCATGCTCGGCGTGCTGGGCTTGGCTCCCTTCGCCTATATGCTCTTGCTTTCGACCAAACGTCGCATCGAGATCGTGGCGCAGGTTCCGCCTGAACTGTCATTCAACTTCGAGACGATCGTAAAAAACTATAATGAAGTGCTGTTCAGCCTGGGCATGGCAAGCTTTATCCTCAATTCGCTTATCGTAGTCGGCTTGTCCACGCTGATCGCGCTGCTTCTGGCAACACCGGCGGCTTATGCATTTTCACGCTTGCGGTTCCGCTCCAATCACGGTCTGGCAAACTGGATTCTGAGTCTTAGGTTTATGCCTCCCATTGCGATCGCGGTCCCACTTTTCCTCATGATGCGGTATGGTGGAATTGAAGACAGCTATCTGGGGCTCGTATTGCCCTACGTTTCGTTCTCCTTGCCTGTGATTATCTGGATTCTCATTGGCTTTTTTGACGAGGTCCCCTCCGAAATTGATGATGCGGCTCTGATTGACGGTTGCTCAAGGTTCGGAGTGTTGTGGCGGGTGTTGCTGCCTTTGGTAAGGCCGGGACTGGCCACAGCTTCACTTTTCAGTGCGATCTTCATCTGGAATGAGTTTCTTCTAGCTCTCTATGTCATTGATTCACATGAACTCCAGACAATCGCACTCGGTGCTGCGACTCTGGTTTCGGCGCAACGACCCATTGACTGGCACATCGCTGCAGGCGTTGGTGTGACGACTGTAGTGCCGATACTTGTTTTTTCGGTATTTGTTCAGAAATACCTAGTCCGCGGCCTGACCGCCGGCGCGGTCAAGTAGGCGTCTCACGCAAGGCCCGCTTCCGACAGAACGAGCCTGTATTATGCGCGAGGAACGGGTGCGTCATGCCGGAGCAGGCCTTCCGACTTCAGGCTCGCCCAAAATTCCGTGGGGATAGAGCGCTCGAAGTAGGCGAGATTTTGATGCATTTCCTTGTCTGTGCGGGCGCCGGGGATCACACTTATCACGCTCTCTTCGGCTAGCGGAAATTGAAGGGCGGCGGCGGGCAGCGGCACCTCGTGCGCCAAGCAGACCTCATTTAAATGGGCGACCTTTGTCGCAATTGCTTCATCGGCAGGTTTATAGTCGAAAGTTGATTTTTCACCCGGCTGCACAGCCAAGATACCCGAATTGTATGGGCCGCCGATGACTATGCTGGCATTGCGCTTGCGGCACAGTGGCAAGAGATCATCCAGTGCGTCATTATCGAGGAGAGTGTAGCGACCGGCAAGCAAGAAACAGTCAATGTCCGCAACCTGCAGCGCATCGACGCAAACTTCTTTTTCATTTACGCCAAGGCCTATCGCCCCGATTATCCCGCTGGCCTTCAATTCCTCCAGTGCGGGATAACACTGCGCCATCGCCTGTCGAAACACTTCGACCTGATCTTGGCCATGCGTCCTCAGGTCGATGTCGTGAATAAAGACAATGTCAAAATGGTCGACACCCATGCGCTGCATGCTGTCGTCGATTGAGCGAAAAGTGCCATCCCTGCTATAATCGAAATTGAGGCCGAATGGCACATTGGTCACCGGAGATTGACCGGGAAAGTGGGGTGCCCCCGGACGCAACAATCTCCCGACCTTTGTGGACAATCGAATCTCTCTTCCTGTTTCACGAACTGCGTCGCCAATAAGGCGCTCGGACATGCCATAGGAATAGAGTGGAGCGGTATCGAAATAGCTAACTCCCGCGTCCAGGGCAGATGCTATGGCGGAGCGCGCGAGTGGTATCGAAAAACCCTTATCGGGGTGGTTAAGTGATGCGCCTCCGAAGCCGAATGCGGGGATCGTCACTTCAGTTGAACCGACCTTGTTAAGGTCTGCATGTTTCATAGCGAATTTCCTGATGGTCGCGGTTTGTCATGAGTGCCAGGCAACTGGAGGTCAGTTGCCGGACCAGAATATATATACTACTGTATGATAACTACTCGATGCGGTAAAGTAGCTCGTTATACTATTGGCGGAACATGTGTCGCTGCTCTGACCAAAAAGAGTCCGAGCGTGGATTGGCCCGCGTTTCGCCCGTAGTCCGGGCGGAAAATTGATGGAAAAGGAGTCAGGTATGCCAACGTTCGAAATTGTCGACAGTCATGTTCATTATATCGATCCTCTGCAATTTTCCTATCAGTGGCTCGCGCGCTCGCCGGCGCTAAATAAGCGTTGGCTACCGGACGAATTTACGCAGGCGCAAGGAAATGTGAATGTCGGGAAGATTGTTTTCGTTGAGGCCTGGCCCGATCCTGGACAAGGTGTAAGCGAGGCGCGCTTTGTTGCGGCGCTGGCTGCCGAAGATCAACGTATTGGTGGGCTGGTTGCCAATGTGCAGGTGAACAATATCGACGAGCTGTGTACCAGTCTTGAGGCTTTCGGCGAGATTTCTGGCGTGCGTGCCGTTCGTCACCTGATAGAAGGAAGCGTAGATCCTTCCTTTTGCCTCGAACCGGACTTTGCCGAAGGTGTGCAACGCGTCGGTGCCGCCGATTTGGTCTTTGATATCTGCGTGAAGAACTGGGGGCTGCCCTTTGTCACTGAACTGGTTCGTCAGTCGCCGGACACGGTGTTTGTGCTCGATCACATCGGAAAGCCTGCGATCCGGCACGGTTTGAGAGAGCCTTGGTGGAGCGAAATCGCGCGTTTGGCAAAGCATCCGAATGTATTTTGCAAGATCTCTGGTGTCATTACCGAAGCTGACCACGAAAGTTGGACTGTAGAGCAGATCAGGCCGTTCATTGAGCACACAATCGATTGCTTCGGTATGGAGCGAGTGATGTTCGGTAGTGACTGGCCCGTGTCTGAACTAACGCATCGCTATCAAGATTGGGTGGAGATACTGGACGAGATTCTGGTGTCCGCATCTGAGGACGAACTACGACGCTTTTACCGAGCAACTGCCACGTCGGTTTATAACTTGTCCGAATAGAAAGCCGTAGCCTCAACCTACTTCTGCCTGCGGAGAACTTTGATCAGACAAGCGGTAGCAGAGCCAGCATGCAGTTGGCGGCGGCCTTTCTCCGCACGCAAGCATTTTCGCAGCCAACAACAGATTGCCCATTTACATCTCTTCTAATGCTGTGTTACTGTATGATAGCTTTTTGGAGGCGCACATGGTTAATTCGAATATTGGATTCCTGGAACAAAAGTGCACACATGTGCGCTTGGGTGTCATGGATCAAACAGTGGTCTCGGGATCTGGCCATCTCGGTCCAACCTTCTCCGCCACAGAGTTGCTGGTGGCGCTCTACTACGGCTTCCTGAATGTGGATGGAGCCAATCCGGAATGGCCAGATCGCGACCGGTTTGTGCTCAGCAAAGGCCACGCATGCTCTGCAGTCTATCCCATTCTTGCTGATCTGAATTTCTTTGACCCGGCTCACCTGCAAACCTTCACACGTCTCAATTCCATTCTGGGCGACCATCCCGATTTTAAGAAGATTCCCGGTTTTGACTTCTCATCCGGTTCGCTCGGGCATGGCCTGTCCGTGGCATGCGGAATGGCCGAAGCATTGCGGTTTCAGGGCAAGCAGAGTCGAGTTGTCGCGATGGTCGGTGACGGTGAGCAGAACGAAGGACAAATATGGGAAGCCGCCGGCTACGCTGGCTTCCGTAGGCTGTCAAACCTGCTCTGCATCTGTGACCGCAACCAGGTTTGCGTCGATGGAAGGACCGAGGAGATCATGGGCGTGGATCCGATGGCTGATCGCTGGAGAGCATTCGGATGGCATGTCGATGAGATCGACGGCCATGATCTTCCTGCTATTCTCGACCGGCTCGACCAGTTTGAACGGCGGCGTCGCGAAGGGGGGAAGCCGACCTTCATTGTCGCGAATACCGTTTCCGGCAAGGGCGTCGATTTCATCGAGGATAAAGCGGTTTGGCACCTTGGCTATTTGCATGGCGAAGACGCCGAGGACGCTCGCCGACAAATCCTGAATATGTACAAGGAAACTTCGGGGGAGCCCGCACAATGACTTTCATATTGCGTGACAGCAAGAGCAAAGATGGTACTGCGACCCGCGAAATGCAGACTGGACTGATTGATTTCGGCAATGCTCTTGCCGACCTGGCAGATACGGACGAGCGCGTGGTTACGGGTTCGGCGGACCTGAAATCCTCGACGTTGCTGTCGGCCTTTGCAGACCGCCATCCTGATCGGTTTTTCCAGTTCGGGATCTCCGAAAAGAATATGGTTTCCGCCGCAGCGGGTATGGCGACAACGGGTCTGATTCCATATGTCTCTTCTTTCGCCTCGTTCGCCGGATTGCTGTGCTACGAGAACATCCGAACCGACCTTGCGTATCCCAATGTCTCTGTGCGCATTATTGCAACGCATTCGGGAATCTCCATGGGTTTCTTCGCCACCTCACATCATGCGACCGAAGATATTGCGGCCATGCGTGCAGTTGCCAATCTTACGGTATTGTCTCCGGCTGACGGGCTTTCGGCTGCGGCCCTGTTGAAGCAGACGAAGGATCTCCCGGGCCCCATCTACTTCCGGCTCGGCAGAGGGAGGGACGACAAGGTCTACGAAAAGCTCCCCGAAGGCTACAAGTTTGGCGAACCTTGGATCGTAAGCCGAGGGAAGGATGTACTCATCATAGCGACGGGACTCATGGTCAGCCACTCAGTTGGGGCTGCTCAGCGCCTGGCCGAGAAAGGCATTACGGCGACCGTGCTTGACGTGCACACGCTAAAGCCATTCCCGGCCTCGTTCATCACCAGTCTTGCCGCTGAACACGACACTGTCTTGATTGTCGAAGAACATAACATCGAAGGCGGTCTGGGAACGATGGTCCAAGAGGCTTTTGGCGCTCGAGGGATGCAGGTTGCAAGCGTGAAGCATGGGCTTCGTGATGAATTCGCGACTGTTGGCCCTCCGAGCCATTGCTACCGCTATTACGGTCTTGACCCGGTTGGTATTTCGACCGTCGCAGAACGGCTTTGTGAGAGCGGAAGAAGTCGGTTCATAACCGAGAGTCTCTGGACGGACAGTGATTGCGCTCGGGTGCAGCGAGAAATCGAGAACTCCGGAGAGCAGGAATAGGGGTTAATTGCCATTGGCTCCTTTCTGGGCGAACCGATCGATCCTCTCGAGTGCGCTCCCGGATTCGACAATGTGTTTGGCCATTGCTGCGCGCGCGCCGGACTTGTCGCGCCCGCGGATGGCTGCAAGAATCTTGGCGTGCGCGGAAGAGGCATCCGGTACGCCGGTTTTCAACTCAAGAGTAGCTTTGCGTAATTCGCGAAGCGGAGTGACTAGGGACTCGAGGATGAGCAGGTAGAATTCGTTGTGCGTACCAACTGCAATAGCGTTGTGAAAGGCTTCGTCGGCGAGCACTCTGGCATCGTCCGAGGAGGCCGAGTCCATCTTTTGCGCCGCGGCCTCTATGCGGTCGATGTCCTTGTCCGTGGCGCGCTCGGCAGCAAGTCCGGCAATCTCCACTTCAATGGTGGAGCGTACCTCGTGAAGGCTCCAAAGTGCTTCTTGCCAATCCCCGCCTTTCTTGAGCGTGTGACCGCGCAGGACAAGATCCAGAAGGTCGCCAACCGAATTTGCCTCCACCGTGGAAACGACAAGTCGTGTACCGGTGTGGCTTTGGATGAGACCCTTACCGACCAGAGAGCGCACGGCTTCGCGGATAACGGTTCTGGAGACGCCAAATTTCTCGCCCAGCTCCCGTTCGGACGGAAGTCGGTCTCCCGGTCGCAGCCCACTGTCAAAAATATACTTGGTAAGAGCCTCTGCAACAGTCTCGGACAGGGGGCGTTGCCGCTTGACGGATTTCAATGTTGCGCGGCGAGGCTCTTCTGTGCCGTCTGTCATTTATTGCCTCTCATCTCTAGGGGCGGCAAAGCTATCATACATCATCGTAAGGGAGTGATCCATGACCTTTAATGGGAAATGCGTAGTGGTAACCGGTGGAGCTATCGGAATCGGCGAGGCTCTGAGCCGAGGTTTTGCGGAGTCGGGTGCAAATGTTGTGATTGCAGACATCGACTTGGAAAGTGCGCTACAACTGGAAGAGTCAATTGTAAGTAGCGGCGGCAGTGCGAAGGCCCTCCAGGTAGATGTAGCCAGTCTGAAAAGTTGTCAGCAAATGGCAAATGAAGCCGTAAAGGTCTTTGGATCGATCGACGTGCTCATCAACAACGCCGGTGTACGATATATCGCGCCCTTCCTCGAGCACGATGAAGACACCTGGCGTAGGACCATCGACATAAACCTGACGGGCGTCTTCTTCGCATCCCAAGCATGTGTTGCGCATATGGTTGAGAAGGGAAAGGGAAGAATCATCAATATGGCTTCAGTCACCGGAATCTTGGCGCTGACAAAGCGTGTGGCTTATGGTGCTTCGAAGGCAGGTGTCATCGGGCTGACACGGGCGATGGCATATGAGCTTTCTTCCCAAGGCATCGTTGTGAATGCAATCGCTCCTGGCCCGACGGAAACGCCTATGAACGCTCCGTACTTTCAGGACCAGGCAATGATCGACACTTTCCGAAAGGAAATCCCCAAGGGCGTCTGGGGTCAACCTGAAGACCATGTAAAGGCGGCAAAGTTCTTGGCTTCAGAGGAGAACGACTATGTTTGCGGCGCGGTGCTGGCCGTTGATGGAGGCTGGATCACAGGCAAGGGATATTAAAAGACATGGGCAAATTTGAACGGAGCTGTCGGACGAACCTGACTTGAGGCGAGTAGGAGGGTCCGATAGCTTCGGCCGATCAACCAACGTTTGCTTTTCGGGCAGTTCAGAATAAGTCTAAAACTTAGCGGCAATGCGGCCCTTCTCTACATTGGCCAGCGATTACCGTCGCCCCAACCGACCCAGCCTGGCAAGCTGGGCCAGCATGCGGGTCCCGGTTCCGGACGCAGTGTTTGACGGAGATGGCGTCGACCCTCCAGTAGTGTTCGTCTTGGTTGGAAGCGATTGGACTCCAAGGATTTGTCGCGCGCGAAGCGCCGCGTACTCACCTGCTGTCGCACCGCCGATGGCGTAGCGGTTGTAGACCTGCTGGCTGCCGGCGAGGCCTCGGGCGAAGGCGTAGCTTCCTCCAAACCCAGCCGAAAGCGCGGGCATCATGATATTCCCTGAGACGGCTCGGACGATGAAGGGTGTCGCGATGATGAAGCCCTTGGCCATCAGCACCATCATGAAGAACGGGATCAATGCCCCGATATTTGAAGCGCTCTCCGGGTCACCAAGTTCCTCAAGCAGGGCCCGCGACACTCCAGTGATGGTTGCGAATACACCGGCGACGACGATCGGATACATGGCGAAGGAGATGAGTGCAGAGAGCCAGCGCGCAAAGTAATCCTTGGTGACCTCGAACAGGGTGAGGAAGATCATGATGGGCGCGATGCCAATCAGAAGCGCGATCATCAGACGGGACGCGACGACAATGAAAGCTGCCAGGCCTCCGAGGATCGAGAGAAGCAGGACGCCAAGGACGTCGAGCAGCGCGCCGGCCATCCAGTTCAGTTCCGAGCCAGCGGCGTTCAGATAGTCTCCAAGCTCGGCAATGAGATCGTCGAACTCCTCCGCGAAAGTGCCCGACGGGCCGGTCGACCCGCCGCCAACAGAGGCGACCAGAGATCCAGCGATGCTGTCGATGCCGTCCAGAACAGCGGAAGAGAAGGTGTTGAACTGTACCCAGTTCGTCGCGAACATCCCTATGAGGCCGATCTTCACGGCCAGCCAGAAGGCGGTGCGACCGTCCATCGCACGGTACTGGTAGATCATGTTTATGCAGACGAGGATGACCACCAACGTCGTCCCGAGGACGAGGATCATGCCGACCGTCTCTGCAACCGCGCCGAACTGCGTCTCGGCGGCCGTGTCGAGATAGCCTTCGGCCGTTTCCACGAAATAGGTGACGACGCTCACGCCCGGCTCCTATACGACCGACGTGACGCGCATCATTCTGATGCCTCAGTCAGCATGGGCGATACCTCACGTTTGAGGAAGGTCATGTATCCGTAGTCACCAGCCTCAGCGGTGATCACTTCCCATCCTTCCGCGCCCCGTTCGTTCAGGCCCATTCGCATCTCGTCATAGTCCTTTTGTTTCTTTATCTTGAAGAATAGGATGTCGTACTCAAACTGCTTCACGGGCATTTCCTCCGTTCAAATCAGTGCCGGGTAGATAGAATTCGGTGATGCCACGGGCGCCGTTTTCGCGGCTGACCTGAATGATCACGTCGATCGAGCTCTCAATGTATTGGACCATGTCCTGGTAGGTCATCGGGATCTCGGTCTTGAGCGCCGCGATGGCGAGCCGCTGCACCGCGAGCTGCGGGGTTTCTGCGTGGAGCGTGGTCATCGATCCGCCATGGCCGGTGTTGATCGCTTCGAGGAAAGTCATGGCCTCCTTGCCGCGGACCTCTCCGAGGATGATCCGGTCAGGCCGCATGCGCAGCGTTGCGGTCAGGAGTACATCGGCGGTCTGCATCGGGCTGTCCCGATTGGCGATCAGCGTCACGGCATTCGGCTGCGTCGGCAACAATTCCGCCGCCTCTTCGATCGTGACGATCCGTTCCTCGTTGCCGACATAAGAGAGGTTCTTTCGGGCGGCGACGGTCTTGCCGGTCGAGGTGCCGCCCGAGACGATCATGTTGAGCTTGTTCTCGGCACAGAAGCGGATGGCCGCATCGATGTCCCCCGCGGCTACCACCTGGCGGAGCGCCCGGTTTTTCTCCTGGCGCAGGTCCTCGAGCCTGCGTTCCTTGCCGTAGAGAAACTTGAGATCAATCCGATCGAGCGGCAGGTTTGAGAAGAACCTCAGCGAGATCGACATGCCCGAGAGGACGGCAGGTGGAGTCACCACCTGGGCCCGGATGGGTCGGTCGCGATAGGTGATCGAGACAGAGGCGATGGGCTTGTCTTTGCTGAGCGTTGTGTTGGCCGAGGAGGCAATCTGGTTGCCGAGATCGCGAAGCTCGGTGGGGCCCAGCCGCTGGTCCAGCGCCCGCATGAAATGATCGCCCTGGAACTCGCCCCAGCAGGCGCCGTCCGGATTGATGCAGATCTCGATGACATCGTCGCGGGCCGCATCCTGCAACTTGTCGAGCGAGGCCTGGAGATAGGAAAGCGTCATCTCAGAAAATCTCCAGGTCGCGGTCGACCATGACGGTGACGCGTGCCCCCTGGTCGACATAGATGACGGGGCCGATGGAAAGATACTCACCAATCACGGAGTCGGTGGCATCCACAAGATCGTCACCGATGTTCTGCAGCACGTCCGCCGTGGTCTCGTCATCGACATGCGCTGACGCCGCATTGGGCGCGGCCGAGATGATCGAGATGAGGGCGGCGGACCCGAAGCGCTCGTCAAAGCGCGTATCGACAAAGCCGGTGACGCCGGTGCGGCCGAGTTCGTCGCCGCCGAAGGAGCTGATCTGGATGGTCTGGCTGTCGGGCAGGATGATCCGGTCCCAGGCGATGGTGACGCGTCGCTCGGCGATCTCGACACCGGAGCGATAGCGCCCGATCAGGCGGGAACTGCGTGGAATCAGGAGCCGTGACCCGTCATAGCTGAAGACATCTTCCGAGATGAGAGCACGGGTCTGTCCGGGCAGGGACGAGTCGAGCGCGGTCTCCATCACCGCCTGGATCATCGTCCCCTGGATGACGGTGTTCGAGGGATTGGCGATAACCTCCGCCTGGGTCACAGTACTCGGCAGCGCGCCGTTCAGCACGAACTCCGTCACCTCATTGAGCCTGCGCTCGGTGAGTTCGGTTTCACCCGCACTGGTCCCGCCGCTGCCACCAAACGCGATGACGGAGGAGGCGATCCGGCGCTGCTGGAAAGCCCGTTCCTCTTCGGCCCGGCGCTGCAGATCGGCCAGTCGTCTTGCCTCTTCCTCGCGGGCCAGGCGCTCTGCGTCGCGTGCCCGCAATTCCTCCTCGGTCGGTACGAGCGGGGCGGGCGCCGGTTTCTGGGTCTCCAGCAGCGCGAGGTCGAGGTCCATGCGCAACTGTTCGAGCGCGCGATCGCGGGCTTCGAGCTCTGCCTGGAATTGCGTCTGCGCGGTCTCGGAGGCGTCCTGCAAGGCAGCGATCCGCGCGGTGAGCGCGTCGATCGCCTCGGCCGCGGCGCTGTCCTTCTCGACCACCGGCCCAGGCGCGTTTCGTAGCTGCTCGATCTGGGTCTGCAGCACTTCCAGTTGCGCAAGGAGGTCTGCATTAGGTTCGGTCCGCTCCGGCTCGACGAGGACGATCTCGCGATCGGGGGAAGGAGGTGGATCAAAGGGCTCTATCTCGCCGAACCCGTCGCCTTCGGCCTGGAATTCGTCCGGCGTTGCCGTCGGCAGAGCGAGGTCTTCCTCGGGCTGGGACATGACATAGATCACAACACCACCGACGAGGATCAGTCCGCCGACCAAAAGAGCAAGGAGCGGTGACCGCCTCTTGCGCACATGCCGCTGGCGCGGATTGCCCTGTTCGAGCCCGGCCAGGCGTTTCTCGAGATCGGCGTTCGGCTCGCTCATGAACTCGCTCCCGCGGGTGGTGTCGCCTGGATGCAGACGAGCTCGTCGCCCAAACGCAGCACCCATTGACGGTTGACGCCGGAGACACGGATCACACCGTCCTGCACCGCGCCAGTGTTCACCGTGAGCTCGCGCCCGTTCGTGTAGCGAAAGATGGCCGGGACCGGGGCGTTTCGTGGGAAGGCAAAATAGGTGAAGGTCCCGTCATCCCAGACTCGGGTCGGGGTGAACTCCAGCCGCGCACTGGCCCCGTAATTGTAATTCGGTGCTGCACGCGCGATGGCGTGGGTCGGTCGCCGATGGTCGTCCTTGTATTTGAACTGAACGACATAGAAGGTCGGGCTCGCGACCTCCGTGACATTGAAGTAGTAGCTCCGCCGATTGGTATAGACCGTCACGTTAGTGTGGACGCCGCGGGCGACGGGCTTGATGGCGAAGGCGCGACCACCCGGCACGCCATCGATCTCAAAGCCCTCGGTGTCGCCGGCAATGATCGAACGGATGCTCTCGCCCGTCCCGAATTCGATAGTGGTCACATGGGTGAGCGAGACGCTGAGCCGGTAGACCTGGCCCTCCTGGTAGGTGGCGATCCGGACCCGGCTGTCCTTCGGCCCGCCGCGCGGGATCGCCTCGGCCAGGGCGAGGGCAGGGGCCAACACGAGACACACAATCGGGATACTCAGGACGCGCACACTATTTCTCCAATCTGTCCGAGCGGATCGCATATTCGACGACGGTGAAGCCGAAGGGATTGGTCCAGACCTGGTCGATGGATCGGCTTTCCTCGGGGCGGAACTCGAAGAGCAGTGTCGCGGTGAAGAGACCGGCTTGGACGCCATTGACCGAGGTCAGCCGTTTCCGAAGCCTCACGGTGGCCCGGTTGGTCCCGATCAGGCTGATGCTCAGGATCTCGACATCGAGCCGGGCATTCGGCCCATATACCGTGGGCGGGTATTCTGCGCTCGCGGAGTCCCAGATGTGCCGCAGCGAGGCCTGGGCCGTTCGATCGGAGCGACGCAGCACGCCGCGGATGCGCACGTCATTGTCGAGCTGGTTGTAGACCTCGCGATCGGTCACGTAGCGAAAGACCTCCGCCTCGATGATCGCCCGGTTCTCGGTGACGGTGGTGGCGCCGACGGAGGCCTCGGGCAGGGCAAAGCCAGTGGCGGGATCGTAGGGCACGACGACAGGCGGCGGATCGATATCGAGAAGCGAGACGGCCGCCGCGCTCAGACAGCCAAGAACGCCGAAGATCAGGCCAAAGAGCCCGAGGCGCTGCCAGAGCCGCTCCCGACGCAGCGCGCCGTAGACCAGTTCCTCCTCGATGATGGCCGTCTCTTCGTCCAACGTCCCGTCCTCACTCCGCCCACAGTTCCGGGAGGGTGAACTCCATGAACCGCTGCTCCTCGGCGATGGTGGCGGCATCGATGACGCCCCCGGTGCCGTCGCCCACGGTCTGCACCGCTTCGAGCTGCCACATCGCGACGAGCGCGATGGCAAGTTCGGCGGTCACCCTTGTGTTGAGATCGACGCTCTCCTTCAGCTCATCCATGTCATCGATAAGACCGACGAGCCGCTCGACCCGTTCCAGCGATTGCCCGGCATCGTTGTAGCTGTTCTGGGCCGCAGCCGAGACCAGCGCGCCAGTGGCGGCCTGGGTCGCCACACGGTTGGCGCCCGCATTGCCGCTCCGGGCCATTTCCGAAAGCGTGTCCTCGTCGAAGCCGAGGTCGGCCAGCACCCGGTCCATCTGGGTTTCGATGTCGCTCGCGCCGGAGCCGATGAGCCCCGAGAAATCCCCGGTCTTGATCGCCTCGATGGTGGCAAGGATGTCCCCGAACTCCTGATCCAGAAGCCCGTTCAGCTCGTCTTCCATCCGGGTCCGGATGATTTCCGGTAGTTCAGCCAGACGGGTCAGCGCCTCGTAGGTGCGCTGCAATTCGGCGAGCTGGTCGGTGAGCATGGAGAGTTGCTCACGCAGCTGCAGCAGCTGTTCGTTCTGCAGGGTCTCGTCCTCGATCATTTGCCGGAGCTGCTGGATGTTCTGAGCGATGTTTTGCGTGTCGACGACGGGCACGCCCTGGGCCTGGGTGACGACTGGGTTTCCAAACGCAACCGCGCCGACAAGGGCGAAGGCGCGAAGCCAGCTTGCCGCAATCAAAATTCGGGGCATCAATCCAGGTCCTCCAATGTGAACTCCATGAAGTCTTGCTCCGCCATGCGGGCGGCGGCCTGCGCCAATTGGGCGGCACTCAGGGCCCGGGTCCGTGCGGATTTCAGGCGGATGCGCGCGGCCACGAGGCGGACCAGTTCGGCGCGGGCATAGGTGTTGAGCGCCAGGCTCTCCTGGATATCCTCTGTGGTGCCGATCCGGGCGACGATGTCCTGGATGCGAAGCGCCGCGGCCCGGATCGAAGCGGGCGCGTGGCTGCCGTAAACGGCGGCGCCATGCCCCTTTAGCGAGAGCTGCGCATTGGCGAGAAGCTCGGGATCGATCGTGCCGAGCGCCTCGATCCCACCGATCCGGGAGAGATAGAGATTGTAGCGCTCCGGGATGACCTGAACATAGTGTTGGGTTTCCTGGAAGGGCGGCACACCGCCATATTCGAAGACGCGGCCCGGGCCTGCATTATAGGCCGCGAGCGCATTGATGACATTACCGTCGAAGGTGTTGAGCTGGGCCGCGAGATAACGCGCGCCGCCGTCGACCTGGAGATAGGGGCTGTCGTAATATTCCGGATTGATGCCGAGATCGCTGGCGGTGCCGGGCATGATCTGGGTGAGGCCAAAGGCGCCCACGGGCGATCGCGCACCGATGGAAAAGCGGCTTTCCTGCCAGATCAACGCCTGCAGCAGCGCCCGCCATTGCACGACCGAAAGACCGGCGCGCGTGATGCCGGGGCGGCCATGGGTTTCGCGGGCGACCCGGATGATCAGCTGCTCGATGTTTTCCGCGGCATCGCCGAACATTTGCGCGCCGCCCGGATTGGGATCGAGATCGGCTGAGCCATAGACGGCAAGGGCAGAGCGATCCGGATCGCCGCTTCCACTTTCCAGGCCAGCAACCATCTCGGGCAGGCCTTGTCCTCCGAAACTGGTCTGCGCGTCGAGGATGTTCTGAAGCGTGACGAGCTGCGCGCGTTCGATCTCGGACAGTAGTTCCCTGACCGACAGCTTGTCGGCCTGGACGGCCCGATCGGATTCGCGATCCCCCGTCTCGACGATATCGCGCGCCGTCAGCCCATGATCATTGACCGGCACGCCCTGGGCGAGGACGGCGACAGGCAGCAGAAACGCCGAGAGGATGTGAGCGAGCCTAGACCGCAACGTCACGCTCCGATGCTTCGAGCGGGGTGAAGATGCAATCGGGTTCGACAGCGGCCATCGATGCGCGAAAGGCGAAGCAATTAGCCTCCGGTTCGCGGTATTGCCCGCAGGACGCGAGAGTGCCGAGTGTAGCAAGGAGCAGAAGAACACGGATCATGACAGCCTCCAGAAATCAGCGCGGTCGCGGTAATCGGCGCCGACGAGCGCTTCGCCCTTCTCCATGCCGCCGAGAATGGTGAGATAGGGGCCAAGGGCCGAGAGATCGGCGTCAACGACGACGGAACCGGCATCGTCCCGGATGAGCGCTAGGCGGCTGTCGCTGCCGGTGCGCGTGCGCTCCAGCTGGCTGGCATATTGCGTCATCATCACTGCGACGGTGTTCTGCTTTCTGGCAGTGACCAGCCAGTTCGACAGACGCTCGGCGAAATACGCGTTGTCGAGCGCCTTCCAGGCCTCGTCGATGACGATGATCGTCGGCCGCCGGTCCTCGATCTCGCGCTCGATCCGGCGGAAGAGATAGGAGAGCACCGCCATGCGTTCCTTCTCGCTTTCGCTGTCGAGAATGCCGGTCAGGTCGAAGCCCACGACATCGCCGTCGAGCGAGAAGGTGTCCTCGAGACCTTGCCCGAAGATCCAGCCGTAGCGGCCGTCTTCCGTCCATTCAAGCAATCGTTGATGCAGATCGCCACTGTCGTCGGTCGAGACGAAGAGCGAGGCAAAGTCTCTCCAGTTCCGTAAACCTGGATTGGTGGCGCTGGCGTTCTGGCGGACCACCTCCTGGATGCGGTTGGCCTGGACTGGCGTCAGCGGCTTGTCGGACCTGTAGAGCAGGGTGGCCAGCCAGTCCGACAGCCAGGCCGTTCCGCGTTCGTCGACCTCGGTCCAGAGCGGGTTCAGGCCCGTTACCTGTCCGGGCTTGATCGCGGCGTAACGCCCGCCATTGGCGCGGACCGCCATTTCCATGCCGAGCCGGTAATCGAAGACGAAGATGCGCGCGCCAACCCGGCGGGCTTGCGTCATCAGGAAGGCCGAGAGGACAGACTTGCCCGAGCCGGGCCGGCCCAGGATCAGGGTATGGCCGCTGGTCGGTTCGCTCAAAGGTGAGCCCTGTTCGTGATAGGAGAAACGATAGCCGCTCTGTTCCGGCGTCGGGAAGAGGGTGATTTCCTCACCCCAGGGCAGCTGGTGTTTCCCCTTGCCGAGCTGTGTGCGATGGAAGGCGGCAAAGTCCGCGAAGTTGCGGTTGGTGACGGCACTGGCGCGCACGCGCATCAGTTGGTTGCCCGGATGCTGGCTGAAGTAATGCGCCCTGGCCGCCATCCGCTCGCCGATCATCTTCACACCCTCGGCCGCGGCGGCGTTGACGATCTCGGCCCCAAGGGTTTGCAGTTCGTCGAGGCTGTCGCAAAAGACGGTGACCACCATGTGGTGTCCGCCGAAACTCTGGCGCTTGGCCTCGAGGTCGTCATGCGCGATGTCGAGGGCTTCGAGGAGCGACAGCGCGGCATCCCGGGAGGCCTGCATCTGGCGCTTTTGGCGCTTGATTCTACCTGCCATCAGGTTCGAATTGATCGGCGTGAATGAATGGGTGACGATCATGTCGACCGGCAGGTTCAGCATGTCGAACATGGTGCAGGTGGTGGCTTCGGAATACTCGCCGATGGTGAAACTCTTGCCGTAGCGGGGACCGACCACGCCCTCCGACAGTTCAAAATGGTCCTCGAGGAAGGTGACGCGGGTATTGGCGACATTCCAGGCGAGGAATCCGAAGCGGTTGGCCGGATAGAGCGGCAGTTCGCGTCCCGTGTTGAGGGCTGCGAGGAACCCGATCAGCTCGCCCGCGTTCGCCGAGAGAATGCGGGGATCGAGCTCGGAGAGACCGGAGGTGAAAACACCGACCGCTTCCCTGAGATGTTTGACCCGTTTGTTGGTCTCTTCCCGGAACCGCTTCGGATCACTGCGATTGACGAATCCGAGATAACTTCGTGGGGGCGGACGATGGATGATCGTCAGCGTCAGGGTCTTGTCGCGGAGGCCAGACTCTCTCAAGTTTGCACGCCAGGCGGCATCCACCACCGCCGCGAAACCGTCCCCCTGGACCGGCAGCAAATCCGGGGTGATCGCCTTCGAGACCTTGTGGACGTAATAGCTGAACTCGGGACCCAGTTGCGCGATGATCCGGGCAAAAAGCGCCGTCACCTTGTCGAGAAAGCCGTCGTCGGTCGTGTAGCTGTTGACGCCTCCGAGGCGGACGCATTGAAAGAGCTCGTTGGCCCGGGTCCGGACCGTGCTGTCATCGACGAGACTGACATAGGGCAACATATGCGCGAGACGCTTCTCCCGGGCATACCAGTCCGGCATCAGGGTGCGTTCATCGTAGCTGTCGTCACGGGGCATAGCTGTCGCCCCCGTGAATGACCCGGTTTCGTGTCGGAGGTGTCTCCTGCAGCGCCGTCATCATCACGTCGATGAAGCGCGGGTCCCAATCCGCCGCCTTCCAGAGCAGGGGATAGAGGGCCGCCGCGATGCCGAGCACCACGAGATGCTGGATCCAGACGAAGAGCAGCACCGACCCGAAGAGCCAGACCATGGCATACATGATCGGCAGGCCAAGAAGCTTCGGCGGGCGGACCAATCCTAAGAAGAGGGGCGAGCGTTCAGCCAAGGCTTTCTTTCCTCAGGCCCCGAACACCGCGGCGACAATGGTCGGCGCGGCGGCGACGCCAGCGATGCCGACGAGCACCCAGAGCGCCTGGCGCAGATCGATGATGTTGAAGAACCAGCTGAGGAAAACGCCAAGGACGGCCAGCGTCGCGATGACCACGCCGAGCGGGCCGGTAAGCGCATCGACAATGCCCTGCAACAGGTCCTGGATCGGCGAGAGGTCGATGCTCTGTGCCAGCGCCGGTTCGGCCACGGTAACCAGCAGGGCGGCAAGCGCGACAATGAGTGCAACAGGTTTCGTCATGAGGTTTTTCCTTCCAGCCGGGTGACGACGGCCAGCACCCGCTGGACGTGGTTCTGGGTTTCTGGGTAGGGCGGGATACCGCCGTGTTTGCGCACGGCCTCGGGACCAGCATTGTAGGCGGCAAGCGCAAGGCGGACGTCTCCGAACTCGGCCAGCATCATCGCGAGATAGCGGGCGGAGCCGTCGAGGTTCTGACGCCAGTCCCGTGGATCGACGCCGAGAACACGGGCGGTGTCGGGCATGAGTTGTCCGAGGCCGATTGCGCCGGCAGGGGAGACGGCGCGCGGGTCATAGGCGCTCTCGATCTCGACATTGGCGCGATAGAGTTTGAGCCAGTCGGTGACCGTGATGTCCGAGGCGCGAAGGCCAGGGTGGCCCGCGTAGCGCAGCCCGGTCTCTTCGATGGCGGTCAGGATGTCGGGGTGGGGGACCGGCTTCCGTGGCGCGATGGCAGCAGCCCGCTGCACCTCGCCCTTCTTGGCATCACCACCTTCTCCGAAGATGCGCAGCCCGTCCTCCGCCGACCCCTGGCCGATCCCGTCATTGTAGGTGCGCGAGAACTTCGCTTGCGACCGTGACGGCGAAAGGGAGCCGTTGTCCCCCATCACCAGCACCATCTCGGCCAGTACAGGCGATGTCAGTAAGAAGAAGAGAAGGGCGCTAAGCCCCGAGAGCCTTGAGTTCCGCTTCGGAAAGCCTGAGCACGGTCCGCTTGCCTTCCTCGAGTGGGATGTCGGCATGGGAGAAGCCGATGCCCTGCAGGAAAGAAATGACGCCGGTGACGGTCTTGATCTCGCGGATCTTGATGTCGTTGCGTGAGGTCCGGGTTCGGGCGGTAACCAGGAGTTTCTCCATGCCTTCGTCACTGACGGCCCGCAGAATCCAGACGCCATGCCAGTTCGGGCCTTTTTTGAAGGCATCCGTCTTGCAGACGAGTTCGACGCGATAGCCGCTGGCGACCAGATCGCGGAATCTGGGTTCGGTGACCACATTCGGTGCTTCGTTACTTAGGTCCATCACCCGGATCACGCTTCTTTCTCAAGGGCGCACGACCTGGGCTGCTGGTGTTGAAGCCCAGACATACGATACTATATTATTGACCGCAATAGTATAGTTTCCCTAATGCGGCTGTACGACAGCTACTCGAACTCTAGGCACGGGCCATGGATGTATTCAAGGAGATAAGGGGTATGACGCACCGACTGTTGTCCCAGTGTCGTCTGGCAGGGAGTATAGTTCTGCTTACAAGCATGGCTTCGCCGGCCTTCGGCGAAGGGTGCCTGGCGCCTCAGAGGCCGTACATTCCAAGTGATTCTCGGTCGGCGAGGGAATACGCCGATCTCATCCGGAGCGACTTCGAGCTCTACATCCGGGATGCCCAAGGCTATTTCCGCTGTCTCGAAGAAGAACGCGAGCGCGCCTTCGAGGAAGCGCGCGAGGTCAGTGAAGAATACGGCCGGTTCCTTGACGCTGTGGGAGACTGACGGCGTGGCACGGCTCTCAAAGGCGAGTGTTGGGTTGGGTGAGCCGCGTTTTCCAGACACAACTCTCCATTGTTTAGGGACCGAGACTCAAGTATTCTTAGACCTCCCTAGCGAAGGTGTGTGTGACCCCAATCGTGACCCCGCAGCTGGTTGTCCCACCACGCGGGGTCACGTCATCCTGGTGATCTGTTTCATCGTTAATGGTCTGTTCACGAAAATTGTGCTAAGAAGGAAACGCGCTCCACCCCCTTGCACAGCAAGTGCGTTGTGAAGGCCCGCACCCCGTCAGCGGGCCTTTCGCATGTTGGACTGCTACCTGGCGGACAAGTCTTCCAGGAACATAAGGATATCGTCGGGCGTCATGCGCCGGGCCTTGTCCAGCATCTCCCGATCCAGGGGAGGGTCAATTCCACTGGCGACGCGACTTCGGCCGATCCAGAAAATCGCAAGCTCGTCTGTGTTCCATCGGCAGACCCATCCGGTGGTCTCGCCGCTCTCGATATAGAGCCGGGCGACGGGTTCGCCCTCTTCCCTCAAATCTGTCACCGTTCATAAACTCCATACCCTTCGCGCGGGAGGTGTCGCGGGCGATCAAGGCCGGCAGTTCCGACGTTCGGCCTCAGAATTGGCAGGGTGTCGATTGGCCGAACATTCGCGCCTGGCCGCTCTGTGCATCGGGCAGCGTACGGACGACGTGCGTTCTGACCTGTTCGAAACTTGGTTCATCCCCCTCAAAGCCATCGACATTCGCGGTCCCGGACCACGAAAAACTCACAACGCAAATATATTCTCCTCCGCCCAAAGCGTATGCTGCAACCTCTGGTATGTGGAATACCACAAAGGCAAATTAGGACGTCACACGTGTCAAAATTTTCCAGTTTTGGGAAATAATTCCGAGTATCCACTGAGTGCCAGTACGTTTGTTCCAAGAGCGAGAACGCGAATGACGCCCAATCGTTGAACAATGTTCGCGAAAATCGACCTGGATCAGGGGGTTCGCAGAACAATCGTGGGCGTGGATGCGCGAATCATCAACCACGACAAAACACCGATCAGCTGAGGCGGATGACATGCCGTCGGTAAGTCCAAACGGCCATCGGCAGGGCAGTACGTGTCAGTAATCGACCTGCTCGAAGCCGTAGTTTCCCGCGTAGTCGCGCCACTCCACGAAGACCGATTGATGCCGGATGTGCGGGCAATACTCCCCATAACCTTCGGTGCCGACATGTGCCTCGGGCAAGGCGTCCAACGAGGAATACTGCCAGGAGAATTCCCCCTGTGTTCGATAGGTGCCGAGCATGACGAGCGCACTGCGATTGCACATGTCGTCGCTGTGTGTCTCAAACTGTCGGACGGAACGCACATGGAAGACACGGATTGAGCGCACGAAATTGAACTCGGGGCCGCTGATATCAACGTCCGCGCGATCCTGGATGAGGCGAAGGGCGAAGTCTTCTGTCCGCCTCGCAGCGTCAAAACCGGTCGAACGATATACTGCAGGCAGGGGCTCTGGATCGTCTTGCGCCAATTGCTCCGGCGTCGACCAAGGAAGTTCCGGAACAACTTCGTCAAACAAGATGTCGTAGAAGCGAGCCCGTTCATCGTCGATATCGCCGCGTTCGAAGGAAGCGCCCATGGGACAGCGCCAGATCTGCAGCGGAGGTTCAACAGGCCACGGTGTAATCCGTCGAATGAACTCCGCGCGGGCTCGTGCACAGGGTTCCGATGCAGGCCAGCCGCCCGACAGACACAGGAGGATGGCACAGTCGATCGGATAGGATTGAGCCTTGGCGCGATCAGGCGCAGCGGCAAGTGCGGTTAAGATCAAAAGGCCGAACTTGGTGAAACGAAAAGGAAGACTGGGCATGCTGTGGCTCCATCGACTGGGTGATCGGCGCAGCATGCATTAATAGTATAGTCGAGTCACTAATATTATACTTTTGTAGCTTCTCGTGTAATGAAGTTTATGTTAAAGGTTGCACAGATCTTCTTAAAACCGAGATCAATCTTATGTTAAATTTCCGAGACCGAGGATCGTGTTTTTTCTTGTTTACTTTGATTTACAACGTGTCACGCTTACCGGAACTAGATAGCCACTGTTTGAAGCACCCAGATTAAAGCGCTAATTGTAAAGAACGAAACGCAAGTTGCCATTACCAAAGCCGTCGCACAGATTTGCTCAGTTCCGTAAGGCGCGCCGAGGATTGGATAAATCGTGAGCATTGATACGGAAGCAAAAAGTACGGCAGTCAGCGCAAAAGGGTCAGCCCAACCAACCGTAGCCCCCAGGATGGCGTAAACAAGTAGTGGGTGTACGAGTAGTTTGCCTGCGGTGATCGTCGCGGTCCGTCGCCAATAAGGGGTCTGCTCCGGCTGAGTGCAGAATGACACCTTAAGCGCCGAGCACGCGTTTTCCGTATTCTCGTAGGTTGCCTTTGGGGTCAACGTATCGGTACAGGGTGACGGGTTTAACGCCCAGCTCACTGCATAGCTCTGAAACGGATGTGTCCCGGTTGGCCATTGCGGCCTGTGCCAGGGCCTCGGCCTTGTCGGTGTCAAGATCAACACAAAGGATCGACTTGGCACCAAGGCCGATCAGCCCGAAAGCGACTGCCTTGCCGACGCCGCCCGTCCCGATCAGACAGACCTGAGCGGGGTTTGCGTCACCGCGCACCGCACGATAGGCGTTCATGAAACCGGTATAGTCGGTATTGAACCCTTTAGGACCGTCCGGGTCGAACACAACAGTATTGATCGCTCCAATGGCTCGAACGAGGGGATCGGACACAGTGACTTTCGATGTCACGACTTCCTTGTAAGGATAGGTCACATTGATCCCCCGAAACCCGCCCGTCCGAGCCTGTTCGAAAACCTCATCAAAGGTAAGGCCCAAGTCCTTGGGGATCAACCGGTCGTAAGTTACGTTCAGCCCTCCAAGTTCTCCGGCCGTGCGGTGCAGGCGAGGAGACTTGGAGCGGGTGATATTGTCACCGATCAAGCCAAGCTTCACTGTTTTCTCGAGTGTTTCGGTCATGACGTTGCCTTTCTGAACAGGCGGTTTTTCATGGATGTCCAAAGTGGGGTCTGGCTCACGAAGATCAGGATCACCGAGATGAACAGGACCAGCGACAGCGGGCTAGTGAAGATGCCCTCAAAGAAGCGGCCCAGATCCTCGCGTTCCGAGATGATCGCGCGCCGCCAGTTGTCATCGAGCAGCCGTGACAGGATCACGCCTAGAATGACCGGGCCGAGCGGATAACCATAATGCCTCATGAAGTAGCCAAAGACCCCGAAGCCCAGCATCCAATAGACATCCGTAATCGAGTTATTGACCGCGTAAGCTCCAACGATCGACAACAGCAGGATCAGTGGAATGATCACGGAACGTGGCATCTCGACGATTTTGGTGAATATCTTGATGCCTGTCAGGCCGAAGATCAGCATGAAGACGTTGGCGGTCAGAAGCGCGCCAACGATGAACCAGAACATATCGGGCTGGTCGATCATCAGCATTGGTCCAGGATTGAGACCATGGATGAAAAGCGCACCGATCATGATCGCAGTGACCGCATCGCCGGGGATACCAAGGGTCATCATCGGGATGAACGCCCCGCCGACAGCTGCGTTGTTAGCCGTCTCGGGCGCGACAAGCCCTTCCATCGCGCCTTCACCGAAGGGCACCTCGGGGTTCTTGGTGACGCGTTTGGCGTGGTCGTAGGCCATCAGCGCCGCGATATCGCCGCCGGTTCCGGGCAGTGCACCGATAATCACGCCTATCGAAGACGTCTGAAGCGAGATGGGCAGGAATTTCTTGATCGTGCCGAAGGAGGGAACGATCTTGTCGATCTTCTGGCGCACGGCCTTCATGTTGACGTTCTGCAACTGCTGAAGCGCCTCGGATACGCCGAACATCCCGATCATCACGGCGATGAAGGATATGCCGCCCTCCATAAACCTCAGATCAAAAGTGAAACGCTCGGCAAAGGTCAGTGGGTCACGACCTACAGCGCCGATTGCGATGCCGAATGCACCAGCGAAGATACCTTTGACGAGTGACCCGCTGGACAACGAGCCAACAAGAAGAATACCCAAAACGGCCAAGAGCATGTAGTCACGCGGTTGGAAGGTCAGTGCGAACTCCGACACAAATGGCGCGGCCAAGGCCAGCACAAGAATGCCGATCAGACCGCCGAAGAAGGACATGACCGTGGTCACGCCGATGGCTTGCCCAGCCTCGCCCTTCTTGGCCATCGGGTAGCCGTCCATCGCAGTAGCAATTGCGGAAGGCGCGCCGGGGATATTCAGCAGGATCGCCGTGCGCGAGCCACCGTAGACGCCGCCCATATAGATGCCGACCATAAGGGATATTGCTGGGAGCACGTCCCAAGAGAACGTGAAGGAGATCAGGATTGAGACCGCCATCGTGACCGAAAGGCCAGGAATGGCGCCGATATAGATCCCTGCAAAGGTGCCGATCCCGACCAGCAGCAAAAGCTGGGGTTGGGTGAAGATCGTGAGGATAGCCATGAGGGTTTCCATTAGGACGCTCCTCCTGAAAACAGGTTACGGAAGAACTGGATGAATTCAGCCTCAGGCAGAATGCCCGCCGGCAGAAGAACGGTGAAAACCACTCGGAAGATGATCCAGATCACGACGAGCGATCCGAGCGAAACCGCCAATGTGTAACCCCAGCCTTTGTGGGCCAGCACTTTGATCGAAACTGTCAGAAACAATGCCGCCGTCAGAACAAACCCCAAGGGTTTCAACAGCAGCCCGAATACGATCAGAAACCCGATGAACAGGATCACCATGACCGGAAGGATGTCCTTGGCGAGGGTTTCGCCTGCAACCTTGTTCAAACGCGCGGTACGAAGGCAGACGATCAAGGCAGACACCGCCATCACAAAAGTCGTGGCCATCGGGATGGAGCCTGCGCCGGACAAGGCGGTGAAGCCGGAAATGCCGTAGGCGTCATAGAGCAGATAGAGGCTGGCGACCGTGAGAAAGATTGCGAAGCCCAGCTCCCCCGGTCTGCGCTGTTCGGGATACCCGCCCGGGGTCGCATCCGATGTGCCGTCGTGGTGGTCGCTGTCGCCTCTGAAATCCGGATCCATGATCCTCTCCTCCCATTGAAACTGACCGGGCTCCTCTCCCGGAACGCAAAGCGCCGCCCAGCCTATTCAGGCGCGGGCGGCGCCAAAGTCCGGCGGGCTTGTGATACCCGCCAACCGACACTGTCGGGTTTAGATGTTAGGGACGGGCGATGCCGAACTCTTCCGGCGACGCTTTCGTCAGACCAGCATCATCAAGCAACCATGCCGTACCTTGCTGCCATTTGGACAGGAAGGCGTTTGCTTCATCACCGCTGATGTTCATCATGGTGAAACCACGGCCATCCATCAAGGCGACGAAGTCAGGGTGTTCTGCACCCGCTGCATAGGCTGCGGTCAGAGCCTCGATCACATCGTCTGGTGTACCGTTCTTTGCAAAAACGCCAAAGAAGGGGCCCCATGGAAGATACGTTGCGTATCCTGTGTTTGCGTCGGTTGCGATCTGGACATCGGGCAGCGCCGCACTTGCCTGTGTATCAAAAACCAGGATCGGCTTCATGTTGCCGGCACGGATGCCTTCGATTGCCGCGCCAAGGACGGCAGGCATAACATCAATTGCGCCGCCTTGCAGAGCTGTCAGCGCAGGGCCGTCGCCGTCGTAGGGAACGGAAATAACGTCAAGTTCGCCTTCAACGGTGTTCATCATCGCAGTGATGACAGATGGCAGACCGCCGGGACCGGTTGCGCCCAGCTTCAACTCGCCGGGATTTTCGGCAATGTAGGCCAACATGCCTGCGTAGTCGTCAAACGGTGCGTCATTGTTGGCGACCAGCATCGCTGTACCGCGTGCGAGGATGTTGATCGGGGTGAAGGCAGAGTAGTCTTCATCACCAAGGCCCATGACTTTGTAGAGCATCGGGTTTTCGGCGCCCATCAGGACAGTGTAGCCATCGGCGTCGGCATCCACCACATAGTTGAGAGCAATCGCCCCAACTGCGCCGGTCATGTTCTGCATGACGACCGTGCCACCAAGGGCTTCTTCGGCGTGCGGCGTCACGGAACGCATCACGGTATCGGTTGAACCGCCTGCACCCCATTGGATGATGCCTTGAATTTCTTTGGTGGGGTAGCTTTGCGCGGTTGCAACGGTTGCGCTCAGTCCGAGCGCCACAAGTGCGCCAATCAGTTTACGAGACATCTCTGTCCTCCCTTGGTGTGTCTTTGCCAACGATTCGCTCCTCGTCACGTTGGTCACAGGCCCTTTTTGTACTTTGCGGTTAATTTGTCAACAAAAATGTACCCGTAGGTTAAATTCATGCTATTCAAGGGGCAGAATCAAACGGGTGACGAGAGGCGAAAGACATGGATGGAAGCGGTGATCGCCCAAAATCCGAACGCAAGAGTTCATGGAAAAAAGATCCTGAGGCGGTAAGGGCAAATATTTTGGGCGTGGCCACAGAAGAATTTGCCGCCCATGGGCTATCCGGCGCGAACATAAATGAAATCGCCAAGAAGACGTCCACGTCCAAGCGGATGATTTACTATTACTTCGGAGATAAAGAGGGGCTTTATCAGCACGTTCTAGAGGGGATTTATTCCTCTTTGCGTGACACGGAGAAAGCCCTCAATGTAACAAATCTCGAGCCTGTCGCAGCCTTGCGAAAGATCACCGAGGCAACATTTGATTCTCACGTGCAAAACCCGCAGTTTATCCGCCTAGTGATGATCGAGAATATCCACAATGCCGAATATGTGAGGAAGTCAGAGATCATACCTAAGCTGAATAAGTCGATCATCGATAAACTTTCCGACGTCTGTGAGCGCGGCAAGGCAAAGGGCGTTTTGCGATCCGACTGCGATCCGTTGGAGCTGCACTGGATGACCAGTTCTGCCAGCTTTTATAATGTGTCGAACAGGGAGACTTTCTCGGCGTCCTTTGGCGAGCAATTGTATACAGCTGAGGGTCAGAAAAGACTCCGCCAGCGCGTCGTGGACATGGTGCTGGGAACAGTTGTGATCGGACATGAACCCGGGCCGGCGCGAGCGGAATAACCGGTAGTGCTGGAAATCTTATCCATTACATTGCCAGTCTACTTGATCATTGCGATCGGATACGTTTCGGTAACGGTGCGCTATATTGGCGGGACCGCGATCACAGCGCTAAGCCAGTTTACTGTGCGCGTCAGTCTCCCAGCCTTGATCTTTGGCGCGATCGCCTTCTCCCGCTCGAACGACGCGATCAACTGGCCAATTGCTGGTGGGTATCTGCTCGCATCGATGGCTTTGATGTTCGGTGGCCGCTTTCTCATGCTTAAGGCCTTTGGTGAAGGTCAGGGCGCATCTTGGATTCACGGTCTTGGCATGGCTCAGGCCAATAGCGGATTCATCGGCTACGCAATTGCATCCGTGGTCTTTCCCGAAACAGCATTGGCCGTTCTTGCATGGCTTATGATCGTGGAAAACACTGTCGTTATTCCATTCGCCATCGTCGCGGCCGAATTATCGAGCGACCGAAGTGCTACTCTGACGGATGCCATGTCAAAGGCTTGGCGCAGTTTTTCCCACAACCCACTGGTTGTCGCTGTGGGTATCGCTTTGGTTGTGCGTTTCACAGACCTACCAGTCCCTGATAGGATCGAGACGACAATTGGCATGATCGCCTCCGTTGCGCCTGTCGTGGCCTTGTTCGTCGTCGGCGGAATGATCTCGCAATATGAGGTCAGCCCTTATTGGGGTCCGCTCCGGCTGAGTGCAGAATGACACCCTAAGGCCGGAGATCACCTGGTTTTCCATCTGTATTCGCCCGTGAGCAGGATATGCGCCCACCCGAGCGGCGAGATATGCGCCAGAAGTTCTGGCGAACAGTCGAAGCCGGTGCCCTTTCGGACTTCAACTGCCTGGCCAAGATGTTTGGGTCGAGAGCGGCTTGTCGGGATGATTACAAGCGGAATGAGCTTTTCGCAGGCCGGTGCGGTCTGCGGCTGCTCTGCCAAGACCGCCGCGAAGTGGTGGCGGCGGTATGAAGAGGAGGGGCGCGAAGGCCTTTGGGACCGCAGCTCACGTCCTTGTTCCATGCGCAATCCTACGCCTGACGACGTGGTAGAGCGGATCATCGCCTTGCGCCGTCAGCGTCTGACCGGTGCGCATATCGCGCACAAGACCAGGGTTTCGGCGGCGACGGTCAGCCGGGTTCTACGCAGGGCCGGTCTATCGCGGCTACGCGATTTGGAGCCTGCCGAGCCTGTGCGCCGCTATGAACGAGAGCATCCCGGCGACATGATCCATCTCGATATCAAGCGTCTTGGCCGCTTCGAGCGCACCGGGCACCGCATCACGGGCAACAGAACAGGCCAGTCCAACAACCGTGGGATCGGCTGGGAATATGTGCATGTCTGCGTCGATGATGCGTCACGGCTGTCCTACACTGAAATCCACCCGGACGAGAAAGCTGTCAGCGCCGTCGCCCATTTGAAGGCAGCAGTGGCCTGGTATGCGTCCATGGGCGTGACGGTTGCGCGGGTGATGACCGACAATGGATCGTGCTACAAATCCCATGCTTTCAAGACTGCCTGCGCCGAGCTTGGCATCCGCCACATCCGAACCAAACCCTACACGCCCAAGACAAACGGAAAAGCCGAGCGCTTCATCCAAACCGCCTTGCGCGAGTGGGCCTATGCCCGCGCCTATGAAACCTCAGACCAGCGCGCCGCCGATCTGCCAGTCTGGACACACCTCTACAATTGGCACAGACCGCATTCGGCGCTAAAATCAAAACCGCCAATCAGCCGGTTAGGCTTGAATCGGAACAACCTGTTGAGGTTCCACAACTAGATGCACGGCGCAGCATCAGTCAAAAGGGCTCAGAGCGGTCCCGTGCATGGTCAGAAATCCCTTGTTCGGATACCCCTCGAAACCAGCCACTCGGTCCGGCATATAGTATGGCTTCGTCAGCGCGGTACTGATGCCTGGGCAGGAGGGAGGATCGGAGGGCATATCATACCAAGAGACCAACTTCCCGCAGTCGCCTCAAAATGCAAGGCTTGGAACAAGGGACGAATTGTCGGTCAAAAGCGACCTCTGGGTTCCACGGCCGTCCGCACATTTCGACGCGCCAATACGGTAGGCTCGTCCGTGACTGGGTAAAGGCGATTGGTTTGGAACCAATTGCGTATGGCATGCATTCGCTCCGCAGGACAAAGGCGGCAGAGTTCTACCGAAAGACCGGTAATCTCCGCGCGGTCCAACTGCTGCATGGTCGCACCAAAGTCGACAGCACAGTGCGCTATCTGGGCGTCGAACTGGAAGATGCTTTGAGTATCGCAGAACGCATCGACAGTTGATCCAACTTGGCGAACGGTCTTGCCGTTCGCCATTTTACAGCGGTTGCTGGCTCTCAATGCGGTGTCGGGCTGTACCGATCCCATACACCCGCCATTCACAACTTCGATGCGTTCCCGACGTCTGCGGAAATCAAGAAGCTCCTTGTCAAATACGCTGAACGGAACGCATGCGATTGAGACGATCTCCTCTCGGTTCGGGCGAAATCGACACCTGCGAATGACCGGTCTGACGACAACTGCTGCAATGCCGAGGTTCACCTGCCACGCGTGCGAGAGAATGCTGCGTCAGCAAAATGTCCAAACGTCAAGGTCCACAGAGTCCCGCAGTGCGACCTTTGATCCAGACCGCACTAAAGGTCCAGTCTGGAATTGTCGGCGTTCCAAAACCGAGCGTTTTAGCCAGAATTCTAGAAGTGCCTGCGATGCTGTTTTTCCGCAATCAAAATTCAAAGTTTCGACAGTAGCCTGACCAGTTGAGTTGTGTCTTCGGTCGTGAGCTTTTCTCCGATTTCTTCTGACAGCACTTGTGCATAGACTGGCCACATCGCCTGCCTGACAGCCCTTCCTTTGCCAGAAATACGCACAATCTGCCCGCGTCCATCGTCGTCGCAGTCCTGACGCTCGATCAGCTCCGCCTTCACCATACGGTCCAGCAGGCGAGACGTGCCATATTGCGGCAGCAACAGAAGCTCTCTGAGTTCGAAAGGGCGCAGGCCGTCGGGGTCAGCCTTCTCGATCTCCAGCAGCGCGTCATACCAAGCGAGAGGTGGGTGTTCGGCCGCTTTCAGCGCCGCCTCGACCGCTTCAAAGAGTCTTCGACTGGTTGTCATAAGGGCGGCCCATGCGACCTGAGTTGCGCGATCTGGTTTGGTCATAATCTCAATATGCCATGTAGATGCAGATGCATCAAGGTTGACATTGCAATCCTCCGCCGTCAATGTAGATGCAACCGCATCGACATAAGGGCGCCCATCATGTCTCAGACACAACTCACAGACGTTGCCGCATTTTTGCTGCGTGTAACGCTCGGCATCATGTTTCTGGCGCACAGCCTCATCCTGAAGCTATTCGTTTTCACGCTACCGGGGACTGCCCAATTCTTCGAGTCTATCGGAATGTCAGGTTGGCTCGCATATGTGGTCTTTCCGGCAGAAGTCGTGGCGGGTGTCCTTCTCGTGTTTGGGATCCAGACGAGATGGGTGGCCCTCGCGACTGTGCCTATCCTTGCCGGTGCGACATGGGCGCATTCCGGGAATGGCTGGATGTTCGGCTACGAAAATGGCGGCTGGGAGTATCCTGCCTACCTGACGCTACTGGCCATCGTGCAAGGCATGCTCGGCGACGGAACATTCGCGCTCAATCGTTCTCTATCCCCAACCGTAATTGCTAAATTCAGCCAGAAGGAGGCAATGCAATGAAACAGGCAATCTGTAATCTGACCGACGTTCCCGCCGAGGGTGAGGCCCGTGTGTTTCCGTTCTTTGGCCGCGAGGTTCAGGTCTGGCGCACCGGTGATCGCATACGCGCCGCCGCCAACACCTGTCTCCACCTCGGCGGGCCGCTTGAATGCAAGGACGGAGCGTTCGTCTGCCCTTGGCATGGAGCTCGGTTCGACATGGCAGATGGTCGGCGCATAGACGGCCCGGCACCCGCAAACGCGCGGCTTATGTTCCTTCCAACGCGAATCGAAGGCGAGGAATTGGTTTATGTTTGGGGGGAGCCGTCATGAAACTTCATCTGATCAGCCATGATCTCTGCCCCTATGTTCAGCGGGCTGTGATTTCCCTCTCCGAGAAAGGTGTCGCTTTTGAGCGCACCTATATCGACCTTGCCGATAAACCGGATTGGTTCCTTGCAATCTCACCTCTCGGAAAGACGCCAGTTCTGTTGGCTGATGACGTGCCGATTTTCGAATCCGCCGTGATCCTTGAATACCTTGAAGAGACGCAACCTAACCCGCTGCATCCGAGCGATCCACTTGAGCGCGCGCGGCATCGAGCGTGGATGGAATTCGGTTCGGCCACACTGAATGACATCGCGGGATTTTATTCGGCACCCGATGAAAAGGCCTTTGCTGCCAAGACGGCTGCCCTTCGTAGCAAGTTCGAGCGGTTGGAAGGTGAATTGAGAACCGGTCCCTACTTTGCCGGGGACCAGTTCAGCCTAGTGGATGTCGTGTTTGGGCCGGTGTTCCGGTATTTCGACACCTTTGATCGGATCGGCGATTTCGGCATCCTGACCGGGCTTTCCAAGGTTGGAAAGTGGCGTCACGCCTTAACTGACAGACCATCAGTCACCGAAGCTGTTTCGCTCGAATACCCAAGCCTGCTAGAGCGGTTTATTGAGCGGCGAAGTTCCAGATTGTCCAGGGTTCTCGAAGAAAGCATCAACCAGACAGGTGAATAACATCCGCTTGATATGAGGTGCCCCTAGATTTGTAGACGCTTTGCCCCCTTACTTTGAGCCGAGGAGGCGACCATGGGGACAAGCAACTACAGCGACGAGTTCAAGCGCGACGCGGTGCATCAGATCATGGTGCGCGGGTA
>Ga0209273_10000375_pt1 | contig 60892 bp, 51 predicted proteins | sample tdAd471_FD_187126 | JGI IMG/M metagenome (GOLD analysis project Ga0209273, IMG submission 187126) | Marine sediment microbial communities from the Atlantic coast under amendment with organic carbon and nitrate - tdAd47.1 (SPAdes)... | ecosystem: Environmental > Aquatic > Marine > Coastal >...
CTTCTTGCTTAAACTCTGGTGAATATGTTTTGCGTTGTCTTGCCATTGAACACCTCTCTGGTGGCGAGTTTACCACCCATGTTGGTGTCCGGTTTCATTAGACCACTACAGGATAGTGATGTCTAAATAGAAGGAGGAGGCCACGAATGGGGTAAGCCTTCCGAGGGCGTGGACGTTTGTTTTCAACCGAGGAAGGCTTACCCCATTTGTGGCCTCCGCTTAGTTTGAATACCCTAACTATGATCCCGGAATGAAATGTCACCTATCCGACCGGTAAGGACACAAAGAGTTAAATGGCGGGGGTAGAAGGATTCGAACCCTCGACCCACGGCTTAGAAGGCCGTTGCTCTATCCAACTGAGCTATACCCCCGAACGAGTTGATACCCTTTTGGGTACCCTTTAACGATTGGCAACCTGCATCGCGCGCGTATTCTATCTGAGGCACTCGCAATGCACAAAAACCTTGTGCAATGAAGAACAGATACCGCGCCCACCAACCCTTGTCCTATTAGTCGATCAGGCGGTCGCCCGGCCATTAACCATACGAAGAACGTGGCTAATGGCGCTGCAACCGGACGGAGTGGTTTTTTTCTTCCGGCGGGGAAAAAAATACTAAAGGAATTACTGGCGCGGCCGATAAGCAAGTGTAACGCCAAAGAGAGACAATCATGCCAGTCGAAACCGTTGTGCTTGCTTTTTACTACTCAGCCTTCCTGCTTGGGCTGTACAAACTGTCTCAGCCCTCTCGTTAGGCTCGACGGGCTCGGGGTCACCACCCTGTTGCCTGCTGCTGCCTGCCTTTTATCATTATCAGGTGCGACCTGACTTACATCCTGGGTGACGTGATGGGGTAACCCGCCGTTGAGTCACTGCGGGGATGCCAAAGCAAGAAGGGTCGGGTTGTGTCCGGAAGCCTGGAACTGGGGTGGCCGACGGGTCTCGAACCCGCCACCTCCGGAGTCACAATCCGGTGCTCTACCTGATGAGCTACGGCCACCATCGATTACCTGAGTGAATCATCATACTCGCCGATATGTGGCTTGAAAGTTGGTCGGGGTAGAGAGATTCGAACTCCCGACATCCTGCTCCCAAAGCAGGCGCGCTACCAGACTGCGCTATACCCCGATGATTCCGCGAAAGCCGTTGCAGGCCCCCTTTTCAGGAGGGCGCATAATACTCACCCACAGACTGAGCGTCAACGGCAATGCTGGTGATTTGTAAGGTGTTTTCGCATCCTGCCCTTCCACTGCAGACCCCCGTCATGGGACAATCTGCGGCTTTTCGGGGCGCGCTGATCAGGCCGCCCTTTCAGCGATTGCAAGAGGATATAGACCGATGTCCGCACGGGTACTGGATGGCAAGGCACTGGCAGCACAAACTGAAGCGGAGCTGCTGGCTCGCGTGGAGCAGTTGAAGCAGAAATCGGGTGGCAAAACACCGATCCTCGCCACCATCCTCGTAGGGGATGATCCCGCCTCGGCCACCTACGTAAAAATGAAAGGCAATGCCTGTCGCCGTGTGGGCATGGATTCCATGGCCGTGGAGATGCCCGCCTCTACCTCTACCGAGGAGTTGCTGGCCAAAATCGACGAACTCAACAACAACCCGGACGTTCACGGCATTTTGCTGCAGCATCCGGTACCGGAGCAGATAGACGAGCGCGCCTGCTTTGACGCGATCGCGCTGCACAAGGACGTGGATGGCGTTACCTGCCTCGGTTTTGGTCGCATGGCTATGGGCGAGGATGCCTATGGCTGTGCAACCCCGCAGGGCATTATGCGTATTCTTGATCACTATGGGATAGATATTGAAGGCAAGCATGCCGTGGTAGTGGGCCGGTCTCCCATTCTCGGCAAGCCCATGGCGATGATGTTATTGCAGAAGAACGCCACCGTGACTATTTGTCATTCGCGCACCCGGGACCTGCCCGCGCTGGTCGCCCAGGCCGATATTCTGGTGGGTGCCGTAGGCAAACCGGAGTTTATCAAGGCGGATTGGGTAAAAGACGGTGCGGTGGTGGTAGATGCCGGTTATCACCCTGGAGGTGTGGGTGATATCGAGCTGTCGGCGCTCATGGACAAAGCGTCTGCCTATACGCCCGTTCCCGGCGGCGTAGGCCCGATGACGATCAACACCCTGATCCAGCAGAGTGTTGAGTCAGGTGAGAAAAGCCTGGGGTGACCCCTGGCAGTAGGGAAGGCTAACTGCGACGCCAGGTGGTGCCTTCAGGAGAGTCTTCCAGCACCACACCCTGCTCCAGTAATGTGTTCCTTATTTCATCCGCTAGGGTGAAGTCCCGTGCGCTCTTGGCCTCCTGTCGCTGCAGGATCATCGCCTCAATCTCTTCCACGCTGATGTCATCGTCCGATGCCGCCTGCTGCAACCATTCCTGTGGGTCCTGCCCCAGAATCCCCAGCAGGTTGCCCGCCGCCAGCATACGCGCCTTCAGGGCCGGTTTGCCTGCATCGGCTGCCTTATGTAACTGGTGCGCCAGCGCATGCAACTCGGCGATCGCTTCAGGGGTATTGAGGTCGTCATTGAGGGCCTCGTAGAAGGGCTCCTCCGCCAGATCCACATCTACATCCAACTCGATATCGGCCACAGCACGCAGCGTGCTGTACAAACTGTCCAGCGTGGATTGCGCCTGCTCCAGCAACTCTGCCGAGAAGTTCAAGGGCGAGCGGTAATGCGCCGATAGCAGTGCAAAGCGCAGCACCTCGCCACGGTAACGTTGCAGCAGGTCGCGCACAGTATGGAAATTACCCAGTGACTTGGACATCTTTTCGCCGTCGATATCCAGATAGGCGTTGTGCATCCAGTAGCGCACATAGTCGCCGCCGTGGGCGCAACGGCTCTGGGCTATTTCGTTCTCATGGTGCGGGAAGATCAGGTCGCGGCCACCGCCGTGGATATCAATGGTATCGCCCAGGTGCGCGCGTATCATGGCCGAGCATTCCAGGTGCCAACCGGGGCGTCCCCTGCCCCATGGGCTGTCCCACCCCGGGTCTTCTTCTGCCGCAGGCTTCCACAATATAAAGTCGCCGGGGTGACGCTTGTAGTCAGCCACTTCGACACGAGCACCGGCAAGCATGTCTTCCAGTACACGCCCGGACAGTTTGCCGTAGTCTTCCATCGATTCCACAGCGAACAGTACATGGCCATCCGCTTCATAAGCATGGCCTTTCTCTATCAGCGTGGCGGTGAGATCAATCATCGCATCGATATTGTGCGTGGCATGCGGCTCAAGGGTGGGCTGCAAGGTGTTCAGGGCCGCCATATCCTCCCGGTATTTCGCCGTGTATTCATCTGTCACCGATTCAATGCTGCGGCCACCTTCGCGGGCAGCAGCGATAATCTTGTCATCAATGTCGGTGATGTTGCGGGCGTAGATCACCTCCCCGTAATGGGTCTGCAACAGGCGGAACAAGGTATCGAAGACCACCGCCGGACGCGCATTGCCGATATGCGCATAGTTATAGACCGTGGGTCCGCATACATACATGGTCACCCTGTCTGGCTGCAGAGGCTGGAACACTTCCTTGGCACCGCTCATGGTGTTGTAGAGTTTCAGTGGCATGTTTCGGGGGTCCTGTCCTTACGGGTTTACGTTTTCAGCACTGGCGTACCATCACCAGTGAGGAAATGAGGTATCAACTGTCCCAGGTATCGCGCAGGCCTATGGTCTTGTTGAACACCGGCCTGTCGGCACTGTGATCGTAACGGTCGGCCACAAAATACCCTTCTCGCTCAAACTGGAAGCACTGCTCAGGCTCTGCTTCCACCAGGGCCGGCTCCAGCCAGGCGTTGGTTACTCGCTGCAATGAGTCCGGATTGATGTGCGCCATGAAGTCGCCATCGCCGCGGTCCGGCGCTTCGTGATTAAACAGCCTGTCATACAAACGCACTTCAGCCTGCTTACCGTGGCTGGCGGACACCCACTGAATCACGCCCTTGGGCTTGATGCCGTCTTCCGGGTTCTCGCCCAGCGTGTTGGCGATGGTGTGTGCATGAACCTCAGTGATATTGCCTGCCGCATCGCGCTCAACGTGATCTGCTTCAATCACGTAGGCATTGCGCAGACGCACACGCTTGCCCAATACCAGGCGCTTGTACTTCTTGTTGGCTTCTTCGCGGAAGTCATCCCTGTCAATATAGATCTCGCGGGTGAAGGGTAGCTGGCGTTCGCCCATATCCTCGCGCACCGGGTGATTGGGCGAGCGCAGCCATTCAACCTTGTCTTCCGGGTAATCCGTCAGCACCACTTTCAAGGGGTTGATCACCGCCATGGCGCGCGGCGCGTTCTCGTTGAGATCCTCGCGAATGGCAAACTCCAGCATCGCCACGTCCACCACGCCGTCTGAACGGGTGGTGCCAATCATCTCGCAGAATTTGCGAATGGCCGCCGGCGTATATCCACGGCGCCGCATACCCGATATGGTCGGCATGCGCGGGTCATCCCAGCCGCTGACCACACCTTCATCCACCAATTGCTTGAGCTTACGCTTGCTGGTGATGGTATAGCTGGGGTTGAGGCGGCCAAACTCATACTGGCGCGGGCGGTGCTGTACGGGCAGATGCTCGATAAACCAGTCGTACAATGGCCGGTGGTCCTCAAACTCCAGCGTGCAAATAGAGTGGGTGATGCCTTCTATGGCATCTTCCTGGCCGTGGGCGAAGTCGTAAGTGGGGTAAATCACCCAGTCTGTGCCGGTCTGGTGGTGAGGGACTTTGCGGATGCGGTACAGGATGGGATCGCGCATGTTCATGTTGGGCGAGGCCATATCAATTTTAGCGCGCAGCACTTTCTCGCCCTCGGCGAACTCGCCTGCTTTCATGCGTGCCAGCAGGTCCAGGTTCTCGGCGATCGAACGCTCGCGATAGGGGCTGTTGCAACCGGGTTCGGTCAGCGTGCCGCGGTATTCCCGGGCTTGTTCCGCATCGAGATCGCAGACGTAAGCATTGCCCTGCTCCACCAGGTAGACGGCCCAGTCGTATAGCTGCTGGAAGTAAGCCGATGCAAAGCGCACATCCCCGTTCCAGGAGAAGCCCAGCCAGCGCACATCCTCCAGGATGGATTCGATATACTCCTGGCTCTCTTTTTCGGGGTTGGTATCGTCAAATCGCAGGTTACAGCGCCCGCCGTTGGCCTGGGCGAGGCCAAAATTCACGCAAATCGACTTGGCATGGCCAATATGCAGGTAACCATTGGGCTCAGGCGGAAACCGGGTCAGCACCTCGGTCACCCTGCCTGAATTCAGGTCATCGCTGATGATGCTCTGCAAGAAATTACTGGCAGCTGTGTTTTCCATAAATAGCGAAAGTCCGGGCGTGGCAAAGGGCGCGTATTATAGCCACGAAAGCCGGGCGCTTTAAGCGAATTGCTGCCGCTTTCTGACACCTTGGCGCAATTAAGCCTGCTTTGTGCCGTTGATGTTGTTTTCCTGTACCTGAAAAGTCCGTATTATTGCCTGCCTCACCAGAATCAAACCCACAGGGACGGAACACATGGTTATCATTAAAACCACCTTCGGCGAAATCAAGCTGGCACTGGATGCCGAGAAAGCGCCCAAAACCGTAGAGAACTTCCTCGCCTACGCCCGCGACGGTTTCTACGACGGCACCATTTTCCATCGCGTGATAGACAACTTCATGATTCAGGGCGGCGGCTTCGACACCGATATGAATCAGAAAACCTCCGGCGAGCCCATAGAGAACGAGGCGGATAACGGCCTGAAGAATGACTTTGGCACCGTCGCCATGGCCCGCACCATGGATCCGCACTCCGCCACCGCGCAATTCTTCATCAATGTGAAAGACAACGACTTCCTCAACCACACCGGCAAAAATATGCAAGGCTGGGGCTACACCGTATTTGGCAAGGTCACTGAGGGCGAAGAGGTACTGGACAAGATTCGCGCTGTACCCACTACCTCACGCGGTGGACACCAGGACGTGCCAGAGGACCCGGTCATCATCGAGTCCGTGGAAATCATCGAAGAGTAAGTGTCACGCACGCTTTTCATCTCCGACCTGCACCTGGATCCCGTCAGGCCCGATGTCACCGGGGCCCTGGCGGCCTTCCTCCAGGACAACACTGACTGCAACACTCTCTATATCCTGGGCGACCTGTTTGAGGCCTGGGTAGGTGACGATGACGACTCTGCCTTCGTCGCCGATACGGCCGAATTGCTGAGCAGCTTCACTGCCGCCGGCCCCGCCCTGTATCTGATGCACGGCAACCGGGACTTCCTTATTGGCGAGACATTCTGTGATCGCATTGGCGCAGGCCTGCTTGATGACCCAACCGTAATCGACCTCTATGGCGTCCCTACGCTACTGATGCACGGCGACAGTTTATGCACCGGCGACGCCGAATATATGGCATTCCGGTCCACTGCCCGCCACCCGCAGTGGCAGGCGGAGCTGATGGCAAAATCGCTGGCTGAACGGCGTGCGCTGGCTGCGCAGCTGCGGGCGGCGAGCAAGGATGCCAGCTCGAACAAGGCAGCTGACATCATGGACGTAACCCCTGCCGAGGTGGACAGGGTGATGGCTGAGGCAGGGGTGAGCCGGCTGATCCACGGCCATACACACCGGCCAGCCCGGCATAGGGCTGCTGAGGGCGAGCGTGTTGTGTTGGGCGACTGGGACTCTCAGGGATGGTATATCGAGGCCACCTCCAGCAGCTTCGAGCTCGTAAATTTCGCTATTTAACAATAAGTTAACGATTACTTTTAAACCCAGTTGATCTCTCGGGAAACGGGAAGTAGAGCGGAAGCTACCCCCCACGCACCTCGTCAGGTTCTAATCCACAGAAATCGTCTATGGCTCATCGTCCACCAAGTTCATTTGGTCTCTCCACAAGAGGCCAGCAGGGCGGTAAATATCCCCCCGAAAATGTGCGGAGGCCATGGATGGCCGCAGCCCAAGCCCGCCAGGACGGCACTTTTTGGCGGTTTTCGGGGGGATATTTACCGCCCTGCTGGCTGTGCTGACCGAACAGAAACCTCTTTGCGGTTAGATCCAGCCTACCCAGGCACACCACTATGAAACCGAAACGCCGTGTCAGGCGACTCAATCAACTCTCGCTCCCGCTGTAACAACACCCCCAGGCGCGAGGTGAGTTCCGCAGGAGAAGCCAGTTCTTCGGCCAGTTTCAGGTAGTCCCGAAAATGCCTGGACTCCGACTTCAGCAACGACAGATAAAACCCCTGGAGCTCCTCGTCCAGCTCAGGTGCCAGGGCAGCAAAACGCTCACAGGAACGGGCCTCGATGATTGCGCCTACAAGTAGCGTATCCACCAGGCGGCCTGGCTCCGCCGTGCGCACCTCCTTGCGCAAGGAGCCAGCGTATCGCGCCGCAGAGAGCTGCACATAGTCAACACCGCGCCGCTGCATAATGGCGATGACCTGCTCAAAATGCCGTAATTCCTCCCTGGCCAACCTGGAGAGCTTGTTCAGCAACTCATGGTGCTCCACATAGCGATACATGAGATTTAATGCCGTCGACGCCGCTTTCTTCTCACAGTTGGCGTGGTCGATAAGGAGGATCTCGGGATGCTCAAGCGCCCACTCCACCCACGCCCGGGGCGTGGAACAGGCGAGGAAATCCAGCAGGGGCGTTATATCGACAGCTTTACTCATTCATCAAGTCCGGTAAACAGGTCAGGCACGGCGATGTAACGCTCGTAGTGCGCTTGTGAGAGCAACAGGTATTCGCTGTCGATCATGTCACGTAGCGCCATTAGTGACAGATCACGATACGGCAGATCCACTTCAAAACCGAAGTCGCCGGTGTTCTCTATCTGCCCTGCCCCCGCCTGCAACAAACTGAAGACCTGGCAGTACTCGTCGTGGTGGGCGACATACCGCACATTCTGTATCTGCAACTGCCAGGCCAACAAGGCCCTGTCGCTCACTCGCAGCTTGTTGCGAACGCACTGGGAGAGAAAACCGCTCAAGCGGCCATCAATTATTCGCTTTTGCTCCGGCGTATAGCTGTTCCACGCGATCACTTCGTGGCTGAAGCGTTTGCAGCCACGACAGACGCTGTCACCAATGCCGGTAGAGCAGACGCCAATGCAGGGAGTTTTTACGGTTTGATCGAGCATTTACAGGGCTTTCTGGCGCACCGCGGGAGTTTAGAATATCACCCGGGTGAATGCACGATATAGGGGGTGATTCATTTATCTTATTTTGCTTTCGGGCTATACTTGCGCCCGATTTTTTCTCCACAGAAGCCACCCGTGTCGACGTTTTCCGGGGCCTTCTCAACCATCAAAGGAGCTCTACCGTGCTAGAAGCATACCGCGAACATGTGGCCGAACGCGCCGCCCAGAACATCCCCCCCAAGCCCCTTAATGCCGAGCAGGTTGCCGGGCTGGTAGAGCTGCTGAAAAACCCTCCGGCGGGGGAAAAAGACTACCTGCTGGAACTGATCACCAAGCGCGTTCCCCCCGGCGTGGACGAGGCGGCGTACGTCAAGGCTGGCTTCCTCTCTGCTATCGTTAAAGGTGAGGTGGAATGCCCACTGATCGATCGCTCCGCCGCGGTGAAGCTGCTGGGCAACATGCACGGTGGCTACAACATCGAAACCCTGGTCGCCACGCTGTCCGATGCCGAACTGGGCACCCAGGCGGCCGATGAACTCAAGCACACGCTGCTGATGTTCGAGGCCTTTCACGACGTGGCTGAACTGGCAGAGAAGGGTAACGAGAACGCCAGGGCGGTAATGCAGTCCTGGGCCGATGGCGAATGGTTCACCAGCCAGGAAGAAGTGCCCGAGTCCATCAAGGTCTCCGTGTTCAAGGTCACCGGCGAAACCAACACCGACGACCTCTCCCCCGCACCCGACGCCTGGTCGCGCCCGGACATTCCCCTGCACGCTCTGGCGATGTACAAAATGACACGCGACGGTCTCGAGCCGGAGGAGCATGGCGTCACCGGACCCATGAAGCAGATACAGTCAATTCAGGAGAAAGGCCTGCCGGTTGCTTTTGTCGGCGACGTAGTGGGCACCGGTTCATCACGCAAATCGGCTACCAACTCTGTGCTGTGGTTCTTCGGCGACGAAATTGACGGCGTGCCAAACAAGAAGGGCGGTGGTATCTGTATCGGCGGCAAGGTTGCCCCCATTTTCTATAACACCATGGAAGACGCCGGCGCACTGGTATTCGAAGCACCGGTAGACGACCTGGGCATGGGTGACGTGATAGAGATTCGCCCTTACGAAGGCAAGATTCTCTCCGAGTCCGGCGATGTTCTCTCCGAGTTCGAACTGAAGTCCGACGTACTGCTGGACGAGGTGCGCGCCGGTGGCCGTATCAACCTGATCATTGGCCGCGGCCTGACCACCCGTGCGCGTGAGGCCCTGGGCCTTGGCAGCACTGACCTGTTCCGCACGCCGGAACAGCCGGCCGATACAGGCAAAGGCTTTACCCTGGCGCAGAAGATGGTGGGCAAAGCCTGCGGCACTGACGGTATTCGCCCCGGTACGTATTGTGAGCCACTGATGACCACCGTGGGCTCCCAGGACACCACTGGCCCGATGACCCGCGACGAATTGAAAGACCTGGCCTGCCTGGGCTTCTCCGCAGACCTGACCATGCAGTCTTTCTGTCACACAGCGGCCTACCCCAAGCCGGTGGACATTGATACGCAGCATTCACTACCTGATTTCATTATGACCCGTGGTGGCGTTTCCCTGCGCCCTGGCGATGGCATCATCCACTCCTGGCTGAACCGTATGCTGCTGCCGGACACCGTAGGCACCGGCGGCGACTCCCACACCCGCTTCCCCATGGGTATTTCTTTCCCTGCCGGGTCAGGCCTGGTGGCGTTTGCTGCCGCCACCGGTGTGATGCCGCTGGATATGCCGGAGTCGGTGCTGGTGCGCTTCAAGGGCGAAATGCAGCCCGGTATCACCCTGCGCGACCTGGTACACGCCATTCCCTACTACGCGATTCAACAGGGCCTGTTGACGGTGGAGAAGAAAGGCAAGAAGAACATCTTCTCCGGCAACATTCTGGAAATCGAAGGCCTCAAGAACCTCACCGTGGAACAGGCCTTTGAGCTCTCCGATGCCTCTGCTGAACGGTCGGCGGCAGGCTGTACCATCGCCCTCGACGAAGACACCGTCGCCGAGTACCTGCGTTCCAACATCGTGCTGCTGCGCTCCATGATCGCCGAAGGCTATGGTGACTCGCGCACGCTGGAACGCCGCGCCCGCAAAATGGAAGAGTGGCTGGAAAACCCAAGCCTGATGAAAGCGGATGCGGACGCTGAATACGCCGCGGTCATTGAGATCGATCTGGCAGAGGTAACCGAGCCAATCGTCTGCTGCCCCAACGACCCAGACGATGCACGCCTCCTCTCCTCGGTTGCAGGCGACAGTGTCGACGAGGTCTTTATCGGCAGCTGCATGACCAACATCGGCCACTTCCGCGCCGCCGGCAAACTGCTGGAGCAACACAAGGGAGGGATCTCTACCCGCATGTGGATAGTACCGCCCACTCGCATGGACGAGCACCTGCTGATGGAGGAAGGCTACTACAACATCTTCGGCGCAGCAGGAGCACGCACCGAGATGCCCGGCTGCTCCCTGTGCATGGGCAACCAGGCACGTGTGGCGGCCAACTCTACTGTGTTGTCCACTTCCACGCGAAACTTCCCCAACCGCCTGGGTGACGGCGCCAATGTGTACCTCACCAGTGCCGAGTTGGCCTCGGTGGGAGCGATTCTAGGCAAGCTGCCCACGCCCCAAGAGTATATGTCCTACGCCAAAGACCTGGATGCCATGTCCGAGGAAATCTACCGCTACATGAACTTCGACCAGATTGTGGAGTTCCAGAAGAGCGCGGAAGAAGGCGCGCGGATTGCCGCGGTGGAGATTCAGGAACTGAGTGCCTGATCCACTTCACTGACTCTATCCCTACAAAAAAACCCGCTCATGCGGGTTTTTTTGTATCTGGACTGAACCGGCGCATCAGCGCATTCAGTCGGCACGCCCCTGCAGCCGCTTGATATCACTGATAATCCCCTGCCATACCTCAGGCTCCGCGTAGTAAGGCGCATAGATACCCACCCGTGACGCCAGACCGCCGTATTTTTCGAGCAACTTGCTGGCGACCTCCCCCGGTTCGCCAATCACCGCGATCTGTTCCACCAATTCCCCGGGTATAAGCGCCTCCATTTCCTGCACCTTGTTCTCCTTTGACAGCCGGTTCAGCTCGGGCTGCAAATCGCCGAAGCCCACCGCATCCAGGGCAGGCCGATAGGAGGGCGTCGAACCGTAGAAGGCGATCAGGCTGCGCACGCCGTTGTAGGCGTTCTCAACATTCTGCTCGCTGCTGCCGGTAATCACCATCGCGGAAAAAGACAGCAGGAATTCCTCGGCGTTAGCTGCGCGCAGGGACTGCCCCTGGCGAACATTGGGCAGTACACACTCATCGATATAGGGCAACGTATGAAACGGATGAACGATCAGCCCGTCAGCCGCTTCACCCGCCATCTGGCACATCTTCGGGCCAAAACCACCAGTGAGAATAGGCGGCAGACCATACTCGCAGGGCCCGGGATTGAACATGGGGGTCATCAGGGTGTGGCGATAATACTTGCCCTGGAAATCAAGCGGCTCATTATTCTGGAAGCAGTTAAAAATGGCCTTTATCGCCAGTATCTGCTCACGCATGCGCGCTGCCACCGGTGAAAATTCAATGCCGAAACGTTTCTCAATGTGCGGCTTGATCTGTGACCCCAGCCCCAGGTAGAAACGTCCTTTGGAAAAGGTGTGCAGGTCCAGCGCCTGATAGGCCAGGTGCAGCGGGTTACGCGGGAATGAGACAGCGATCGAGGTGGCGATATCCATGCCCGGTGCGTGCTCTGCCGCCAGGACCAGCGGATAGAAAGGATCGTGCGCACCCTCCAGGGTATACAGTCCGTCATAACCGATTGCGGCCAGATCGCGCGCACCCTGCGCCGCCGTGTCCAGCGTAGAATAAAACGGCCCGTCAATTTTGAATGCTTGTTGTTGCGCCACGCACTACTCCCGCTAGATTTATTTGCCAGTAACCCACGTCAAGCCACTGTTCTTGTTTAAAACCAACTTCCTCAAAGTGGGCAACCTTGCGCATGCCCAGTTTCTCATGCAGCGCCACACTCGCCGCGTTGGGCAAGGTAATCCCGGCCACGGCTACGTGCACCCCGCCCTTGCGAAGCCGGGCAAACAGCTCCCCGTACAAACTCTGGCCCCAACCCGCGCCTGTGCACCCAGGCTTGAGATACACCGTCACTTCCACACTGTAGCGATAGGCACTGCGCTCTCGCCAACGGTTGGCGTAGGCATAACCGAGCAGTTCATCCTCTCGCTCGGCCACCACCCATGGCAGCCCGAAAGACGCTACAGCTGCCATCCGCCCGGCCATATCTGCGGCGTTGATTCGGGTTTCCTCGAACGTCGCCACAGAGTGATCTATGTAATGATTGTATATCTCTGCCAGTGCCGCGGCATCCGCCGGGCTTGCGGTTCTGATCATCAGTTCAAATTCCTTACCGCTGCGGCGAATTTATCCAGCGCAGCTTGCTCCGTGTCCGCATAGGCCAGCTGCTGATACAGAGTGGTAATGGCGGTAATTTGCGCGGCCAACCGCGGCAGGGCACGCCGGGCCCGCGCCGCGTAGGCTGCAGGCGCCTCGCCGGGCTCTCGCGCGACGCCCATTTTCTCCAGCTTGTCGCAGAACTTCAGGTAAAGCCTGTCCAGCTTGCGCACCTCGTGCGTCCTGCGGCGCACCAGCAAGCTCAAGCCCACAGGTATCAGCACCAGAGCCCAGCTACCGAGTATAAGCAGCGCGAATTTTCGCGCATTGAACTCACCGAACCACTGCTGCAACAGCTGCATTTGCGTGTCGGCGTTGAAACCCACTACCCAACTCTGCCAGCGATAGGTCAGCGCGTCGTAGCGCAGGCGCAATTTATTGATCAGGTCGATGCGGCGATACCGTAATGGAGAAAGCGGAGAGTCAGCGAGGAAGCTGCCCTCACTCGCCAACGCCTGTTCCAGACCCAGTTCAATGCGTTCCGGTGACACCGCCGCGGTAGGATCAACACGTACCCAGCCGCGCCCCTCCAGCCAGACTTCAGCCCAGGCGTGCGCATCGAACTGGTGCACGATAACAGTGCGATTCACCGGATTCACTTCCCCGCCCTGGTAGCCGGCTACCACCCGCGCAGGCACTCCGGCAGCGCGCATCATGATGACGAAGGCGGACGCATAGTGTTCGCAGAAGCCACGGCGTGTATCGAACAGAAAAGCATCCATTGGATTGTCTTCCGGCAGCAACGGCGGCTGCAGCGTATAAACGAACGGTTGCTCAGTGAACAGTGCCAGCACACCGGCCACGATGTCTGCCGGGGTTTCCGCGCCAGCGGCGATGGAGCGCGCCAATTGCCTGGCGCGTGGGTTGGAGCCCTGCGGTAGCGCCAGCTCCGTGAGTCTGCGCCAGTCTGAAAGCGTGTTTTCAAGCGCGGCATCCGGCCAGGAGCTTACCCGGTAAAGAAAATCATCCTCTATCACCACTGGCCGCACCAGGCGGTAATCAGGCGCGCTGAGAATACCGGGATCATTGGAGCGGGCATAACGCAAACTGTAAAGCCAACGCTGCTGGGTCGGCTCCATAATAATAGAGTACCGCAATGGGGCTGGCCCAGCTGTTACCGGTTCCTGCGGGCGTCGCTCACTGGCGGGCACGTCATAATAGTTCAGCGCGCTCCAGGTGCCTTGGCGCAGACGGCTCATTACCAGGCCGCGCCAGTAAAGCTGCGACTGCGGCGGAATATCCCCCTCAAAGGCCACCCGAAACGCCACCTCACCGGAGCGGCTGAGCTGCGATACGTCCCCCGGCTTCATAAATTCGCTCATACCGGTGGTGGCCTGCTGGCTCTTGATGGGCACCGTCCACAAAGGGCCGATTCTGGGAAACAGGAAAAACAGCACCAACATCAGCGGTGCTGCCTGCAACACCATTACCGAGGCCTTGCTGAAAGGCTGCATACTGAAACGGTCCTCACCGGGGCGATGCAGTGCCACCAGAGCGGTGGTAACCAGGATGACATTGAGCAGGCACAGCAACACAATCAGCAGATCCTGACTGAACAGGAACTCGGTGAGAATCACGAAGTAGCCTAGGAACAACAGCACATAGGCATCTTTGCGCTCTGCCAGTTCCAGCAGCTTGAAGGCGAACGCGATAAGCAGCAGGGCCACGGTAGGTTCAAGGCCGATGAGGCTGCGGAAACTGAGCAACACACCGGCAAAGGCCGCCAGCACCAGGGTCAGCTTGACCGGCCAGCGCGGGAACGACCAGCGACCCCGGTACACCATCACCCGCCACAGGGCGGCGATGCCATACACCCCCAGCACCCAGGCGGGAAGGCGTGCAGCGTGCGGCAGCACCAGGGTGAACAGGCTGATCACAATCCACACCAGTGCATTGCGCGGTATCTGCTGCTCAGCCTTCACCGCTGTGCTCCCGGCTTACCGTGCAGCGCCAGCGCACGCAATACCTCTTCCCGGTGGCGTTCTCCACAATCCGGGGGCAGCGTGATGTCAGGCAGGCGCAAGCCGTATTCGTCGCCCTGGGCATCGAAACGCAAGGCCCAGTAGCACAGGTGCGACAGGCGTTGTTCGACTCCCAGGCCAGGGAACATCTCCCAGTCCAGCCATACGCTATGATCGGCATAGGCGGCGTAGTGCTTCACCTGCAGGTTCTGACCTCGCGCCAGGCCCTTCCAGTATATCTGGCGTAGTGAGTCGCCCTGACGATAGTCCCTGAAACCGTAAAAATCATCACTGCCCTCAACAGCAACTGCGGCGCCATCAGGTGTCTCGGCCGACAAGCCCGGTAAATCGGGGGAAGCCAGCGGCTGGGGATAGACCAGCGCGGGCAGGTCCAGGTCTATCCAGCTCCAGCACCGCAGCAGCCCGAGCGGATAACTGGACTCCACCTGCAACCGTCCAGGGTAGTACCAACCACGCGTGCGTCCTGTGGGCAGATGCAGCTGCAGACGCAGCGCGCCCTCGTCAACAATGCTTGCCGTGACCGGTGCACTGCCCGGCCACTGCAAACGCAGGCCGATATGATCCCGGCGACGACTGCGCTCCAGTTGTAGTTCGAACTCGGTCTGCTGGCCGGGAAACGCGGGGGTCGCGTGCACCGCGCGTATCGTCAATCCTGACAAGTTGGCGTAGGTGTGCAGGATAGCGATGATAAACAGGGTAAAGAGCAGGAACGTCAGCCCATAGCTGAGATTATTCTGGAAGTTGATCGCCGCCAATAGCATGACCAGCAGGCAGAGAATAAAAAACAGGCCTGCTTTGTTAGGGAAAATGAAAATGCGCCGCTGATTGAGCGTGACTGCCCGCGCGGGCGGGATGCGCCGGTCTACCCAGCGCTGGAAACGGCCGCGGGCGCGAGCTGCAATGCCGACCTCTGCCGCCCCGGTCATCGCATCAGACTCAGGGACGAATCACGTCCACGTTACGCTGCAGCAGCGTTACCAGGGCAGCCCCGTCACCGGAGTAGTCACCGCTGGGTATCAGCCGGTGTCCGGCCACTGCCGGCAGCACCATCTGCAAGTCCTCGGGTACGATATGCCCGCGACTGTTCATTACTGCCCAGGTGCGCGCACAGTCCAGCAGGGCCAGCCCGCCCCTGGGCGAGAGCCCAACCTCAAACTCCGGACTATTACGCGTATACGCTACCAACCGTTGCAGGTAATCCAGTATGTTGTCCGACGCATGCACCTGCATCACGGCCTCACGAATACGCTGCAACTGCTGGGCGTCAATCATCTGCCGCAGGGCGCCGCGTCCGGCGCTGCTGCTGTGCTGGCGCTGAAACATCTCTCTTTCCGCCTGCGGATGCGGGTAGCCCAGCTCCAGGCGCATGAGGAAACGGTCCAGTTGCGACTCGGGCAGGGGGTAGGTGCCGGATTGATGCACGGGGTTCTGCGTGGCCACCACGAAAAACGGCTCAGGCAACTGTCGGGTTTCCCCTTCCACTGTCACCTGGCCCTCCGCCATGGCCTCAAGCAACGCGCTCTGGGTACGGGGCGTGGTGCGGTTGATCTCGTCCGCGAGCAGTAGCTGGGTGAATATGGGTCCGGGATGGAAACTGAAACTGGCGTCATTGCGGTTGTAGACAGAGACACCGAGAATATCAGCTGGCAACAGGTCACTGGTAAATTGCACCCGCGTCCAGGACAGCCCCAGCACATCTGCCAGGGCATGCGAGAGCGTGGTTTTACCCATACCCGGCAAGTCTTCAATAAGCAGGTGGCCTCGGGCAAACAGGCAACACAGGGCAAGCCGGATCTGCGGCTCTTTGCCGAGCAATACACGCCCAACCTCGGCAACGGCTGCGTCGATCGCTTCCTGTACTTGCATACTACTGCCCCGGTTGTGCGTGATCAGCCCAACGCGGCCAGGCCGCGCTCAAGATCCGCTTTCAGATCCTCGATATTCTCCAGGCCCACAGAGACCCGGATCAGGTTGCGACCGATGCCCGCCTGCTCACGCTGCTCGTCGCTGAGACGGCCGTGGGTGGTGGTGGCGGGATGGACAATAGTCGTTTTGGCATCGCCAAGATTCGCGGTGAGCGACATGATGCGAGTCGCATCTATCACCTGCCAGGCCTGCTCTTGTCCGCCCCTTACCTGAAACGAGAGCACACCACCGAACGCGCTTTGTTGACGCTTCGCCAGCTCGTGGCCTGGGTGGCTTTCCAGGCCGGCATAGTAAACCTGTTGCACAGCGCTGTGTTGCTGCAGCCACAAAGCCAGCTCCAGCGCCGAACGGCTGTGCGCATCCATTCTCAGGCGCAAGGTTTCCAGACCCTTGAGGAACACCCAGGCATTGAACGCGCTCATCGTCGGCCCGCAGGTACGCAGGAAGGTTTCCACCTCGCTCATGTGCCGCGCTGCACCCACCACGGCTCCGCCCACACAGCGGCCCTGACCGTCCAGATACTTGGTTGCAGAGTGCACGACGATATCTGCTCCCAACGAGAGTGGCGTCTGCAGCGCCGGTGTGCAAAAACAGTTGTCCACCACCAACAGGCAGTCGTTATCGTGCGCCAGAGTAGACAGCGAACGGATGTCTGCAACTTCGCACAACGGATTACTGGGTGTCTCCAGGAACAGCATCGCCGTCTGCTCACGCATGGCCTGCTTCCACGCTGCCAGATCCAGCAGCGGCACGAAACTGACCTCAACGCCAAACTTCGCCATGTAACGGGCAAACAGATTGGTGGTGGTGCCAAACACATCGCGCGAACAGATGACATGGTCACCCGCCTTGAGCAGCGCCATAGCGGTAGACAGGATGGCGGCCATGCCCGAGGCCGTACCCACGGCGGCTTCACCGCCTTCCAATGCAGCAATGCGCTGTTCGAAAGTCCGTACCGTCGGGTTGGTATACCGGGAGTAGACATTGCCCTGCTCTTCGCCGTTGAAACGGGCGGCGGCTTCAGCGGCGTTGGCAAATACGTAGCTGGATGTGGCAAAGATCGGCTCGGAGTGTTCACCCTCCGCTGTGCGCACTACGCCGGCACGAACCGCCAGAGTCTCCAGGCCGGCGTTCAGCAGCGGGTCGTCTGTGAAATCATTCATGTCAGTTCAGGCATTGTTGTGAATACCCACAACGGCACCCTCCTCCTGTTGTGCAGCCCGCTTTACGCTTTGTGCTTCGTCATTACGCTGCGCTTCGATATGGTCCAGGTACTGCTGGTCAACATCGCCGGTAATGTACTCTCCGCTGAACACCGAGCAATCAAACGCCTCAATTGCGTCATTGCCGTCAGCGGAACAGCGGATGAGGTCGTCCAGATCCTGGTAGACCAGCCAGTCGGCGCCGATCAGTTCACAGACTTCTTCCACGGTACGCCCATGGGCGATCAACTCGGATGCCGAGGGCATATCAATGCCGTACACGTTGGGGAAGCGCACCGGTGGGGCTGCCGAGGCAAAGAAGACGTTGCTGGCACCGGCGTCGCGGGCCATCTGGATAATCTGCCTGCAAGTGGTGCCACGCACAATAGAGTCGTCCACCAGCATCACGTTCTTGCCTTCGAACTCCAGCGGCACCGGGTTCAGTTTCTGGCGCACGGATTTTTTGCGCTCACTCTGGCCGGGCATGATGAAGGTGCGACCGATATACCGGTTCTTCATGAAGCCTTCGCGAAACTTGATGCCCAACTCATGCGCCATTGACTGCGCGGCAATGCGACTGGTATCCGGTATGGGGATGATGACGTCTATCTTCAGCTCAGGACGCTCACGGTGGATCTTGTTGGCCAGGGCCGCCCCCTGGCGCATCCGGGTCTTGTAAACAGAGACGCTGTCCATCAGCGAATCCGGCCGGGCAAAATACACATGCTCAAAGATACAGGGCCGCAGTATCGGCGTCTGGGCACATTGCCGACGATGCAGTTTACCCTGCATATCAATGAACACGGCCTCACCAGGCGCTACATCGCCCAGCAGCGTAAAGCCCAGCACATCAAGAGCAACACTCTCGGAGGCAATCATATAATCCTTCTTGCCGTCGGCGCCGCGCCGCTCGCCTACGACCAGCGGGCGTATGCCCATGGGGTCGCGAAAGCCCAATACCCCGTAGTTGACGATCAGCCCCACGGCGGCATAGCCGCCGCGGCAACGACGGTGTACCGCCTCTACCGCCTTGAAAATGTCATCCGCTTTCGGGGATAACTTGCCCAGTATCTGCAATTCGTGGGCAAATATATTCAGCAGCACTTCAGAGTCTGAGTCGGTATTGAGATGACGCAGGTCATCCTGGAACAGTTCACGTCCCAATTGCTCCGCGTTGGTCAGGTTGCCGTTGTGCGCCAGGGCAATACCATAGGGAGAATTCACGTAGAACGGCTGGGCCAGGGCGGGCCCCGAGCTACCAGCGGTGGGATAGCGCACATGGCCTATCCCGATACTGCCTTCCAGCCGCTGCATATGGTGCTGGCGAAATACATCGCGGACCAGGCCTTCACTCTTACGCAAGCTGAAGCGCCCGCCTTCGCACGTCATGATTCCTGCCGCATCCTGTCCGCGGTGCTGCAGCACCGTGAGCGCATCGTATATGTCAGGGGCTACGTTATGGCTTGCTACCAGTCCAACCAGGCCACACATCCAGCATTCACCTCTTCTATCAGATCGAGATACCGCCGCCCGGGATGGTGTTGGAAAACACCGTTTGCACCCAGTCGGCAAGCATATTCAAATGCGGCATCAGTACAGACTGATGCAGCCATTGTTGGTCCTGCGGCGGCACCAGTTGCCTCACTACGTAGGCCAGCACCAGCATAATGATCACGCCACGGGCAAAACCGAACAGGGTCCCGAGCAACCGATCCAGAACGCTCAAACCGGCTGCCCGCACCAGCCCGGAGGCCACTCTCACCACCAGTGTAAACACCAGCAGTGTAGAGACGAACAACAGTGCATAGGCCGCAACGTAACGGCCGGTGACATTGGCGATCGCCCCGGCCAGTTCCACGGCCAGTCGGTCTACAAATGTGTGCGCTACCACAAAGGCCGCCACCCAGCCCAACAGCGAAAGTGCTTCTCGCACAAAACCGCGCCACAGGCTCAACAGGACGGACACTGTGATCACCACGATGATGAGCCAGTCAACGCCGTTCAGCTGGGACAGCTCGATCACAGCAGGGCTCCACAGGCGCGCATTCTAACAGAGCGCAGCAGGGCCATAACAACCTCCCCCGGTATCATCACTGCGTTGCCCTTCATGGGTAATAGCGGGTGATCATGGACTCCACACCGAAGCGCGCATCTATCTCGCTGCGCACGTCTTCCAACCTGGCTTTCTCAACCTTGGGGCCGATATACACTCGATAGAGAGTCTGGCCGCCACTCTTTACCTTCTTGACATAAGCCTTGTGCCCCATGGCCAGCAACTCCTTGCGCAGCGCATCAGACTTCTCAGCACTGCTGACGCTGGCCACCCGCAAGATCCATGTCACCGGTATCCCCTCGGCATCCAGTTGCGGTTTGACCGGCGGCTCACTGCGCGGTCGCGTTTCCGGTTTCGTTGCCACCGCTGGGGCTGATTCCGGCGGCTTCACTGTTTCGGCCGGCTCTGATTTGCCCGCTGTTTGCGCGTCTGGTGAGTCGTCGGGCGCGCTGTCCAGCTCAGGTGCAGGCTGGTCTGTTCTGACAAGCTCGCCGGAGGGCCGCAAACCGGCCATGTCCGGTGGCTCGATGGGCAGTGTCGATACATCAGGCCGTGGCGGAATCCGGGCAAGGGATTCCTCTTCCTGCTGCCCCGGCTCTACAAAGATTATCGGCCAGAACACGACACCCAGGGCGACCAGAATAAGCGCCCCCACCAGGCGTTGCTTTAACACTTCATTCATGTGTTCCGGTCTTCCCCTGGTCCTTCTCTAGTTGTGGCAGTACGGCAGCGACAGTAAAAAACGAGCCGAAGACGACGAGCAGATCCTCTTGTTGCATCAGCCCCTGTGCCCGCCTGAAGGCCTGGCGCAGGTTCTTGCTGATGCTGATCATACTGTGGCCCTGAGCGCGCAGTATCGACCCTGTTTCCTCGGCACTCATCGCTCGCGGGTTAGACGGCTGTTCACCGAGGAACCAGGCATCAAAGCGCTGGCCACACTGCGCCAGCATATCCGTCACCGGCTTGTCTTTCATTGCCGAGAACAGGGCGATAATCCTGCCTTTACATGGAGTTGCATCAATATACTCCAGCAGCCTGTTAATAGCAGCAGGATTGTGCGCGACATCCAGCAGATAGTGCTTTCCTGCAATCTCAAGGCGTTGCCGCCTGCCCACCCGAAACGCCCCTTGCAGCGCAGCTTCCAGTGCAGCGTCGGAGAACTCGATACCCAGCAACGCCGCTGCCTGTGCTGCAGCACAGATATTCGCCGGCAGCAGCGCCCCCTGCGGCAGCGACGGCAAGGTGCGCCGGGCCCCATTTACGCCAACAATACAGCCATGCCAGTGGCTGTCTTCCTGTGTATAGGAAAATTCATGTCCCAGCCGCAGCACCGGTGACGCACCCGTCTGCTGCGCGCATTGCAGCAGTTCCTTCGGGGGCTCCGGGTCCGCTATCACCACCGGCCGGTCGCGGCGCAAAATGCCAGCCTTTTCCCTGGCGATGGCGGCGCGCGTATCGCCCAGCCAGGCCTGATGGTCCAGGTCGATGCTGGTAATGACCATTACATCCGCATCGACCATATTGGCTGAGTCGAGACGCCCACCCAGCCCTACCTCGAGCAACACGAAGTCCACCTCGCGCGCCCTGAATAGCCACAGCGCGGCAAGATTGGCAAACTCAAAATAGGTGAGAGAAACCGGCCCACGGGCCCGCTCAACGGCGGCAAAAGCCGCTGCGATATCCTCGTCTGCCACCTCCTGGCGACCTACCCGGATACGCTCATTAAAACGCAGGAAATGCGGCGAAGTGAACGCCCCGGTGCGATATCCACACTCGCTCAGCAGCGATTCCAGCACCGCCACAGTGGAGCCCTTACCATTGGTACCCCCTACAGTGATAACCGGAACAGCTGGCTGGCGCAGCTGCATTGCATCGGCAACCCTGCTGACGCGTTCCAACCCCAGGTCCATCGCACTGGGGTGAAGTGTCTCCAGGTGATGCAGCCATTCGGCGAGTGAACGCTCAGTCATCCCCTGCCGAATCTAGGGGAATTTCCACCTCGTCACTGACCTCGGGCTCCGGGATCTCTACTTCCGCCGGTTCATCGGCTTCTTCTTTCTCGCTGAGATCTATATGCCCCAGCTTCGCCAGCAGCCGGCCCAATGTATCGCGCATTTCCGTACGGTGCACAATCATGTCTATCGCACCATGCTCAAGCAGGAATTCACTGCGCTGAAAACCTTTGGGGAGTTTCTGGCGGATAGTCTGTTCAATGATGTTCGGCCCGGCGAAACCGGCCCGGGCATCGGGCTCTGCCACATTGATGTCGCCGAGAAGCGCCAGAGACGCCGACACACCCCCATAAATGGGGTCTGTCATTACCGAGACGTAAGGTACCGCAGCCATCTTCATGCGCTCCAGTACTGCACTGGTCTTGGCCATTTGCATCAGCGATATGAGGGCTTCCTGCATGCGCGCGCCACCGGAGGCGGCAAAGCACACCAGCGGAATATTCTCCTGCAGGCAGAGTTGGGCCGCACGCGTAAACTTTTCTCCCACTGCGTACCCCATGGAACCACCGTGAAAGTCGAATTCGAAGGCTACCGCTACTATCGGCATACCCCTGAGCGTACCGCGCATGGCGATTAGCGCGTCTTTTTCTCCGGTCGACTTCTGCGCCGCCGTCAGGCGGTCACGATAGCGCTTCTTGTCTTTGAACTTGAGTCGGTCAACAGGCTCAATGTCGCTAAGAATTTCCTCGCGGTCTTCAGGGTCGAGAAAGATATCGAGGCGGCGACGAGCGCCGATACGCATGTGGTGATCGCACTTGGGGCAGACATCGTCATTGCGCTCCAGATCCGGCCGGTAGAGCACGGCATCGCACTTGACGCACTTTTTCCACAGCCCTTCCGGTACGCTTGAGCGCTTGGTGCCCTCACCCTTGCTGACGCCAGAAGGCAGAATCTTGTCAATCCAGCTCATGTAGTTCCCCCACCGATGGAGGCGACATTATAACCGCCAGCCGGCATGACTAGGAAGTAACGCTATCGACTCCCTCGCGTATTTCTGCCAGCAAGCCCACTGCCGCATCCTGCGCGCTCTGGATATCAGCTCCTGACTCCAGGGTATCAGCCATCGCTCTGATCAGCGCACTGCCCACCACCACGCCGTCGGCAACGCCTGCCACCGACGCAGCAGAGCTCGCATCCTTGATGCCGAAACCCACCGCAACAGGTAAAGACGAGTGCTTGCGGATGCGCGCCACGTGGTTGGCAACGTCGTCCGCGTCCAGGTGGCCAGCACCCGTCACGCCCTTGAGGGACACATAGTAGATGAACCCGCTTGCCTCACTGGCTATACGTTCGATGCGTGCATCCGGCGTAGTGGGCGCCACCAGGAAGATATTATCCAGCCCCACGCGTTGCAGTTCGGTGTTGATGCCACTGACTTCCTCTGGCGGAATATCCACGGTGAGCAAGGCGTCGAGGCCAGCTTCGGCTGCGGCGTCTGCAAATACGGCATGCCCCATGTGCTCGACCGGGTTGGCGTAACCCATCAGCAGCACCGGAGTGGTGTCATCCTTCTCGCGAAACTCTCGCACTGCAGCCAGGGCGTCACGCAGACTCGCGCCATTGGCCAGGGCTCGCTCATGTGCCAACTGGATGACCGGGCCTTCAGACATAGGGTCGGAGAACGGTACGCCCAGTTCAAGAATATCCGCACCATTGGCCACCAGCGCGTGCATCAGGGGCACGGTCACTTCCAGCCTTGGGTCACCCACTACTATATAGGGAATAAGCGCCTTGCGGCCCTCTTCAGCCAGCTGTTCAAAACGCCCCGCTATACGACTCACTTGCTACTCCCTCTAAAACTCGATGCCATCAATCTGGGCAACTGTATGAATATCTTTATCCCCGCGACCGGAGAGATTAACCACAATACTTTGCTCAGGGCTCATGGTAGCGGCAAGTTTTTCCGCATACGCCAGAGCGTGACTGCTTTCCAGCGCCGGCATAATTCCCTCAACCCGGGTCAGCGTGTGAAAAGCGCGCAGGGCCTCGTCGTCGTTGGCAACTACGTAATTAACCCTGCCAGTATCCTTTAACCAGCTGTGCTCAGGCCCTACGCCCGGGTAATCCAGGCCCGCAGATACAGAGTGCGTATGCATGATCTGACCATCGGCATCCTGCATCAGGTAGGTGCGATTACCATGGAGCACGCCTGGCGTACCCGCGGTCAGTGGAGCAGCGTGCTGATTGGTGGATACCCCGTGACCGCCCGCTTCTACGCCATACATGGCGACAGACTCGTCTTCAAGAAAAGGATGGAACAGCCCTATGGCGTTGGACCCGCCCCCCACGCAGGCAACCAGCGCGTCAGGTAGTTTGCCGGTGTAGTCCAGGCACTGGGCACGGGCCTCTCTGCCAATCACACACTGGAAATCACGCACCAGCATCGGATAGGGATGGGGCCCGGCCACGGTGCCGATGATGTAAAACGTCTCATCGACATAGGTCACCCAGTCACGCATCGCCTCGTTCATGGCATCCTTGAGCGTGCGCGAGCCGGACTTGACCGGGATCACCTCGGCCCCCAACAGTTTCATACGATAGACGTTGAGCGCCTGGCGGCGGACATCTTCCTCGCCCATGAACACCTGGCATTCCAGACCCAGTCTCGCCGCTATGGTAGCGGTGGCAACACCGTGCTGACCCGCACCGGTCTCGGCGATTACCCGTTTCTTGCCCATGTGCTTGGCCAATAGCGCCTGGCCCACGGTATTGTTCACCTTGTGCGCACCCGTGTGGTTGAGGTCCTCCCGCTTGAGCAGAATGCGTGCCCCGCCCACCTGCTTGCTCCAGCGCCTGGCCTCGTAAAGAGGCGATGGGCGCCCCACATATCGCGCCAGGTCTTCATCAAGCTCGCGCTGAAAGCTCTCATCCTCCTTCAGCCGGTTATAGAGCGTCTCCAGTTCATCCAGCGCGGACATCAGGGTCTCGGCGACATACTTGCCACCATAGACGCCAAAACGGCCCTGCGCGTCAGGTACTGCACCAAAATTCGGTTTTTTCACGTCGCTAGTCATTTTACTGCTCTTCCAATTGCTGTTGATCCGCGGTGCGTACCGCCGCTATAAACTGCTCAATCCTGTTCCCGTCCTTTACCCCGGGACTGGACTCTACCCCGCCGCTGACATCCACCGCCCAGGGCCGCAGCGTGTTGATCGCCTCCGCTACATTGCCTGCATTCAAGCCACCCGCCAGCACCACGGGCAATGGGAGCGCTGCTTCTGCCTGTTGCCAGTCGAAGGTTTGGCCGGTACCCCCGGGCACCCCATCCTGCCAGGCATCCAGCAATACACCGCTGGCGTCGCGATAGGGCCGGCAGGCGGCCGACACGTCCAGCCCTTCGCGCACGCGAATCGCTTTCATCCACGGCAGGCGAAACGCTCCACAGAAGGCAGGTGTCTCGTTGCCATGAAATTGAATCATGCCTATGGGTACTTCCTGCAGTACGCTGGAGATGGTCTCCCGGCTTGCATCCACGAACAGCGCCACCAGGGTCACGAAAGGAGGAACCACCGCCGCGATCCGTCTGGCCTGCGCGACAGACACGGCGCGCGGACTCTCGGGATAGAACACCAGGCCAAGCGCATCGGCGCCGCTGCGTATCGCCAAAGCGGCGTCCTCCGGACGGGTAATGCCACAAATTTTAATACGCGTTGGCGTCACAGTCGGACCTGAATACCGCAGAAAAACAAGCGGCGGATCATAGCAGAAGCGCTGGCGGCTGTCTTTACACAGCAGGCGCCTGAACACCCAGTAGCATCGGCCCATAGGGCGCAGGCGGAAGACCATAACTGTCAGGATACGCTACATCAACCAGGTACAAGCCATGCGGCGCGGCGGTGTCGGCTGCTCGTGTTCGATCCCGGCCCCGCAACAGCTCAGCCATCCAGCCAGCACCCTGGCGGCCACTGCCCACCGCCATGAGCGAGCCGACAATGTTGCGCACCATATGATGCAGAAACGCGTTCGCCTGTATATCCACAACCACCAGGTCGCCCTGCCGAAATACCTGTATTGACTGCAGGTTACGCATGGGCGTGGAAGACTGGCAAGCCGCCGCCCGGAACGCAGAGAAGTCCTGTTCACCCAATAACACCTGCGCCTCTGCATCCATCAACTGTGCATCCAGGGGGTGTCTGTGCCAGGTCAGCTGGGAGGGAAACAACGGCGGCCTTACCGCCGTATTGGCAATGAGGTAGCGGTAACGCCGTGACACAGCGCTGAAGCGCGCATGGAACGTTTGTTCCACGGGTACGGCCCAGTGCACGCGCACATCTTGCGGCAGGCTGGCATTGGTACCCAGTACCCAGGCCCTGGGCGCACGCTCTACAGGGGAATCAAAGTGGATAATCTGGTAGTGACCGTGCACACCGGTGTCGGTACGTCCGGCGCAGTGCACGCGCAAAGGCTGTGCGGCGACTGATGCCAGCGCAGTCTCGAGTTCTTGTTGCACGGTACGTGCCCCGGGATGGGGCTGGGCCTGCCAGCCATTGTAACGGGAACCATCGTATTCAATTCTGCAGGCCAGGCGGCTGCCCGCTGGCAGCGGGCCATTATCGGGTCGGGACAGTGAATCAGCCAATGCGCTCCAGCAGCGCTCCGGCCTCCGCTTTTTGTTCTTCAGAGCCTTCGGCGACCACTTCCTCGAGGATCTGCCGTGCCCCGCTGTCATCGCCCATATCCATGTACGCACGCGCCAGGTCGAGCTTGGTCGACATGCCATTGGATTCTGCCGCGATCACCAGGTCTTCATCATCGACCTCTGCACCCAGTGCGTCATCGTCGAAATCTGCGGACAGGTCCAGCTCTTCATCCAGGATCTCGCCTGCTTCAGCATCGCTACCCTCTATCTCGAGGCCGGCAAAGTCGGATTCCAGCTCGCTGTCTATCTCCGCTCCCAGACCGTCAGGTGGGCTGTCAAAACTGTCACCCTCACCCAGCAGTTCCCGCGCACGTGCCACTGCACTGGCATCGCCGAGCGTTTCCAGCTCTCGCAGCTGCGCTTCAGCGGCAGTGGTATCACCCATCTGCAGTTCAGTTTCGAGTAGTTTGAGGCGGTAAGCGGTGTTGCCAGGCTCATTCACCAACGCATTCTGCAGCAGATCCTTGGCCTGCGGATAGCGTCCGTAGGCAATGTAGATATCTGCCTCGGCAAGCGCATCACCGGTATCAACATCAGAGGCGTATTCGTCATGCCTGCGTTCACCGTAACCGCGATTATCCGCTACGGTCGTCTCCACGGGTTCGTCGAGCTCTTCTTCCAACTCGGCGAGTGGCTCGGGATCAGGCTCGGCCACGGGAGCCACATTTTCTTCTTTAAGCTGGACATCCGCAAAGGCATCGTTGATCGCCAGAGGCTCTTCGTCAGCGTCTTCCTGGCGACGTTTGCGCACGAAGAAAAAGGCCAACAATGCCAGCACCAGCGCGCCAACCCCATAAAGCACTTTGCTCATGATGCCGCTGTCTTCTGCCGGTGGCGTAGTCACACTGGGCACTGGCGCAGACGCCGGCTCTGGTGCCTCTACCACCTCAGGCTCAGATTCGGCGCCGGCGTCCTCCGGGCTTGCTGCAAGCTCCTCGCCAGAGGCGGCCGCGGCAGCAGAGAGGGAGTCGCCGGGTTCGGCACCGTCAGCTGCTGAGGACAATTCGCCCAGGGTATCGCCAGTGGACGTCATCAGCTCCTCGTCACCCGCCGACAATGCGTCTTCGAGTTCCTCGGCAGAGCCGCCGGCTTCCTCCAACGCAGCCTGCAGCGCCGCGATCTGGTCGTCCTTGACACTGACAATGCGCTGCAGGGTGTTCACCTGCTGCTGCACGGCAGCGAGTTCTTCGGCCATCTCGGCCTGTTCCAGGCTGGCTCTCTCCAATTCTTCTGCAGCTGCGGAACCTCCTGCGGCGTAAGTGCCGGCATCGGCGACCGACTCGTCAGAGTCCTGGGCAGGTTCAGCTGAAATACGCAGTTTTGGTCCGCTGGTAATGGGTGCACTGGCGCGGCCGGCTTCCCAGTCCGCGTTCTGTTGTTTTACTTCGGCAAGGGCTGCAGACAAGTCCTGGGAGCTGATATCGCCCTCGGTGGGAAGATAGATGATATAGCCGGCCTTGATGCGGTTGATATTGCCGTCAATAAAGGCGTCGGGATTCAGGCGCTGAATATCCAGCATCGTCTGGTGCACTGAACTGCCCGCCGGTCTGGCGGAGGACGCGATCTCCCAGAGGGTATCGTCGCGGTGAATCATGTAGCGGCTGCCGGCGCGCGGTGAAGAGGACGTCTCGGCATTGAAGTCGCGGTCGGGCATCGCACCCGGGGCGAGGCCAGACTTGCGCACATCTACCCGGGTGCCACTGGCCGCAGCCGGGTCAGCGGACTTTTTTCCGCTTTCTCCGGGCATCGGAATACCCTCGACCTCCGACACGCGCTCGGTCGCCGACATGACAGGCGTCGTCGTGTCGAAAAGAGGAGGGTCTACAAGAACGGTATACTCGCGCAACAGACGACCGGACGGCCAGCGCGCTTCAACGATAAAATCCAGGTAGGGTTCCAGAACCGGATCTTCCGAGGTGATACTGATAACGCCCTTGCCGCTGGCATCCACATTCACCGCAAAACTGATGCTGGTCAGAAAATAGGCGCGTTCAACGCCCATACGTTCGAAATCTTCACGGGTAGCAAGGCGAATGCGCACCTCATCGGAGTGCAAACCTTCGGTATTGAGCAGATCAACCCGGGCCTTCAGTGGCTCATTGAGGAACGAATCCAGTTTGATCTCACCCAGACCCAGCGCGAAACTTGAACTCGCGTGAATACACCCCAGAGAAAAAACAGCAGCAGCAAACTTACGAGCCATACTACGACGCCTTATTATATACACGCAAAAAACCGGGCCGGACCTCCCCCGGCTCGACCCCCCTAACTGGTTACCCGTCATCGTGCGCGATAACGTCGGGCTCTGAAAGCACTTTCTTTACTTTTTTCAATTAAGTGGAGAGTGCTTCCGTGCACCGGCAACTAGCCTTTTACGGGTAAAAGTATCAGTAAATTGGCAACTTTAATCAAGGTAAGTTGCTATCAATGCCTCGGCAATTTGCACACTATTGAGCGCCGCACCCTTGCGCACATTGTCCGCGACCACCCACATATCCAGACCCCGGGGGTGGGAGATGTCCTCGCGGATACGGCCCACGTACACCGGGTCGGTACCGGCGCTATCGCTCACGGCGGTCGGATAGCCGCCATCTGCATGCTCGTCTATAACCTGCACACCGGGGGCGTTACGCAGTAGCTCGCGGGCCTGCTCTGCGGTAATTTTGTCCACCGTCTCGATATGTACCGCCTCGGAATGGCCAAAAAATACCGGCACCCGCACACAGGTGGGGTTTACCTGTATGGCGTAGTCGCCAAAAATTTTCTGCGTCTCCCAGACCATCTTCATCTCTTCCCGGGTATAGCCGTTCTCCTGGAAGGTATCGATATGGGGCAGAGCATTGAACGCAATCTGCCGCGGATAAACCTCACACTGGGCCTCCTGACCGTTGAGCAGGCGAGCGGTTTGCCCGGCCAATTCCTCTATCGCCTCCTTGCCGGTGCCAGAGACAGCCTGGTAGGTGCAGACATTGATGCGTTCAATACCCACGGCATCGTAGATCGGCTTCAGCGCAACCAGCATCTGGATGGTGGAACAGTTGGGGTTGGCGATAATCCCGCGCGAGGTGTAGCCGGCAAGAGCTTCAATATTGACCTCCGGCACGATCAGGGGCACATCCTCGTCGCGTCGAAAATGCGAGGTATTGTCGACCACCACGCAGCCTGCCGCCGCCGCAATCGGCGCGTACTTCTCCGACAGGCTGCCGCCTGCAGAAAACAGGCCTATCTGCGCCTGGCTGAAGTCAAATTCAGCCAGGTCAGTGACCTTCACCGTATTGCCCTTGAACATAATAGTCTTGCCTGCCGAGCGGCTGCTCGCCAGCGGGTACAGTTTGCCAACCGGGAAGTCCCGCTCTTCGAGGATAGCTATCATGGCCTCGCCCACGGCGCCTGTCGCGCCTACTACCGCTACATCGTATTCCTGCGTCATCACCAATATCCTCCTGGTTGTGTTTCAGGCATTCAACGCGGCTAGTACCGCGTCTCCCATTTCTATCGTACCCACCAGCGTGGTTCCCTCGCTGTAAATGTCTGGCGTGCGCAAGCCCTGGTCCAGCACCTTGCTGACCGCCTGCTCAATCCTGTCTGCCGCCCCGGCGCTATCGAGTGTATAGCGCAACATCATCGCCACCGAGAGAATGGTCGCCAGCGGATTGGCCTTGCCTTCGCCGGCAATATCCGGCGCGCTGCCGTGACAGGGCTCATACATTCCGCGTCCGTCCTTGTCCAGGGAAGCCGAAGGCAACATGCCGATGGACCCGGTGAGCATGGCCGCTGCGTCTGAGAGAATATCGCCGAACATATTGCCGGTGACCATCACGTCGAACTGCTTGGGCCGCATCACCAGTTGCATGGCTGCGTTGTCCACATAGATATGACTCAACTCCACGTCAGGATAGTCTTTGGCCACCTCTTCCATCACCTCGCGCCACAGGACGGTAGCCTCCAGCACATTGGATTTATCTACACTGCAAACGCGTTTGTCTCGCTTGCGCGCCAGTTCGAAGGCCAGCCGTCCTATGCGGCGAATCTCCGACTCACTGTACTTGTAGGTGTTGTAGCCTTCCCGCTCGCCATTTTCCAGGGTACGGATACCCCGCGGCTCGCCGAAGTAAATGCCGCCTGTCAGCTCGCGCACGATCAACAGGTCCAGACCTGCCACCAGTTCCGGCTTGAGGCTGGAGGCGTCTGCCAACTGCGGATACAGTATGGCCGGGCGCAGATTGCCAAATAGCTGCAACTCGGAGCGAATGGCCAACAAGCCCTTCTCCGGCCGCAGATGACGTTCCACCTTATCCCACTTCGGACCGCCCACGGCGCCCAACAGGATGGCATCAGCCTCTTTCGCCATTGCCAGGGTGTCATCCGGTAAGGGCACACCCTGTGCGTCGATTGCGGCGCCGCCAAGCAGCCCATAGGTCAACTCGATACCCAGATCAAACTGCTCGTTGACCGCCTCGAGAACTTTCACGGCCTCGGCCATGATCTCCGGGCCGATATAATCACCCGGGAGGACCAGTACTTTCTTGCTCATATCAATTCCTGTGAATAACGGGGGCTCAGCTCATTGGCCGCGCCAGAGTGCCAAGCGATGCGTTGCTACCTGATTGCGCCGAACAACCACGGTGAATCGATTCGCTGCCGGTCTTCATACGCGCGTATGGCATCGGCGCGCTGCAGTGTCAGGCCAATATCGTCCAGGCCTTCAAGCAGGCATTGGCGACGGAAGGCATCCACCTCGAAGGGAATCTCCTCGCCATCGGGGGTGATCACCCGCTGGCGCTGCAGGTCTACCGTCAACTCATAGCCCTCACTGGCGTACATCTGATCGAACAATCGATCCACTATTGCCGCATCCAGCGCGATCGGCAAGACACCGTTCTTGAAGCAGTTGTTGTAGAAAATATCGGCGAAACTGGGCGCTATAATGCAGCGGAAGCCGTAATCTTCCAGCGCCCATGGAGCATGCTCACGGCTGGATCCACAGCCAAAATTCTCCCGCGCCAGCAATATTGAGGCGCCGCGATAGCGGGGAAAATTCAACGGAAAGTCCTCGTTGAGCGGACGCCTGCTGCAGTCCTGCCCCGGCTGCCCCTCATCAAGGTAGCGCAACTCATCGAACAGGTTGGGGCCAAAGCCCGAGCGCTTGATCGATTTCAAGAACTGCTTGGGGATGATCAGGTCCGTGTCCACGTTGGCGCGGTCCATTGGCGCTGCCAGCCCGCTGTGTACTGTAAATGCTCTCATTGTCCCGCCTCCTGCCAGTCGCGCACGTCTACAAAGTGACCAGCCACCGCGGCCGCGGCAGCCATCGCCGGGCTTACCAGGTGGGTACGGCCGCCGAAGCCCTGGCGTCCCTCGAAATTACGATTGGACGTAGACGCGCAGTGCTCACCCGCGCCCAGTTTGTCAGCATTCATGGCCAGGCACATGGAACACCCTGGCTCGCGCCATTCCATGCCAGCTGCGAGGAAAACCCTGTCCAGCCCTTCTGCCTCGGCCTGCTTTTTCACCTCGCCAGATCCCGGCACAACCAGGGCCTGCTTGACGCTGTCGGCCACTTTACGCCCTTTGACCACGTCCGCTGCGGCACGCAAGTCCTCTATTCGTGAGTTGGTGCAGGAGCCTATAAACACGCGGTCCGGCCTGATATCCGTGATACGGGAACCCGCCTGCAGCCCCATGTATTCCAGAGCGCGGGTCACCGCGGCCTTGCGCGAGGGATCTTCGATGGCAGCCGGATCAGGCAGCGTGCCATTGACGGGCAGGACCATTTCCGGCGACGTTCCCCACGTCACCTGCGGTTCAATTTCCTCGCCCTGCAAGGTCACCACCACATCAAACACTGCGTCTTCGTCTGAATGCAGGTCAGACCAGGCAGCCACAGCCAGGTCCCACATTTCCCCGCTGGGGGCGAAGGGGCGGCCTTTCACGTATTCCAGGGTGGTGTCATCAACGGCTATCATGCCCATGCGCGCACCGGCTTCTATCGACATATTGCACAGCGTCATGCGGCCTTCCATCGACATGTCGCGAACCACCTGCCCGCCAAACTCAATCGCATACCCGGTACCACCGGCGGTGCCTATCTTGCCGATAATAGCCAGTGCCACGTCCTTGGCTGTCACACCGCGCTGCAGGCTGCCGTCGACGCGTACCAGCATATTGTTCATTTTCTGCTGGATAAGCGTCTGGGTAGCCAGCACGTGCTCTACTTCGGAAGTGCCAATGCCGTGGGCCAGGGCGCCCAGGGCACCATGGGTCGAGGTATGGGAGTCGCCGCACACCACTGTCATGCCGGGCAGGGTGACCCCCTGCTCCGGGCCCACCACATGCACAATGCCCTGGCGCACATCATTAATGTCGAACTTGACCAGGTCGAAGTCATCGCAGTTGTCATCCAGCGTCTGCACCTGCAGCCGCGATACCGGGTCTTCAATCGCCGCTACGCCGCCGGCACGCTCACGCAACTCTGTCGGTACATTATGGTCCGGCACCGCCAGGTTGGCGTCGCGGCGCCAGGGCTTGCGTCCGGCGAGGCGCAAGCCTTCGAAGGCCTGCGGCGAGGTCACTTCGTGAATCAATTGACGATCAATGTAGATCAGCGCACTACCGTCCTCGCGCTGCTCCACCAGGTGGCTCTGCCACAATTTGTCATAAAGGGTTTGCCCGGCCATGGGGTGCTTCCTCATCGGATTTCAGTTCAGGGGTGAATTATGTGCTTGCACTATCAATTACTCAAATTTATTATTTTTATCCAATGGATTCAAAATAGTAATATGAAATGGACAATCAGAACCTGCGTGCTTTTCTGCTGGTAGCGGAGACCGGCTCTTTCTCGGGCGCGGCTGAAAAACTGCACCTGAGCCAGCCCGCAGTGAGCAAACGTATCGCCCTGCTGGAAGAACAACTGGAAACCCCTCTGTTCGACCGTATAGGCCGCAATATCAGCCTCACTGAAGCCGGTTTGGCCCTGCTTCCACATGCCAAGTCTGTCCAGCGTGAACTGGCCGCAGCCGAGCGCTCCGTGCGCGATCTTTCCGGAGAAGTTGGCGGTCAATTGCGGCTGGCAACCAGTCATCACATTGGTCTGCACCGCCTGCCCCCGGTGCTGAGCCGCTTCAGCCGCGACTATCCGGGCGTACACATTGATATCGACTTCATGGATTCGGAACAGGCCTACGAGCAGATCAGCCACGGCAAGGCAGAACTGGCGGTCGTCACGCTGGCGCCAGTTGCCCAGGATCACCTGATCACTTTGCCGGTGTGGCATGATCCCCTGGATATCATGATCGCCAAAGACCACGAGTTACTGAAGTCGGCAGCGCGGCCCGACCTGGCGGCGCTCAGCAAGCACCCGGCCATCCTGCCTGGCCTTGGCACCTACACAGGTCAGATCATCAAGCGACTGTTTGACCAACACGGGCTGGTATTGCAGGTCGCGCTGGCGACCAACTACCTGGAAACCATTCGCATGATGGCCTCAGTGGGCCTGGGCTGGACAATCCTGCCGCGCAGTATGCGCGACAGTTCCCTGACAACTATCGACATCCCGGGCATAACGACCGAGCGCACTCTGGGACTGGTCCGCCACCAGAGCCGAACCGTCTCCCGGGCAGTGCAGGCATTTATTGACGCGCTGCTTGCTGTCGCAGATTAGTCGGCGTCCGTGTCATCACCCAGAAGACCCCGCATGGCTACGGGTTTAACTACCCCGTCCTGCGCCATTCCGGGGTGATCCGGGAAATAGAAAACGGCACTGAAGCGCGCCACCAGCCCCCGTTCACTGCGGATGACGCCACGGACAAAACCGAACAGGCGCTTGAGTTCAACGCCTTCCTCATGGGCCTCGATCCACTGACCCTGTTTGGCACCGGAGATAAAATCAATGCTCAGGTTGATAGTGGGCGCGCCGGCGATAAGGCCGCGGGCGACATTCGCCCAGGACGCCGCGGCGATGTCCGCCAGCGTCATCAGCGCACCGCCGTGACAGATACCCATCGTATTGCTGTGCTGCGTGTCCACTCGCAGACCTAACACAACCCGGCTCTCTTCAACCCTGCGGTATAGAGGACCAAGCGCATCGGTAAATCCATAACCCATGGGCAATGGCTCAAACCCTTCGGGGACGGCTTCACTTACAGACTCACTCATGTTGCTCCCTGACTTGCTTGCAGCGCGACTCACTTCCCTGCAGCGCTAGAATATTCCCATTTCCAGGCCGGCGGCCAATGCCTGCCCCAGTTCTCTGGCCCCAGCCAGCTGTTGTGCACCCACTTCGCCACGCAGGATGGTCGCTTCTGTAGCGGCAGTGAACGGAATACCACGCAGAATACGTTCCGTTTGCCTGACTGCGCCTCGTCCATCGTTACCCGCACTGACCAACAGCGCATAGGGCAATACCAGGTCTCGATCAATCGCCGGGTAAAACACCCGGTCGAGAAAATCCTTGGCGCCACCGCTGAGCGCCGCGCTGTTCTCCGCCGCCACCAGCAACAGCGCCGAGGCCGCCGCCAGGTCCTCTACACCTGCATCGCAGGCGCGCTTAACCACCACCGTCACGGTCGCTTCGCTGCCTGCGCCGGCGGCGGCCGCGCGCGCCAGCCGGGCACAACTGCCACTCTGGCTGTGATAGACAATCAACAGGGACGACATTGCCAGCAACCCTCCGCCAAATCTGGCCGAATTGGAACATACAAGCGCGGCGCAGGCCAGACTCGTTGCCGTTGATCGGCTGTTTCTGTTGTAATGGCCACCCGCGAAAATACGGAGTAAACAGATGACAAAGACAAACAGGCAATGGCTGCTGCGACAGCGCCCGGTGGGCATGGTGGGCCCTGAACACTTTGAAATGGTCACAAACCCCCTGCCCGACGTGGATCTGGACGCGGGCCAGGTATTGATCAAAACCCTGATGCTGGGCTTCGATCCGGCCATGCGGGGTTGGCTTGAAGATGTACGCAGCTACCTGCCTCCGGTCGCTATTGGCGAACCGATGCGAGCCAGCGGCGTAGGCCAGGTTATCACCTCGCGCAACCCGGACCTGCCTGAGGGGGCGCTGGTGCAGGGGCTGCTCAACTGGCAGGAGTACAGCGTGGGTGACCCGGCGGGTATGATGCCGCCACGGGTGCTTCCGGACGGCGTTGCACCCAACATGGCGTTGAGCGTATTTGGTACGACCAGCCTCACCGCTTATTTTGGCCTGCTGGATGTGGGCGAACCCAGGGAAGGCGAAACGGTACTGGTCTCTGGCGCGGCCGGCGCAACCGGTTCGGTCGTTGCGCAAATTGCCCGTCTCAAAGGCTGCAGGGTTATTGGTATTGCGGGCGGCGCCGAGAAATGCGCCTGGCTTACCGACAGCTGCGGCCTGGACGGTGTAATCGATTACAAGAGCGAAGACATCAACCAGCGCCTGACCGAACTGTGCCCGGGCGATGTGGACGTGTTCTTCGATAACGTCGGCGGTGACACGCTGGAGGCCGGCATCAACCATATGGCTGACTTTGGTCGCATCGTCCTTTGTGGTGCCATCAGCCAGTACAATAACGAAGCGCCCAGGCCCGGCCCCAACAACTTGATGATTCTGGTGGCCCGACGCATCCGCATGCAGGGTTTCATCGTTCTGGACTACCTCGATCGTGCCGAGGAAGCCTTCGCCAACCTTGCCAACTGGGTTATGTCTGGCGACATCGTGTGGCGCGAAGATATACAAGAGGGCTTCGAAAATGTGCCCGCCACGCTGCAGCGCTTGTTCGATGGTCGCAATCAGGGTAAACAACTGCTGAAAGTGGCCGACCCGCAATAGTTATCCACAGGCTGCCCTGTGGATAACTGTGGGGACAGAGTCTCCAAGCCCGCTCTGAAGCCGGCGATACCGACCTCGCCGGCGGCCTACGCCAAAAAAAACAAAACCCGGCTTTAAATTATTAAATCAATAACTTACGTTTTTTTTATAGTGTTTCTATAAGCCCTTGCTGCAAAAACACTATGCATAAAGGGCTTTCTCGCCTTATGTGGATAGTATTACGCTGCCAGCGTTGGCAGGCACTAACGCCCCACCCCCCGTAGCTGAGGAGTTTTCTGCCTTTACTTTTTAAACGTGGTGACCTTAACCCACTCTAGAGGTGGCAAATTTGCCAGCAGCAGTGAATGCGGCGGTTGCGCTGAAAGTCAGGATCCAGAGTCTGCGCGGTGATATCCACGCACTCGAACTCCTGCTGCAGGGCGGGGTCCATCCTGAAGCCACGCAGGTTATTGGAAAAATACAATCGGCCCTCTGCACGCAATCTACCCATGGCAGCCCTGACCAGTTTCGGGTGATCGCGCTGTACATCGAAGCTGCCATCCATCCCCTTGGAGTTGGAGAATGACGGCGGGTCGAGCAGGATAAGATCGAACTCGCCCCGCTCCTCGTGCAACCACTGCAGACAGTTGGCGCGCACCTGCCGGTGCGCGCTCTCACCCAGGCCATTGTGAGCCAGGTTCTTGCGCAACCAATCCAGGTAGGTATTGGACATATCAACACTGGTGCTGGAGCGGGCTCCACCCAGCGCGGCGTGCACCGTGGCCGTACCGGTGTAGCAGAACAGGTTTAGAAAGTCCTTGCCACGGGCCTCCTGCGCGATGCGCCGACGCAGCGGGCGATGATCAAGAAACAGTCCGGTATCGAGGTAGTCATGCAAATTCACCAGCAGTTTAGCCTGCCCCTCTGTCACACTCAGGTACTCTTGCCGACTGTCCTGCTTCTGGTACTGCGCTGCCCCGCGCTGACGCTGCCGTTGCTTGTATACGATGCTTTCCGCGGCAATTCCCAGCGCCTGCGGCAAAGCAGACTGCACTTCGGCGAGGCGGCGCAGAGCGGCCTCGGGATCCACCCCCTTTGGCGCCTGGTACTCAGCGACATGCACTGCTTCGCCGTAGAGATCAACAGCCACCGCGTACTCCGGCATGTCCGCGTCATACAGGCGATAGCACTGCACGTTCTCCCGCTTTACCCAGGACGCCAGCCGCTTGCGGTTTTTGCGTATCCGATTGGCGAACATCTGAGCGCCCTCACTCAGTTCCCCGGTAGCGGGCGCTGCGGGTGCTGGGCTCGGCTTGTCGTCCCGCAGGGTGTTTCCCTGCATATGAAACAACAGCAGGTGAGCCTCCAGGGCACCGTTGTAAAGTCGGTACCGCTTATGGCTACGCAAACCTGTCGCTTTGCCAAGCGCCAGATCGGAGGTGAACAGTGCCGCGTCCCAGTCGGGAAATTCGCGCGCCATAACCTCACCCAATTGCCGGTAGAGAAACGCCAGGCTGCGTTTTTCTCCCAGTCGTTCACCGTAGGGTGGATTACAAACCAGCAGGCCGCAGGGCATGGGTCTGTGAGTGGGTTTGGTAAGCTCCGCCAATGACCTGCAACTGACTCTTACCACAGCCTGCAGGCCCGCTGCTGCGATGTTCTCCTGTGCCCTGCGAATCACGGCGGCATCGGCATCATAGCCGCGTATTTCCGGCAATTGGCTGGCCTTGCCTCGCTCCGCGCGCCCTCTGGCATCAGCCAGGATCGCCTGCCACTGCTCAGCATTTAAATCTTGCAGACGTTCAAAGCCAAACTGGCTGCGGGCGAGCCCGGGGGCGATATCCGCAGCCATCATCGCCGCCTCCAGCAGCAATGTCGCCGAGCCACACATGGGGTCAATCAGCGCACCACCGCGTGCGGCCATCCCCGGCCAGTCGGCGCGCAGCAAAATCGCCGCTGCCAGGTTCTCCTTGAGCGGTGCCGCGCCTGCGCGCTGGCGGTAGCCCCGCTGGTGCAGCGAGCCACCTGAATAGTCCACTGACATCACCGCGCGCCCTTTACTCAAGCGCACATTGAGCCGGACATCCGGGTGTCTGCGCTCAACGTTCGGACGTTGCCCTCCATGCTCAGTGAACCAGTCTACGATGGCGTCCTTACAACGCTGGGCACCGTACTGGGTATTGCGAATAGTGTGGCTCTCACCCGAAAAATCGATGGCAAAACTCTGCCTCACGTTGAACACGCCGGACCAGTCGAAGGCTTTCAATTGCGTATAGAGTTGATCACCATCCGCCGCCTCCACCGTAGTCAGTGGGCGCAGAATGCGGTTGGCCAGGCGCGACCACAGACAGGCCCTGTACCCCGTGGCCCGCGAACCCTCGAAGTAAACTCCTGCAACGGTTTCACGTGTGGATTTTGCACCAAGGGTCATAAGCTCTGCCGCCAGCAGGTTTTCCAGACCTCTGGGGCAGGCAGCAAACCACTGGCTTGCCGCCTGGTTACTGGCGGAACTCACACCTTTTTACGCTTGGCAGCGGGAGCGCGTTTGCGCTTGGGGCCGGGCTTGGGCTTGGGCTTGCTGGCGGTCGCGCTTTTCTTTGCAGCAGTCTTCGACGCGGTCTTCGACGCGGTCTTCGACGGGGGTTTGCGACGCGAAGTGGATTGCTTGCCCGCGGCAGTGCTTCGACTGGCGGAACGACGCGGCTGGTTGGCCGCTTTTTCTTTGGCCATCACGTCCAGCACCAGGTTGCTGGAGCTTTCCATGTAGTGAATATAGCGCGCGTATTCGTCGTCACTGAACTGACGCAGGACGTCATGCTGGCGATACAAATTCACGAAACGACGCTCTCGTTCGTAATGCTTTGGTATGGTCAGCACACCCAACTGCTCCAGGGTTTGTTCCAGAGCCGGATTATAGGTGCGCATAAATTTGATGAGGAAGGGTATGGGATCGTGACGCGCCAGCAGTGAGGCAGCACGCAACATGACCTCGAGGGGCATGATCGTCTGCCCGCGCTCGATGTCTTCAAGCACCGTGTTGTCGGACAAACCCAGGCTTTCCGAAAGCTCCCTGATCGACAAGCCTGCAGTCTCCCGGGCATCGCGCAGGAAGTGACCGGCTTCGGCCATGGCTTCCAGGCGCTCGGGTTCCAACTGATTGAGCACGGTGGACCGCAGCCAGTTTTCACCGAACATGGCAGTCATGGTGGCGGTATTACGCGCCAGCTCGAATGTGCTGCCAGCCACCTGGCCGGTGAGACGGCGCAGGGAGTCCAGCAGGGAATCGTGATCGTGATCGTTTTTAGCCATGGTGTAAGGATAGCCTATTGTGTGTGCGTCGCGAAGGGATTGCGCTCATCATCCGCAACGGGTAACCCCGTCTCCAGGGCAAAGATGTTGCGCAAAATATCCTGCCATTGAGCATACTGACTGTCGAGAGTGCCATTGAGGTGAAATACCCGGCCGCTGGTGGACACGACGGTCGGGGCCGTCTCGTTATTGAAGCCCGCTGCCAGTTCATGCAGGTCCTGTTCCTGAATGCGGTAATTCCGGTAGGTATTGTAGCTCTGTTGCATCGCAGCGAAGCTGCCGCGTGGCCCCGGCTTGTCGCGACTGGCGGCACGCTCGGCATACTCCTGCCGGTACAGGGACTGTTCACTGTCGTACTGCAACCACAGCGCGTAGGTTTGCGCCATTTCGTCGTGCAGTCGTTCGTACTGCTCATCGACGCTGTCAATAAACACATACTCCTGATTGCGGATTCGCAGTACGCGCGCAATCATCGGATCGCCATCCGCCGGCAATCGCAGCAACCGAAACCGACCCGCCTCGTCCTCCTGGAAATAGGCCGAAAACGCATCGGGTGCAAGCTCTGCTGCATACCGCAGCAGTGCCACACGGCGTATTTCGCGCAGCGCATTGTCGTCCAGCTGACGACGAACAGCGAGCAGGTCGGCGGCGACTTCCAGATAGAGCTCGCTATACGCGTCGCCCCCTCGCGGCACCGGGTAATCTGCTGGCTGTGTTAGCGCGCGGTATTGCCGCTGCACCCAGACACGCCCGGTAGCATCGATAGCGCTGATATCCAGAAGCAGCTCACGCCCGCTGGACTGCAGGATACGCCCCTGAATGAGCAGTTCGGCGAGCCTTCCTGTGTCGGGCATGACCCTCACAGCGCCCCAATCGCCACTATCCTGCAGCGTTCGTCTCAGGTTGACCGGGAGATACCGCGACTCTGCCTGACGGATGCGCGGGAAGATACCGCGCTCGCGATGCGTGGAGATGTCCTCGGGTATACCCGGCTCGAACACCACGATGCCCACATCCAGCGCGGCCACGCCCTCCGCCCTGGCTGTGAGTGCAAGGACAAACAGCAAAGCCACGATCAGGCACCTCAAGGCAGCTGCTCCGTCGTACACACGCGACCCTTGCTCAAAGTCTGCTTGCAACGAATACCGCTGGCAGCGGGATCATAGCGCCGGTACACGCGGTCCAGGGTAAAGGGCCAGGATACCTGTGAGGAGCGCAGTGTCGTGGCCACTTTTATCCGCTCACCTTCGGGGCCCAGCGTGAACCGATGGTAAATACTCAGGCCGTCGGGCAGGCCCAGATAGAACAGCACCTGGTGCCCATCCCAACCGCAGGTCTCGGTGCCCAGGGCAGACTCCCGCGTGCGCCACTTACCATCAAAGAACTCGCAATCAAGTGCAAAACTGCCCTCTCGCTTCACGTTGAGCCGGTTTTCCGTCTGCGTGATATCGAGCAGTTGTGGCTCTGTCACTATTTCAGCCATCCTCGCCAGGGCATAAATACTGGCGCCACTGTTGGCACCGGCACCAGTGACAGCCAGGGTGCCTCCTCCCTGCGACATATTGCGCGACTGGCGTTCCGCCTGGCGCTGCAGTGCGCGGATGAGCGTGTCATAGGCTTCCCGTACGTTCTCGCTCTGGCTGTAATCAACCTCCCATGCACCGGAGAAGTCCGGTAAGACCGCTGCGCGCGCCAGGGCAGGCTTTGGTGGCTGGGATCCACAGCCACCAAGCAGCACTGCGCAAAGGGCAGCGATGCAAAGTGCAATTGGGCGGGGAAGACAATTCATAGTGGCCGCAAGTTTACCCCACTCAGCAGCAATTGAGCGCAGGCTTACAAAACTTCACAATCAACGCGAAGCACACTGGAAGACAAGGTTTCTACAGATTTGCGGTAGACTACGTCACGATTAATCATCACACCCCGCCCGGGAGAGGAGAGACAAGGAATGAAGATTGGCATTTGCCTGCCGTATATGAAAGCGGGACTGGACCGGGAAGACTACCTGAACTGGTTTAAGGCAGTTGACGAGGGTCCTTTCCATTCCATTTCCTGTGGCGAACGTGTACACGGCCCCACTTATGACATGCGCGTGTTGTTGGCTGCAGCTGCCACCGCCACGCAACGGGTGGAAATTACGCCGACGCTGTACGTCTTGCCCATGCACAGTGCGACGCAGGTTGCCAAGGAAGTCGCCACGCTGGATATACTCTCCGGTGGCCGGGTCAACAATGTCGCCGTGGGCTACGGTGGCCGGGAAAAGGACTACCAGGCGGTGGATGCCCGCTTTCAGGGGCGCTACGGGCGCATGGACAGGCAGGTTACCCAAATGAGACAGATATGGAACGGCGAGGAAATTATCAGCGGTGCCGGGCCGATTGGCCCCTCGCCAACCTGGTCACAGCCACCCCGACTGCTGGCCGGGGCCATGGGTCCAAAAAGCATTGAGCGCTGTGCGCAGTGGGCGGACGGTTTGTACGCCTGGTCCGGCAATGGCGAAAGCGAAGAACTGGCGCGCACGTTTGCCATGGCGGACGCGGCCTGGGAGCGTGCCGGGCGCGAAAAGGCGCCCTACCGCCTGGGCGGGTTCTGGTACACACTGGCCGAAGACGGGCAGCGCAAACTCTACGATTACGTCTACGAATACCTGGCTATCGCCGGGCCGGAGATTGCGCAGATGATGGCGGAGTCAGTGCATCGCAGCAACGCTGATGCGCTGCTGCAGGGCCTGGACAATGCCGAGGCCGCCGGATGCAAGGAAGTGTTCCTGGTACCCGCAACGGCGGAGCTGGTGGAGGTCCATGCGCTGGCCGAACTGCTACAGAGCAGGGGCTGATTCGGGCACGGCTCCGCCGCTTGGCCGGGGGCTGAAGTAACGTATACTGCGCCCCCTGACCTACACACCCTTTTCAACATCGTGAGACACTACTATGGCTAAACGAGTCTACCTGTTCAACGAAGGTAACAAGGACGACCGCGAGCTGCTTGGTGGCAAAGGCGCCAACCTCTGCGAAATGACCTCCCTGGGACTGCCGGTTCCCTTCGGCTTCATCATCACCACGGCCACCTGCCGCGAGTACTTTCAGGCGGGCAACAAACTGCCGCGCCTGCTGGAACAGGAATACCGTGTGGCCCTGGACCTGGTGGAAAAGCAGATGGGTGCCCGCTTCGGCGATCCGGAAAACCCACTACTGTTTTCAGTGCGTTCCGGTGCGCCGGTATCCATGCCCGGTATGATGAACACGATTCTCAACCTGGGCCTGAACGATGAGATTGCAGCCGGCCTGGCAAAGAAGACGGACAATCCCCGCTTCGCCTACGACAGCTACCGACGCTTCATTTCCATGTTTGCCGACGTGGTGATGGGCATACCCGGAGAAAAGTTTGAGCACGAGATAGACAAGTACAAGGCCGCACAAGGCAAGAAGCTGGATGTCGATATGACCGCCGAGGACTGGCAGGCCATCATCGAGATTTACAAAACCCTGGTGGAGTTCCCGGAAGACCCCTTCGAGCAGCTGAAAATGGCTGTCGAGTCGGTATTTCAATCATGGCATACCCCGCGGGCCATCATCTACCGGGAAATGAACAACATCCCCGATACGCTGGGTACGGCGGTATGCGTGCAGGCCATGGTGTTCGGGAATTTCGGCGAAGACTCCGGCTCCGGCGTGGCCTTTACCCGAAACCCCTCCACCGGCGACAAGCAGTTTTTCGGCGAGTTCCTGTTCAACGCCGCCGGCGAAGATGTGGTTGCCGGTATTCGCACGCCCCTGCAGGTGGAGGCGCTGCAGGAGCGACAGCCGGAGGTCTACGACGAGCTGTACAAGACGCAGGCCCTGCTGGAAAAGCACTATCGCGACATGCAGGACCTGGAATTCACGGTGCAGGAAGGCCGCTTCTACATGCTGCAAACCCGCAGCGGCAAGCGCACTGGCCGCGCTGCAGTAAAAATTGCGGTGGAGATGGTCGGCGAAGGCATGATTACCGAGAGCGAAGCGCTGATGCGGGTCTCCCCCGAGCACGTGGAAGCCTTCCTCCACCCGACAGTGGACCCTGCTGCCAAGCAGGACATCATCGCCACCGGGCTGCCTGCCAGCCCCGGCGGGGCTACGGGTGAGATAGTCTTCTCCGCAGAAGAGGCGGAGGACGTGTCGGCAACAGGTCGCCCGGTTATTCTGGTGCGCCGGGAAACCACGCCCGAGGACATACACGGTATGAAGGTGGCCGCGGGGATTCTCACCGAGCTGGGCGGTATGACCTCGCACGCAGCGGTGGTTGCCCGCGGCATGGGCGTATGCGCCATTACCGGTTGCGGCACCCTGAGCATCAATCATGCGGAAGGCACTGCACAGACCAAAGAGGGCGTAGCGCTCAAGCGCGGGGACGTTATTACCCTGGACGGCACCTCCGGGGAAGTGATGCTCGGCGACATCCCCAAGATCGAGGCCTCCTCCTCAGATGACTTCCAGACTCTGCTCTCCTGGGCGGACAAATACCGACGTCTAAAGGTTCGCGCCAATGCCGAAACAGCCGAGGACGCCGCCAAGGCCAGGGAACTGGGCGCCGAGGGGATCGGCCTGTGCCGCACGGAGCACATGTTTTTTGATGCACAGCGTATCGAGCAGATGCGCGCAATGATCCTGGCCGAATCCAGTGATGAGCGGCAGCGCTATCTGGATGCACTGCTGGCCTTCCAGCGCGCCGACATGCTGGAACTGTTCAAGGTAATGGACGGCCTGCCTGTCACCATCCGCCTGCTGGATCCCCCGTTGCACGAATTCCTGCCGCACGGGGAAGAAGACATGCAGTCACTCGCGCAATCCATTGGCAAGCCGGTGGAAAAAATTCGCGAGATCACCGAGGACCTGGCGGAAGTGAACCCCATGCTCGGCTTCCGCGGGTGTCGCCTGTCCATCGTCTACCCCGAGATCACCGAAATGCAGGTGAAAGCCATCATGAGCGCCGCGGCGGACGCTGTTGAACAGGGCTTCAAACCGCTGCCGGAGATTATGGTCCCGCTGGTGGTAAACGTGCGCGAGATACGCCTTATCAATGAAATCATAGACCGCGGTGTGCAGTCAGTACTGCGCGAGCGCCTGGTGTCGGTGCCTTACAAAGTGGGCACCATGATGGAAACGCCCAGGGCAACACTGGGGGCTGACAGGCTGGCGCCGGAAGTGGAGTTCATGAGTTTCGGTACCAACGACCTGACGCAGATGACCTACGGTTTTTCCCGGGACGACGCCGGCAAGTTTATTCCACGCTATATCGAGAAGAAGCTGATCGATGCCGACCCCTTTGTCACCCTGGACCAGCGCGCTGTAGGCCGCCTGATGGAGATGGCCGTTCAGGAAAGCCGCAAGGTAAAGAAGGGAATCAAGTACGGCATATGTGGCGAACACGGGGGTGACCCGCGCTCTATCCGTTTCTGCCACAACCTGGGCCTGGATTACGTCTCCTGCAGCCCATTCCGCGTACCCATCGCCCGCATTGCGGCTGCCCAGGCTAACGTGGAAGCCTCCAAGGACGACTGACAGCAGCGCGACGACAAAAAAAGGGGCCCGCTACGCGAGGCCCCCTTTAGTATTGCCCTGCTGACAGCTGTCAGCCGCCGGTGATGTCTTCCTTGAGCACAAACTTGAGCACCTTGCCCGCCGGGTTGCGCGGCAGCGCGTCAACCAGTTCCAGCCGCAGCGGCAGCTTATACCTCGCCAGGTGCGGATCGGCGAACTCGCGCAATTCTTCCAGGGTAAGTGACTTGCCTTCATGCAGGGCCACCACGGCAGTCACCGCTTCGCCCCATTTTTCATCGGGCAGGCCGATGACGGCGACCTCGGCAATGGCCTCATGCATGTAAAGCACGCCTTCCACTTCAGCGGGGTACACGTTCTCTCCGCCGGAAATCACCATGTCCTTGAGGCGGTCACAGATAAACAGGAATCCGTCTTCATCCAGATAACCGATGTCTCCGGAGTGAAACCAGCCCTCGCTGTCGATGGCCGCCGCCGTTGCATCAGGGCGGTTCCAGTAACCCTTCATGATATTGGGGCCGGCGAGGCAAATCTCGCCTTTCTCCCCTGCTGGCAGGGGCTGGTTGTCGGCATCCACAATTCGCGTGTCACTGTGGATGGGCGCCTGGCCAGCTGAGCCCAGCTTGCTCACCGCGAATTCCGGAGTCAGGAATGCCGAGAACGGTGCGGTTTCGGTCAAACCATAGCCCTGGCAGAAGGAAACACCACGGGCACCGTAGAGTTCTATCAGCGACTCCGGGACCGGCGCAGCGCCGCATATAAGCGTCTGGATAGAGCTCAGGTCGGCATCAGCAAACTGGGGTTGCTGGGACACAAACAGAAACATGGCGGGAGCACCAAACATGTGCGTCACCCGGTGCTTTTCGAAGTTCTCCAGTACTTGCGCGGGATCAAAGTTCCGCAGCAGAACCAGTTTGGAGCCAACATGGAAAGAATGCAGCGTCATCACATTGAGCCCACCAATGTGGAACAGGGGCGCAGCGGTGAGGATCACGTCATCGCGGCTGCCGCCAAAGGCCATGGTCGCGTTAATGTTGTTCCAGAGCAGATTGCCGTGAGTCAGCATGGCGCCCTTGGGCAGGCCTGTGGTGCCTGAGGTGTACATAATGACGGCAATATCGTGCTGGTCTACCGACACGGCTGCGTCGATAGGCTGGGCCTGGTCACGCTCACTGTCCAGATGGCGCCATCCCTGGGCCTCACTTTCGGAGGAGAAATAATGCCTGCAGCAGAGCTTGTCCCGTGCGGGCTCCAGTACGGGCCGCAGGGCATCGTCGACATGGATGGTGTGTATACCGGCATCATTGATGATAAACGTGAGTTCCTCGGCGGTGAGCCGGAAATTCAGCGGCACGAAAATGGCGCCCAGCGTTTGCGCTGCGAACAGTGTCTCGAGCAGAGCCGGGTGGTTGAAGCCCAGATAGCCAACACGGTCGCCCACGCATACGCCTGCGTCGCGCAGCAACTGCGCCTGTCTGCGCACTCGGTCGGCAAACTCGCCGTAGAGCATTTCGCGCCCCTCAAATTCCAGCGCCGAACGCTCGGGATTCAATGCTGCGCGGCGCAGCATGACGCCGGCAAAGTTGGGTTCGATTTCAGGTCGATTCACGATGGTTTCCTCGTTTCGTTATTATGCCCGGAGGAGAAGTGAACCACGGATTATGCCGCGGCTCAACCACGATGGGCACCTGGGTACATAGCCGCGATAAATGCAGGATATTAACGGGCCTTACTTAAGCTGAAAGGCAAAACCTGATACCGTTGCGCCTTTATTTTTCTACGACGGATTCAGGACATGACCAGCAGCTTCTACCCTCCACAACGCACCCTGATGGGACCGGGTCCATCCGATGTTTCACCGCGGGTACTGGGCGCCCTCGCCCGCCCCACCATTGGCCACCTGGACCCACTCTTCGTCAAGCTGATGGACGAAATCAAGGTTCTGCTGCAGTACGCGTTCCAGACTGAGAACGCGCTGACCCTGCCCGTATCGGCGCCGGGTTCAGCCGGTATGGAAGCCTGCTTCGTCAACCTCGTATCACCCGGTGACACAGTCATCGTCTGCCAGAATGGTGTGTTCGGCGGCCGCATGAAAGAAAACGTGGAACGCTGCGGTGCGACGGCAGTCATGGTTGAGGACAGCTGGGGCGAACCGGTGAGTATCGACAAGGTGGAGGCCGCGTTCGCCGCCAACCCACAGGCCAGCCTGCTGGCGTTCGTGCACGCGGAGACCTCCACCGGGGTGCGCTCCGACGCGCAGGCACTGTGCGCCCTCGCGCGGCAACATGGCGCTCTGTCGATTGTGGATGCAGTCACCTCCCTGGGCGGCATAGAACTGCAAGTCGATGCGTGGGGCGCAGATGCGGTCTATTCCGGCACCCAGAAGTGCCTGTCCTGCATACCGGGGATTTCACCGGTTACGTTCAGCCCGCGAGCCGTAGAGCGCATTCAAAACCGCGAGCACAAGGTGCAGAGCTGGTTCCTGGATATGCAGTTGGTCATGGGCTACTGGGGTGGCAGTGCCAAGCGAGCCTATCACCACACTGCCCCGGTCAACGACCTGTACGCCTTGCATGAATCACTGGTAATGCTGCAGGAGGAGGGTCTGGAGAACGCCTTTGCACGCCACCTGCGGAACCACCGCGCTCTGGTAGCCGGGCTGGAAGCGATGGGCCTGACCATGGCCGTGGCAGCAGAACACCGCCTGCCGCAATTGAACGCGGTAAACATACCTGAAGGTGTCGATGACGCTATGGTTCGCGGCGCACTGCTCAACGACTTCAATCTGGAAATCGGAGCCGGACTGGGCGCACTGGCTGGCAAAACCTGGCGCATCGGACTGATGGGCTTCGCCAGCAACGAGCGCAACGTTATCTACTGCCTCACCGCGCTGGAGGCCGTGTTGTCCGCCCGGGGCGCCACGATCAACTCCGGCGTGGCACTGGATGCTGCTGCAGGCGTGTTCAAGGCCTAGTCATCATCTCCCACAACAGCGAGGCGCTGTCCGTACCGGTATCGCGGTGAGTGCGGTACAGCGCATGATCCCAGCGCCCAGCATCGGGCTGCAGTTCGATGCTCCACAGTGGCGAAATTTCATTGGGCAACAATGAATAGCGTATATCCATTACCCGGTTGGCATACACCGGGTCTTTGGCGATATAACCGTTGCTGAACCAGCGAAAGCGCTCTATGTCACGGGCCTGCTGTGAGTCCGGGTTCAGCCAGGGGAGATCGCGATCCACTACCAGTTTCGCCACTGAGTCACCGGGAAAGACGCGCGGCCACAGCGACGCACGCACCGCGTCCACGTAATAGCGATCGGACGTCTCATAGACCACTTTCCACACCAGTATATTGGCGAAACTCGGCTTGGCCTCCAGTCGTACCGGGGTGTGCCCCCTGTCCGCTGCCAGCTGCCAGCCCAGTTCTTCTGCGGCCTCCCGTTGCAGCAGGCCCAGGCCCATATAGATCAGTGCCCACGCCAGTCCGCAGCGGGCTATGGACGGCCGCTTCAGTCTCGCAGCAAGCAGCACCGCCAGCAACAACGGCACGGTGAACAGGGGATCGATGATGGAGATCGTATTCCAGGCGAAGCGCTGGTCACTGAAGGGCCAGAGCAACATGGTGCCATAGGTCGTGCAGCTGTCCAGCAGCGCGTGGGTAGCGTAACCAAGGGTACAAAACAGCCAGCTCTGGCCAAGGCTGAGGCCGCGCCTGCGGCCCAGCACGGCGTGCAGCACCAGGGCACAGATGGCGCCACCTATGGGAATAAAGAGCAGTGAATGGGTAAACTGGCGGTGATATTCCAGAAACAGCAACGGGTCTTCGCTGGAGCGAATCAGTACATCGAGGTCCGCGGCCATACCGGCAAAAAAACCGAGCAGGCCGGCACTGCCGGCCAACCGTGCATTGCTTGCCGATTGCGGCAACGCCGCCCCCAGTGCTCCCTGGGTAATTGGGTCCATAGACTACTCGCGCTAATTAACAAGCCGTAAAGTTACAGAAATCGTGGCCGCGCAACCACCGCACTTTCGGTATTATTTTTACCATAGCGCAGCGAACCGCGACACAAACATGCGGTCGAAACTGCCAACAACACTGACCACCCACAAAAGGAATACACTATGCATGCGTTGAAAGCCTGTGGCGCCCTGGGCGCTGCCCTGATCATGACAGCCTGCACCACCAACCCCTACACCGGCGAACAGCAGGCCAGCAAGGCCGCAACTTACGGCGCGGGAGCCGCTGCGGTCTGTGGCCTCATCGGGGCAATTGATTCGGGGCAGCATGCCCGTAACGCCGCGCTGGGTTGCGGCATTGTCGGCGCGGGTGTGGGTGCCTACATGGACGTGCAGGAAGCCAAGCTTCGAGAGCAGTTGCAGGGAACGGGCGTACGAGTGGTGCGCGAGGGCGACAATATACGCCTGATCATGCCCGGGCACATCACTTTCGAAACCGACTCCTATAACCTTCGCGGCAGCTTCTATCCAGCGCTGAATTCAGTGGGGCAGGTATTGTCCAAATACGCTGACACCACCTTGCGCGTAACCGGCCATACTGACAACACTGGCAGCCGCCAATACAACCAGAACCTGTCGGAAAGGCGCGCGGGCAGCGTTGCCGATTACCTGGTCACCCGCCAGGTTGCGCGCGAGCGTATGCTGGTACAGGGCATGGGCTTCGACCAACCTGTCGCCGACAACGCCAGTGCCGAAGGTCGCGCTGCCAATCGCCGGGTAGAACTGTACATCCTTCCTCGCACGGGTTGATGGACAGAGCCAGCTGCGCCGGACCGGCGCCGCCGGCGCGCAGCAAGAGCTGGCTGCGACTAGCGAATGTCGAAGGAGTAGTAGATATCCATTGAGTTCTCCAGCCGGCTCACCACCTCAAGCCACAGGCGGCTCTGCAAGTAGAGCCGCGCTGTAAGTACATTGATTGGCTCATAGATGCCAATACCGTATGAAACGTAAATGCGGTTACCGATATACCCACTGACGGTTGCCGCCGTGTCATCTTCATCACCGCTGGCGCCAAAGGCGATATTACTGATCAGCGGCAACCGGTTGAGCCCCTCGACAATACCGCTGCGGTTAACGATGTCGGCTCCCAGCGACAGTGCCAGCGCCGTCCCGTCACCCCCGGCACCAGCGTCCAGCCCGCGGCCACGGGCCAGGTAGGACATGGCCTCTCCCTGTGACATGACCGGATCCGAGTAGACCTCCAGCTCGGGCTGTTCCAGCGCGCCACTTACCCTGGCTCCCACCGTGATGCCCTCGGCACGAATTGACCTTTCGGCGGAAATATTAAGCTCTGGATTGTCCGGGGGGCCGGAAAACGCTATCGTGCCGCGGCGCACCTGCAGGTGTTGGCGAAAGACAAAAAGCTCGCCGCCCTGCAGGTTGAGGTTGCCGAATACCTGCAGCGACTTGCCGGGCTCCTGACGCAGCTGCAGCTCGCCACCCAGGGTCGCGGTCAACCCCTCACCCTCCACGCGAAAACGCTCATCCAGATTCAACAGAATATCTGCGCGCACATCGAAGAGCCTTTGCTCACTGATGACATTGCCGCGCAAGTCCACCTCAACCACGTCGCGAGAAACCGCCACACTGCCTTCCGGAAGTTCCTCATGGCGCAGCACCCCCTCGTGCACGTGGACGTCGCCACCCACATCGAGCAGGTCGTTCGTCAGCAACAGGGATAACTCCTCTGATACCAGCATTTCCGACGCGGGCGGGAGCAGAATCTGGTGGCGCTCACCGCTGATCGCCAGCTCAAGGCTCAGCTGCGGCTGCGCCAGAAGCTTGCCGCGAAAACGCAGGGGCCCGCCACCGAGCAGGCCTTCGCCGTCCAGGCGACCGGAGTCACCGTCCAGTTGCAGGCTGAGGTTGAGTGCGGTCAGTTCGGTAGGGTTGCCTACCACCACCAGGTGGCCGTCCTGCAGGACAAGCTCACCACTGGCGCGCGGTTCTGCGGGCGTACCGCCCAGGGCCAGCTTACCGCTGACAGAACCCTTGAGAGTGGACAATTCGGTGACCCAGGGAGCGAAGGTCACCAATTGCAGGGTGTCCAGCGTAACGTTGCCGCTGATGCTCTGCTGCGCCGTGCCGGGTAACAGGGCATCAACATCCAGCACCCGCCTGCCCTGCCTTACCACCTGCGCCGTAATTGCCAACGCTGCGCCCTCTCGGGACGCGGCCAGGTCGATTGAGTCCCAGGCTATACTGACCCGTTCACCCATGCCGAACAGCCGCTCTATCTCCAGTTCCGTTACCCGGGCAGTGCCCTCCAGGGTCGTTACGCCCGACGCGTCCCAGGCCAATTGCAATCGCGATTGTAATGCGCCCTGTGCCTTCAGGCCCGGCGGCAGAAAACCGTTGAAGGCGTTCACGTCTCCCTGCAAGCGCAGATTCAGATCGCCCTGCCTGCCAGCCAACATGTCAGCTGTGCACAGCGTGAACTGTGAATGCTGCCAGCAGTGGGCCGCGATCTCCAGAGCACCGCGTTCAACCGACCATTGCAACGGCACCTGCTCTGCCAAAGTCCAGGGGCCAGCGCTGGTAGCCAGTTCAGTTGGTTGCAATACGCCATGCCATACCCCGTCGTCTGACTGCCCCTCAATTTGCAGCTGTCCCTCTATACGGCCCCCGGTTGCCAGCTGCAACTGGTGCTGCTTTGCACTGCCCTCGAGGGTGAGCTGAACATCCTCCAGTCGATATTCTCCCTGCCTGATAGCCGGTGCAGTCAGCGCCAGGTCAATCTGGCCCTGGCTGAGTCCATAGGCAAGGCGCAAGTCTGCCGCGGGTATCTCTATCCCCGCAAAATTGAGATCACTGCCGCCGCCCCTCACAGCCAGCTGGCGCCGCTTGCTCATCTCACCGCGCAGGTCCAGCTGCCCCCTGGCGCCCGCCAACCAGCGACCCAGGTCGTCCACTTGCAAGTTGAATGTGGCGTCCGCGCTCGCTTCACTGCCCGCTTGCAGAGACAATTGAGCACCGTTGATGTCCGCATCCAGCTCTCCCGGTAACAGCTGCAGTGAAGACGTCACGCCGGCAAAGCCCGCTACCGTGGCTGGCAGCCCGTTCACCGTGCCCTGCAGGTCTACAGCCGGCACTTGCAGGCGCCAACCCTGTTCATCGCCACTCGCCTGCGCATGGACACTGCCGCGGATGCGGCCAGACTCACGCGCCAACAGCGGCGGCACATAAAAGCCATCGCTGACAAGGTTGGCATCCACCGACCACATGGCTCCCAGGTTGATCCTGGCCGTCGCTTCCAGGCGACTGTCCGTCGCCTCGTCATGCACTGTGAGTGACTCCAGTTGCAGCAGCGGCGCCTGCCACTGCGCACGGGCAGACAGGTCCAGCGCCGCAAAATCCGGGCTTTGCAACCGGGTGGTCAGTTGCAGGGTCTGCGCCTGCAGGTTGCCGCGAAATGCCACATGCACCGGTTCCAGCAACTGCGCGGGCGGCACGTCGGTATCAAGCTGCAGGATATTTCCCAGTTCGCTGCCGCTGGGCCAGGACAGGCTTGCGCTGCCCTGCAGCGGCAGGCCTGCTGCCGTTGCGTCCGCCATGGCCTGGAGGTTGAGCTCCGGCTCGCCGGGGGAATCGATCGTCAACTGCAGGTCCTGCAGGTCACCATCCAGCCCGAGCTGCACACTGCGGCCACCCAATTGCGAGGGCTGCATGCCCTGATCAAACTGCACTTGCGCCTGCAGCTGCAGCGGCCAGTTTTCGTCCAGCAGCACCAGCCCGCTGGCGTTCAGTGAGCCCAGCGCATCGGACTGGGCGAACAGCTCGCCCAGGCGCAAGGTCTCTCCCTGCCACACAGCGGCCACCGCCAGCGATGCCGCACTGTAAGTGCTGCCGCCAACAGTAAGCTGCAGCTTCGCCAACAGGGACTGGCGAAGACTGAGCTCGAAGGGCAGGTAAACCCGCGGCGGCTTGAAACCCTGGTAGCCATCCGCTGTATCCTCATCGGGTTCCAGCCGCAACACCGCGGACGCTGATTCCAGCGAAGCGATATCCACATTGCTTTCAGCCATCCTGAGGCCTGCCCGTACGCCCTGTTGCTGCCAGCTGCCCCCAGGCCAGCTGACCACCAGTTGCTGAATGCGCAGCGCCGGAATGTCCCAGGCGTAGGGAATGACCAGCGGCGTGTCGTCGACCGACGCCTCCCCTTCGTCCCCGGACGCACTGATCTCCAGCTCCAGGGCCCCGGCATTCAGGGTTTCGAAGCAAAAGGTGCTGGCCCAGAAACAGTTCATATCCAGTTTCGATTCGAGTTGTTCCAGGCGCAGTTCCAGCGCGCCCGTCTCAAACTGCAGCCAGTCCAGCCGCAGTTCGCCAAACAGGCTGCCCGACCGGTGCTGTAACTGAACAACGCCGGTTGCCTCAACCATGTGCAACAACAGACGGGTGCCTGCTGCGCTAAACGGCAGGGTAAGGAGCAGGCCAAGCAACAGCAGCAGCGCAGCAAGCAGATAACTCAGGCGCTTCAAAATTCAGCTCCTATGGCCACGTGAAGACGCCAGGAGGGGTCATCCTCGGTGACCGGGTTAGCCACCTCTACCCGAACAGCCCCCACCTGGGTGACATAGTGCAAACCAAATCCGGCACCCACGTTGAGATCAAACTCGCCCTCGTCGAAGGCGTCACCGGCGTCTGCAAATACAGCCACGCGCCAGCTGTCGGTTACGCTGTACTGGTATTCAACACTGGCAGCAAGCAATCGTTCGCCTCCCACCACCAGGCTCACCGGAGCGCCCGTGGCATCGGTCACCGTGATTTCGTTGCCGATAGACTGGTAACTGTAACCGCGGATGGTCTGGCTGCCACCGGCGAAGAAATTGAGTGACGGCGCCAGTTTGTCGCGATCCTTGTCGCTGATGATTGCCGCGCCCAGCTCCGAGCCAAGAACCATGCGGTGGCGCTTCCCGAAGGAATGGATATAGCCATAGCTGGCCGACAAACGCAGCAGGTCCACGTCGGACCCGAGGCCGGCGTGGGCGGCCTCCACCTGATACCACTGGCTGAAACCAGCACTGGGATTGACCAGCGAACCCTCACGCTTGCGTCGGGACAGGGAGAACCCGGGGAGCAGGTAATCATTCTCACGGTCCAGTCCCTGTGCATCCCAGGCCTCATTCAACCCACGCAGTGAGTAGCTGTAAACCCAGCCGCGGCGACGTTTTTCCCGGCGCACGCCCAGTTCTTTCTGGTTGCTGTCGAGGTCGCCAAACTCATTGTCCTCCAGCCTGGCCCGCAGCTGCAGTACGTCATCCAGCGGGTGGCTGAGTGGAATCTTGTAGGTAAACCTGCCACTGGGATTAACGGCGGAATACTGCAGGCGGGTTTCCTGGCTATGCCCCCTGCGGTTGAGCCTCGGCGTGCGCCAGGTCAGCGACACGCGTTCACGCGTATCGGTACTGAAGCCTGCACCCAGGTCAAAACTGTGGCGTTTCGCCGGATACAGGTTGAGATCCATAGGCACCCTGCCCGCTTCCGCACGGTCGAGGTCCGGGCGCAGCAGCACCGTGGAAAAATAGCCTGTGCGTTGGAGCTGCGCCTGCGTTTCTCCGAGTTTGCGCTGTTCGTAGGGCTCCCCCTCGGTAACTGTGAGCAGAGGCTGCAACAACTCCTCCCTGATAATATCCTGGTCGTAGAGAAGCTTGCCGAAAGCGTAGCGCGGACCACTCTGGTAATGCAGGAAGACGTCCGCAGTGCCGCCCACTGGTTCAACCTCCACCCTGGCGGTATCGAACTTCCCTTCAAAATAACCGCGCTGCTGTGCCAGAGTGGTAAGGCGTCGTCGCGTTTGCTCATACACGCTGTGGTTGAGCACATCCCCGCTTTTGAGCGGCGCGCTGCTGACCATGTCTGTCAGCACAGCATCGCTGCCACCAACACCCCGTACTTGTATATCAACCTTTCGCAGGCGCACCGGCTCACCGGGATCCACGCTGATATGCAGCGACCAGGGCGTGCTGTCCCGGTCAAGATCCATCATTATTTCGGCCCGGTAATGCCCCAGCGCTTGCAGGCTCTGCTCCACTTTACCCCTGGCTGAGTAAAGGTAATTGGAACGCGCCTGCGGTGTCTGGGGGGCATCACCCAACCAGGCCAGCACATTCTTGCGCAGGTCTTCCTCAACACCATCCAGGCTCACAGACAACAATTGCGCGCAGAGAACAGGCGCATGCAGCAACCCTGGCAGCAGCACCGCCAGGGCTAGAAAATGACGTAAGGTGCGGGTCAAATTGAGCGGGCACCACCCCAGTAGTTATAACCGGCAAGGCGTGGTGTGCCGGGAATGTAATCCTGCTCAAGGCGGTCAACGTGGAAGCCAGAATCCGCCAGCAGCGCGGGAATGTTCCGGTTGAGGTTGCAGCCCCCGGCGATCTTGCGCCACAGCGGATTGACCCGGTCCTGCCATTTAACCACATTGGGATCCGGCGCCAGCCCGTGCTCGCAAAACAACAGTTCACCGCCGGGGCGCAACACTCTGGACATACCCCTGAGTGCTGCGACCGGGTCGGGAATGGTACATAGCGCGAAGGTGACCAGCACAGTGTCTACGGAATCATCATCCAGCGGGATTTCCTCGCCTGGCAAGCCTATAAACTCCACATCGAAATCCACATGGGCCGCCCTCTCGCCAGCGAGCTCCCAGGATTCTTCCGACGGGTCCAAACCTATCAGACGCTCTACTTTGTCGGCCTCGTAGTAAGGCAGGTTAAGGCCGCTACCAATACCTATTTCCAGCACTGTGCCGCTGGCCAGAGGCACTACTTTTTCCCGCTGTTTCATCATTGGCCGGCTACCACAGGCGCAGTTGATGAAACGGGGCAACACATACTTCTCGTAAAATCCCATGATCGGCTCCCTTGGACGGCCGCTAATTATAGTCCCTTCGTGTGCGCAAAAATACGCTAAAGTAGTCTCTGCCGGCTATCGACAACGGGTACACCATGTTTGACCAGTTTGAGAATAACACCCCACTGCCCAAGGCAGAGTTTGAGCAACGCGCGCTGCTATTGCGACAGCAACTGCTACAGACTCAGTTCGCCCTTGAGGACAGCAATCACCCGGTGATCATCGTCATCGCCGGCCTTGATGGCGCTGGTAAGGGTGTATTGGTCCACCGGCTTAACGAGTGGATGGACCCGCGCGGCATTGAAACCAATACCTATTGGGAGCATTCGGACGAGCAGGAAGAGCGGCCGTATTTCTGGCGCTACTGGCTCAAGCTACCTGCGCGCGGCCAGACCGGCATATTTCTCGGATCGTGGTACACGCACCCCACACAGGCCCGGGTTGACGGACACCTTGATGACGCTGACTTCGCCCGCGCTTGCGAACGCATCAACACCTTTGAACGACAGCTCAGTGACGATGGCGCTATAGTTATCAAACTCTGGTTGCACATATCAGAAGAGACACAACGTATACAACTGGAGGAAAAAGCACCAAGAAAGCAACAAAATCCCCGGGTCACAGACACCCCCTATGAGCTCAGGGGCAAGTACCAGCCTGCGCTGGCCGTATCTGCAGAGCTCATCCGCAATACCCAGACGCTGCAATGCCCCTGGCATATAATCGACAGTGAGGACCGCTACTACCGGGAGATAAAGGCGGGCGAGATCATTCTGGATACCATAACCCGGCGCATGCAGCAGGAGGAGACGAGCGACCCTCTGCCCCCGTTCAATTCACCGCGAGACTTTCTCAGCTCGGTGGACCTGGACAAATCCCTGTCCAAACGAGACTACAAGCGCAAACTGCGCAAGCATCAGTCGCGCCTGCAGGATCTGGCCTGGGAGGCATACCGGCAGAAGCGCTCACTGGTGACCGTTTTTGAGGGCTGGGACGGTGCCGGTAAGGGCTCCGCTATACGCCGTGTGACCAGTGCAATAGACCCAAGGTTATACAAACTGGTGCAGATAGCCGCGCCCAGCGACGAGGAGTTGGCCAGACAATACCTGTGGCGTTTCTGGCGCCGACTGCAGCGAGACGGGCGCAGTACGCTGTTTGACCGCTCATGGTATGGCCGGGTAATGGTCGAGCGCGTCGAAGGCTTTGCCCGGGACCAGGAGTGGCAGCGCGCCTACCGCGAAATAAACGAGATGGAGAGTGAACTGGTCAACCACGGGTGCATAGTCGCCAAGTTTTTTATCCACATCAGCCAGGAAGAGCAGTTGGCGCGCTTTCAGGCCCGAGCGCGAGAACCGCACAAGCAACACAAGATCACTGACGAAGACTGGCGCAACCGCGAGAAATGGCCGGCTTATGAACAAGCAGTCAACCAGATGATAGAAGAAACCAACACGCGTGGCGCACCGTGGACACTGGTTCCGGGTGATAACAAGCACTACGCCCGCATCCACATCCTGAAAACACTGTGCCGCGCCCTGGAACAGGCACTGTCCTGAACCGGACCGTATTATCTATACGTAGGCCTGCGGATCCAGTCGGCGCATCTCGGCCTCGATCCAACGTTCAATTTCATCCATAAGCTCTCCCTGCTCCCGACCCTCGGTGTAGACCGGTTCTCCTATGGACACATCGATAGTACCCGGGATGAAAGAAAAGGAGCGCCTTGGCCAGCAGCGCCCCGAAGTGACCGCGATAGGAATAATGCAGGCCCCGGTGGTAATCGCCAGCCGGCTCGCCCCGGTCTTGTAGGCGCCCTTGCTGCCGCGCTCGGTGCGGGTGCCCTCGGGAAACATGATGATCCACTTGCCCTCATCCATCAGGATCCGGCCCTGCTCAGCCACCTTGTTCCAGGCCTGGGCGCGTTTGCTGCGATCGATGTGGACCATACGCAGGCGGCCCATACACCAGCCAAACACCGGGATACGCAGCAATTCCTTCTTGAATACGTAGGACAAGGGGTGGGAGGTCATACTGGGAAAAAAGAACGTCTCCCAGGTCGACTGGTGTTTCGGGCACAGTACCACCCTGCGCATGTCGTGCTCAGCGGGGAGGTGCTCCTCGCCGTGAACCCGGTACTGCACGCCACCGACAATACGGGCTGCCCCTATCACCCCCTTCAGCCAGGGTACCGCAAACCACCACCATAACTTCTTGTCGTCGAGAAAGAGCGAGCAAAATACCAGGGCCAGACCCATCGGTATGACGCTGAGCACGATCCAGGTGAAGACAAGCAGGGAACGGATGACGTTCATGGGTGGTCCCGAAAATTGACAGCTGTGCATTAAACCAGAGCCGCGCGCTGCTGAAAACCACACATTTTTTTAGCCGTGACGCTTCGCCGGGGTTACCATTGGCTCCACGGGCAGCGGAGAAACCGAGTATGGCGCAAGGACTGAACGATCTGGGTAATGGCACCTGGGCGTGGCTGGCGCACAGTAACAGTTGGGGATGGAGCAACGCCGGGCTGATTGTAGACGGTGAAGAGTCGCTGTTGGTTGATACCCTGTACGACCTGAAGCTGACGGGTGAGATGCTGTCCAGCATGCGGGCCGCGGAGCCACGGGCCCGCAGCATTGGCACACTGGTCAACACCCACGCCAATGGCGATCACTGTCACGGCAACGAACTGGTCAGCAATGCCGAGATCATCGCCTCGACCGCCTCCGCCGCGGAGATGACCGAATTACCCCCCGAGGCAATGGCTTCCATCGTTGCATCGGCCGCGGATATGGGGCCCTTGGGACAGTATTTTCTTGCCTGTTTTGGCCAGTTCCAATTTGACGGCATCGTCCACACGCCCCCTACTCGTACCTTCGATAAGCGCCTGGATATCCGCGTAGGCGACAAGCCGGTACAGCTGCTGGAGGTGGGTCCGGCGCACACCCGCGGCGATGTGCTGGTGTATTCGCCCAAAGACCGCACCGTGTTTACCGGCGACATCCTGTTTATAGAGGGTACTCCGGTGATGTGGGAGGGCCCGGTGGGCAACTGGATAAGCGCCTGCCGACTGATCGAGGGAATGGATGTAGAGCACATTGTGCCCGGCCACGGTCCGGTTACCGACAAACAGGGTGTGCGCCAGGTACGGCATTACCTGGAGTACGTGCGCGACCAGGCGCGTCAGCGCTACGATGCGGGTATGGATGCGTTCACCGCTGCCAAAGACATTGAGCTTTGCGAATACAGCGCCTGGTCTGACCCCGAGCGAATAGCGGTTAATGTGGACAGCCTGTATCGTGAATTTTCCGGTGAGCAACAGGCTACGGATATCTTCGAGTTGTTCACCCGCATGGCGGCACTGGCGGGCTATGAACTTCCCGCGTAGCAGGATCGTCCGATGGGGCGCTGTGCTGGCCTGCCTCGCATGCATAATGCTTCTCGCAGCGCCCACCTGGGCCGCGCATGTGCTCTACGACAACCAGGGTCGCAGACTGGAAGTGCAGATTGGCCCGGAATTTTCGCAGCCGGCACGCGAGCAGGTCACTGCCTGGACAGAACAACTGGCCCACAGCCTGACCCTTGTCTATGGCCATTGGCCGCGCGAGCGCTGGTTGATTGAGGTAGCCGCCGCCTCCGGCAGCAGTGACGACCCCATTCCCTGGGCGCAGGTCAGCCGCGGCAAGGTGGACCGCGTAACCTTCTACGTGGTGAGAAACCCGGATACCGGGGCACTGCTGCGGGAGTGGACCGGTTACCACGAGATTGCCCATCTGCTGCTGCCTTATCGCGGCTGGGGTGATACCTGGTTCAGCGAGGGTCTGGCCACTTACTACCAGAATCTGCTGCAGGCACGGGCCGGCCTGATCAGCGAGCAGCAGATGTGGCAGCGCCTTTACGAGGGCTTCGTCCGTGGCCGCAACGATACCCGCTTCGACGGCAGTACCCTGCTTGAAGTCAATCGACAGATGCGCAGCCAGGGAGGCTACATGCGTGTGTACTGGAGTGGCGCCTGGTACTTCCTGGCAGCGGATATCCAACTGCGGGAACGCAGCAACGGCAGGCGCAGCCTGGACGATGCCCTGCTGAAGCTCAACCAATGCTGTGCCCGCAATGCCCTGTCGGTACCCGAAATAATCCGCAAGATGGATGCGGATGACCAAGCCGGTATGTTCCACGAGCTTTACGAGCGCCTGCGCAACTCCCGCACTCTGCCGGACGTGACCCCGCTGTTTGCCAGTCTGGGTATCGCTGTGCTCAATGGCAGGGTGCAGTTACAGGCTGAGGGTGCTGCAGCAGAGCGCCGCCAGCAGTTCCTGCGATCCACTGTGCTTTAATTCTCTGTCACGACGGTTATACTTGGTGGTTTGCCAACTAGCTGTGAAGGCAGCAGGGATATCCCGGCGCCGTGAAAAAGACTGTATCCAAGGCCGATATAAGGGCTCAACTGGAACGCGAGACAGCACGCTTTCTCAATGATGGCGGCAAGGTTGACAATATCCCTCGTGGAACCAGCGGTAAAAACCCCGGTGACCCACCGGTATTTCTCAACCGCACGCTTTTTGTTGAACCCAAGGTGACGCGCACACTCGTCCCTGAGGTCGTTGCGGCCATTGAAGCGCGCAGGCAGGCAAAAATGAAACAACGCGCCACGCGCAAACGCACTCGCCTGCCCCAGCCCCGACGCAAGGTCATTTACGATGATTTTGGTGAGCCGCTGCGCAAGATATGGGTTGAAGAATAGGCGCGAGAGTCACCCCTTGCACCGGCAGCGCCCCGTTCGATGCACCGGAAAAAAGTTCATCGCACATTAGCGTGGAATGAGGCGTTCAAACAAAGCGGAGACCACGAATGGGGTAAGCCTTCCGCGGTTGAAAACAAACTTCCACGCCCTCGGAAGGCTTACCCCATTCGTGGCCTCCTCCTTCCATTTCGACATCACTATCCACCACCTATACTCCCTGTGACGTTCCAGGTCGCCGGGAGA
>Ga0209273_10000378_pt1 | contig 60508 bp, 52 predicted proteins | sample tdAd471_FD_187126 | JGI IMG/M metagenome (GOLD analysis project Ga0209273, IMG submission 187126) | Marine sediment microbial communities from the Atlantic coast under amendment with organic carbon and nitrate - tdAd47.1 (SPAdes)... | ecosystem: Environmental > Aquatic > Marine > Coastal >...
GGTATGGCCGGCGCCGCACGGCTTCGGTCAGCACACCGCCTTCCTCATAACCGACATAGCCCGGAGGGGCACCAATCAGCCGGGCCACGGAGTGTTTCTCCATGAACTCGGACATATCGATCCGCACCATAGCTGTATCGTCATTGAAGAGGAACGAGGCCAGCGCTTTTGTAAGCTCTGTTTTGCCCACACCAGTGGGCCCGAGGAACAGGAAGCTGCCAAGCGGCCGGTTCGGGTCCTGCAGGCCCGCACGCGCGCGGCGCACAGAGGCCGAGACCGCCTCAAGGGCTTCCCGCTGGCCGATCACACGGCGACCGAGCTCATCTTCCATCCGAAGGAGCTTGTCGCGCTCGCCTTCCAGCATCTTCTCAACAGGTACACCAGTCCAGCGCGACACCACGGCCGCAATATCCTGATCGGTCACCTCTTCCCGCAGGAGCGACCCACTCTCATCGGCATTTGCTGCCTCTTCGAGGCGCTGCTCAAGCCCTGGGATGGTGCTGTGTTGCAGCTCACCCGCCTTGGCATAGTCGCCGCGACGTTGAGCCTGTTCAAGCTCGATCCGTGCCTGATCCAACTGTTCCTTGAGGTTCTTGTCCCCGGCAATGCGGTCTTTTTCCGTCTGCCAGCGAGCTGTCAGTTCTGCAGAACGCTGTTCAAGGTCCGCCAGTTCTTTTTCAAGATCTTTCAGACGTGTTTTGGACCCTTCGTCTTTCTCTTTCTTCAGGGCTTCCCGTTCGATCTTCAGCTGGATGATCTTGCGGTCCAGCTCATCAATCTCTTCCGGTTTCGATTCGGTTTCCATACGCAGGCGCGAGGCGCTTTCGTCCATCAGGTCGATCGCCTTGTCCGGTAGGAACCGGTCAGTGATGTAACGGTTGGACAGCGTTGCCGCTGCCACAAGCGCCGCGTCTGTAATGCGGACACCGTGGTGCAGCTCGTATTTCTCCTTGAGACCACGCAGGATGGAGATCGTGTCTTCAACCGTCGGCTCACCAACAAACACGGGCTGGAACCGGCGCTCAAGAGCAGCATCCTTTTCAACGTATTTCTTGTATTCATTAAGCGTGGTGGCACCAATACAGTGCAGCTCCCCGCGTGCGAGCGCTGGCTTCAGGAGGTTCGACGCATCCATGGCACCGTCGGTCTTGCCGGCGCCCACAAGCGTATGCATCTCGTCAATGAACAGAACGATATCACCTTCGCCAGCGGAAACTTCCTGCAGCACACCCTTAAGGCGCTCCTCGAATTCACCGCGGTATTTCGCGCCGGCAATCAGTGCGCCCATATCAAGCGCCATGATGGTCTTGTTCTTCAGACTATCTGGCACGTCGCCGTTGGCGATACGAAGCGCAAGACCTTCCGCGATCGCAGTTTTACCCACACCGGGCTCACCGATCAGGACCGGGTTGTTCTTGGTCCGGCGAGAGAGCACCTGCACGGTACGGCGGATTTCCTCATCACGGCCGATTACCGGATCCAGCTTGCCGTCGCGGGCCCGCTGGGTCAGGTCCTGCGCGAAGCGCTTGAGGGCATCATAAGCGTCTTCGGCCGAAGCGGTGTCCGCCGTCCGACCCTTGCGGATGGTATTGATTGCATCATTAAGCTTTTCGGGCGTCAGGCCAGCTTTCATAAGAATGCTGCTTGCCTCGCACTTGGGCGTCAGCAGGAAGGCGAGCAGCATGCGCTCAGCCGTGACATACTTGTCACCCGCCTTTTCGGCGATCTCTTCTGCTTTGGCAAATACTTGCGCTGTTGCAGGGTCCAGATGCAACTGTCCGGCACCCGATCCCTCGACCTTGGGCAACTTTCCAAGGGCCTCTTCAACGCCCTTAAGCGCCTCTTCAGGCTTGCCTCCTGCGGCGCGAATAAGGTTCGCGGCAAGGCCTTCCTTGTCGTCGAGGAATACTTTCAAAAGATGTTCTGGTGTAAAGCGCTGGTGTCCCTCACGAAGGGCCAGTCCTTGAGCGCTCTGAATGAAACCGCGCGTGCGGTCGGTATAGTTTTCGATGTTCATGTGTCATCAACCCCATGATTGTCCCGCCCTTCTTTTGAAGCGACAGGGTTACTTTCGGTTACTCACAGACGCCTTCTTTGAAGCCCGCCTGCTATACACATGTGGGTATTATATCAAATTCTCGCAAGGGTGGGAGCCATGAAAAAAGGTCGCACCAACGCTGGCACGACCTTTTGGAACTCTTTAACCCGGCACAATAGCCCTTAGGCGGCTTCGTTGCCTTCTGGGTTGCTACCGGCGTCAGCGGCTACTTCCACAGCGGCTTCCGGCACTACATCAGCCTTGGGGCTGCGCCGGCGCGCAGGTGCCCGGCGACGCTTCGGCTTTTCTTCTGCCGTGGTGCCGTCCAGATCCAACTCCGGATGTACCTCAACGGGTTGTTCTGCCGCGGCTAAGTCTGCTGCGTTGTCCGCTTGGCCACCATTTTGGCCCTGGTCTTCAGGCTTTTTCCGACGCCCCCGACCTCGGCGCTGCACCTGATCAGCGTCCTGCTGCACGCTTTCAGATGACGGCTGGTCATCCTCATGCTGGCCCTGGTCGTGCTGACCCTGGTCGCGCTGGTTTTGATCCCGTTGGTTTTGGCCGCCATTTCTCGCGGTCATCTCATTCAGGACCCGTTGATAATGGTCGGCGAACTGATAGAAATATTCAGCCTGAACCCGGTCACCAGCCTGCTTTGCTTCCCGTGCCTGGTTCTTGTATTTTTCCAGCAGTTGCTTTGGATTGCCACGAACCTTGGGTTCGTTGCTACGGTTACCAGGACCGCCATTGCTACCTTTGCCGCCTTTGCGGGGTGCAGACCTACCGCGCTGTTTCCGCGCGTTCTGATTCTGTTTCATGCGAAATCATTACCAACAGTGATAAGAAATTAATTCAAAGGCAGACCAAGCCTGCCAGTCTTCCGACATCGAAATTCGACCTTTTTCGGAAATTATGTCTGCAGCGGTTGGTTCCCAAAGACCATGTCCGCTCTTTCCAAGACATCCTCACCCTAACGGGTCTTATTATGCATTCCAAGGGAAAAAGGCTGAGAATTCAGCTTTTTTTACCATATACCACACGCTCAACACCGCCCAGGTCTTTGACCTTGCCGGTTCCGACCAGACCCGCAGCATCAAAAAGCGCCATCACGTCACCAGCTTGGTGAATGCCCACCTCCACCGCCAGCAGGCCGCCAGGTGCAAGAAATGCAGGCGCCTGATCCGCGATCAAACGATATGGGCCCAAACCATCTTCGCCGCCATCAAGCGCACTGCCTGGCTCATAAAGCCGGACATCGGCCATCAGGCTGGCCATGTCCTTTGATGGAATGTATGGCGGGTTGGAAACGATCACATCAAACTGTGCCTGCTTATCCAGGGGGGCAAGCCAGCTGCCTTGAAAGAACTCGACCCGCTCTTGAAGGTCCAGCGATACAGCATTTTCTTTGGCCACCGACAGCGCACCAGCGCTGATATCAACGGCAGTTCCAAGGGCGTCCCGCAATTCATGCAAGAGGCTCAGCAAAATACAGCCGGACCCAGTACCCAAGTCGAGGACGCGCCGAACCGGTAGGCCGTCCATCTGCCTGAGGACGGTTTCCACCAGGGTCTCAGTGTCCGGGCGTGGGATCAGAGTGTCAGGTGTCACCTTGAAGGGCAGGCTCCAGAACTCCTGCTCGCCGGTTATGTAGGCCACCGGCTCACACGTCAGCCTTCTGCTCAGCAGCGCATCAAATTCTGACAACACTTGCTGTGGGACGGCAGCTGTCAGCTTGCCGTAAAGCGCCATACGTGGGCAGCCCAGCACATGAGCCATCAGGATTTCTGCGTCCAGACGGGCCGTCTCGATCCCGGTCACGGCAAGCCTGGCCTCAGCCGCCTTCAATTGACTTTGAAGGGTGTCCGCTACGCTCAAAAGCCTTCTTCCATAGCGGACAGTTTAGCTGCCTGATCTTCACTGATAAGGGCGTCGATGACTTCTTCAAGGCCTTCACCCGCCAGAATCTGATCCAGCTTGTGAAGGGTCAAGCCGATACGGTGATCCGTCACTCGGCCCTGCGGGAAATTATAGGTACGAATGCGTTCAGACCGGTCACCTGAACCGACCTGGCTTTTGCGCGTCTCAGACCGCTCAGCCGCCAACATCTCCCGCTCCCGGTCATAAAGCCGCGCCCGCAGTACCTGCATGGCTTTTTCGCGGTTCCGGTGCTGCGACTTTTCGCTGGAGGTCACCACAATCCCTGTCGGCAGGTGGGTGATGCGCACGGCACTATCGGTGGTGTTTACGTGCTGGCCACCTGCGCCTGAAGACCGCATGGTATCAATCCGGATGTCTTCCGGGCGAATTTCGATATCCACCTCTTCCGCTTCCGGCATTACCGCAACGGTGGCCGCGCTTGTGTGAATCCGGCCGCCTGATTCGGTTGCCGGCACACGTTGCACCCGGTGTACCCCGGATTCGAACTTCAATTTTGCGAACACGCCCTTGCCGGATACGTTCGCCATCACTTCCTTAAAGCCACCAACGTCAGATGGGGAGCCAGAGATCATCTCCATCTTCCAGCCCTGGGTGGCTGCGTACTTTTCGTACATTTCATAAAGGTCGCCTGCGAACAATGCGGCTTCATCACCGCCCGTGCCCGCGCGAATCTCAAGGATCGCAGACTTGTCGTCCGCCGCGTCTTTCGGCAGCAACTGGATCGACAGGTCCCGATCCATTTGGGGCAGCTTTTCCTTGAGCTCTTTGAGCTCTTCCTGCGCCAGTTCTTTCATCTCGGGATCGTCGCCTGACGCGATCATCTCCTCAAGATCCTCAACTTCTTGGCGCGCGGCTTTAAGGGCATTCACTGCCTCAACCACGGGACCGAGGTCGGCATACTCGCGACTCAGTTTCACGAACTCTTCGTTCGAAAACTCATCGGGTGTGCCAAGAGCATGACCAAGATAGTCATAGCGGTCAGTTAGCAGTTCCAGGCGTTCATCGGAAATCATGGCTTCTCTCCTTACGCCTTGATCGAGGCAACGAGGCCGCCAAACGGCACTTCCCATTGCTCGCCACTATCAAGCTCTTTCACCATCACATTACCGGCCTCAAGCTCATTGTCTCCAAGGATCACGGCAAAGCGCGCGTTGGCTTTATTGGCCCGGTTCAGGCGCTTTTTCATATTGCCACTGCGGTCCGCGAGAACAGTCAATCCGGCTTCACGCATATCTTCGGCAAGCGCAAAGGCCTTCAGTGTCGCAGCTTCGCCCATTGGCATGATCATAACCGGGCGAACCTCTCTGAGATACAAGTCAGACAGCATGGCAAGGCGTTCGATGCCACCTGCCCAGCCAACACCGGCCACGGCTGGACCGCCGAGTTTCTCAATCAGGCCGTCATAGCGGCCACCGGCCAGAACCGTACCCTGTGCGCCCAGTTCGGTGGTGACAAATTCAAAAGCCGTGTGGGTGTAATAATCAAGGCCGCGCACCAGGCGCTCGTCGTGCTTATAAGGCACACCCACGGCTTCAAGGCCTGCCTTCACGCTTTCAAAGAAGGTGCGGGATGCCTCATTCAAGTGCGCCGACAGCAGCGGCGCGTCGGCCACGATCAGCTTGTCCCCTTCATCCTTGCTGTCGAGGATACGAAGCGGGTTGGTTTCAAGCCTGCGCACACTGTCTTCCGACAGCTTGTCCTTGCGTGCTTCGAAATAAGCCACCAGTGCCTCGCGGTAGGCTACCCGGCTTTCCACATCACCTAGTGTATTGAGGTGCAGAATAACCTTGTCGCCAAGCCCAAGCTCGCGCAGCAAGCGCCAAGCCATGGCGATCTGCTCCACATCCGCTTCCGGGTTTTCGGGGCCCAGAAGCTCAGCGTTGATCTGATGGAACTGGCGATAACGGCCTTTCTGCGGGCGCTCATACCGGAAAGCCGGCCCGTTGCTCATCAACCGGCATGGCAGGTTCTGCTGCATCCCGTTTGAGATAAAGGCGCGACACACCCCGGCTGTGAATTCCGGCCGCAGCGTGATCTCTTCACCGCCCCGGTCCTCAAAGGTGTACATCTCTTTCGAGACCACATCGGATGCTTCGCCAAGCGGGCGGCGAAACACATCTGTGAATTCGAATATCGGGGTAGAGATTTCCTCGAAACCATATGAACCTGCCACACGGCGGAAAGTCTCCACCACGGCATTCATCCGGCGGGCTTCATCCCCATAGATATCGCGCGTGCCCCGCGCTGGTTGCAGTTTGGACACGGGAAATTCCTTTTAAGTCAGCTAATGAGTTTCTTGCGCGGCTGCGGCTTCAAGCTGAGCAGCTTTTTCTTCCACAAGATCAACAATATGATCGACAAGCTTGTCGTCGGTAATTTTATGGTCAGTCACGCCAGAGAGGTAAACCATATGGTTGCCCTGGCCACCGCCAGTGAGGCCGATGTCCGTCTCGCGCGCTTCACCTGGACCGTTCACCACGCAGCCAATGATCGACAGGCTCATCGGCGTATGGATGTGTGACAAGCGTTCTTCCAGAACTTCCACAGTCTTGATCACCGGAAAAGCCTGGCGCGCGCAGGACGGGCAGGAAACAATCCGTACACCGCGGTGCCTGAGGCCAAGTGACTTCAGGATTTCAAAGCCTGCCTTCACTTCCTCGACCGGTTCAGCAGAGAGGGACACCCGGATGGTATCGCCAATGCCGGCCCAAAGGAGCGAACCGATGCCGATAGCGGATTTAACCGTGCCGCCCCGAAGGCCACCAGCTTCCGTGATCCCCAAATGCAGAGGGTAATCTGTCGCGTCCGCCAGACCCTGATAGGCCGCGACCGCAAGGAACACATCAGAAGCCTTCACGCTGATCTTGAAATCATGAAAATCATTGTCTTCAAGAATGCGAGCATGCTCGAGCGCGCTCTCCACGAGCGCTTCAGGGCAAGGTTCGCCATACTTTTCAAGGAGATGCTTTTCAAGAGATCCGGCATTCACGCCAATCCGCATGGAGCAGCCGTTGGCTTTCGCAGCGCGGATCACTTCCCGAACCCGATCAGCTGAACCAATATTGCCTGGGTTGATGCGAAGACACGCGGCGCCCGCATCAGCGGCTTCAAGCGCGCGCTTATAATGGAAATGGATATCCGCCACGATCGGCACATTGGCCTCGCGGCAAATCGTAGGCATCGCCGCTGTCGACTCTTCGTCCGGGCAGGAAACCCGCACGATATCGACGCCGGCCTCTTCCGCCGTACGGATCTGGTTGATTGTCGCGCGCGGGTCAGACGTCAGGGTATTGGTCATGGTTTGCACCGTGATCGGCGCGTCGCCCCCAACAGGAACATTCCCGACCATGATCTGGCGGGATTTCCGGCGATAAATATCTCTCCAGGGGCGTACACTCATGACGGCCTATTACCTTCTAACTCCAAGCGTGTTTGTTGGCGTTATACATGAGGAAGCGCCTCGCTGAAAGCAAGGAAATTCGCGAATCGAAAGTATGGAAAGTTAGCGTGAGCCGCCCGTGGAAGAACTGGCCGACGACAGCAAGCGATCCTGATCAAGGCGAACACCTTCAACCACCTCACCCCGACTTCCAAGCGCAACCATCTGCTGATCCCCGAGCGTCAATGTCACGCCACCGGCATTTGTGGTAGACAGAAGCGCGGCCCCTTCAATCTGCGGACGGTAGCTCTGGCCCTCTCGCAGAACGCCAGACCAGATTTCAGTACCGTCTGTATTCTCAAGGCGTACCCAGGAATCTTCGCTGGCCTGCAGTGTGAAATCAGCCTGGCCCGCTGTTGCTGGCCCGGGCTGGTCCGCAATCGCTGCCGGCGAGAACAGAGAAGCAGGGCGCGCAAACAGTTTTTCACGGTCTGATGACACTGTTTCCAGCTGAACCACCTCTTCGACAACTGCTGCATCGGCGTTCAGGACCTCTGTCTCCTTTGTGAGAGACGGTAAAGAGGCCTGCACAGCCTGCAACTGCGCCACATCTGTATTTCGGTCAATAATGTCGCTGTCAGCGGTCAGGCTGAAAGGTACGATACTGCTGCCGAACATGGCCCAGCAAAGGGAGACACCCACAACGCCAGCGAGCGGCGACAGCCAGCCAGGAAGGCGGCGACGGGGCTGCGCGAGCGCGGTATCCACTGGCAATGCCAGCGGTTCGTCTTCTGCGCCATATTCTTCTTTGAACTGAGCAACAATGGCTTTTGCGTCTTGCTTTAGTGCCATGGCATAAGCGCGCACAAAACCAACTGCGAAAGTTTTTTCAGGCAGCTCGCTATAGTCGTCCGCTTCGATGGCGGCCAGATAACTGCTTCTGACACAAATATCTTTGGCGATGGACTCAATACTCAGGCCACGCTCATCACGCGCGTCCTGCAACAGTTTACCAACTGTTTTTACTTCCTGGTTCATCACAAAAACCGTCCCCTGCCTTGCCTTTGCTGGATTTTTCCAGTCTGGACAGACAGTAACCTGCTATTACAGCGTTATCCCATCATGAGACCGTCCGGCTTAGCCCTAGGCCTCTCGAGCACCACATTTCTGCATCCAAAGTGCACCCCGCTATCGTGCGAGCAGCTTGTGGTTGCGGTCCGTGGTATTTTTCTACGGTTTCTATTGGACCACACATTAGTCAAAAAACATTTAACGCCCCGAGTCAAATAGATTCAATTTTTATGGGAAATTATTCTCCTCCTGACAGCAAACATTTGCTGCTTCAAGAGAATTTCAGAGTTTGATGTTGTGATCCTGGGCAAAAGCCAGGAGTGAGTCGCGAATCGAATGTTCCGGCGACGTGATGTTTGAAAGCATGAAATCCCGCAACTGCTTCAGGTTGACTGACCGGATCATGCGCTTCACTGGCCCCACGGATGTAGGCGAAATAGAAATACGCCGAAGCCCCAGCGCCACCAGCGCCATTGCCTCAATGGGGCGTCCACCCATTTCACCACACAGCGTGACCGGCACACCTGCGTTATCGCACGCCTTGATCACCATATGGAGGAAAGCAAGAACGGGCGGTGCCAGAAGATCATACCGGTTGGCAAGCTTCGGGTTACCCCTGTCGCAGGCAAAGAAAAACTGCATCAGGTCATTGGTGCCGATCGACAGGAAGTCGATTTCCTTAAGTAGGGTATCGAGCTGCCAGGACAAGGATGGCACCTCAAGCATGCAGCCTACTTTCACAGCCTTTGGCGCCTTACGGCCATGCTTGGCCAGTCGGTCCACCTCTTTCTGCAGGATCGCCTTGCAGCGCCTGAGTTCGGCGACTTCCGCAATCATGGGGAACATGACATGGAGCGTCTTGCCTTCAGCCGCATAGAGAAGCGCCCGCAGCTGGTACCTCAGGAGCGCAGGCCGGTCGAGCGCGATGCGGATTGCGCGCCAGCCCATGGCCGGGTTTTCTTCCTCTTCCCTTGGCAGGAACGGCGCTGGCTTGTCGCCGCCAATATCCAGGGTGCGGAACACCACTGGTCGGTCGCCTGCAGCTTCAAGCGCCGCCTTGTAAATCTTCGTCTGCTCATCCACTCGAGGCAACGCGGGTGAAACCATGAACTGGAATTCCGTCCGGAACAGGCCGATGCCCTCTGCCCCCGTCGTATCAAGACTGGGCAGGTCCACCAACAGGCCCGCGTTCATGAAAAGCGTGACCCGCTGGCCATCCACCGTTTCCGCAGGCAGCTCGCGTTCGGCTGCATATTCGGCATAAAGCTTTTCCTGAAGCTCAAGCGTCGCCTTATAGCTTTCAACCACATCATCGGCAGGGCGAATGTAGACATGCTCGCTGCCTGTATCGACGATCACCTGTTCGCCGGGCTCAACATGTGTCAGCAGGCCCTTGACCCGACCCAGCACAGGAATGCCCATCGCGCGGGCAATGATGGTCACATGCGACGTCGCCGACCCCTCCTCAAGCACGATGGCTTTCAGAAAATCGCGGTCATAATCCATCAACTCTGCAGGGCCGATCGTGCGGGCAATCAACGCCGAATCCTCTGTCAGCTTTGTGCGGTAATCGGTTGTATCACCCTGGATGATCCGGATAAGGCGCGTTGCGAGGTCTTCAAAATCTGAAATCCGTTCCTTCAGGTACGGATCGCGGATCTTGCTCATGCGGGCGCGATTTTCCTGCTGAACCCGGTCGACCGCGGCCTCGGCCGTCAGGCCCGACAGCACAGCTTCGCGCATCTTGTCTTGCCAACCCTGGTCGTACGCGAACATGCGGTAGGTCTCGAGCACCTCGCGGTGTTCACCGCCATGGGCGAGGTCTGGATGCTCTATAAGCTCTTCAAGCCGGAGCCTCAGTTCGGCGATCGCCTCTTCCAGACGCAGCTTTTCGGCATCAACGTCTTCCGCAACCGTGCGAGTGATATGAATTTGCGGCTGGTGAAACACGGCCACACCAGCGCCTACACCACCCGCGAGAGACATGCCGTCAAGCGTGACAGGCTGGCCCGTCGTGGTGCTGTCTTCCGACAGCTCTTCCTTGTCCACAAGGGTGCCAGAGCCCACAAGCTCAGCGATTACCATCGAGATGGTCTGAAGCGCTTCCACTTCCTCTGGCTTATAACGGCGCGGGGCCACATTCTGCACAACCAGAACACCCACCACCTTGCCGGTCCTCAGGATCGGTACACCAAGGAAGCTGTGATAGATGTCTTCGCCTGTTTCAGGGCGGTAAACGAATCGGGGATGCTGCGGTGCTTCAGAAAGATTAAGCGGCAGGCCACGTTCGGCCACAAGACCCACAAGGCCTTCACCAAAGCGCAGGCGCGTCTGGTGCACAGCCTCTTCCTTCAGGCCTTCCGTTGCGAAAAGTTCCAGAATGCCGCCAGCCCGTGCCAGATAGATTGAGCAAACTTCGGCAACCATATTCTGCGCGATAACACGGACCACGCGGTCGAGCCGGTCCTGCGGCTGGCCACTGCCAGCCATAACGCTATGGAGCCGCCGAAGCAGCAATCTTGGCTGACTTACGTGGTCAGGCAAGGCATTCCCCCTCTTGCTTGTACCGGCCGATGAGCCGGCGTGCGGCGGAAACCGCGATCCACCTGTTAGCCGCGGGCATCCAGGTGGGCTATTGCTTGGTCTACAAGCTCCCGAATGATATCGGCGGTCGGCTCAATCTTTTTGACCATGCCGACGCTTTGACCGGCCATAACAGAGCCGGTTTCGACGTCGCCGTCAACCACCGCGCGGCGCAGGGCACCACCCCAGAAGTGTTCAATCATCATCTGGCCTTCGTCCTGGGCAATTTCACCGGCCCGGAATTTGGCGACAACTTCCTGCTGGGTCTTCATGAAATCTTCCGTGCCCTGATTCTTGAGCGCACGCACAGGTATCACAGGGAAGCGGCTATCGATCTGCGTGCTTGCCACAGCGTCTCGGGCACTCGCGCGAACAAAAGCCTTCTTGAAGTTTTCATGGGCCACACATTCTTCTGCAACCACAAACCTGGTTCCTAGTTGGGCACCCGACGCACCCATTTCAAGGTAGGAAGCCATCACTTCACCGCGGCCGATACCCCCCGCCACGAAGACGGGCACATCTGTGATCACCGGCAGGATTTCTTGCGCCAGAACACTTGTGGACACAGGCCCGATATGGCCGCCAGCTTCAGCGCCTTCGATGATGATGGCATCAACGCCGGACCGCACCAGCTTCTTGGCCAGCGCCGCCGTTGGCGCGAAACACATCAGCTTGGCCCCGAAGCCCTTGATTTTGGCAATCGAGGCGCCACTTGGCAGGCCGCCCGCGAGCACCACATGGCTGACCTTCTGCTCGGCACAGACATCGATAAGGGCATCAAGGTCAGGGTGCAGGGTGATCAGGTTGACGCCGAAAGGCTTGTCGGTCAGTTCACGGGTTGCGGCGATCTCAGCAGCCAGAAGGTCTGGCCCCATTCCGCCACAAGCGATAACACCGAAGCCACCTGCGTTAGAGATGGCGGATACCAGGTTCCGTTCGGAGACCCAGGTCATTGCACCGCCAAGGATGGCATATTCACTGCCTAAAAATTCCTTGCCGCGCTGCCAGTGTCTTTCCAGGCGCGCCAGACCAATTTCACTCATAAAAATACCCTCAAACTCTACGCAGATTATGCGTCAGTCGGGGCATCCAAACCATAGGCCGTATGAAGCGCCCGAACTGCAAGCTCTGTATATTCCGCGTCGATAATTACACTAACTTTAATTTCAGACGTAGAGATAACTTGGATATTGATACCCTTTTCTGCGAGCGTATCAAACATTTTGCTTGCGACACCTGCGTGACTACGCATGCCGACACCCACAACAGACACCTTTACAACGTCGCCGGTGTAGACGAGGTCGCGGTATTTGAGCTCATCCTTGCGGTCTTGGAGAATCTTAACCGCTTTCCTCAAGTCATCCTCAGGCACCGTGAAGGTCACGTCAGTGGACGTGCCGTCTTCGGACGCGCTTTGCACGATCATGTCGACGTTTATATTTTCCTCTGCGAGCGGCGCGAACAGGTGCGATACCTGACCAGGCCGGTCTTCAAGGCCAACAACGGTAATTTTTGCTTCGCCGCGGGAATATGCGATCCCGCTTACTACTTCCTGTTCCACGATTTCGTCCTCACCAACTACAAGTGTTCCGGGCAGGTCTTCAAAAGATGACAGAACCTGAGTGCGCACGCCGTGCGTCATGGCCATGGCAACAGACCGGGTCTGCAGCACCTTGGCCCCCAGGGATGCCATCTCGAGCATCTCTTCATAAGTAATTTTATCAAGCTTGCGCGCCTTTGGCACGATACGAGGGTCTGTGGTGTAGACACCGTCCACATCCGTGTAAATATCGCACTGATCTGCCTTCAGGGCAGCAGCAAGCGCCACCGCTGACGTATCCGACCCACCCCGACCAAGCGTGGTGATGCGGCCGTCGTCAGCAATGCCCTGGAAGCCTGCCACAACGGCCACACGGCCACCCTTCAGGCATTCCTCAAGCTTTTCGGTCTCAATAGATTCGATTCGGGCCGCACCATGGACGTCGTTGGTGTGGATCGGCACCTGCCAGCCTAGGAAAGAGCGCGCAGGCACTTCCATTTCCTGAAGGCAGATAGACAGGAGCCCGATGGTAATCTGCTCGCCAGCTGCTACGACAGTGTCATATTCGCGGGCATCATGCATGGGTGCGGCCGCGCGGCAGAAATCCACCAGTTGGTTTGTAGTGCCCGACATGGCGGAAACAACGACAACCACTTCATGGCCTTCTTCCACGGCTTTCTTGACCCGGTTTGCTACGTTGCGAATGCGGTCAACGTCGCCAACAGAAGTCCCACCAAACTTTTTTACTATCCGTGCCATCTGAATTTCCGGTTCCTATCGCAAACAATCCTGTTTCCGGCAATTTGACGCATGCACTTGACCCGATGGGCACAAAGGTGCGTATTGAGAAACAGCGCGATATTGTTTAAAGGCTGGCTTGCATGCGTGCAAGCGCTCAGTCTTTGGGTCGCGCGGGAAAAGCTTGCTTGGAACAAAAGATATGCTGAACGAAAACCAGACATCCGATACAATGCCAGAGGCCGGCACCATCGCCCATGGTGGCACAGTGGATGAAAGCGAAGTCGCTTTCTTCGCCCGCATTGCCGATACCTGGTGGGACCCAAAGGGCCCCTTCAAGCCACTGCATATCCTGAATCCAACGCGCCTTGGCTATATCCGGCAGGAAGTGGAAGCCCATTTCGGCCTCGAGAAGAATCTCAAGGAACCCTTCTCCGGCTTGCGCCTTCTGGACATTGGCTGCGGCGGCGGGCTGGTTTCTGAACCCATGGCGCGCCTGGGGGCCGATGTGGTGGCGGTTGACGCCTCCGAGAAGAACATCAAGACCGCCAGCGTGCATGCGGCCCAGTCGCGCCTTGAGATCGACTTTCGCAACACCACCGCCGAAGCGCTTACTGAAGCTGGCGAACAGTTTGACGTGATCGTCAATATGGAAGTGATCGAGCATGTGGCAGACGTGGATGCCTTCCTCGCATCGTGCCGCAAGCTTCTGAAGCCGGGCGGCATCATGTTGCTCTCCACAATCAACCGGACGGCAAAGTCCTACCTGTTCGCGATCGTCGGCGCAGAACACATCCTGCGCTGGTTGCCCGTGGGCGCGCACGACTGGAACAAGTTCATCAAACCGGATGAGCTTAAAGACTTTGTCGCTAAAGCTGGCTTCACGCCCGGCGACGCTACAGGCTTTGTGTTCAACCCCATCGGCGGCCGATGGCGCCTCAGTGGCACAGACACCGGCGTCAATTATGCGATGACGGCAACCGCTCCCAAATAGGGGAACGGCTGCCGTCACGCCCCCATCAACTTAGGCTGAAGGTTTTTTCTTGACGCCGCGATAAGCCAGCAGGCACGCGACGATCAGCACCACCCCGGTGATGGCACTGTTCTCTGGCCCCTCAGCGCCGCCCGAAAGCCAATCCGGCGCGCCTGTCTTGATCATCAGGTCGACCCACAGCGGCTTCACATCAAGGGCAATGCCGGTTGTCGGCAGGCCGAACCATGTGATGAACGACCAGTTCCAGGCCGCGTGCCAGGCGCACGCCCCCCAGACAGACTTCTGCCTGATCGCCAGGAAGCTGACAAAGATCGAGAAAGCCATCGTCATGAATGTGAAAATGGCGAACACGAGAGGGTCAAAATCTTCACCGCCGATCCCCTCGATATGCATCAGCATGAACAGTGTGGAGTTACCGAGCACCCCGGTCCACATGCCGAACCGCTCCGTAAGACGGGACAGCATCCAGCCCCGAAACAGGATTTCCTCCACACTGGATTGGACAATGAAGGCCAGCCCCAGGAACAGGATTGGGCCATAGCTCACCAAGGCAAAATCCTGCGGCCTCTCCAGCGTGTAGCCGCCCACAAGCCAGACAGTCACTACGGAAACCGATGCCATCAACAGGCCAATAGCGAAGCCTTTAGGGAAATAACGCTTCAGGCTGCCACCCGGCGCAAGCCCAATGCTTGCCAGGCTACGGCGCTCAAAATAGCGAAGCCATAACCACAAAATGCCGAAGGACGCACCAAAGGACGCCACCAGGAAATAGAGGATTGTGGGATAAGTCTCGACATTTTCCCGCGTGACCAGATTGGAAAATTTGGCGGGCAGCAGAACCATAAGCTGGCCACCGATAAAGAACACCGGCAATAGGATAAACAAGGCCCAGAACCAGGTTCTTCGGCTGTTTTCGTTAAGGTCGGAATAGAAAGCTTTTGTCATTGTTTTTCTCTCGCTGTCGGACTCGTCTTTGCGCGAGCCATCCAACAAGCCCCTAACGAAAGTCATAGGGCTCGAATATCAAAATCTTGCTGTTTTGGGTGCGCATGCCTATCTTCTGCAAAGACAGTGAGAGGAATTCGGCATGAGCCGCGCAGATAAGAAAATAGACAGCGCGCTGCTTCTGAAAGCCAACGCAAGCATCGAGGCCCAGCACGACATCCACAAAGATGTGGCTGTGTCCAGATGGTCCATCGATCGCAACAGCGTGGCTTACGAGAAAAGCGACAGCCATACGCTAAGCCTGTACCTGAAGGGGGGCGACACAAGTTACCGCGCCGACCAAAAGGGCAACCAGGGCCGCGCGGGAACCCTATGCCTGATGCCGCAGGGGCACGCATCCAGCTGGCACATCGGTGGCCCGATCGATTTCGTGCACCTATATTTTTCAGACGCCATTTTGAAACGGTTCGCCGCCGATCATTATGAGCAGGATGTACGCCTCGTCGATATCAGGGACCTGACTTATCAGGCGGACCAAACGCTCTCGAATATGCTGCTTGGCTATGTTGATTGCTGTACCCGACAGCCGGACCGCGCGGGGCTTATCGGCGAGCAGCTCCTATACAGCATCTTCGATCATGTCATCGGCCACTATAACGGCTTCGAGATAAAGGAAAGCCGCCTCAAGGGTGGCCTAACGCCGCGCCAGATGAAGCAGGTGAAGGCGCTGATTGCCGACCGGCTCGAAACCCGCCTGACAATGTCAGAGCTTGCAGCGGAGGCGGGCCTCAGCCCTTTCCACTTTGCCCGCCAGTTCAAGGAAAGCTTCGGGGAGACCCCAGGACAACATGTCATGCGGCGCCGAATTGAAAAGGTGAAGGAGAGGCTGTCGAGCGATGAGCCGCTGGCACAAATCGCTGCCAACGCCGGTTTCGCTCAGCAAAGCCACATGACGGCCCAGTTCAAAAGACAAATGGGAATAACACCGCAGGTCTACCGGATAGCCCTGGCGGGCTAATGGATTGTTCAGGCGTCCTTGCGCCCAAGCCCGGGCAGCGGCATGACCTCTACGCCTTCCTCCAGAAGCTCCTTGGCTTCCTTGAGGGTGCTTTCGCCGTAGATGCCGCGCTCTTCTGCTTCGCCATAATGAATTTTACGGGCCTCGTCCGCGAACTTGTCACCGACATAGTCGCAGTTCTGTTCAACGTGGTTCTTCAACTTCGTCAGAACCTTCTGCGCCTCGGCCACGACTTCCTGCAGTTTGGGATCGCCCGAGCGAGCAGCAACCGACGCCACTTCAGACTTCTGATTGCCTTTTGAGGCCACATTGGGCGCCATCAGCGCCTTTGATACGTCGTTGGTGCCACAGTGCGGGCATTCCACGAGCCCGGCAGCTTTTTGCTCTTCATAGGCACCCGAGGAACGAAACCAGGCTTCGAACCGGTGACCAGTGCTGCATTTCAAGTCAAATACAATCATTTGGCATCTACAGTCGTTACATTTATGTCGCGGTCATGCGTCAATGAAGGGATTTTCTGCCGCGCTTCAGCGCATTTTGCAAGGTCCAAATCGGCATATGTCACGCCCACATCCTCGCCCGCATCAGCAATCACCCGCCCCCAGGGATCAATCACCAGACTGTGACCAAACGTATCTCGTCCGGTGGCATGGTGGCCTGTCTGGGCCGCTGCCAGTACAAAACAGCCTGTCTCGATCGCACGGGCCCTGAGCAGCGTATGCCAGTGGGCCTCACCAGTTGGTTTTGTGAAGGCAGCAGGCACAAGCAATATATCAGCCCCGGCGTGGGCCAGCGCACGATAGAGGTATGCGAAACGCAGGTCATAGCAAATGGAAAGACCAAACGTGCCCATCGGCGTTTTTGCCACGACAGCAGCTTTGCCCCCTTCATACAGGGCCGATTCCCGGTAAGCTTCGCCACCACCCAGATCTACATCAAAGAGGTGTATCTTGTCATAGCTCGCCTTGATCTCACCGTCCGGGCCGATCAGGAACGCCCTGTTAGCCAGACGGCCTTCAGCCACCTTTGTGATGAGCGAGCCGATATGGAGCCACACGCCAAGCTCTGCCGCCAGAACGCGAAAACGCTTCAGCCCTGGGTCTTCATCCTGGGAGCTGGCCTTCTCAAGCACGGCTTTGCGGTTCATTTCCATCAGATGCGTGGTCTCAGGCGTGCTGATGAAAACTGCGCCGCCAGCTGCCGCTTCCCGAATAAGGCTTTCTGCAGCAGTCACCGCGTCAGCGACGATGTTTCCTGTATTCAGCTGTATAAGGGCAATACGCAAGGGCTCTATCCCGCCAGAAGGGGCGCAAGGCCACCCTGTGCATCAAGGGCGTAAAGATCGTCACAGCCACCAACGTGGCGATCACCGATCCAGATTTGCGGCACAGTGTTCACGCCGCCTGCCTTTTCACGCATCTCGCGCCGGGCAGCGGGGTTCATGTCCACATTGATTTCCTTAAAACGGGCACCTTTCTGCTTCAAAAGCGCCTTGGCGCGAAAGCAGTAGGGGCACATGTTCGAGCTATAGATGACGATGTCAGCCACAAAAAGATCCTTTACTTCAAACAGCGTTGCCTTTCACGGCAATCTGGATTCGCCACATATGTAAGCGAAAACATGCAAAATTTAAAGGGAATCCCCGCTTCATGAAAGCGGGAGCTAGGCATGAACCGGGCGTCCGACCCGGGCAAATGCCACAACACCCACCTGAGATGCCCCCGCCTTTTTGAGCGCAACAGCGCACGCAGATGCCGTCGCCCCCGTTGTCAGCACGTCATCCACCAGAAGCACCCGTTTGCCTTCAAGCTGGCTTGAGCAAGAGGGCGGCACCCTGAAGGCGCCCTGTACATTCTTCCGCCTGCCCTTACGGTCAAGCGTGCCCTGGCTGGGTGTTGGGCGAGTGCGCTCAAGAATGAAAGGATCGGCACGAACCCCAAGCTTGCCCGCTAGGCCCTTCGCCAACAGCTGGGACTGATTGAAACGGCGTTTCAAGAGCCTCCAGCGATGAAGAGGTACCGGGACTATAAGGTCAGGCAAAGCGTCAGGTGGGACCACCCGGGCCATCATGGTTACAAAGGCGGGAATGCTGGCCCCGGCCCCACCGTGCTTCATCCTGATGATCAGGTCACGCCCCAGCGCCTCGTATGATACAGCCGCGCGAGCCCAATCGAAGGCCGGTGGATCTTTCATGCAGGCCCCGCACTGGGCATCTGGGCCCACATCCACTTCGAACGGCAAACCGCAGGAGGCACACCAAGGCGCTGCAATGGGTGCCAGCTCCTGCCAGCAATTCCCGCACAGATGGCCATGCGAGAGAATGCGTTCGCCGCATGCGGGGCACCGCGGCGGCAGCAGAAAATCCACCACCGCGCTTGCGACCTTTCTTATGACCGACAGTTCCCCCACATGTTTCATGAGCGAAGCTTAGCAGGCAACGTGATGCGAAACCAGTTGCAACGCCCACGCCCCTCGCCTATGTCAAAGCGCATGAACACTCAGCCAGACGATATCAATCTGTTTGATGCAGATGCTGTAAAGCGCAACCGGAAACGGGGCCGTGCAATGGGGCCGGATTTCGACTTTCTGCGCGCGGAAATCGCTGACCGCATGGCGGACCGGCTGGCGGACATTAACCGTGACTTTGGCGCAGTGCTGGACCTGGGCGGCAATTTTGCGCCACATTCCAGCAAGACAGTTGAAGCTGTGCCGGTGGGCGACGAACCTTTGGCTGCCTCGCCCGGCAGCTATGACCTTGTCGTCTCCAACCTGGCGCTTCACTGGGTAAACGACCTACCGGGAGTGATGGTGCAAGCCAACCGCACCCTTAAGCCAGATGGACTTTTCATGGCTTCGCTTTTCGGCGGCGAAACGCTGCATGAACTTGGCCACAGCCTTCTGGCAGCAGAAGCAGAAGTGACGGGCGGCGCCAGCCAGCGGGTAATCCCTTTCGCTGATGTGCGCGACCTGGGTAGCCTGTTGCAGCGCGCTGGCTTTGCCCTGCCGGTCACGGATATGGACACCATCACTGTGACATACGAGCATCCGCTGAAGCTGATGCAGGAACTTCGGGGCATGGGTGAAGCCAACGCCATGCATTGTCGCAGTCGGCGCTTCCTGCGGCGTGATGTGTTGATGCGCGCATGTGAGATCTATCAATCGAAGTTCGGCATGGCCGACGGCCGTGTTCCCGCCACTTTCCAGGTCATGTATATGACCGGCTGGCACCCGCACGAGAGCCAGCAGAAGCCACTGAAGCCTGGCAGTGGCAAGGTGAACCTGGGTGATGCACTCAAGGCTGGCGGGCCACCGAAAAAGCCTAGTCCCTGATCACAGTCAGGTTCGTCCAGCGCAGCTGCCACCCCTTGGCGGCAAGGCGACGTTCGAAGCCCTCCGGGTCATTCGCCTTCATGGCTGGCGTAATCCTGAGGACGTGACCGAACAGGTCATCAAATCCGAAAGCAGCCAGCCAATCAAAGTCGCCGCTGGGCTTGAGCCGCACCCCAATGCCTGTCGCGGTTTCCGCCCAATGTTGTAGCGCCGTGACGATATCGGGGAAAGGATCATGGCCGCCGAAGGTATGCATGCGCGCCTGATTACGCACTTGCCAATCCGCATCGGGCAGCACAAGCCTTAATGAAGCTTCATAAGCCATATCGCGGGTCTTCAGGTTATAGGTCTTGTCGAAATAGATGACGTCCACGTCTGATCCCGGCGCCATTGGCGCGGGATCATAGAGGCTATCCCAGTATCGGTTGCGGACAAAGCCAGCGGCAATATAGGCGCCCTCGGGGCCAGCGGTACGGACAGCCTCAAGTGCTGCCATGGCGGCATCGTCACCGCGCAGAAGGTCTTCGAGCGCCCTCAGGCTCAAAAGAAGTCCCTAAGCATGGCAACCAGTGGATCATCCGCGGGCGGCATGGGGTAATCGCCAAGATCTCTGATCTTGACCCACTTAGTTGCCTGCCCTTCCATACCGCGTACAAGGCCTTCCCATTTCCGGCACAAGTAAAGCGGCATCAGCAGATGGAACTTCTCATAGGAATGGGACGCAAAAGCAAACGGCGCCAAACAGGCAGCCGTGATATCGATATCCAGCTCTTCCTTGCATTCGCGGATCAGCGCAGCCTCCGGCAGCTCGCCTTCTTCGACTTTGCCGCCCGGAAACTCCCACAGCCCGGCCATGGACTTGCCTTCGGGCCGCTGCGCGATCAATACGCGGCCATCGATATCGATAAGCGCGATCGCTGCCACCAGGACAGTCGGCAGGCCTGCGTCAATTTTCACATTGGGTTCTGGGCAATCATTGATCATGGTGGCTACGCGTAAACACACTTTTACGCAAATTCAAGCTTTAACAACTTGTTTAGGTTTCAAATGGAGGCTTAGGGCAGCTTATAGCGCGGATGAAAGATATGGGGTTACAGAAGTGTTCAGAACAGTCGCGGTAAAATTACGCGTGCTGCAGCACGCCATTTGGCGGGACCGCCAGGGCGCGACGGCTGTTGAATACGGCCTGTTGGTTGGCCTTGCTGCCCTGGGCCTTGCTGCTGGCTGGGGAGCGCTTGGCGATCTGGTGCAGCAAATTTTCGAAATGCTCAGTGACCAAACACAAGCAGCCACCCCAACCCCCTAAAGGCTGGAATGGACACAAAGGTGTAATGCCGAACCGGCGAACCGGTTCGATCAGCTATAGGCAGCTTCCTGAAACCCACCTGTCATACGGCGGGACCGACGACCTGACTTGGCGTCATCAGACTCATCATCCATGCGCTCAGCAATCACAAGGCGCGCTCTGGCTACTTCCTGCTTCATGTAATTCAGCTCCGCCAGCTTATCCGCGCCTTCATCGGCATAGCGGTCCAAAGCTTCGGTCAGTGCTTCATTCAATTCCGTCAGGAACTTCATCTGTAACTCTAGATTGACGGTTGGCATCATATTTCTCCAGCGAACTCCGGTTCAACGTACCCCACGCCTTACCTGATACAAGAGTCATGCCAGAGATTTATTTATTTACTTTCAATAGCTTACGGAAACAAAAGGAAACACCCGGCAGAAACCACCGGGTGCAATTCGCTACTACAGGAAATTTCGTCCTAGCTGCGATAGTCTGCGTTGATCCGAATGTAGTCATAGGTGAAATCACAGGTCCAGACAGTTGCAGTCCCGGTCCCCACCCCCACATCGATGCGGATATCAATGTCCTGGCCCTTCATGTGCTCGGCCGCCACAGGTTCGCTGTAACGGGGATGAACGCAGCCTGCCTTAGCCACCTGCTGGCCACCAATCCAGATTTGCAGTGCGTCACGCGCTGCCGCTTCGCCCGCCTTGCCCACGGCAGCGACAAGGCGGCCCCAATTGGGATCTTCGCCCGCGATGGCCGTTTTTACAAGCGGGCTGTTGGCCACAGACTTGGCGATAACGCGTGCTGCCCTATCGTTTTCGGCACCTTCAATCGTGATCGAGACAAATTTGGTCGCGCCTTCACCATCGCGCACGATCTGATGCGCCAGGTCGGTCATCAGCTCATCAAACTTGGCGCGGAAGTCTTCCAGGCGCGGATCGTCCGGGTCATCGATCGGGTCATAGGTCGCCCCGACACCAGTTGCCACAGCAATGCAAGTATCGTTGGTTGAGGTGTCGCTATCCACAGTGATGCTGTTGAAACTACGGTCCGTAGCGTCTGTGAGCATCTTCCGAAGGCAACCATATGTGAGCGCCGCGTTGGTGAAAACAAACCCCAGCATCGTGGCCATATCTGGTGCAATCATGCCCGACCCTTTGGCGATCCCAGAAATTACAACAGGTCGGCCTTCAATGGTCGCCACCTTGCAACTGCCCTTGGGGTATGTGTCTGTTGTCATGATGGCGCCCGCGGCTTCGCGCCACATGGAACCTGACATGCCACCCTTGATGGCTTTCAGCGGCTTTTCAAAAAGATCACCATTCAGCGGCACGCCGATAACGCCGGTTGAGCAGGCCAGCACCTCCTCGGGCGCGCATCCAACGATCTCGGCGGTCGTCTCAACCGATTTCATCGTCGCCTTCATGCCCTTCTCGCCGGTAAAGGCATTGGCATTGCCTGCATTCACGATAATCGCCCGTACCTTGCCGCCTGACTTGGCGAGTGCCTCACGGCACCAATCCACGGGGGCTGCCGGCGCTTTTGACCTGGTGAAGACACCCGCCGCCACAGACCCTTCAGCCATCACGGCGAACAGAAGGTCAGGCCTTTCACGTTTGCGAAATCCGGCGTGCATGGCGCCCATTTCAACGCCCGCAACAGGCAAAAGGTTCGGAAAGCCCTCAGGGGCAAGTGGAGACACTTTAGACTCGGCCATAAGATGATCCTCAATCGATGCCAAATTTCATGCTGCATCATGCCCCCAGAATTGCCAATCATCAAGAAATGACACAGGAATTACTCAATTCACCGTTAGAAGGTGCCGCACCAGTTGACAGACGCAGGCATGATACTTATCTGTGCCTGCACTCATGTAGTTGTGAAACTGCATATATAAATAAAGTCAGTAACGCATTCCCTCAGGGATCACAGTACGGCCGGCCGCGCTTTGCGCACCTCGAAAATGACCGGTGATGTCAGAGCTAGGAAGCCAAGGGCAGGCCAGGAAAGAAATATGCTGGGACTAAGCACACTCGCCAAAAAGATTTTTGGGTCCGCAAACGAACGCTATCTCCGTAAACTCGAGCCGAAAGTTGCCGCCATTGGCGCGCTGGCTGACGAGATGAAAGCGCTGTCGGACGAGGCCCTCAAGGCAAAGACCCAAGAGTTCCGCGACAGGCTTGATGCAGGTGAAACGGTTGACGACCTTCTGATCGAAGCCTTTGCCGTTGTCCGCGAAGCCGCGACACGGTCACTGGGCCTGACGCACTATGATGTCCAGCTTATCGGCGGCATGGTCCTGAATGACAGCTCGATCGCTGAAATGAAGACAGGTGAGGGTAAAACCCTGGTGGCAACGCTGGCCGCTTACCTCAATGCCCTGCCCGGTAAAGGCGTGCATGTTGTAACCGTGAACGACTATCTGGCCGAACGTGACGCCGAATGGATGAGCAAGGTTTATGGCTTCCTGGGCATGACCACCGGTGTCATTGTGCCGGGCAAGACAGATGAGGAGCGGCGCGAGGCATATCAGTGTGACATCACTTATGCCACCAACAACGAGCTGGGCTTCGATTACCTGCGCGACAATATGAAAACGCACAAGGACCAAATGGTCCAGCGTCCCTTCCACTTTGCCATTGTCGACGAGGTGGACAGCATCCTGATCGACGAGGCGCGGACCCCGCTGATTATCTCTGGCCCGACCGAAGACAAATCCGAGCTTTACATCACCATCGACAAGCTGGTGGCTGAACTGGAAGAAGGCGACTATGAAAAGGACGAAAAGTCCAAACATGTGGCGCTCACCGAAGATGGCCATGAAAAGATCGAGAAAATCCTCGCAGACCAGGGCCTTCTGAAGTCCGAAAATCTTTATGACTATGAGAATACACAGATTGTTCACCACGTGGACCAGGCCCTGAAGGCGCGGACCATGTTCGAACGCGACACCGACTATATCGTCAAGGGCGATAAAGTGGTGATCATCGATGAATTCACTGGCCGCATGATGGATGGCCGCCGCTACTCCGGTGGCCTGCACCAGGCGCTGGAAGCCAAGGAAGGCGTGGCCATCCAGCCTGAAAACCAGACACTGGCATCGATCACTTTCCAGAATTATTTCCGCATGTACCCGAAACTTTCAGGCATGACCGGTACAGCCGCCACGGAAGCAGAAGAGTTTGGCGACATTTACGGCCTTGGCGTGATCGAAATCCCGACCAACGTGCCCGTGGCCCGCATTGATGAGCACGACGAGTTCTACCGCACCGGCAAGGAAAAATTCGATGCCATCATCAAGGATATCCTTGAGGCTCAGAAAAAAGGCCAGCCGGTTCTGGTTGGTACCGTGTCGATCGAGAAATCCGAGGTGCTTTCTGATTACCTCAAAAAGAAGAAAATCAAGCACCAGGTCCTCAATGCCCGCTTCCATGAACAGGAAGCGCACATCATTGCCCAGGCGGGTCGTCTCGGCGCCGTAACGATTGCCACTAACATGGCAGGTCGGGGTACTGACATCCAGTTGGGCGGCAATGCGGACATGCGCATCGCGGATGAAACCGCAGGCGTTGAAGACGAAGTCAAAATCAAGGAAATCACGGACCGCATCCGCAAGGAAGTCGAGGAAGAGAAGCAGAAGGTTCTTGAAGCTGGCGGCCTTTATGTTGTGGCCACCGAGCGGCACGAAAGCCGCCGCATCGATAACCAGCTTCGCGGCCGTTCTGGCCGTCAGGGTGACCCGGGCCGCACGAAATTCTTCCTGTCGCTGCAGGATGACCTGATGCGCATCTTCGGGCCTGAGCGTATGGACGCCATGCTTGTGCGCCTTGGCATCGAGGAAGGCGAAGCCATCATCCACCCATGGATCAACAAGGCGATCGAGAAAGCCCAGTCCAAGGTGGAAGCCAGGAACTATGACATCCGTAAGAACCTGGTGAAATTTGATGACGTGATGAACGACCAGCGCCGCGCCATCTACGACCAGCGCAAGGAAGTAATGGACGCAGATGAGATCAGCGAAACCATCAAGGATATGCGCGCCGATGTCATCCACAATATTGTGGAAACCCGCATCCCGCCAAAATCCTACCCGGAGCAGTGGGACATTGATGGCCTGGATGAAGATGTAAAAACCAAGCTCAGCCTTGACGTGGATATCCGCGCATGGGCTGCAGAAGAAGGCGTGGATGACCATGTGATCATCGAACGCCTTGATGAAGCCTGCAGCCAGATGATGACTGAAAAAGCCAAACGCATCAACGAGATGACCGGAACAGCGGACGCTGAAACCGGCTTGGGCATGTGGGAAAAGGATATCGAGAAGAACATCCTTCTTCAGGTCCTTGACCAGGAATGGAAAGAACACCTGCAGAATCTGGATCATCTGCGCCAGGGCGTTTCTCTTCGTGCCTACGGTCAGCGTGATCCGCTCAATGAATATAAGACCGAAGCCTTCACCCTCTTTGAAGGCATGCTCTATCATATCCGTGAGGAAACGACCCAGCTACTGGGCCGCATTGAGCTTGCTCCGCAGGTTCGCCCGGAGGACCTGGAACCTGAAGCACCGTCTGTCTTCAAGGAAAGTCACCCAGCACCAGACACGGCCGTTGGGGCACCGTCTCAGGGTGGTGGCTTCAACCCGAACGACACATCAACCTGGGGCGAGGTGCCACGAAACGCACCATGCCCATGCGGCTCGGGCGAGAAGTTCAAGCATTGTCACGGTGACATCACCAGCATGAATCCGGCATCATTCGCTGGTGCGCGCCAGGCATCCAACCCGTTTGCCGATGTTGGACGCAACGACCCATGCCCCTGTGGGTCTGGCAAGAAATTCAAACACTGCCACGGCGCTTTCTAACGCCGCACAGGAACAAAACAGTGTATCAAGGCGGGCTTTTCGGCCCGCTTTTCTCTTTAATAACAAATGGTTATTCCCTGATAAGCCAGATGAACAACTTATGAACGCCAAGCTCAGGATGGCGTAAGACGCGGCTGTCTATCGTGCCTCAACAAGACGAGGAGACCCGAGCAATGACAGCGAAACGACTGACCTCCATCCTGATCACAGCGGCAACCAGCTTTGCCATCGGTGGCGCAGCGGCAGCCGATCACCGCGACCCACGCGACCTGCCTGTCTATGACGCAGAAAGCAACGTGTTCCGCACCAGCCACCCAATCCGGGTTTTTGTGGATGTGGACAGCAAGGACGAACGCCGTGAAGCTGGCGTAACCGCGTTTGAGGCGCAGGCCATCAAGCACATGCGGTACGCCTTGCCGAATTATGTCGAGTTCGTGCGCGAACGCCACCATGCCGATATGATTGTACGCGCCCGGGAACAGGATTACCGCTTCGGTTTCCGCGTTGTCGACACCGACCGCAAGGATAAGAAATACAAGAAGCATGTCCGCAATACCGGAGGCCGGTGCGGCCATTTCCAGAAGGCTTACTATACCAAGGTGAAGGAAAAGGGCGAGGCCTATGCCTCTTACGGCATCAAGATCGCCATGAATGGGTATGGCCGCGACACGGACTTTATCGAGCTTCGGTCGGCTGAGAATTTCAGCTATGGCACTGACCTGGTGGCCCGCACCAATTGCGGCATGGTTTCCACCTACCATATGCCGTCATCTGGTGTTGCCAAACTTTTTGCCCGTAACACTCCAGAGTATAGAAACCATGTTGCCCGCGAGGTTCGCGAAGAAGCAGCTGCCGATCTGGGCCGTGCGCTGGCCTATAAGATCAGAAATGGCGTAGACCATTATTATCTCAACCTGGCCACAAGGCTGAGCCAGGCAGACTATGACCGATATTCACGTCGTGGTGGCGACTATGGCAGACGTTCTGAGTATGACCACCACGCACCTCGTCCTCCGCTGGCACAAAACCAGCACTTTGAACTGGAGGACGATGACCTGGGCGCCGCGGTTTTCATCGCTACCGGGTTGGCAATCCTCGCTGCCACCCTGGACGATTAAACCTCCCCTCTAACGGCTCCCTAAACTAAAGCGCCCGGCTTTGTCCGGTCGCTTTTTTTTTAATATAGGGGTCCGGAGCACGAAAAAGCGCCCGAGAATGTCTCGAGCGCTTCTTGGGTCCGGGCTTGTGACCAATTTGCCCATTCGGGCTTAATGCGTTCGGTTTTATTCGAACGCATCCTCCCACGAGCCTTGGGTGGCCGCTTTTGAATATTCGGTCGCCCGGTTTTCGAAAAAGTTGGTGTGCTCCACTGCGTTCAACATGCTATCGAGCCACGGCAGCGGGTTGGACTCCACATGGAAAATCTCGTCCAGATCCAGCTGCGACAGGCGGCGATCAGCAATATAGCGGATATATTGCTTCACCTCTTCCGCCGTAAGGCCTTCGATTGCACCCATGCCAAAGGCCAGGTCGATAAAAGCGTCTTCATGCTCTACAATGGTCTTGCATGCTGTTGTCAGCTCTTCCTTCATGCGGTCATCCCACAGCTCTGGATGCTCCTGCATCAGCGTATGGAACAATTTGATAATGCTATTGCAGTGCAGGCTTTCGTCCCGAACTGACCAGGTCACGATCTGGCCCATGCCCTTCATCTTGTTGAAACGCGGGAAGTTCAGAAGCATCGCGAAGCTTGCGAACAGCTGAAGGCCCTCTGTGAATGCGCCGAATACAGCAAGTGTCAGGGCCGCCGAACGCAGGTCATCCGAATTGAACTGCTGCATGTAATCATATTTGTCTTTCATCTCCTTATAGCGGAGGAAAGCCGAATATTCGGCCTCTGGCATGCCGATGGTATCAAGAAGGTGGCTATAGGCCGCGATATGGATAGTCTCCATATTCGAAAAGGCCGACAGCATCATCTGCACTTCAGTGGGTTTGAATATCTTGGTGTAATGCTTCATGTAGCAGTTATTCACCTCGATATCGCTTTGGGTGAAGAAGCGGAAAATCTGAGTCAGTAGATTCTTCTCAGACTCCGTTAGCTTCTTGGCCCAGTCGCGCACATCTTCGGCCAGCGGCACTTCTTCCGGCAGCCAGTGAATTTGCTGCTGGGTCAGCCAGGCTTCATATGCCCAAGGATAACGAAACGGCTTATAGACATGCCGTTCTTCCAAAAGACCCGTTGGTTCCACCGTATCTACAGTCGCCGCTTCAGCCATACTGACCGTGCCTCCCACTCTTAACGCTGTTTATTATCAAATTGCCCATTGGTTGCGTGGCGGCAGTATAGCCCCTCAATTAGTAGAATGGAATTTAAGAGACACAATATTTGGTAAAAAAAAGACTTGCCGCTAAAATCCTGACAGCGCCCATCCAGCCGAATCAAGGGTTTCCCTGACAGGCTGTTTAAATGCCCGGATAGACAGAAAAAATTACCTATTGATCATTCAGCCGGATGCAACCGATAATGGCCACCTTCTTGGAGGGGTTAGGAATGTGAACCAGAGCAGTTCAAAAAGCGTGCTCGGCGATGTCACTGCAAGGGCAATCCTTTTTGCAGCATCGGCTGCTGTTGCCCTGACGCTGATCCAATTCTTCCTGGAAGTCCAATTAGCCAAAGGGCGAGCCGCCGCCGGGATCGACCAGCTGATGACGTCCCTTGAAAAACCGGCGGCTCGGGCAGTCCTGATCCTTGATGCCGAACTGGCTACTGACATTGCCGGCGGGCTTATGGAACATGGGTTCATCACGGAGGCCCGGATTTATGAAGATCATAATGTAGTGCTAGGACAGGCGAAACGAACCGGCACTATTGGTTACTCACTCCTGCATTCTGTTGTCGGGCTTTTCGTTGGCCACGATACGGAGGTCTCGCGTGAGCTTGTCCTGCCGGAAAGCATGTCGGAAGCCACCGGCGAAATCCGCATTAGCTTTAACGAAAGGCAAGCCGTCGCCAATGAGCTTGGCAGCATCTGCGCTCGCCTGTTCTTGACATTCCTGATGGCCATGATTGCCATCCTTGCCGTACACGGTTTGCTGGCCCGCCAACGGGGCTAACCCCAGGCGACCCATAAAAAAGGCGTGCCATGCAGGCACGCCCTTGTCTATCACAGTCACTACTTCAGCTTATTGGCAAGCGAGGCATTCCTCATAGTCGGTGGTCCCACCACCGCCCAGCTCCAGCTGCACTTCCTTGGCCTTCTTCTTGTAACTGCCAGTGGCCACGACCTCAGCCCGGCTGATGGATTTGGACCGGCAGTAGTAGAGGCTTTTGAGACCCTTCTTCCAGGCTTGATAGTGAATCTGATGCAGGTCACGCTTGTGCACGTTCGCTGGCAGGAAGATGTTCACCGACTGTGCCTGGCTGATGTGCTCGGCACGGTCAGCTGCCAGTTCAACCACCCAACGCTGATCCAGTTCAAATGCGGTCTTGAACACGTCTTTTTCTTCCTGGCTCAGGAAGTCCAGATGCTGCACAGAACCTTCGTTGATCGTGATCGACGTCCAGATCTCATCCGTATCCTGGCCCTTCTCCTTCAGAAGCCGCTTCAGCGCGCGGTTGTGAACAATGAAGTTCCCCGACAGGGTTTTCTGGTTATAGCTGTTGCCGGCGATCGGCTCGATGCCCGGGCTTGCGCCACCACAGATGGTGGAGATGGAAGCCGTAGGCGCGATAGCCGTCTTGTTCGAGAAGCGCTGCATGATGCCATAGTCAGCCGCGTCCGGGCATGGGCCGCGTTCAAACGCGAGGGCCTCTGATGCGCGGTCCACTTCGGCTTCAATATGCTTGAAGATCTTCTTGTTCCAGGCCTTCGCCATAGCGCTTTCAAACGGGATCATATTGTCCTGCAGGAAGCTATGGAAACCCATCACGCCCAGACCAACAGATCGTTCGCGCATGGCCGAGTAGCGGGCCTTCGCCATTTCGTCCGGCGCGCGATCGATGAAGTCCTGCAGCACGTTATCGAGGAACCGCATCACATCTGGGATGAAGTCCTTGTTGTCTTTCCACTGCTTATAGTGCTCGAGATTGAGGCTTGAGAGACAGCAGACAGCCGTGCGTTCGTTGCCCAGGTGGTCAAGACCCGTCGGCAGCGTGATTTCCGCGCATAGGTTCGAGGTCTTCACCGTCAGGCCCGCAAGCTTGTGATGCTCAGGCATCTGGCGGTTCACCGTGTCGGAATAAATGATATACGGCTCGCCGGTCTCAACGCGGGCAGTCAGTAGACGAATCCACAGGCCGCGTGCAGACACGGACCGAACTGCATGACCGTCTTTCGGGCTGGTGAGCACCCAATCCTCGTTCGCTTCCACCGCACGCATGAAGGCGTCTGTTACCAGCACACCGTGGTGCAGGTTTGGTGTCTTGCGGTTTGGGTCACCGCCTGTCGGGCGACGAAGCTCGATGAACTCTTCGATTTCCGGATGGCTGATCGGCAGATAGATCGCCGCAGAGCCGCGACGCAAGCTCCCCTGGGAGATCGCAAGCGTCAGGCTGTCCATCACACGCACGAACGGTACGATACCGCTGGTCTTGCCAACACCGCCAACCGTTTCACCGATCGAACGCAGGTTACCCCAGTATGAGCCAATGCCGCCGCCTTTGGAGGCCAGCCAGACGTTCTCCGTCCACAGGTCCACGATCGAAGAGAGCTTGTCCTGCGCCTCATTGAGGAAGCAACTGATAGGCAAACCGCGGTTGGTGCCGCCGTTCGACAATACAGGTGTTGCCGGCATGAACCACAGGTTGGAGATATAGTTATAGAGCCGCTGGGAATGGGCTGCATCGTCGCCATAGTAGGACGCCACGCGAGCGAACAGGTCCTGATAGCTCTCACCGGGCATCAGATAGCGATCCTCAAGCGTTGCTTTTCCGAAATCGGTGAGTAGCGCATCGCGGCTACGGTCCAGCTCAACCGGTCCGCCATGCTCAAACTGAGTGACCTCAAACATTGTGCCCATATCTCCCTTGTCCGCCCTAGCCATGCGGTACTGACTCCTTCTTCGTCTCGAGAAACACCCCATTGTGCCCGAGCAAAGAACAAAAGTCGAACAAATCGACTTTTCGTAATTATTGTAAGTGCTTAGCGAAGCGCTCGTCCGAACTCCCCCGTTCGAGTCGCCATATCGCCGCGAGATTTGTAGGATAAGGTCGAACGGGTATTTTCGTCAAGATAAAGTGGTGAGAATTTTTAAGTGCCCAATATCTAGTGTTTTTATGACAGACGTATGACAGCCAAGGTTGCACAGAATACACCCTGGCCATAGCCAACTATAGGGAATTCAATGAGTCGCGGTTAACAGGGCCGCCTAGAGGCCCTTGTCGCCCATCGCCAGGAATTTATCGCGGCGAAGTTCCTTCAAACGCGCGCCATCAACACCCGCCATATCCCGGAGCGACCGCTCCATCGCGTCACCCAGCATGTTCATGGCACGCTCCGTATCGCGGTGTGCGCCACCAAGTGGTTCAGCAACGATTTCATCAATCACACCCAGCTTCAGGAGGTCCTGCGCTGTGATCTTGAGCGCAACAGCTGCTTCATTCGCCTTATCGTTTGTGCGCCACAGGATGGAAGCACAGCCTTCAGGCGAGATCACGGAATAGATGGCGTGTTCCATCATCAGAACCTTGTTGGCCGCAGCAATCGCCACAGCACCACCTGAGCCGCCTTCACCCACAATGCAGGTCACCAGCGGCACTTCAAGGCCAAGACATTTGTCTGTGGAGCGCGCGATGGCTTCTGCCTGGCCGCGTTCTTCCGCGCCCACACCTGGGTAAGCGCCCGATGTATCAACAAGCGTCAGCACCGGCAGGCCGAAACGGTCGGCCATATCCATCAGGCGAATGGCCTTACGGTAGCCCTCTGGGCGCGCCATGCCGAAATTGTGCTTCAGTCGGCTTTCGGTGTCCCAGCCCTTTTCATGGCCCATGACCACGCAGGCTTCGCCGCGGAAGCGGGCAAGGCCGCCAACAAGCGCCTCGTCTTCACCGAAGCACCGGTCGCCGGAAAGCGGCGTGAAATCTTCGAACAGGTGACCGATCAGGTCGTGGAAGTGCGGGCGCTCAGGGTGCCGCGCCACCTGCATTTTCTGCGTTGGCGTCAGCCCCGCGTACGTTTCCTTGAGGAGCTTACCAAGCTTGGTCTCAAGCTGGCCGACTTCCGCTGTAATGTCAGCGCCGCCCTTGAAGCTGCGCAGTTCGCGGATCTTGCCTTCCAGTTCTGCAATTGGCTTCTCAAACTCTAGAAACGTCATCATATCATTCGTATCCGTTTTTTGAGGCGACTTGTTCATGGACCCAGTAAACCATGTTTCGCCGACGGGCGCAAAATCCTTGATTGCACTTGTTATGTCAAGTTCTCAGTTGCCTGCCCCGCCAAGGCGCCTTTCGCTTGTTTTCTCAAGTTCCAAAGCCACCATATCTAGTGGCAATTTTCTTTCGCGTTCGTCAGCAAACAGGGGTGCCTGATCGGCATAATGCGCTGACGACGCATCAAGCGTCGCACTGCCGAAATTATGCATCGTGCGCACATGCTGCGCACCAGCGGCATCCCACTCCACAAACATGATGTAACTATCCCCTGCTGTGGCTTCAAGGTGCCCGGCATCTTCATCCCATTCGGCATAGACGGCGCGCAGCACATCCGGCCCGCCTGAGAGCGGCCAATTTTCGCCCCCGCGCACCAGGCGGTTCACCTGTCCCCAGGGTACATCCAACCGGCCAAAATTGTCTTTCAGGGTGCGCACAGCATGCTCAAACGCCTCCCGCGGATCAGGCCGCGGCTCGCCGCGCATGTCGGCCATGATGAAGGGGGTTACCGTCAGAACGCCCAGCGCGGCATGCTCGCTTGAGGCATCTGTGGTCAGGCTCCAGCCAAAGAGATAATCCCGAGCTGCCCTGAGTTCAGCATCCTCAAATTCCAGCCCCGTCACCTCATGCCATACTTGAAAGGCGAGAGACTTTTCCTCCCCCATGAAGGAATAGGCGTTGTCGTATTTAATCCTGCGGAACGTGTGATCGTAGACCTGCTCAGCGTCTGACAAGAGCTCAACAAGGCGAAGCGCCCGGTTGGTCATCTGTGTCTCGATGCCCATCGAACTTGGGAAATCTTCCCGCCGTGCGCTGCCGTCCCCATCGGATGCCACATAAGGCGTATTGTTGGCGTTGAATACAGCGCCCGAAGGCGGGTTCACCGTTTTCGGAATATCCCCAAAGCCGTGATAGCCCTGCCATATGAGATCAGACCGGTCCCCAGGCACGAGGCCGGACCAATCCACGCCCTCAGGCCGCTTAGGCATCATGGCGTTATAATAGTGGGCGATATTGCCTGCCTTGTCGGCATAGACATAATTGATGCTGGGCATGGCCATCATGGCAAGCGCGGCCTCAAAATCCGCTTGCGTGCGGGCCTTATTCAGCGCGATCATTTCTTCAAGGGTGCGCATCTCGTCCATACCCGCCCAGCGAACGGCAAAAGCGCCCTCTTCTGTCTTGAACACCGGGCCGTGGCCGGAGCGGTAGATGGGTTCATGAAACGTCCAGCTAATGGGGCCCCAGAAGGTGACGTCAATCGCGGCATCGCTGATCTCAAAGTCCCGCCATTCGCCGTCGAGCTTGTACTGGTTCCCATTGTCTGGATTCAGCGTCAGCTCATAGACATCCACAAGATCCGGTTTGTTCACTGTGTTGGCCCAGCCCAGCGTCGGGCCGGTGCCATGCAGGATAAGTGGCGAGCCCGGGAAGGTGCCGCCTGCCATATCCCAGCCCTCATTCGACTTCAATCGCGCCTCATACCAGGCGACAGGCCCAGTAAGCGGCTGGTGGGAATTGACGAGCAAGCGTGTAGAGCCACCACCTGAGCGCGCTGGCGCGATCGCCACGCCCTGGCTTCCCAGGTCCGGCTGGGGTGCGTCCGTCATCATCAGGGCAGCCGTCTTGTCAAGGCCCGTGCCGTATTCACCGGCGGCCACTTTGGCCACATCCTGGTCAAACCCAAAAAAGAGCGGTGTTTTGAAGGTAAAACCTGCAACGATGTCCTTGCCGGTGAACGGCAGTACGCCAGGCGCCACCACATCCGGATGTTCTGAAACATAATAGTTCAGTCCATCTGCGTAGGCCTGTGCGTGATCCCGTGTCGCTTGGCTGATGCGCGTCTCGTAGCCCGCGTTAACAACATCCCAAATACCCATCCACTGGATCAGATAATCTGTTTTCGCCGCGTCCGGGCCCTTGAGGGTGGAAAGCGTGCCGCGCGTGGCAAGCACCACATCCTGAATGGTCGCAAAATCATCTTGGGCGTGGGCGAAGGCAAGCCCGAAGGAAACATCCACATCACGGTCACCGAAAATATGGGGCACGCCATACTTGTCGCGCACGATGCGCACGTCATAGTTCTGGGTGAGGCCCGCATATTGGGAAGGGTCACCTATTCCCGGCGCAGTTACCCAGAAACCGGCATAAACAACGACCATGAGCGCAATTGCGCCATACAGACTTTTCCGGATCATGTGCTCCCCCTGACTGTCCCCTTATTGGCAATCTAGCGCATTTTCCCCGCAAGTCACTCCCAGCAGCCGGTCACTCCCCTAATCACCCAGGGGGTGTTTAGTAAGCACCAGGCTTTTGAGCCTTTCCTCAAGTACATGGGTGTATATCTGCGTGGTGGAAATGTCAGCATGCCCCAGCATCTGCTGCACAGCGCGCAAGTCCGCCCCGTGCGCAAGCAGGTGCGTCGCAAACGCGTGCCTGAGCTTGTGAGGACTGACCGCGCTTGGCATCACCCCGGCCGCAACTGCCAGGTCTTTCATCAGTTGCCCAACCCGGCGGCGGGTCAGGAAGCCTTCCTTGCCGCGGGACGGAAACAGGTATGGCGAGTCCTTGAAGGGTGACGTGCGCACCGCCTCCATATGCGCCATAAGGGCATGCCGGGCCTTGTCCCCCAGCGGCACCATGCGTTCGCGCCCGCCCTTGCCGCGCACCATAATCATGGTCGTGTCCGGCCCCACTGCGCGCTTCGGCAATGTCACCAACTCGCTCACCCGAAGCCCGGTGGCGTATAGCGTTTCAACAAGTGCATGCAGGCGCTTCTCATTCATACCCCCCGATGCCGCCTGTGCTTCGGCGGTATCCAGAAGCCGGTCCACATCAGATTCCGACAGCACTTTCGGCAGCTTCTGTTCTGGACGCGGGCTTTCGATGTTTTTTGCGGGGTTATCTGGCCGAAGACCATCTGAATAAAGAAACAGGTAAAATTGCCTGAGCGCCGAGAGGCGCCGCGCCACCGTGCCTGACTTCAGACCACGTCGATGGAGGCCCGACAGGTAATCCCGGATATCCTGTGCGCCTGCTGACGCCAGCTTGCTTGTTGTGTGCTCAGCGAAATCTTCAAGGTCGCGCCGGTAAGCCATCAGGCTGTTTTTGGCTCGCCCCTTTTCCGCTGCCAGCATTTCAAGAAACTGATCAATCAGCGAGGCGTCAGACATAACTGCCTACAGGCCTCGCCGAACCAGAAGCTCCGCAGCCAACCGGTGGGCCTCAGTCTCAAAACCCAGCTCCCTCAGCGCACCGACAAGTGCGCTGGCATAAGACGCCGGAACCGTGCCGCCCGCTGTGGTTTCATAGGCAAGGGACAGGGCACCTGCCTTGTCCCCCTCAGCCTGCATCACCAGAAGCCTGCGCCAGTGAGCCGGTGACATGCTTGGACCTGCAAGCTGCGGCTCGCCGTCTTCGGCAAGCGCCCAGATATCTTCAGGCACCACATGTCCCAACGCCTCAAGCGTGGTGAACAGAATAGCAGCACGAATGAAACGGTCTTCGCTTTCGCCCAGCCCGGCCCACCAAGCGTTAAGCCGCGCGGGTGTTACCTCCGGCGCGCCATCAAGCCCCGCCGCAACCATCAGCGGCCAACTCGCCGTCAGAACTGCGTCTTTTTCAGCATCATCGCCAGCCTGGCCCGCGCGCAGGTCTGTAAACAAAGAGCCCGCCCGTTTAAGGTCACCCGACATCAGCGCGGTGCGTACCTCACGCGCCATGGTCGCCGCTGCATTGCCTTCTCCCGCGCTCAGGTACTGGAGAACAGGCAACAGATAAACGGCCTTCTCTGGGTCCTTGGCGCGACGTTCAAGCGACGCCAGCGCGTCAGCCCGCACTATATCGTCCATGCCGCCAATGGCTTGGGCAATAACCATCATGTCGCCGTCGAAGCTCATGTCTTCCTGCATCAATGCCTGCGCGTCCACATCAGCCTGCACCGCAGGCGGGGCAGCCCGCAGATAGTCAACAAGCACGTCAGCGCCCAGCCAACCTTCCGACAGGCCGCGCGCAATAAGCTGCAGCTTGGCTTCAGGCACAACGCCGGGAATACCCAACATGACCTTGGCAGCCATCGGGCTTACGTCCGCCATATCCAGCGCGGAGACCTGCACCTTGGCAAGCCGCACCATTGTGGCCTCAAGCACATTCACCTTGAGCGTGTTCGACAGCACCATGCCGGATGTCAGCACGGCACCGCCGGCCTGCTCCGCCTCAACCAGAATCTGGTCGGTCAGCTGATAGAAAGTCGGCTGAACGCTACTGACTTCTTCCAAAATGCCCAGGTTAAAGTCCACGCCAACACGGTCGCCCTGCGCCGCGCGGCAGAAGACCGCCATCCTGAGCCAAAATGCATCATTGCTGTCCGCGCGTTCCTCAGCGGCGAGGGAACAGGCATCCTCAATCCGCCCCGCGAGCAGGTGGCCGTCCACCAAGTCACGCGCCAGGCCAGACCAAACATGGTCCGGCGTCAGGGACTTTAGAAGCGCCAGATAGCCTTCAGTATCACCGTGGGCCGCCAAAACATTCAGACGCGCCTTGATAAAGGCATCAATTTCACTGTCATCAGCTGGGGCTGGCAACTGATAGCCTGAAAGCGCCATCCTGCGCGCAGCATCGGTCATGGCTGCAGTCTTGCTCGGCGCAGCTAATGCCTGCAGCCGGGCTTCCACATCCTGCCGGCTATAGCCTGACCAGAAATCACGAGGGTAAGCGTTCGCGCCCGTCAAAACGGCAATCCCGCTTGGGTCCAGCGTCTGCAAGGCGCCTGCGAAAATATCGGTTTCAGGGGTCGGGACGGCTTGCTCTTCCGTCAATTCATTGTTTGCGGCCTGGTCCGCCTCAAGTGGCACTTCGCCCAAATCTGCGGTCAGGACGCCACCTTGTGCTGCGGCTTCATCGGTCGCGGTCTCGGGCGCGGGTGGAACCTCGATGGTCCCTCGCGGCACATAGGGCTGCGGCAGAATGGACCGGGGGGTGCCAAGTGCCGGGCCGACCTGCCGTTTCAGCGTAGGCCTGGGGCCCAGGAAGAAGCGGCCATCGCTGTCTTCTGCAGCCTCTTGTTGCTTGGCGTCAGCAGGTTGCGCTTCCTGCTGGGCTTCCTGTGCCTCATCGTCTTCGGCTTCCTGCGCAAATGCATCGAAAGCGGAAAGCGCAGCAATAGCACTACCCATCAGCAACGCGGCCATCAAACGCCTGATTGCTGTCATGTCTGCCGCACGCGCGACCGCGCGAGCCTTATGCCGGGAAACGATCATTGCTCAGCGTTTTGGTCACTGTTTCGGAAGGCGCCGGAATATCCCAGGCCATCAGAAAAATGGCCCCGCCCACGATCACCAGTGCACCGGCAACCAGCAAAATCTGCGTTAATTTCGACATGAAACTCCCTTTGGTCTCTCGGTTACCTTGCCATACCTGTTGGTCTTATATGATGGCCCAGCGCACAAGTCCACCCACCCCAGCACAAGGAAAAGTCATCAAAAACACATTGGCCAGCCTTTTTGGCGGAAATAAGGTATTGGTTTCCGATAAAACCGTTGGCGAAGCGGGCCGGGCTGTGTAAAGAGCGAAGCATGACGAACGCAAAGCAGAAAAATCAGGGCAAAATGACGTCGGTGGCGCGCCAATATGGCGTTGACCGCACGATCGTTCTGGTTGGCCTGATGGGCGCCGGCAAGACCACAGTGGGCAGGCGGCTGGCAAGGAAACTCAATCTGCCGTTCGTCGATTCAGATCATGAGATCGAAAAAGCCGCCGGCATGTCGGTGGCTGAAATTTTCGAATGCTTCGGTGAAGCCGATTTCCGCTCGGGCGAACGCCGTGTGATCGAACGCCTGCTTGACGGCAAGCCCCAGATTGTAGCCACCGGCGGCGGCGCTTTCATCAACGAGGCCACACGGGCGCTCATCAAGGAAAAAGGCCTCTCGATCTGGCTGGATGCGGACATCGACGTACTCGTGGAACGCACCGGCAGGCGCGACACACGGCCACTTCTCAAGACCGGCGACCCGAAGGAAATCCTGACCCGGCTGGCCAAGGAACGGGCGCCATTTTACGCTGAAGCCGACCTCAAAGTCGCAAGCTCAAACGGGCCGCATGAAGATGTGGTTGGCGAAATCCTGAGCGCGCTGAAGGCGAGGAAAGCGGCATGAGCACAGGCGGCACCATGCTGAAAACCGTGCCCGTGGACCTTGGCGACCGGTCTTACGATATCCATATCGGCGTGGGAATCGTGGCACAAATGGGCACACTGGTAGGGCCCATTTTGCGGAGCAAACGCGCCATTATCATCACGGACGAAAATGTCGCCAAACTGCACCTTGACGCGGCCGAAAAATCACTGGCGGCGAGCGGCATAAAATCGGACGCAGTCATCCTGCCCGCAGGCGAAGCAACCAAATCCTTCTCCAACTTCGAGAAGCTGACCAACCGGCTGTTGGAACTTGGCGCGGAACGCAAGGACACGCTGATCGCGCTCGGCGGCGGCGTGATCGGCGACATCACCGGCTTCGCGGCGGCGGTCCTGAGGCGCGGGATGGACTTCATCCAGGTGCCGACAAGCCTCCTCGCGCAAGTCGACAGCTCGGTGGGCGGTAAGACCGGCATCAACACCCCGTTCGGCAAGAACCTTGTGGGCGCGTTCCACCAGCCGAAAATGGTGGTGATCGACCTAGAGGTGCTCGACACCCTGCCCGCGCGCGAGCTGCAGGCGGGATACGCTGAGGTGGTCAAATACGGCCTGATCGACGATCCGGACTTCTTCAGCTGGCTTGAAGAAAACGGCCCCAGATTGCGCACCGGCGACCGCGACGCACAGGCAATTGCTGTGGCGAAAAGCTGCGAGGCCAAAGCCCGGATCGTGGCCGAGGACGAGTTTGAAGCGGGTAAACGCGCGCTTCTGAACCTTGGGCACACATTCGGGCACGCGCTTGAGGCCGAATGCGGCTATGACGGCACGCTTCTGCACGGCGAAGGCGTGGCCATCGGCATGGCCATGGCGCTCGATGCAAGCGTGCGCATGGGGCTGGCGCCAGAGGCAGACCTCGCGCGCTATATGGCGCACCTGAAGTCCGTGAACATGATGGCGACCGCAAGCCAGATCGGCAAAAAACTGGACGCCGACACGCTGCTGGCACACATGAGCCAGGACAAGAAAGTGGACGCCGGCGAAATTGTTTTCATCCTTGGCCCCATCGGCGGCGCAGCCACGCACAAAGGCGTGGACCTCAACATCATCAAAGCTGTAATACAGGACTCTATTGACGGTCGCGGCTTATAGCCCATATGTGGAAGCCTGACCCGCTAGCGTTTAGCGGTGCGACATTAGAGACTGGAGCTTTACCATGGACGAGACAGCGGCAGCCGCTTCTCTCTTCGACACCGATTTCTGGATCACCGCTGGGATCATTTTTGTTCTTCTGGGGCTTTCGGGCATTTTTTCCGGGTCTGAAACGGCGCTCACGGCAGCCTCCCGCGCCCGCATCCACCATATGGCGGGTGACGGCAACAAGCGGGCGAAACGCGTTTCCCGCCTGATTGACGATCAGGAACGCCTGATCGGCGCGATCCTTCTTGGCAACAACCTTGTGAACATCCTGGCGTCCGCCATTGCCACCAGCCTTTTCATGAATATGGTGGGCGAAGAAGGCGTGGTTTATGCCACCCTGGTGATGACGGCGCTGGTGCTGATTTTCGCTGAGGTGCTGCCAAAATCCTATGCCATCGCCAACCCGGATAATATGGCGCTGAAAATCAGCTGGTTCATCAGCCTGATCGTGGCGCTTTTTGCCCCCATCGTTGCCTTAGTGCAAAAGATTGTGCGCCTGACGCTCAGGGTATTCGGTATCGATATTTCCAACATGGAAAGCGTGCTTTCGGCCCACGATGAAATCCGCGGCACCATCAACCTGCACCATAAGGAAGGCGGACTGGTGAAAGAAGACAGCCACATGCTGGGCTCTATCCTGGACCTGAATGACGTAACGGTTGAAGACGTAATGGTGCACCGGTCTTCCATGGAGGCGCTGGATATCAACATGGGCACGGAAGAGATCATCACCGCTGTGGTCTCCAGCACCTATACGCGCCTGCCGGTCTATGAGGGCGACCCGGAAAACATCATCGGCGTGCTGCACGCCAAGGACCTACTGCGGTCGCTTCGCCGCGCGGGTGTGATGTCCAAGCGCGTGAATATCAAGCGCATCATGGTCAAGCCTTGGTTCGTGCCAGAGACCACCACGCTTCGCGAACAGCTGAACGCCTTCCTGGAACGCAAAGCACACTTCGCGCTGGTGGTGGACGAATATGGCGCCATCCAGGGGCTGGTGACGCTTGAAGACATACTGGAAGAAATCGTGGGCGACATTGCCGACGAGCATGACTTCGAAGTGCCGGGCGTAAAGCAGCTTTCTGACGGCTGGGTGGGCGTGGAAGGCACCGTGCCGATCCGGGACCTGAACAAAAGGTTCGACTGGAAGCTGCCGGACGACGAAGCCATCACGGTGGCGGGCCTTGTGATTTTCGAGGCCGAGACCATCCCGATCGTTGGAAAGAAATACCAATTCCACGGGTTTGAGTTTGAAGTGACATCCAGAAAGCGCAATCAGGTAACCGGCCTGAAAATGCGAAAGCTGCCAACTTAAAACCAGCATAAAAAAGCCCCGGCAAATCCGGGGCTTTTTCATTGTGTATCTTGCTTTATCCAGTATCAGGGCTGGGCTGGCGCAGGCGCCAGAAGCGCTTGCCGGTCAATCAACGCGCCCCGATGAACCACAGCCGCGATCTGCTGCGTAGCTGCAATATCTGTAAGCGGGTTTGCGTTCAGAATCAGAAGGCTGGCGTCATCCTGCGGCATCACGCCAACGCCTTCGCCCAGGAACGCCCCGGCGTCTGTGGTTGCCGCCGCGAGGATGGCCCAAGCGTCAAGACCGGCTTCCTGATAACGCACCAGCTCCCGGTGCAGGGAAAATCCGTGAATTGTACCCCAATTGCCGGCATCCGTACCGGCCAGGATCAGCACCCCGGCCTCCGCCATTGCCTTCAGCTTCGCAAGCATGCCAGCTTTGCGTGTGGCCCATTCATCCTTGCGTTCCGCATACTGGGCCCTGACCGCCTCGTCGCCATAGGCTGCAATCAATGCGGGCGAGCCGAGTGCCTGCGCCAGCGGATTTGCAAGCACGTCAGGATCGAAAAGGTAGGCCGCCAGATCGGTATGCAGGGCAAGTGTCGGGATCAACGCCACATCGGCCGCCGCCATCGCCGCCGGGATATCAACAGGCATATCGGCATAGGGAATGTGGGTCACCGCGGAAACCCCCGCATCGATCGCGTCCCGCACATCCTGCCAGGTCTTGATATGCACCACGGTCTTCAGGCCATGCTTGCTGGCCTCCTCAACCGCTGCAGTCAGGGTAGGCTTGTCGATGGAGGGTTGGTCATCGGTTGGCTGGTAGACAATCTTGATCACATCGGGCGCGCGGGTTGCCAGGTCAGCGACCACCGCTCGCGCTTCTTCCGGCGTGCTCATGGTGCGGGTTGGCACGCCATATTCGGTACAGTGGCCCTCTGGCGCGGTCAGGCACGACAGACTGGCGTAAATATCGGCCCCGCCCAGGTCGCCCTGCGCCTGCCTGTCACGAAGACTGACCAGCGTTTCTTCGTCGCCAAACAGATCAAGAAACCCAGTAACCCCGGCATAAAGCGCGCGTTTGGCTACTCCCGCCGGTCCCGGGGCGTCGAACGTCCGGTTCGGTCCCTGATTGCCGTAGGAATGCACATGCAGGTCCAACAGTCCCGGCATGATCCATTTGCCAGAGGCGTCATACACTTCTGCATCCAGCCCTTCGGGGACGCCTTTGAAGGTGGCGATGATCTTGCCGTCACGGATCAGCATATTTTCATGTCTTATGTCGCGGGCCGCCGGGTCGACCACTGCGCCGCCAGTGATCAGAAGATCTTTTGCCTGCGCCGCCTGCCCCCAGACTGCTTGGCCCCAGACCGCATGGCTCAACAGCGTCACGCCCACTCCAAATATTGCCCCTACATAGCGACCAAGCCGCCCACTTTTCAAAACAGTCATAGTTCCTCTTCCATCGCGTTTCGGCCTCACATGGCTATTGTTTTCCATTGACGAATACCTTTACATAAAGATAATTACCTTCATGTAAAGGTAAATGACATCACAAAATCGCCAGTGGGGAGGGCGGTAGCGAATTATAGGAGCCGCAAAGAATGAAGGCTGTGGACACCGATCTCATCGATACCCTGCTGGCGGAATGGCAGCACACTCGCCCCGACCTGGATGCCAGTGCCATGGCCGTTGTTGGGCGGCTGATCCGTGCAGGCAGCCAGCTTCGGGACAGCGCGGCACAGGCGCTTAAGCCTTTTGATCTGCTTTATACCGACTTCGACATTCTGGCGACGCTACGGCGCAGTCCAAAACCGCACCGGCTGACGCCGTCGCAGCTTGGGCAGGCGGTTTTGCTGACCTCCGGCGCCATGACAGCGGCCCTGAAACGGTTGGAAGAAAAGAGCCTGATCAGCAGACCTACAGCAACAAGTGATGGTCGGGTCAAAACCGTCGAGCTGACGACGGCGGGCTCCCGGTTGGCCGAAAAAGCCGCCGCGGTTCGCTTTGAAGAAGCACACACCCGCGTCACGGCGCTCAACAAGGCGGACCAAGCCCAACTGGCCGCGTTGCTGCGTAAACTGCTACTGGATTGGGAGACCTAACCCCAGTATCGAGCCCTGGCCAGGTGACCTGCCTGAAGATGCGCAAGCTGCCAGCATAAAAAAAGCCCCGGCTAATCCGGGGCTTTCTACTCATTTGTCATTCGCCGACCTGATCGGCGAATCCATTCTGGACAGGCCTGTGGACTCGCCGGTCAAGCCGGCGAGTGACGACAGGGAAAGGCTAAATTAAGCCAGCCCCTTCTCCATCGCGGCGGACAGGCGGCGGGCGAAGGCGGCGGTGTCATCCAGCTCGTCACCCTCAAGGATTTTCGCCTGATCCAGCAGAAGGAGCACAGGGTCTGCGAGCGTGTCGATCGCGCCCTTGTCGCCCGCGCGTTCCGCCAGCTTGCGGATCACCGCGTGGCCCGGGTTGATCTCCAGGATCTTGGCGGAAATGGCACCACCCAGCTGGTTGTGTGCCTTCAGGATGCGTTCCATATGCATGTCCATGCCGCTGTCGTCCGCCACCAGGCAGGCTGCGGTGGTGGTCAGGCGGTCAGACGCGCGCACGTCCTTGATCTTGTCACCAAACACTTCCTTCATCAGCGCCGTCAGCTTCGCAAGCTCGCCTTCGGGTGCTTTCTCGCTCTCGTCTTCCTTGTCGTCGCCAGCGATGTCCTTCAGCTCAGACGCGCCGCGCGTGATGGATTTGAAAGGCTTGCCATCAAAATCAGGCGCCATCTGCAGCCAGAAATCATCCACCGCGTCCGAGAGCAGAAGCACCTCAATGCCCTTGGCGCGGAAGCCTTCAAGCTGCGGGCTGCGCTTCACCGCCTCGGCGTCCGTGCCGGTGATATAATAGATGGCACTTTGCTTGTCCTTCATGCGGGAGACATAGTCGGCCAGCGATGTCCAGCCATCCACGCCCGTGGACTTGAAGCGCGCGATCTTGAGGATGGCGTCGCGGCGCTCGAAGTCCTCATAGATGCCTTCTTTGATCACCGCGCCAAATTCGCCCCAGATGGCTTCGAATTTTTCCGTGTCTTTTTCCGCCAGCTTTTCGAATTCCGAAAGCACACGCTTGGTGATGGCTTTCGACATGCGCTCAAGCGTCGGGTTGTTCTGCAGCATCTCGCGGCTGACGTTCAGCGGCAGATCCTGGCTGTCCACCACGCCGCGCATGAAGCGCAGCCAGCCCGGCAGCAGGTCGTCGCTGTCGTCGGTGATGAAGACACGCTTCACATAAAGTTTCACCCGGTTTTTGCGCGCGGGGTCAAACAGGTCCATCGGCTGCTTTGTGGGCACGAACAGCAGGACCGTATATTCCTGCATGCCTTCGACCTTATAGTGTAGCGTCACCGATGGGTCGTCGAAGCCGTGGCCCACATGGCGGTAAAATTCGGCATACTGTTCGTCTGTGATCTCTGACTTCGGCCGCGTCCAGATGGCGGAGCCTTCGTTCACCACCTTGGGCTCGTCCGCGTCATCATCTTTCTTGTCGCCACCCTTGATCGCCAGCGTGATCGGCACGGCGATATGGTCGCTATAGGTGGTGATGATTTTCTGAAGGCGGAAGCGCTCCAGGAATTCCTTGGCGTCATCCTTCATGTGAAGGACGATTTTTGTGCCGGCAGCTTCTTTGGTGGCTTCGGCGATCTCGTAAGAGCCTTCACCGGCGCTTGACCACAGCCAGGCGTGTTCGTCACCCGCCTTTTTGGTGGTCACATGCACCATGTCCGCCACCATGAAGACGCTGTAGAAGCCCACACCGAACTGGCCGATGAGCTGCATGTCCTTCTTGCTGTCGCCCGTCAGTTGGTCAACGAAATTGGCGGTGCCGGAGCGCGCGATGGTGCCAAGGTTGGCGATCAGGTCGTCCCGGTCCATGCCGATGCCGTTGTCTTCGATCGTCAGGGTTTTGGCGTCTGCGTCAGCCGTGATGGCGATACCGAATTCGCCAGAAGCCAGCTCAGGCTTCGTCAAGGCTTCATAGCGCAGCTTGTCGCACGCGTCGGATGCGTTCGAGATAAGCTCACGCAGGAAAATTTCGCGGTCCGAATAGACCGAATGCACCATCATATGCAGCAGGCGGGAAACTTCGGCTTCGAACCCCATTTTCTCTGTTTTTACTTCAGACATGTTTTCTCTCAGCTAGCTGTTACGGTGTAATAAAAAGGTACGGTGCGCCACTTTGGGCGCACCATGATTTGTCCTTGATTTAGGAAACAATTCTTCAGGATCAAGAGGCAGCAGGTGTCTGAGCCTTAACAAATGCGCCCCGGGCGCGCATCAGCACCTCTGCGTCACCGTCCGCCAGCTTGAAAAACCAGCCGCGGGCTTTGGCATTAATGGCTTCCGCTTCAGCCGCCCCGTCCATGGGCGCGTCCGGCAGCGTGCCGGCTTCGCCTTCGCTCATCAGGCTTTCGTCATGCTGAGCAGAAACCTGCGCCCAGGTGGCACCCTCCATGTCATAGAGCGTCACGGTCAGGCGGAGGCCGTCGTGGGTCAGAAGTGTGGCTGTGCGCTTGGGCGCTGTCAGCGGATTACCCAGATGGCGCACGTCAGAAAAGCTGAGGCCAGTGAGCACACGCGCGGGTTCCGCAAGCTGCCATGTGGGCACTGCTTCTTCGCCATCCTGCAGGCCTTCAAGGCTGTAATCATTTTCGCCCAGCGAACGCGCAAGCACGGTATCGTCCAGGCTGACGCTGCGGACGCGGCTGCCCGTAAGGTCCAGAAGGTCGGTGTTGAGCCACCAGGCCGGGTCATCAGCGCCTTCAGCCAGGGACGTCACCAGCCAGGCGCGTGTGTCGCTTTCCTGGAAAATATAGGTCAATGACCGGTCACTGCCGATGGTGCTTTGCTTGCCCATGGCGAAAGCGAGCATGGTTTCGCCGCCGCCATTCCGAAGGGTCACAGACGTGCCAGAATCGCCAAGCCCGATCTCATCGAATCGCTCAGGGTTGGAGGTCTTTGGTTCACGCCGTTCTGACAAGGCAACACCACGCAGGAAGTCGCGCACCTTGGCAAGGTCAGCCGGGTAGCCGCCGCGCTCCGCCACTGTCCAGACGTCAGCCTGCTTTTCCAGGGTTACGGTTGCAGGCCCTTTTTTCAGGCTGAGGACGGCGACATCATTGATGCGCTCCTTCATGCCTTCAAACGTGGGTTCGCCCCTGCCGCCCTGGTCGCGCGTCGGGTCTTCACCAAACAGCACCCAAATGGCGCCGAGGATGGCAAACAGCGTGAGATAGCCGAGAATATTGGTCAGTCTTTCAGACATACCGGTCTCTTTAGCTCCGTCTTTTTGGCCCGCCTCAGGCAAGCTTGTTGTCTTGGCGTCGGCGGCGCAGTAGCACACGAATGAGCGCAAAGGCAATGATCAAGAGCGGCATCAGCGCGATATTGATGGCCGCCAGCCAACTGCCCAGGCTGTCAATTTCGGTCCGCAGGCTCCGCTGAACTTCGCGGAGCGCCTTCCGCGTCTCCAGAAGCTGGTCGCGGAAACGCTCGATTTCCGCTTCCTGATCGCCGGACAGCACAGCCGTGCCCTCAGGCTTCTGCGCTTCAAGCTGGGCGATCCGGTCTTCGGTTGCCTGCAGGTCTGCTTCAAGGCGCTGTTCTTCCGCCAGATATTTGGCTTCGGCCTCACGGCGGATATCGTCCACCACCTCAAACGGGCGCTTGGAAATACCGCGGCCGCGCAGGTCCAGAAGCGCGTCAGAACCCGAGATATGGTCTGCCATATTCAGCACATAGCTGCCATTGCCCGCAATCGGGACGACCACCCGCTGGCCAAGGAACTGCTGTAATTGCACCCAGAAGCGGTCATCGAACAGGTCACTGTCTGCCGTGACCACAAGATTGACATCCCCTTCCTTCAGCGCCGGGTTCACAACCGGGCCGCCTTCCGCCTCTGCCCGGTCCGGGAAGGCCGTGGCCGCGTGGCCCGTGATCCGCGCCGACAGGATGAAGGATTGGCCCGCGGGCTCTAGGTCCTGCAACAGGCTGTCCGGGTCAGGCACGCCGACAGCACGCGAGGCGTCATAAAGCATGGCGACGGAACTTGTCGTCACCAGGGGTTGGACGTTTGTGCCGGCATCCTCAAGTGGCTCCAGCACGCCGCTGCTGGCGAAATTCAGGTTGTTCACCGATCCGCTGACCGGATCGTCGCTTGCCAGGAAATTATCGGTCACCCCCAGCCAGAAAACATAGTCTTTCACCGCGTCCGGGCCATAGCCGCCCATCTGTACGCGCTGCGCCAGCGAGGCATCGCCCACCACCTTGCCTTCCGGCATGGTCACGCCCCAGGCCGGCAGCAGCGGGCCAAGCGTGGACGGGCTGGGCGCCATGGCGCGCGGGTTCATGGCCTCAGCATGCGGGTCCAGGAACACAAGCGTGCGGCCACCCTTCAGCACATATTGATCAATGGCGAAAAGCTGGTCTTCGTTCAGCTCAGGCGGATGCACAATCATCAGCACATCCATGTCCTCGGGGAGTGCAGTGAAGCTGGGGTCAATATCCACCAGGTCAAAGGCTTCGCCCAGCTGTTCATAAAGCACATAGGGCTGTGCCTGCCCCTGCATCATCGCCTGCGGGCCACCGGGGCCATAAGGCATGGGCAGCTGGGTCAGGAGCCCAAGCTTTTTCTGGCCAGTGCGGTCCAGCCCCACCAGCATTTTAACCAGGTCATACTCAAGGAATTTTTCCCGCTCTTCAGAGAAGAAAGCGATTTCACCCCGACCGTCGGTGGAGTTGCTGGCGGTAAGCCCCAGATAAAGCGTCGAACCGTCCCCAAGCGGGATGCCCTTGAGGCCAGCAGCGACCGCGTCGTCTTCGGCTTCCGAAAAAGGTTCAGGGTCAATGACCGACAGGTGAATATTCGCCGGGTTCTGTGCCTCAAGCGCGCGCAGCATATCTTCCACCCGTTTGCCATAGCTCAGGAGCTGTGGATAGGGGGCCGCAAGCGATTTCGAGAAATAGAAATTCAGCGTGACCGGCTCGTCGAAGCGCTCAAGCGCGCTGATGGTGCCGCTTGAGAGCGTATAGAGCCCCTCGTCCGTCAGGTCGAGCCGCACGCCGCGCATGTAGCGGTCCGCGATCACGGTGACCGACAGGAACAAAAGTGCCGCCATCAAAATCTGGATGCCCGGCCGTTTCATGATGCCTGCTGTCGCCATAGTCTGTTGCTCTTGCTTTTTATCCTCAGCCATCATCCTGCCTCCCGCTTGCTTTCCACCACAACCCGGTTGACCCAGAGCCAGAAGGCGATCACCGCGATGAAATAGAAGACGTCAGCGAAGGAAACGACACCCTTCTGCAGATTGTCGAAATGAATAAGGAAAGAGAAGTTGGCCACAGCAAGCGTCAGCCCTTCAGGCGCCCAGCCGGTGAAAAGGTCCAGCACCATCGGCAGGCCAGACACCAGGAACAGGAAACACACCGTGACCGCCAGAATGAAGGCCACCACCTGGTTCTTGGTTGTCGCCGACAGCGCGCTGCCGATTGCAAGATAGGCAGAGGCCATCAGGAGCGAACCCAGATACCCGGTAATGATCACCCCGTTGTCGGGCGAGCCCAGCCAGTTGACCGTAATCCAGATCGGCACAGTGAAGAGAAGCGCGAGGCCCGCGAATGCCACCGCCGCCAGATATTTCCCGACAACGATAGAGCCCATGGAGATCGGCAACGTCAGCAAGAGTTCGAACGTGCCGCTCTTTCTTTCCTCTGCCCACAGCCGCATGGCAATGGCCGGCATCAGGAACAGGTAAAGCCACGGCTGGTAGGCGAAGAAGGCCACCAGGTCTGCCTGCTCGCGGCCATAAAACTGGCCAAGATAGAAGGTGAACAGCCCCTGCATCACCAGGAAGATCACCAGGAACACATAGGCGACGGGTGTGGCGAAATAGCTGGCGAATTCGCGGCGGAATATGGTGAGCATCGCTTTCATCTTACCGACCCTCCGTAACCTGGCGGAACACATCATCGAGCCGCCCGGCCTCAACCGAAAACTGCCGGACCTTCCAGTTGCTGACAGCCGCGATATCACCGATCTGGTCGGCGATTTCCGCGCCTTCGCGCGCCAGCACCGTCAGGCGCACATCATCGCCTTCCGTCGCGGCTTCAACCTTGGCCACCATACGGATCGATTTAAGCGCAGACGCCGCTTTTTCCGCTTCCGAGCGGGGCACAAGCATGGTGACGGCGTTCCGATATTTCGACCGGGCGCGCAGCTCAGACGGTGTGCCATCAGCCACGATGCTGCCCTTGTTGATGATGACCGCGCGGTGACAGAGCGCGTCCACCTCTTCCAGAATATGGGTGGAGATAATGATCGCCCGGTCAACCGACATGGCTTCGATCAGGCGCCTGACTTCATGTTTCTGGTTGGGATCAAGCCCGTCAGTGGGCTCGTCAAGGATCAGTACATCAGGCGCATGCAAAATAGCAGCAGCCAAGCCTACTCGGCGCTTGAAGCCTTTCGAGAGCGTCTCGACACGCTGGTCCATCACACTGTGAAGATGCACAGCACCTGCGGCACTCTCCACAACGTCCCGCGCTTTGCCGCCTTCGATGCCGTGCGCGGCCGCAACAAACATCAGGAAATCCTTGCTGGTCATGTCGCCATATAGCGGCGCCCCTTCCGGCAGATAGCCGATACGCTGGCGTGCAGCCACATTGCCGGTAGAGATGGTTTCACCACAAACAATGGCCCGCCCACTGGTGGGGGCGAGGAAGCCAGTCAGCATCTTCATCGTGGTGGTTTTGCCGGCACCGTTCGGCCCGAGGAAACCAAGCACTTCGCCCTTCTTCACGGAGAGCGAAATGCCGTCCACAGCCTTGAGGGTGCCGAAATGTTTTCTAAGGTCCTGTGCTTCAAGTAACACATCCATGACCAGATATCCCCCTTCGGTCGTTGGCCGCTTCGGCGCGGCCTTTCGTTTTTCTTCGTCTGCTAGATAAAGTCTCAGGCGGGTCAAGGCAAGACCCGCGAGTCTAATAAGCTAGCTTGGCTGATCTTGCGTAGCCGTCAAACAGGTCCAGCATGCTCTCGCGCCACGCATGAATCGGGTCATCCGCATCAAGAAGCTCGAAGTCGCTGGCGATCCGGGCCCACATCAGGGTGCCGAACAGGCAATAGTCTGCCCAGGCCGGCGCGTCGCCAGACAGGAACTTTTGAAAACCAAGTGTGTTGCGGATGGGCGTGAGCGACGCGCGAAACTTCGGCAACGCCGCATCGCGGCCGGCTTGCGCCTCTTCCAGGCTGCAGCCCAGGAATTTTTCGCGGGCTTCACGGAAATAAGACCCGTTCTTTTCATCCAGCCGGGCATGGATGTCCGCCACTATCATCGGAAAAATCCCACGTACCGCTGTGTTATCGATGAAGGCATTCAGAAGCCGCGCCTGGCCTTCTGCAATCGGCCCGCCGAAAAGCGGCGCATCCGGATAGGTTTTCTCCAGGTAAAGCGCGATCTCAAAACTGTCTTTCACCCAGGTGCCGTCATCGTTCAGCACCGGAACAGTTTTCGACTGGGCATTTTCAAGCGGTTGCTTGTTCAGGAAGCGGATTGGCACGCCTTCAAAATCAAGGCCCTTGTGCATGAGCGCCATACGGATGCGCCAGACATAGGGACTGAAACGCACATCTTCATCACGGCCGCAAAGTTCAAACAGCTGTCTCATATCTCTCTCCCTGGTATCGCACGGTGCCTGACAGGGTGGCTAGGGTGCCCGGCACAAGGGAACTTGTCGAGCAAGAAAACCATTATGTGATCGTAAGACACTATGATGATTGTATGAAAATAGTGCTGGCCCGACCGTGGGACAATGCGGAGATAAGGGGCTAGGGGTTCAGCGCTCCGCATACCGGTCGGGCCAGTCGAGGCCAACAACTAAAATCTCGGCCTGCAATACGGCTGGCGTGCGGCCCATTTGTGACCATTTCGGGGCACCCCTTGAACCTTGGTTTAGCCTCCCGCGCCGACCTTTGAAGCCGCCAAAGAAAAACCCCGGCTTGGCCGGGGTTTTTCTCATTGTTTGGATTGGTTGGGTGCTATCAGCGTACTTCGATGTCGCCTGAACCCTGCACCTTGGACCGCAGCTTGTCGGGCTTGCCATAAACGACAACGTCACCAGACCCCTGCACAGATATATTCGCGGAATCGGAAGCATGCACCGATACGTCGCCAGAGCCCTGCAGGGATACTTCAGCCGTTTTGCAAACCATCTTGTCGGCATCGATATCGCCGGAACCATGCAGATCGGCTTCAACTTCTTCGCAGGTGCCGCTGATCTTGATATCGCCGGAACCGTGAACGCTAAGATCCAGCTTGCCTAACTTTGCATTCTTGAAGATTGCATCGCCGGAGCCATGGACATTGAGGTCGAAATCGTCTGCCTCGGCGCCTTCCACCAGCATGTCACCAGAGCCGTGTACGCCAGCAGCGTCAAGCGAAGGCACAGTGATATAAATCTTCATGCGCTTGATGCTGCGGTAGTTGCCGCGTTCCAGCTGGATGTGCAGCTCATCACCTTTCACGATCGTCTCGATATGGTCGATGATGTTGGCGTCGGCCTCAACGCGGACAGACTGCTCGCCACCCACCTTGATTTCCACATCCATGGAGCCTTTGAGGTACACCTCATCAAACGCGCCCACATCGCGGGTTTCTTGGGCAATATCATCCGCCTGAGCTGCAAGAGTTCCCACAGCCAGAGCCGCTACTGCAGCAGTTGTTTTCAATATGTGTTTCATTTTACTCTCCCCCGAAATTATTTGATGCGGATCTTGCCAAGCCAGCTGTCGCTCTGGCGCACTTTCTTGGGCTCACCATAGACGGTGATGGAACCAATACCGCTCACGTCCGCGTCAACGCTTTCGCTTGCAAACACCTTGGCTTCGCCCACGCCCTTGACGGACACTTCCACATCGGCGCATTCGAGGTCTTCGGCGTCCACTTCACCGGCGCCCTTCAGTTCAAGGTCGAGCGAACCGCACGTACCTTCAAGTTCAATCGCGCCTGCGCCCTTGAGTTCGATCAAAAGATTTTCGCTTTTCAGGCCTTTGATTTCCGCGTCCACAGCGCCCATCACTTCGAATTCCTCAAGCGTTGGCATGGTGATCGTCACCCTGACGTCGTCGGAATTGAAATGAATGTCGCCGTCATCGTCGTCGTCATTGGCGTTATCAAGGGTCAGCGTGCCGTTCCGGACATAACTTTCAAGGCGGGCGACATCGTCATCATCGCCTTCAACCTTGAGGGAGAAGCTTTCGCCAGCCTCAAGCTTCAGCTCCATCGCACCCTTGATGCGAACTTTTGTGAAGTCCTTGACGTCCCGGTCCTTTACGACTTCGACATGCTCAGGATGCATGGCCATCAGGGCGGTTGCGGCTGGGGTCAAAATGGTAGCACCGGCCAGACCTGCAAGTGCAAGTCCGAACACACTCCGGCGAATAGTATTCGCGTGTTTCATGGGATAATTCCTCGCTTTGTTGTCGTGTGCCGTTCCAATTATTCTTATGAAATCGGCATCTTTGTTATCTCATTCATGTAGGAAGGGGTCAAGCCGATTCAAGGGGGCCCACCGCGCCAGGCTTGCTATTCATCGCATTTTTCCGCAAAATAGCAGTGAAGAGGAGTGCATGGACGACGCATCATCCATCCATATTCTGGGACAAATGTCTCGAAACGCCTCTCGCACGGGGCGAGACGCTATCGTCTATTTCATGCGCCCAGAACTTAACCAGATCCTGAATGTCTATGGCCGCATGGTCGCCGCTGGCGAGTGGCGCGACTATGCCATCGACCATCTGCGCGATCAGGCTGTCTTTTCGATTTTCCGCCGCGCGTCCGAAATGCCGCTTTACCGCATCATCAAGGAACCCGCGCTTAGCACCCAGCAGGGCGCATGGCGCGTTATGGGCATGGACGGCCAGGTTCTCAAGCGAGGCAAAAAGCTGGACCAGCTCCTCAGGTATTTCGACAGGCAGCTGGTCAAGGCTGTCGACTAACGTCCGGCGGGCGCTTCTATTTTGAAAATGCGTACTTCCGCCAGGTCGATTTATCGGTGCCAACTGCCTTTTCAGGATAGGTGACCTGCACTGGCTCGCCTTCGCGTCTCATCCCACTGACGCCTATCATCATATTCCAGCTGTCCCCTGGGAACTTCTTGCGCGCTATCTGAACCTGCCGGTGGGTACCCCGTGCAAACCTCGGGTTCTTTCTATTCTCTGGGTCTTCAAGCCCTGCGTAAGGCACCCAGAAGCCTGCATAGTCCTTGATATCCCACGGGCCGGAAGCTGGCTCCCACTCGTTGTTCCTGAAAATCCCCTCTCCCATCTGCGCAGAAAGGTGAAACTTGTGAAGCGCGCCAGTTTCTGGATGCTCTATATAGAGATCCAGAACCGTGTAATCCTCCGCGGTTCCCTTGACGCAGATGTAAAAATACTCCTGGTCATGCATCACATAAAAAGATGCTTGTGCCGGCAATTCGACCTTTGTTGCTGCATCCCATTCATCGCCCCCACAGCGACCGTCAAGAAGCGCAGCCTTGTTGGTCAGATTGATGGCAATGGGCTCAGAAGCATTGGCTTGGGCGGCCAGAAAGGATACGGCTGCGCTCAATAACGCCAGTTTCGACAGGATTTTCATCAGATTTGCCCCATATCCTTTAGGTTATTGTTTTGGTCGCAGGACTTCGATGACCTGTGCATCCACCCAGAATGTATCTGTATTGTCCGGGCCGACATTGCGGTTGAAAAACAGATATTTGCCATCCGGGGAAACATGTGCCGCAAACTCTGATGTCTCGGTATTGATCTCATCGCCAAACTTGATGGCTTCGCCCCATGAGCCATCCGCCTGGCGGAAGCTGATGAAAAGGTCCGAGTTGCGAACAGGGCTATCCCGCTGACCATCCCAGATAAGGTAGCTCTCGTCAGGGGCAATGAAGGGGTGGACGTTGAACTTGCCCGTATTGATCACTTTGCCGAACGGCTGTGGGTCTTCTCGCTTGCCGTCCACAAGCCGCGAATAGCGAATGATGCTGTCGCCGTCTTCTGAACCCACTTCATCGAACACGTAGGTGCCTTTCGCAGATGCTGTCATGCGCATGATCAGAAATTCTTCGAACGCAGGCCCGACCCGCTTGATCTCTGACCAGCCATCTTCCGTCCGTTCCCTGTAGGCCCTGCCCAGATGCATGATCCTGCCGTCCGGCGAGAATGTTGGCGTACCCCGGCGAGCGCCGATGACCTTCTCATGCCATCTGTTTCCCGATTTCTGGAAGACAACCTGCTCCTGGCTTTCGGTCTCTTCATTCCATCGGATGTAATAAAGCTCGTTCATATCCGGCGTGAAGACAGCCCCATATTCCCAGCCATTTGTCGAGATAATGCCTGGTGCGAAAACCTCCGGCGTCATGCCGGGCGGGGTTTGCCCAAGATAAGCCCCCTCAATCACAGTAGGTTCATCGGCAGCATGGCTGAAACCGCTCGTCAAGATTACGGAAAACAGCAGGGCTGTCGTTTTAAATGTATGTTTCATTTTATCCCCGTCGGCATATGTCATTGCTGTGGTCGTAGGTCCTCAAAGATCTGTGCATCAATCCAGAACAGGTCTGATTGACGTTCCCCCGCAGCACCCGCTTTCGGCACCATTCGGTTGAAGAACAGGTATTTGCCGTCAGGCGTAACCCGTGGGCCGCCTTCTTCAGCTTCAGTATTTACCTTGTCCCCCATATTGATCGCATTTCCCCATGAGCCGTCTGGTTGGCGGAAGCTGATATAGAGATCAGAACTGCCATAGCCGCTCTCCCGTTCGCCGTCCCACATGATGTAGCTTTCATCCGGTGCGATGAAGGGGTGGGCATTCCAGGTCCCGGTATTGATCTCGACGGGCAGGGGTTTCGGGTCTTCCCACTTGCCGTCCATGAAACGGGCGTAACGCAAGATACCGTCACCTTCGCTGGAGCCCCGCTCGTCCAGCACCAGCATACCGTTGGCTGATGCTTTCAGCGACATGATCTGAAGGCCTTCAAAAGCGGGGCCAAGGCTTTTCAACTCTGACCAGCCATCCGCCGTGCGCTCCCTGTATTTGGCGCCATAATGCAGGGTCTTGCCGTCAGGGGATTCGAACAGTTTACGCTCTTCATCTGGCATTGGCACCTTATGCCATTCATTCCCCACTCGCTTGAAAATGACAGATTCTGGCTGCTCGGAGTCCCGCGCATGCCGCCACCGGCCAACATAGAAGCGGGTCATGTCCTGGGAGAAACCACCAGCGTCCCCCCATTCTTCCGTGTTCACAATGCCGGGCGCGAATGGCCGCGCGGTCATGCCGGGCGGCGTTTGCCCGAGGTAAGGTCCATGTGCGACGGCTGTTGCATCACCCGCGCTGGCACCACCGGTCACAGCCGTCACGGCAAGCACCATCGAGCTAGGCAAAATGGCGATTCTTTTCATGATCCCCCCCCTTATTCGGCGAACGCAGGTAAAACGACTTTTACGATCTGGTCCATGAGCGTGCCTTGATTATCATGACCGGTAAACACGACAACAAGGTCAAGCCCGTCAACAACAATGACACGTTGATCGCCGCCACCCCAGGCAAATGCAGCCTCATAGGTTTCGTCGCCAACGGTAATAGGTGTGTGATACCAAAAATAGCCATAACGATAGCTCTCAGGCATCCAGTCCTCCGTTGGCTTCACAAGTGGACTGGTGGCCCTATTGAGATAGTCAGCGGAGATAAATTGTTCGCCGTTCCATTTACCTTCATTCAAAACCACACTGCCAAGCTTAAGCATGTCACGAGAGGTCATGCTCACGCGCCATCCGGCTTCGGGCAGTCCACTGACATGGGTATCCCAGCTATAATTAGTGATCCCCAGCTTCCCGAGAACTTCAGTTTCGATGAATTCCTGGGCGGAGCCCGGGACAACGGCGTCGATCACCGCCATGACAAGTATTGGGTTGAAGTTGCCATATTTATAGACCTGAGTATCCTCAGTGATAGGCCCGCTCAGCTCAAGAAGGGTCTGAACCAGGCCCTGGCCCTTCAACTGGCTTGCCATCTCGCCTGTGAACTCGTTTGGGTTTCTCTCCAACTCTTCTCTCTGCTCGCTGCTGACGTTCAGCCCACCGTGCATGGTTAGCGCTTTATGGAGCGTGATCTTGTCCGCGCCTTCGGCAAGCTTGGAGCGGTCCAGGTCCCCCATGAAATCAATGAGCGGCCTGTTGAGGTCGGCCATGGTCAGATAGCCAAGCTCCATGGCGCGGCCTAGGATCAGGCTGGTGTATCCCTTGGTAGTTGACGCCTGCGGATGTGCCAGATTGATGCGACCACGCGCGGAATAGCTCTCGAACACCAGCTTGCCCTTGTGGGCGATCAGCAGGCTGTCATAGCGGCCATATTTGCCTTCACCAAGCTCCTTTGCGAGCTTGACGATTGACGCTTTTTCCCCGCCGTCAACCCCAAGTTCACCAACAGGGAATGCGCTGTCCCTGGGCGCTGGTGACGTGTCGATAAAGGCTTTCTCAAGAGGCGTAAGATCGCGGAACGTGCCAGCGGCTTCGGCGGCGGTGGCTTCCGGTCCCGGGCCACTTGCTCCGTCATCGGCAACCGCACCAATGCTGCTACAGCCAACTAACAGTGCAATAGCGATATATTTTTTCATGATGGTCCCCTGCAATTTGACAGCGTTTCATTAGCTTGATCGCCGTTTTGCCGCATTAGGTCATATACCGGAAGATATACAAAATCACTGCGATGAACCGTTTCGTCGATGCGCCAAAATGAAATATTATAACAAAACTGCATAGCTGCGTTTCGATTGTGCATGGCCCCGTGAATTATCAATAGGCATCAAGGTCACAGCCACCCGTTAAACTAATAGGCACTTGCTGAATACAGGCTCACTGGCGCACAGTGGCCGCGCCGGAAACAAGCAAGTAACAACCAATTTGGGGTAGCATCATGAAACGCCTGGGCCTCTCGCTCCTTCTTCTGTCTTTTTTCACAGCAAGCGCTTTCGCGGGCCCGGAGGATGACAAAAGCATGATGGATGCCATCATGGCAGGCGACGCGGGAACTGCCCTCAGCGTCATCGAAGCAGGCGCTGACGCGAACGCGGTGGACGACAAAGGCGCAAGCGCGCTTTTCCGTGCAGTGCAGAAGAAGCTGGAGCCTGTCGTCGTGCAGCTTCTGGAAAAGGGGGCCAACCCCAACGTTCAGTGGGCCGACTATATCGGCGCCACGCCGTTGATGATGGCCGTGCAGGTCAAGGACCTGAGCCTTGCCCAGACACTGCTTGAATATGATGCGGATGTGAATGTATCTGACACAAACGGCGACCCCGCAATCAATTGGGCGGCCTATTACGGCTACTCTGACTTTATTGAGCTGTTCCTTGTGCATGACGCAGACATCAGCCTTACCGGCCACGGTAACGCGCTTGAGATCGCCATGCGGCGCGGCCATCAGGATCTGGTGAAGATGCTGAACACATCCCACGATATGCCTTCACCCGACGCTGCCTTTATGGTGGAAGCCATCGAGGCTGGCGATGATGCGGGCGTGGCGGAGGCCTTGATGCTGGGTGTGCCCGCAGACACACTTGATTTCACAGACCGCCCTGTGCTGGCATTAGCCGCCCGGCTTGGCCGTGTGACCATTGCTGAGCGGCTTCTGGCCGCGGGTGCACCGGTGGATCAAGTGGACGCCATCGGCTTCACACCGCTGATGGAGGCCGCGCGTGACGGCCAGCTTGAGACCGTCCAACTGCTTCTTGAGGCAGGCGCGGACCCGAACCACAGGTCAGAAGCCACGGCGCTTCACCTTACGCCCATGCACATGGCGGGGCTAAGCGGCAAGGCTGAGATGGTGCAGATGCTGGCGGAAGCGGGTGCGGCGGTTGATCCGCTGGGGCGCGAGAATGCCACACCGCTTTCCTGGGCGCTGGGCGAAGGCAAGGTTGAGGCCGCCATGGCACTTCTGGACCTGGGCGCAGACCCCACCATCAAAAGCAACTATGGCTACACGCCCGCCGATATCGCCAGAAACATGAAGAACGAAGCCCTGCTCAAAAAAATGAAGCTACCCGAAAACCAGGAATAGATACCCGGCAGCAAACAGCGCCATCAAGGCAATGCCCGCCCGGCTCCAGTTTAAAAGATACGGTGCCGGGCGGTCCACACCCTGCACGCTGGTTATCACCCGGTGATTGAAAAAGGCCAGCACAGGCGCTGTCAGGAACGCGAGCGACGTCACGAAATCAACAAAACCCTTGAAGCCGCCCAGGAAGAAGCTAAGCAGCAGATAAGCCGCCATCAGGAAGCCCAAAAGCGTGAAGGCATAGGCTTTCTTCTGTGACTTGGGCTCATCCTCCACGATCGGGGCGCCGAGCGACGCCATAACCGCCACGAAAGACCGCACAAGCCCATCAAAAGCCGTCAGGCAGGTGGTGAACATGACGCTGAGGGCCGCGATGCCGATCAACGGCACAGCCCAGGCGCCAAGTGTTTCGCGGTAAAGCCCCATAATCTGGGCGGCGAAGGCAGGCGCCGTATCAGCCGGTTCCACCGCGCCCGAATGCATGATGCCTGCGCCCAACAGCAGGAAACAGATCGCCAGTGTCGCTGTGCCCCAATAGCCGATATTGAAATCTGCTATCGCGCCCGCAAGGCTGGGCTTTTGGCCTATGTCCTTCGCCTTCTCCACAGTCCAGAGCGACGCGAAAATGGAACTTTCCATTGCCGTGGGCATCCAGCCCGCCAGGGCGGCGACAAACAGCATGGCTTTGATATCAATCGACGGGGCGGACGCAGGATAGAAAGACCAATCCACCTTGGGCAGCACCAGCACCGTGGCGATGAGAGTGCTGATGGTCAGCACCGCCATGAACAGCTTGTTCAGCCGGTCCAGCCAGTGATAGCCGCCGATGGTCAGGAAAGCCCCTGCCGCCACCATCACCAGTGCGACGGTGGACAGGATGGGCATGGTAAGCCCGAACACAACCTTGACAATGCCCGCTGTCACCAGCGAGAGCGCCGCCACAGCGAAACCGTCCGCCATGATCAGGACAGCCCCCAGAAAGAGCGGCGGGAACCAGCCAAGGTCGCGGTATCCCGCCACCAGGCTGCGGCCTGTAGCGGCGGCATAGTGAGCACCGAAACGGAAAGCGGGGTATTTGATGATATTCGCCAGCACCACCACCGCCAGAAGGCCCAGCCCAAACACGGCACCCGCACGCGTTGACTGCACAAGGTGCGATGTACCCACAGCCGCGCCCGCGAACAGAAGCCCAGGCCCAAGCGCTGTCAAATATTTTGGTGATGCCATTGATGTGTCCTCCCCTTACCGCGGCTGACGGTATCACCGGCAAGCGCCACAGGGAAGCCATCAAGATTGACCAGGGGACCCTTTTGTGAGACAAGGCGGCCAAGGCATTGAGGGATCGCCTGCCGCCCGCGCCCTATAGGGGCATGGTGAAGATCCCCGGGTAAATACCGATCTTCCTGGAAGATCATTCGTCCAAACCGTCATCACGAACGGCTCAGGACGGCAAAGCGGGCCCCGTTTCCAAATGAACTGCCGTTCGCGAAAGGCGAACCGATGACTGATCTTATTACCCAGATGAAGGGGCGCGCGAAGCGGCTCCGAAGCTACTTGTCCGACCTTGGGCACACGCTTAGCCATGCGCAATCTCTGGAGGCCATATCAAAAGAAGAAGGGTGCCGGGACTGGAACACCCTCTCGGCCCAGTTACGACAGCAAGAGAGCACGCAGGCTAACCGTCCACCCATCCATGTTGGCGACCGCACAAAAGGCACCTACCGGGGCAGTGTGTTTGAAGGCACCGTACTGACGCTCGAACGCACCGACGGCAGCTCAAAACAGCTTGGGCCCGTTTGGCGCATCAAGATTCATTTTGATGCCCCCGTTGCTATTGGCACAAACACGCAGCTTAATCACACCCGCCAGCGCGTGCGCGCCATGATCAACCAGGAAGGCAAGTCCGTGAACCTGAAGGGCGTGCCCGACGGCTTCATGCAGATAGATCTGCCCTAAAAGATGGGCACCGAGGGGTGGTGCGCCGCCCCTCTCTCCCTCATCTTCTGTTCTTACCGGTGTTCTTACTGGTGCTCTTACCGGCGCACAAATGCGCGGAACGGCAGCGGATGTTTCTTCGGCGTCACCTCAACCGCACCAAACCCAAGGAAATCGCCGTCCACCTGTATGGGCGTCTGGTCGTCGCCCAGTTTCAGCGTGGCACCTTCTAGCATCCAGGCACTGGTGCGTTTGTCAAAGCGCCTGAAGCCGATGCTGAGCTGATCCAGAATGCGCGGCCAAGCGCCGTGGCCCTGGCTCATCAGGCAGGCGAGACCGTGGATGTTATAATCCGTCATTTTCGTGACAGTGAACGGCCCGGCATAGCGCCGGATGTTGGCCAGAAGCGCCCAGGCGCATTTGCCCGCTTTGTTCTTATGCATATGCCAAGGAATGTCAGGCAGTTCGCTGTCGCCCATCAGCGCCTGCAGGATCGCGGGCACAAAGGATGCCCGCCCGATCTTTGCCTTCAGGCTGGGAGAGACGTACCTGAGCACCTCTGCGTCAAACCCGGCGCCGATCCAGCACAAGCCAAGCTGCACCCGGCCAGCCCGCGTCACCTCAAAAGGGTAGAGGTCAACGATATCGCGGGAGAGAAGCGCGTTAGCCACATGCCGCGCACTGATGTGTCCGCCC
>Ga0209273_10000379_pt1 | contig 60348 bp, 54 predicted proteins | sample tdAd471_FD_187126 | JGI IMG/M metagenome (GOLD analysis project Ga0209273, IMG submission 187126) | Marine sediment microbial communities from the Atlantic coast under amendment with organic carbon and nitrate - tdAd47.1 (SPAdes)... | ecosystem: Environmental > Aquatic > Marine > Coastal >...
GGGGGGGGGGGGGGGGGGGGGGGGGGGGGGGGGGGGGGGGGGGGGGGGGGGGGGGGGGGGGTCAGTTGGCGAGCGTGTCGTCGGGAGTCGCCCGCGGCTTGGCGCGACGCTCGTGTCGTGCCAGGTGCGACGCGATCGCTCGCATCGCGGGCACGGTCGCCCGGGTGGCGGCCTTCGGGTCGTGCCCGCGCCGGTACTCGATGGTCAGCGTCGGGATGCCCAGGTCGATCCCCGCCCACGAGCCCAGCGAGCCCGGTGTCTCGTACCCCATGCTCGGCTTGACGGTCCAGGTGTGGCGCGGGTCGCCCGCGGTCGCCGCGGCCGCGAACGTCGCGGCGTAGTCGATCGTCGGAGTGTCCGGTCCGTCCAGGTTCACGAACGGCCCACTCGCGGTCGAGTGCAGCACGATCAGCAGATCCGGCCCGAACCGCCGGAGGTCGCGTGCGACCGCCTCGGTCTCCGGCTGGTCCAGCGGCGTCTTGCCGCGTGAGCCGGACGCGCTGAAGTTCGACGCGGGGAAGTTGCGGTTCAGGTCCACTCCGTTGGTGTTCTCGCGCGACTTGGACGCCATCCCGTCCGGGTTCATGGTCGGGATCAGGCGGACCCGCAGCCCCGCCGACGCGGTCGCGTTCCGCAGCGCGGGCACCACGTCCGGCAGCGTCTGGTATCCCTCCGGCTCGGAGGCGTGGATGAGGCCGATGAGGTACAGGCGCGGGGCATCGGGCGAGAAGTCGCCGAAGTCGAGCGCCCGGATCGGGTTGCCCCGGACGGACCGCCCGATGACGAACCCGCCCTCGAGGTCGGCCGCGAGGAGGGTGGGGTCGGCCCCGATCCCGCGCGCGGGCGAGCTGGACTCAAGCTCGGGAAAGGGCTCGCCGACGCGTCCGGAGGAGACCACGGTCGCCTGGCAGGCGGGAAGGAGAGCGAGCAGGCAGGGCGCAAGCAGCGCGAAGAGTGGGCGGAGCGTGTTCATGATCGTTTGATCGGCGCACGGAGCGTGCGGGCGGCAGATTGCGTCTTCGGGCCCGTTGGGTCCGAGAATCCCGAGCGGTGCGTGGCACAACGCCAGAATACTCGAACGCCGAGCCGGGTTGGGCGAGTGGGCGCCGTCACCAATACGCCGGCGCAGTCACCTGGGGGAACCCAAGAGGAGGCCACGGATGCCGGGAGTCATGAGACGGACGATCGCGACTGGAATGGTTGGAATGTCGATCGCGGGCACGGGGGTCGCAGTGGGTGCGGCCGGGCTGGTCGTGGTGGGGGGGTTGGCCGGGTGCAGCACCGCCCCGGAGTCCACGATCGTGGACCGCACGCCGGCCCAGAATGCGCGTCTGACCAAAGGCACGATCGGGGCCGACATCGTCATCGTCGCGATGCTCGCCGATTGGTGCGCCACTTGCCGCGTGCTCGCCCCTGAACTTGAGGAAGCCGTCGCCCGGCTCGCCGACGAGCCGATCGTGGCCGTGAAGGCCGACCTGACCGACCGTGAGAACCCCCGGGGCAAGGCCACGCTGAGCGCCCTCGGGCTGGACGACCTCTACCGGCGCAACAACGGCAAGACGGGCGTGTTGTACCTGGTGAACGCGGACACCGGGGCCGTGGTGGGGGTGCTGGGCGGTCGCAGCGACGACGAGTTCATCGAGCGGACGGTGCGGGGGGCACTCGACGCGGCGGGTTGAACCGTTTCCGCGCGGCCCGTCGCTGACGCTCCGGGCTCAATTCAAAACAGGGCCGCGTGCTGACTCCCGCGGCTCGGAAAAGGCGTTCGGGGCTACGGCATCAGGTCTGCAGCACGCCCGTCCGGAACTCCCTCGAAAAGTCCCACCCCTGCACCGCGGCCCGCAGCGCCGCGATCAGTTCCTCGCGCGTATCGGCCGGATCGATGACCCGGTCCAGCCAGCCCCGCGCGGCCCCGTGCCGGATGTCCTGCTGCTCGTTGTACGAATCGCGGACCGCCTGCAGGATCTCGTCTCGCGTTGTCGCGTCGATCTCCTCGCCCTTGCGTGCGCGGCTGCGTTCCTCGATCATCGCGAGCACGCCCGTCGCCTGGGCCGCGCCCATCACGCTGCACTTGCTGCCCGGCCACGCCAGCGACAGGAACGGGTCGAAGGCCCGCCCGCACATCGCGTAGTTACCCGCCCCGTACGAGCCGCCCAGGATCAGCACGATCTTCGGCACGACCGAGTTGGCCATCGCGTTCACCATCTTCGCGCCCGAGCGGATGATGCCCGCCTGCTCGCTGTCGCGCCCCACCATGAACCCCGTCGTGTCGTGCAGGAACAGCAGCGGGATCTTCCGCTGGTTCGCGTCCATGATGAATCGGGCCGCCTTGTCCGCCGCCTGGTCGTAAATCACACGCGGCATGTTGGCGGCGCTCGACGGACCCGCCTTCCCGCCCGGCATCTTCCGCTGGGTGAGCTTGCCCTGGTTGGCCAGGATCGCGACGGGGAGGCCCCCCATGCTCGCGTAGGCGCACACCAGCGACTCGCCGTAGTCCGGCTTGTACTCGTCCAGGTCGGGCGCGAGACTCTCGTGCCCGTCGTCGTTGGGCTCGGCCCGGGCGTCCACCAGGCAGGCCAGCAGGTCGCGGACGTCGTACTGCTCGCCCGGCTTGTCCTTGAAGAGGTCGAAGACGTCGGCGCCGGGGCGGACGGGGTTGGGAGCGGCGGGATGTTCCTGCCCTCCCCGCGTGCTCACGCCCGCGGCTGGTACCCCCTCCGTCGCCTTCGGCGACACCTCCCCCGTCGGTGACGGGGGAGGATTCTGCGGGTACTTCGCGATCAGGCTCCGCAGGCGGGTCAGGCAGGCCTCGTCGTCGGGCTCGTGGAAGTCGATGGTGCCGCTGATCTCCGCGTGCATGCTCGCCCCGCCGAGCTCCTCGTCGGTCACCTCCTGCCCGATCGCGGCCTTCACCAGCGCCGGGCCCGCCAGGTACAGCCCGCTCCCCTCGGTCATCAGCAGCGTGTCGCACAGCACCGGCAGGTAGCCCCCGCCCGCGACGCAGTTGCCCATGATCGCCGCGAGCTGCGGCACGCCCTCGGCCGACAGCACGGCGTTGTTGCGGAAGATCCGCCCGAAGTCGTCCGTGTCCGGGAACACGTCCTCCTGCAGCGGCAGGTAGACCCCCGCCGAGTCCACCAGGTAGACCAGCGGCAGCCGGGCCATGTGGGCCACCGTCTGGGCCCGGATGATCTTCTTGCACGTCATCGGGAAGAACGCCCCGGCCTTCACCGTCGCGTCGTTCGCGATCACCATGTGCAGGCGACCGTGGATCCGGGCGATGGCGGTGACCACCCCGGCCGCGGGCGCCCCGCCGTGCTCGGCGTACATGTTGAACGCGCTCCACAGCCCGAGTTCCTGGGGCGTGGAGCCGGGGTCGGCGAGCCGTTCCAGGCGCTCGCGCGCGGTCAGGCGCCCCTTGGCGTGCTGGCGTTCGATCGCCTTGGGCCCGCCGCCGAGTCGGATGGTGGCTTCCTGGGCGAGGTACTCGTCGGTGGCGGCGCGCAAGGCGTTGGTGTCGGCTGTGTCCGGCATGGGGCTCCCTCGTGTGCCGGGAAGGGTATCACCCGAGGGTGCAGCCACGCGACAGGTTTGCGGTATGCTCGGGACTATGAGCGAGATCACCCGAGTTTTCCGTGCCGTGGCCGTGCTGGCCGTCGTTGTGTCGCAGGTCGGTGTCGTGGGCGCGGCCCGCGCCCAGAACGGCGAGGCCGCCGCGGACTACACCGCCCACCCCGACACGCCCAGCGTCACCTACCACGTCACCGAGATCAACGGCGAAGAGATCCACTACCTCGCCACCGCCGGCACCACCACCATGGTGGACCGCAAGCTTGAGCCCGCGGCGAAGATGTTCCACATCTCGTACCGGATGGTGACGCCGCTCCAGCCAGAGGTGGCTGGGCCTGCTTTGGAGCACTACATCACCAGTGTCATTGAGGATGAAGAGACGCCTTTCGAGGACATTCGGAAGTTGAATCGATGGATCGAGGAAACGCTCTCTTCGTTCGTGAACTCCGAGGAGGGCGAAGCGCATTTCGAAGCGCGGGCCGAACAAGCTCGGGCATTCGACGAGCAGTTTGCGGACCAATTTCAGTTGCCCGATGAAGCCCGGGAAGAGATGGCCGAACAGCGTGCGCAACGAGCGGGCCAATTCGAGCATCAGTTCAGGGAATCTCCGACAAGGTTTGAAGTGCTGAGCGTTTCGCTCGATCAGGATTGCATCACTCTGTTGTTCGCGCACGGAATGCCCGCCGAGGCCCTCTTCGAGTTCCCCGACCCCACAACCCGCCCAGTCTCCTTCTCCTTCAACGGCGGACCCGGCTCCAGCTCCGTCTGGCTGCACATGGGTGTCTTCGGCCCCAAGCGGGTCAAGCACGCCGACGACTTCGGCAACCCCGGCCCCCCGCCGCACGAGCTGGTCACCAACGAGTACAGCCTGCTCGACCGCACCGACTGGGTCTTCATCGACCCGATCTCGACCGGCTACAGCCGCGCCGAGGAGGGCACCAGCGAGAAGGACTTCCACGGCCTCGAGAACGACATCCGCTCCGTCGGCGAGTTCATCCGGCGCTGGGTCGGCGACCACGGTCGCTGGGGCAGCCCCAAGTTCGTCGCGGGCGAGTCCTACGGCACCACCCGGGCCGCGGGGCTGAGCCGCTACCTCACCGGCAACCTCGGCATGTCGCTCAACGGCGTGGTGCTCGTCAGCGCGGTCACCAACTTCCAGACCATCCGCTTCAACGTCGGCAACGACGACCCGCACCTGCTCTACCTGCCCAGCTTCGCCGCGACCGCCCGCTTCCACGGCCGGCTCAACGACCGACTGACCAACATGCCCATGGACGAGTTCATCGACGAGGTCGAGCTGTTCACCCTGAACGAGTACGCCCCCGCCCTGCTGCGGGGCGACACCCTTCCCGCCGACGAGCTCGACCGCATCGCCGAGCGCCTCAGCGAGTACTGCGGCGTGAGCGCCGAGTACGCCAAGGACGTGCACCTGCGCTTCGACGTCCCCCGGTTCAACAAGGAGCTGCGCCGCGACGAGGGCCTGACGGTGGGCCGGCTGGACAGCCGCTACACCGGGCGCGACCGCGACGACGGCGGCGACGGCTACGAGTACGACCCCGCCATGAACGCCATCGACGCCATCTACACCGGCACCTTCAACCAGTACGTCCGCGAGGACCTCGGCTACGACTCCGACCTCAACTACGAGATCCTCACCGGCGTCTACCCCTGGAGCTACGGCGGCGCCGGCGACAACCGCTACGCCAACGTCTCCGAACGACTCCGCTCGGCCATGCACCGCGTCCCCGAGATGCGCGTCTTCATCGCCAGCGGCTACTACGACCTCGCGACGCCGTACTTCGCGACCGACTACACCACCAGCCACATGTTCGTGGACCCGGAGCTCAGAGACAACATCGAGACCCACTACTACGAGTCCGGCCACATGATGTACGTCCACCTCCCAAGCCTGGCAAAGCTGCGGGAGGACCTGGACGGCTTCTACGACCGGGCGCTGGGCAACTGACGAGCCCCCGACGTCAGTCGGGGGACCCGTGAACCGTTGCGCCTTCCGACATCGCGTCATGCCCGAGTCCCCTCACTCACGTGAGGGGCTCGTCGTTTAATCGCACACTCCGCGATCACTGATGATTCGCGACGTAATCCACCGTGCGCCGCAGCGAATCGGCATCGTTGATCCATCGCGTGCTCGCCATCCTGGTCCACAGATGCGTGCGATCCGTGCCGATGCCGCGGTCTCGCAGCGCTCGCGTGCTCCATTCCTTGCACTGCTTCACCACCAGTTGCGGTGCGTGGGACGGAGCCGTTACGACCAGGTGCACATGATTCGATCGGGCGTTCACCGCGTGTATCCGCCACCGTCGGCGGGCAGAGAGCTCTCCGATCGCACGCTCCACAATCCCGCCCGCCTCCGGGCCGAGCGTGAACGCCGGTTCGACCATCCGTGCCCGCATCCACTCGAGTCGCGCGGAATCGCGTTCCAGGTACGGCATGCCCCGATGATTCTGCTCATCATCCACCGCCCCCCTTTCGTCACCGTGCAGCCACGTGCCGTACGTCGTCCACGTCAGGAAGTACGCCACGCACGGCACGTGAATCTCCATCACGAGCCCCCGACGTCAGTCGGGGGACCCGGGAATCGCTACGACGTCCGACATCGCGTCCGTTCCCGAGTCCCCTCACTCACGTGAGGGGCTCGTCTATACCCGCCCACGATACCGCAGCGCCCGCTCGTCCTGTTAGGGTATACGAAAAAAATTAGGGTTTACCGAACACCTGACATTGACACCGCTTCACCCGCCCGGTAACCTCGCCTCGCCGGGCTCGCGTGCGACGCCGCCCCCGGCCCCGACCACCCCGGAAGGATCCGGACCGGCGGGCACCCGCGTCGAGTCGCAGCACGCCCACACGGCTGAGAATCCCGCACCCGGCAACACGCCGGTGGATTCAAGACCGCCCGAGGCCACGTGCCGCACGACAAGTGAAGGAGCCATCACATGGCACGCAAGACCAAGGGTACGAACTCGAAGTCCGCCTCTGAGTTCGAGGCCAAGCCCGGCGCCACCGCCAGCAAGGCCCCCACCGAAATCGACCCACAGAAGAAGCAAGCCCTCGACCGCGCCCTGTCCCAGATCGACAAGGCCTACGGCAAGGGCTCCATCATGCGCCTCGACGAAGAGGCCTACCTCAACATCCCCGGCATCTCCACCGGCGCCCTCTCCCTCGACCTCGCCCTCGGCGGCAAGGGCATCCCCCGCGGACGCATCGTCGAGATCTTCGGCCCGGAGTCCTCCGGCAAGACCACCCTCGCCCTCACCGTCCTCTCCCACGCCCAGAAGAAGGGCGGAGTCGCCGCGTTCATCGACGCCGAGCACGCCCTCGACCCCTCCTGGGCCCGCAAGCTCGGCGTCAACATCGACGACATGCTCGTCAGCCAGCCCGACACCGGCGAGCAGGCACTCGAGATCTGCGAGCTCCTCGTCCGCTCCAACGCCGTGGACGTCATCGTGATCGACTCCGTCGCCGCCCTCATCCCGCGTGCCGAGATCGAGGGCGACATGGGCGACGCCGTCGTCGGGCTGCAGGCCCGCCTCATGAGCCAGGCGATGCGCAAGCTCACCGGCGTCATCGCCCGCTCCAGCTGCACCGTTATCTTCATCAACCAGATCCGCGAGAAGATCGGCGTGATGTTCGGCTCGCCCGAGACCACCCCCGGCGGGCGGGCCCTCAAGTTCTACTCCTCGGTCCGCATCGACATCCGGCGCACCGGCTCGATCAAGGACGGCGACGAGGCCGTGGGCAACCGCGTCCGGGCCCGCGTGGTCAAGAACAAGGTCGCCCCGCCCTTCCGCCAGGCCGAGTTCGACATCATGTTCAACGAGGGCATCTCCGCCACCGGCGACCTCATCGACATCGCCGTCGAGGAGGACCTGGTGCAGAAGTCCGGCGCGTGGTACTCCTACGGCGAGGTCCGCCTCGGCCAGGGACGCGAGCGGGCCAAGGAGTTCATCGCCGAGAACCAGGACCTGTTCGAGGAGATCAAGGAGAAGATCCTCGACATCCGCCACCCGGCCCGTCGCGCCGCCTCCGCCGCCGCCCTCGCCGCGATCGAGGCCCAGGAGGCCGAAGAGACCGCCGACGAAGACGAACTCGTCGAGGCATGAGCCGTACGCTTGCCGGTCGATCGGGGGAGGACTAAGGTTCTCCCTCGCCCGCGGATGTGGCGGAATTGGCAGACGCGCTAGGTTCAGGTCCTAGTGGGGGTAAAACCCCGTGGAGGTTCGAGCCCTCTCATCCGCATTTTCAAGATCAAGCCCCCGTGAGCACGCTCGCGGGGGCTTTTTCGTGCCCCCCTCCCCCCCCACACACAAAATCATCGGCATGCACGCCGATCGGCACACACGCCGTCTCTCAAAAGACGCCCACGACCGATGGGCCAAATGTGGGGGGGGGTTAGGCGGCGCCGTGTTCGGAGGAGGGGCCGGCATCCTGGGCGTTCTGAGACTCATCCTCGGACATGTGCGGGAAGGGCGGCTCCGGCGCGTTCGGCGTCCCCTCACGCATCTTCACCACCCGCGCCGGCACGCCCACGGCGATCGCCATCGGGGGAATATCACTCGTCACCACGGCTCCCGCCCCAAGCACCGCCCCGTCGCCGACCGTCACGCCGTCGAGCACCGTCACGCGTGCCCCCAGCCAGCACCCCGAGCCGATCACCACGCCGTTGTGGTTGCGATAGCCCTGTTGGGAGATGGGCATGCCCGGGTCGTCGGTGTTGTAGTTCGAGCCCCCGATGACCGCGTCCGGGGCGATCACGGTGTCGGCGCCGATTGTCACGCTGGCCCCGACCGGGGCGTGGATCACCCCGTTGGCCCCGATCCCGACCCGATCCCCGATGGTCACACACCCGCCCTTCGCGGCGACCTTGGTGTTCCGCGCCAGCATCACACGATCCCCCAGCGTGATCGCGGGGTCGTGCTCGGAGAACGCGTCCAGACTGCACAGATCGTCGATCACCACCCGCTCCCCGAAATGGCAGCGGTGGGGGGATCGGATCGTCACGGCCCGCCCCAGCGTCAGCCTGCGGGCCCGCAGCGACAGCAGCCGGGGCGTTAGCACCCGCCTGAGAGCGTGCCCGGGAGCCCCCGGAACCTGGGCAATCAGCTCGGCCAGCTCGTACCGGAGCAGCGGGATCAGACCACGCCTCCCGACCGCGAGGGTTTGGTAGGCCCTGAGCGGGCCCCGGCAGGTGGCGGTGTCTTTGATTTCACTCATCGGTGCGTCTCATCTCTCAACGTTTCATCGGGCGTCTGAGTTCATACGGTTTGATTCGCGAGAAGGGTGTGCAAGGGATGTGGGCGAATTGTCGCGTTCTCGGTCTTCTTCTCAGCTCGGGCCCCTCCGGACGATCCAATCAGGCAAGAGAGGTACTCTGCCCCAGGAGGACGCCGTGACGCTGCTGTATGCCGGGATCGACGAGGCGGGCTACGGCCCGATGCTGGGGCCGCTCTGCGTCGGGTGCGCCTCCCTCACGATCGATGGCGATCACGGCGAAGGAGCCCCCGATGTGTGGGGGTTGCTGGGCGGGGCGGTCGGTCGCACCAAGCGCGAGGCCTCCAAGGGACGCATCGCCGTCGCCGATTCCAAAGCCCTCAAGCTCGGCAACCAGACCAAGACCAAGCACCCCTGCACGTACCTCGAACTCGGCGTGCTCGCCTTTCTCGCCGCCCGGTCCGAAACGCACGACCTCCCCGAGACCGACCTGGAACTGTTCGAGGCCCTGGGCGTCCGCCTCACCTGCCACCCGTGGTACACCGAGCCCGGACCCGTCCCGCTCCCCCTCGGGTGCAGCGCCGAGCAGATCCGGATCGCCTCGAACGGGCTCCGGCGTGCGATGGTGAAGGCGGGCGTGTCGCTGCACGAGTTGCGGGTGCGGGCCTTCGACGAGCGTGAGTTCAACGGGCTGATCCGCGAGCACGGCTCCAAGGGGGCGGTCACGTCGATCGCGCTGGAGGAGCACCTGGTGCGGGTGCGCGAGCTGGCCCACCAGCTGCCTGAAGAGGGCTCGCGGGTTCGGATCGCGGCGGACCGGCAGTCGGGGCGGCTGGACTATCGCGGGCCCCTCGGGCGCGCGTGGCCGGGCGTGCCGATCGAGATCGTGGAGCAGTCGCCCAGGGCCTCGGTGTACGAGGTCGGGGGTGACGAGTCCGACTGCCGCGTGCTGCTGATGCCCGAGGCGGAGGATCGGCACCTGCCCGTGGCACTGGCGTCCATGGCGGCCAAGCTGGTGCGCGAGCTCGCGATGGCCCGGTTCAATCGGTTCTGGGGCGCGCGCCTGCCCGAGCTCAAGCCCACGGCCGGGTATGTCACCGACGCCAGGCGATGGCTGACCGACGCGAGCGACGTCGTCTCGCCCGAGCAACGCAAGGCGATGGTGCGATTGGCGTGAGCGTGTGGGGCGAATGTGGGACGGGAATGGGTTGAGCCGGTCCCGTCGAGTGCGCTCCGGGCTCGTCAATCCTTGAAGGATGGGCCAGCCCTCGGCGCAAGCCGAGGGACCCGGGGCCCGTCGCGGCTCGTCTTGAATTCGGGCAACTCGAGTCCGGACGTGCTCCCGGATCGAGGAATCTCGGGATTTCGACCGCACCCTTGGGGCCTTGCCTCACCCACTCATGCCGTGGCACGGTTCTCGGGTCCCTCGGCTTGCGTCGAGGGCTTGTGTTGGGGCGTGCATCGTGCTTGTGTGCGTGGTTGTGCGCACTTACGCGTAGAATCCGGCGTGGACGGCGCAACGCATCAACTGAGCGATTCTGAGAACGCCGAGGCCAAGCGCTGGCTGCATGTCGCGGCCCGGGCGGGCGCACGGGGATTCGGAGACGTCGAGCCCAACCCGATGGTCGGGTGCGTCCTTGTGAAGGGCGGCGAGCTGCTCGCGACGGGGCATCATCGCCGGTTCGGGGCTCTTCACGCCGAGCGCGACGCGCTGGAACGCTGCCGCGAGCTCGGGCGTGATCCCGCGGGTTCCACCGCTTACGTCACGCTGGAACCATGCTGCCACACCGGCAAGCAGCCCCCCTGCACCGAGGCGCTGATCGAGGCGGGCGTGACCCGCGTCGTCGCGGCACGCCCGGACCCGGGGGAGGTTTCCAAGGGCGGCTTTGCGCTGCTGGCGGAGGCCGGCATCGAGACCGCCTGGGTGGACTGGACCGACGACGAGCGTGCGACGGCCCTGGCGATAAGACTGTCCGCTCCGTTCGTGCACCGCGAGCGGACGGGGCGGTCGTGGGTGATCGCGAAGTGGGCCCAGACACTGGACGGCAAGATCGCGACCCGCACCGGCGCGAGCCAGTGGATCTCCAACGAACGCTCCCGCGCACGCGTGCACCGCCTGCGCGGGCGGGTGGACGCGATCCTGACCGGCATCGGCACGGTCCTCGCCGACGACCCGATGCTCAACGCCCGCCCGCACGTGCCCCCGGGCTCCCCGCTGCCGGACCATGCGCGTGGGATCAGGCGGACGGCGCATCGCGTGGTCGTGGACACGGCGTTGCGCCTCCCCACCGAGTCGCTGCTGGTGCGGTCCGCGGACGAGTACCCCACGATGGTGTACGCCGGCCTGGAGGCGGGGGTCAGCGCGGCAATGGGTGGGCGCGGCGGCGAACTGGCGGCCAACGGGGTCGAGGTGGTCGAGGGGCTGACGGACCACGCCGGGCGTCCGGACCTTCGGCGCGTGCTCGAGGACCTGTGGGGAAGGCTCGGGCTGGCCACGGTCATGGTGGAGGCCGGACCCACCCTGCTGGGGTCGCTGCTGGAGGCGGGGCTCATCGACGAGGCGGTGGTCTACGTCGCCCCGATGGTGGTGGGGGACGAGCGTGGGCGCAACGCGGCCGAGGGGCGGGTGGTCGAGGCCCTGGCCGACGCACGGCGCTTCCGCCTGGTCAACGCCAAACGACTCGGGGACGACCTGGAACTGCTGTATCGCGGGACCGAGGCGGGCTGACGCCCTTGTCCCCGCGTCAGGCCTGACCGGGCTCCGGCGAGGCCGGCCAGAAGCGGAGGCGTGGCTGCACCACCGCCTCGACCTGGCGACCCTCGGCGTTGACCAGCAGCGCGCGTCCCGGCTCGGCGAAGTCGGTTTTCACCATCGCGAACGCGATCGGCACTGTCCCGAGCATCGGCGAGAGCGTGGCGCTGGTCACCGCGCCCACGATCGCGGCGACCGGGTCGGCCGGATCCAGCACCTGCCCGCCCGTCACCGGCATCGCGGGCTCCGGGTTCGACGCGGTCAGACGCTCGGATTCGAGCAGCAGCGCAACCAGGCTTTGCTTGGGCTTGCCCAGGGCGTCCATGCGGGCCACCACCTCCTGCCCGAGGTAGCAGCCCTTCTTGAAGTCCACGCGTTCTCTCAGCAGCCCGGTCTCGGCGGGCAGGTTGTTGGGCCCGAAGTCGAGGTTGAACAGGGGCGAGCCCGCCTCGATGCGGGCGATGTTGATCGCGTGCCACCCCACGGGGCGGAGCCGGATCGCACGCTGCGTCTCGGTCGCCTCTCCGGCGCGCTCGCCCGTCTCCGTGTCGAGTTCGGGGGGACGCCCGATCTCGAGCAGCCGGCTCCAGACCGCGCCGGCGTCTCCCGGCGCGAGCGAGAGCTCGAACCCAGGCTCGCCCAGCCAGTCCACACGCTCGGCGAGCACGGGCGACTGACCGATCGTGAGCTCGGCGGCGTGCCCGGGCTCGATCGAGACCTCGGCCCCCGTCGCCAGGGCCAGCAGCTCCGGCGCGGTCGGCCCGTGCAGCGACAGCCGGTGCACTCGGTCGGTGATGACCGAGATCTCGACGTCCTCGGTGATGACGTACTCGGTCAGCGAGCGGGCGGCCTCGTCCGCGGCCGTCGCGTCGAGGTCCACCAGCGTGCGGTCCTCGAAGTGGCACAGGCGCAGGTCCGCGACGATGCGACCCTTGCGGTTGAGCCAGAAGGAGGACCGGTGCTCGCCGGGGGCGAGGTCGATGACCTTCTGCGTGACCATGTTGTTCAGGAAGGCCAGGCGGTCGTCGCCGGTGATCGAGAGCGTGCCCCGCTGGGCGTGGTCGAACAGGGCGCAGCCCTTGCGGAGGGCGGCGTACTCGAATTCGAGGCTCGCGAGGTGCTCGACCACGTGGATGTCCGAGCCATCCGGGCCGTACTCCAGCAGGGAGGCGTCCGGGTGGTCCCGGTGCAGGTCGAGGAGTGGGGAGGGGGTCGTCATGCCAAACGGTAGGAGGCCCACGCGGAGCGACCGGGGGGGCGGACCCGGGTATGCTCCCGACTCAGACCCCGAGGGAGGCCCCATGAACGTCGAACTGCTGAAGAACCTGTGCGAGACGCCCGGCGTGCCCGGTCGCGAGGAGCGTGTCCGCGAGCTGATCAAGTCGGAGGTCGGTGACCTCTTCGACTCGATGGAAACCGACGCGATGGGCAGCCTGATCTGCACGCGCGAGCCCCGTGCCGCCAAGAAGCCCAAGGACCCGACCACGGTCATGCTGCTCTGCCACATGGACGAGATCGGGTTCTACGTGCGTCATATCGACGACAAGGGCTTCGTCTGGCTCGACGCCGCGGGCGGGTTCGACACCCGCAACCTGTTCAGCCGTCGTGTGATGGTGGTGACCGATTCCGGCGACCTGAAGGGCGTGATGAACCCGGGCGGCAAGCCGGTGCACATCGCCAGCGCCGAGGACAGGAAGAAGGTGCCCGAGGTCGCGGAGTTCTTCGTGGACCTGGGCCTGACCGAGTCGCAGGCGAAGAAGAAGGTCAAGGTGGGCGACTACGTCGTGATGGACGAGCCCTTCATCGAGGTCGGGGCCAAGCTGGTGAGCAAGGCGCTGGACAACCGCGTCGCCTGCTGGCTGGGCATCGAGGCGATCCGCAAGCTCGGCGCCGCCAAGCACGCCTGCCGCATCGTCGTCGCCTTCACGGTGCAGGAGGAGGTCGGCCTGCGCGGCGCGAAGACCAGCGCGTTCGCGGTCCGCCCGGACATCGGCTTCGGCATCGACGTCACGCTGGCGTGCGACACGCCCGGCGTGAGCACGACCGAGAGCGTGACGACGCAGGGCGAGGGCTTCGCGCTGCATGTCAAGGACGGCTCGTTCATCTCGGATCACGAGCTGGTGAGCGAGGTCGAGAAGATCGCCAAGGCGAAGAAGATCAAGTACCAGCGTTCGATCCTCGGACGTGGCGGGCAGGACGGGGCCGCGGCCCAGCAGGCCGCCGCGGGCGCCCGGGCGGTGGGCATCACCGTCGGCACCCGCTACATCCACACGGTCACGGAGATGATCGACAAGAAGGACCTGGCGGCGGCGCGGGACATCCTCGCGGCGTACCTGGCACAGGCGAAGTGAGCCGGCGCGGGGTGGCCATCGCGGGCCGGCTCGCGTGCGTCGCCCTGCTGCTCGTGCTCGGGGCGTGCGCGTCGGGCTCGCGCGTCGGCGGCCCGCCACAGGAATCGGTGCTCCCACGCGCCCTCCCGGAGACGGAGGGGGTGTCGTCGCTCGGGCTCCTGGAGTTCCTGGACGCCTCGGAAGAGCGGGAACTCGGGCTGCACAGCCTGATGATCGTGAAAGACGGGCACGTCATTACGGAGGCGTGGTGGGAGCCCTACCGGCCCGAGGACCGGCACACGCTGTACTCGCTGAGCAAGAGCTTCACGTCCACGGCGGTGGGACTGGCAATCGAAGAGGGCTTTCTCGGGCTCGACGATCGCGTGGTGGACTACTTTGACGACGAGTTGCCCGACGAGGTGGGGGCCAACCTCGGCGCGATGACGGTCCGGGACCTGCTGAGCATGTCTACGGGCCACGACGAGGACGCGCTGGCGGGCCTCGGGCTCGGGGTTCTGGATGGCGAGGAGGACTGGGCGGCGATGGCGTTGTCCCAGCCCGTGCCGCACGAGCCGGGGACGCACTTCCTCTACAACAACGCGGCCCCCTACCTGCTGTCCGCGATGGTGCAGAAACGGACCGGCCAGACGCTGATGGAGTTCCTGACGCCGCGCCTGTTCGAGCCGCTCGGGATTGAGGGGGCCGACTGGGAGGTGAGCCCGCAGGGGATCGTGACGGGGCGGTCCGGGCTCCGGCTCAGGACCGAGGACATCGCGAAGTTCGGGCTGCTGTATCTGAACAGGGGGAAGTGGGGTGGGAAGCGTCTGCTGCCGGCGTGGTGGGTGGACGCGACGACGTCGGCGCAGGTGGCAACCGGAGATCCGGACTCGACCGAGGGATGGCCGGACTGGTCGCAGGGGTACGGGTACTTCTTCTGGCGCTGCCGGTACGGGGCGTATCGGGGGGACGGGGCGTTCGGGCAGTTCTGCATCGTGCTGCCCGAGGAGGACGCGGTGATCGTGATGACCGCGGAGAATTCGGAGATGCAGCGGACGATGGACGCGGTGTGGGAGTTCCTGCTGCCGGCGCTGCGCGGGGAGAGATCCGGCGACCTGATGGCGACGGAGACCTTGCTGGCCCGACAGCAGGGCCTCTCGCTCACGCTGGGCGAGAGGCTGTGGGACAAGGACAACGTGGGGCCGGACGTCACCGGTCGCGTGTACGAGATGGAGCCCAACGAGCTCGGCATCGAGACGGTCTCGTACATCTTCGAGGGCGATGGTTGGGCAGAGGTCGTCGTGACCGACGCCCGGGGGGAGCACCGCGTCGCGTGCGGCATCGGCGAGTGGGAGCGAGGAGAGACCACGCTCAGCCCGGCGCCGCTCTTCCTCGTGACGACCGGCACGACGCTCGGCGAGACCGAGCGTGTGGCCGGGATCGGCGGCTGGGTGTGGGACCGGGTCTTCCACATGCGGTGGCAGTTCGTGGAGACCGGCCACCACGACAAGGTGTACACCAGGTTCGAGGGTGACCGGGTCTGGATCCGGTTCACACGCAGCCTGGCCGGGATGGGTGAGCACACGGACGATCGGCCCGACCTGGTGGGCACGGCCCGCTGAGCTCGCGTTGTTGGCAGGGGGCGAGTGCAAAAACAGAAACGGGGTCCGCGTCCTTGCGGGCCCCGTTTCACAAGGGGGGTCGGGTTGTGTCGTCGCGTGTTACGCGGCGAGGGAGGTCGCGTGCTCGATCGCCTCGACGACCTGGCGGACCTGGAAGGGCTTCTTGAGGAAGCCGTCGTAGCCCGCGGCGAGCACGGTCTGGCCCTGCCCGTCGGTGAGCTTGCCGCTCATGGCGAGCAGGCGGGTCATCTGGAGCTGCGAGGACGAGCGGATGATCGCGGACAGGTCCGCGGGCTCGGACCCGTTCAGGTGGACGTCGATGAGGATGACGTGGGGGCGGAAGCGCTCGCACTCCAGGCCGGCCGAGAAGCCGGTGTGGGCGGTGCGGACCTCGTAGTTGGTCTGCTCGGAGAGGACGCGCTCGAGCACGGCGCAGACCTCCGAGTCGGCATCCACGACGAGGACGCGGGTGGAGCCCGACGTGATCCCGTCCATCGGGATGTTGTGGGCCTTCATGAAGCGGTAGAGCTCCGCGACGGGGATGCGCCGGTCTTTGGAACCGGGGATGCGGTACCCCTTGAGCTGCCCGGAGTCGAACCACTTGGAGACGGTTCGGGGGGCAACGTTGCAGATCTTGGCGACTTCACCGGTGGTCAGGACGTCTTTTTCGTTCGGCATGCATCTCACCTCGTCGACACACAGGGGTGGACGCGTCCTCGTGACGGTCCCACTCTGCACCGAGATCGGGGCCTGCGGGGGCCCACTTAAGTGGAATTGCAAGGATGCTGCGGGAAGTGGGGGTGGTGGGGCTCGGTCCGGCGGCGCCGGATGATCCGGGCGTGGAAGGTCCGCTCCCACGGGGTGTTCGGGAGGGGTGGGGTGTTTTGGCGAGATGGCGTAACAGAGGCATCCGGTCCGTCGGGGGTGCGTATGGTGGGAGCCCCGACGGTCTCGGGGCCCACGATCGCCTATGCTGAGGCCACAGGAACCCGCCCGGGGAGGCCGGCTGCCCGCTCCGCCCCGTCCGCACCACGCCAGAGGAGTTCACCGTATGAAGGTGAGAGTGTTGTCGTCTCAACCCGCGAGCCTTGCCCTCGGGGCCGTTCTCGGTCTCTCGTGCGTGTGTGGCACGGTGACGCCGGTCCTTGCGCAGGATCAGAGCGCCGCGGACGAGGTCGCCTCGCAGGACCAGAACCTGAAGGACTTCATCCACTTCGTGCGGATCGCCCGCTACGACGTCGCGGCGGGGGTCGGGTTCGAGATCCTCAGCTCCGACCTGACGCCGACCGAGTTCGTGGACCTGGTCGAGCAGTCGCGCGAGATGGACCGATTCGAGCGGGCCCTGGTCGAGGCGATGCGGGTGCCCGAGCTCGAGGCCCTGGCGGCCGAGATGGACCGACGCTTCCGCGAGGGCAAGCTCATGCGGGTGCGGGACCCGCAGGAGATCGCCCGGAACATCGAGCTGCTCAATGGCGGGCTGCGCCAGCGGACGATGGGGCGTGAGCGTCTGATCGCGGCCGGCGAGTACGCCATGCCGCAGCTGCTGGACGCGTTCCTGCAGAACGGGAACCCGGCGCTCAAGGCGCAGGTGCAGTTCCTGCTGATCGATATGGGTCGTCAGGCGATCTCGCCGCTGACCCAGGCCCTGCCGAACCTGGACGCGAACCGCCAGGAGGCGGTCGTCGAGGTGCTGGGGCAGATTCCCTACCGGACGAGCCTGCCCTACCTCGTGGAGCTGCACCAGACAAGCTCGATCGAGTCGGTCCGCCAGGCGACGGCGCGTGCGATCGGGCGTCTGGGCGGCGACCCGACGGCCGACGTCGCGGGCCTGTACGCGTCGCTGGGCGAGGCGTACTACTCCGAGCCGCTCGAGCTGACGAGCTTCCCCGACGAGGACACGCAGCTCCTCTGGAACTACGACGCGGGCCTGGGCCTGCTGATGACCGCCATCGACCGCTCGGTCTTCCACGAGGCGATGGCGATGCGTGTGACCGAGCACGCGCTGGAGCTGAACCCGAACGACCCGGAATCGGTGGCCCTGTGGGTGTCGTCGAACCTGAGCCGCGAGACCGACCAGGACACCGGGTACGCCAACCCGGCCTACCCGGCGTCGCGTCGCCCGGCGTCGTACTACGCGATCGCGGCTGGCCCGGAGATCGGGCAGCGCGTGCTGCGTCGCGCCGTGGACAACGGGGACACCCCGCTGGCGCTGCAGTCGATCGCCGCGATCCAGCGGACCGCCGGCCCGCGTCAGATGGTCGCGGACGCGGTGGACGGGCGTTTCCCGCTGCTGGAGGCCCTGAGCTACGCGAACAAGCGTGTGCAGTACGAGGCGGCCATCGCCATCGGCCTGGCCCGCCCGACCGAGGACTTCCAGGGCTCCGAGCGCGTGGTGCCGATCCTGGCCTCGGCGGTGCGTGACGCCTCGGCCCGGACCGCGGTGGTGCTGACCGGCACCGATCGCGAGTCGTACGACCGCATCCGTTCCCTGCTCGAGGCCGACGGGTACACCGTGCTGCCCCCGGCGGAGGGCGGCCTGGGCGATATCGACGCCGCGATCGCCGAGGAGCCCGCGATCGACCTGATCGTGACCTCGCAGTCGCTGGAGAGCACGCTGAACTCGATCGAGGAGAGCCGCGGGCTGCCGAAGCTGTCGGTGACACCGGTGCTGGCTCTGATGACCGGCGCCGAGATGGAGCCGGTGCGTCGCCAGTACCTGCGTGATGCGAGTGTTGAGGTTCGCCGCGTGACGGTGGGCGATTCCGAGTTGCAGACCGCCGCGGCCGAGGTCGTGGAGCGTGCCTCGGGCGGGCCGATCGGCGAGGGCGAGGCGATGGCGTTCGGCGATCGCTCGCTGTCGATCCTGCGTGATCTGGCGGTTTCGAACAGCGTGGTGCTGCGTGTCGAGGACGCCGCGTCGATCCTGATGGAGGTCTCCGAGACCGCCCAGGGCCAGCGTCTGCTGGACGTCGCGGTCGTGCTGAGCCACGTGGACCGCGAAGAGGTGCAGCGGACGCTCGCCGAGCGTGTGCTGGACGCGTCCGACGGCCCGACGCGAGTGGCGATGCTGGGTGTGCTGGCCTCGTCCGGGAAGCGGTACGGGAACCTGCTCGACGAGCGTCTGGTCCGTCGCCTGACGGAGCTGGCGCGTGATCAGGACGACGTGCTGGCGACCGCGGCCGCCGCGGCGCTGGGCTCGCTGGGCCTGCCCAACTCCGAGCTGGTGCCGGTGATCCTGGAGGATCGCGAGACGCGTCAGGCGGCGGTGGTCGGCGGCTGATCCGTCCGATAGCGCTACGAAACGAACGATCGGGCGGGCTCCTCGGGGCCCGCCTTTTTCGTGCGCACGGTGCGGGCGGGGTTGCGCGCACGCCGTCCGGCACGTGGGAAGGTCCGGAGAACGGTCCGTCTGGGGTGGCCTGACCGTCAGGCAGGGCCTAACCGCTACGACCGGGCGTTGGGAGCGTCCACGTGGACTAAGAGACTCGATTTTCGGGAAAGCGAAGTCGATGGTCGTATCGCCCCCGGCACTCGGCTCGGGGTCGGTCGTCCGCGTGTTGCGGTCGTCCGCGAGTTGAGAGGTCGGAGGCCCGGGCACGCGGTCCGGGCAACGACAGGAAGCATTCTCGCGAGTTTGTACGAAGGAGTGAAGGCATGCAGATCAAGCAGAACAAGGGCTTTACGCTCGTTGAAATCCTCATCGTGGTCGTCATTCTGGGCATTCTGGCCGCCATCGTGGTGCCCCAGTTCGCCGGCGCCGCCAACGAGGCCCGCACCGGCAACGTGCTGACCCAGACCCAGACGGTCGAGACCCAGCTCGAGCTGTACGCGGCTCGGAACAACGGGATCTACCCCGACCTGGTCGGCGTGGGCTGGGGCGCGGTCGCCGACGGCGCCGATCCCGAGACCATGATCGGTGGCGGCTACCTGAAGGCCGCTCCGGTGAACCCGCACGCCACCGCCCCCGGCACCGGCGTCGCCGCGTTCGCTGCGGTTGACCCCGCCGCCGCCGACGCCGCCGCTGAGGCCGCCTGGACCGGTGCCGCCATCCCGGACGCCTCCGCGTGGCTGTACAACCGTGCCAACGGCCTGATCCGTTCCTCCGGCGCCAACTACATCCCCAACAACAGCGCCGGTATCGGCGACAACGGCTGATCGGATTTCCGACTTGCTGAATCACCTTCGGGCCCGGAGACGGGCCCGAAGGCATTGACGGAGCGGGTGGGGACGGATGGCCCCTCGCCGGGCCGGAGGGAGCAAGCATGTCCGGTCGCAGGGAACGCGGGTACACGCTGGTCGAGGTTCTGGTGACCGTCACGATCCTCGGGATCATGGGGGTGCTGGTCATCCCCTCGCTCGACCAGACCGGCATCCTCCGCACCCACTCCGCGGTCCGCACCGTCATCTCCGACCTGACCTACGCCCAGTCCGACGCCCTGGCCTACCAAGAGGGGCGTGCGGTCCTGTTCGACCCGGACAACAACGAGTACACCCTCCTGAGCGTGACCGGCTCCACGATCGATCCGGCGACCGACGCCCTGTTCGACAACAAGGGGCCGGGCAACCGCTACGTCGTCTCGCTCGACGACAACCGCTTCGGGGGGTCTCGCTTCGAGAACGTGGACTTCAACAGCGGGACGCTGCTCATCTTCGATGAGCTGGGCGGCCCGGTCGCGGCCCCGTCCTCCTCAGAGCTCTCGACCGGCGGGTCGTTGGACATCGTGGGCGGGGACGGTACCAGGTTCCGGATCGACGTGGCCGCGTTCACAGGCCGGATCCGAGTGTCACAGGTGGACGACTGAGCACGCGGCGCCCGGGCCCCGCCCGGGCGGACGCAGGGGTCACAGGCATGGCGACGCAGCGACATCGGCACGGGCGATTGGCGGCCTCGTTGGCGTTCACAGGAGCGCTGGCTGGGGTCCTTATCTGGTCGAAGCTCCGGCTGAGCACGGACATGCCCCGTTCCGCCTACGCCGACCCGAAGCAGAACGCAGTCTCGGACGAGCCCACGGTGCGTGACGATGGCCCGGACGCGATCGATTCGAGCGCGACCGGATCGGGCACGACGGGCTCGACCCCCGAGACCGGGGTGGGCTCCGAGCCCCCAAACGCGGGATCGCGCGTCGAATCCGACGCGGGCCCCGGCGCCGGCTGACCGCCCCAAAACCCCTTTGCGAAGGGGTTTTTCGGATCGTTTGGTCTGGGACAGGGCGGCGGTGGTGGGGGGAAAAAGTCTGCCAAGAGTCGCCAGTCTGCCCAAAGTCACAAATTGGTGTGTCCGAAACGGATGTTGATCGGCCCGGATTTCATCGCCAACGGAGAGCGGTGAGCGGGCTCCAGCCGTTTCAAACCTCGGGGCGAGCCCCGGAGTGAGGACTGACCGATGCACCGCCGTACCGATTCTTTCCGTTCGATCGCGTCGCGCCGCTTTGGCGTGATCCCCGCGGTCCTGGCGCTCGCCGCCGGGACCTCCGTTGGCCTGGCTCAGGAGGGTGGTCCCGGTGACGGGGTCGAGGTCTCCGACATGGACCTGGTCGAGCTGCACGTGAACAAGGAGGACCTGACCAAGGTCCTCCAGCTTCTCTCGCTGCAGAGCCAGCGGAACATCATCCCGAGCCCGAGCGTTGAGGGGACGGTCACCGCCGACCTCTACAGCGTGACGTTCTACGAGGCGCTCGACGCGATCCTCAACTCCGCGGGGTACGGCTACCTCGAGGAGGGCAACTTCATCTACGTCTACACCAAGGAAGAGCTCGCGGCGATCGAGGAGGCCAAGCGCAAGCGCGTGGCCCAGGTCTACACGCTGGACTTCCTGAACGCGACCGACGCCCGCAGCTTCGTCGAGGTCATGCTCTCTGGCGACGGCGCCAGCATCTCGAGCACCGCCGAGACCGAGGACTTCCAGCTGCAGACCTCCGGCCCCACCGGCGCCGATCAGTTCGCCAGCGACGCGACGCTCGTCATCTACGACTACGAGGAGAACGTCGCCCAGATCGTGCAGATGCTCGACGAGCTGGACACCAAGCCCCAGCAGGTCCTGGTCGAGGCCACCATCCTGCAGACCGCCCTGTCCGAGGCCAACGCGTACGGCGTTGACTTCTCGATCCTGTCCGACCTGGACTTCTTCGACTTCGCCGGCTCGGGCGGCCCGCTCGGCGTCGTGGACGACCTGATCTCCGGCACCTCGACCGACGGTGCCGACAACGACCTCGCCGCCCCCGAGCCCACCGGGCTGGGCAGCAGCACCGGCGTGGCCGTGAACTCGAACATCGGCAACGTCGCCGGCGCCGGCACCCTGAAGGTGGGCGTTGTGAACGATGACGTCGCGGTCTTCATGCGTGTGCTCGACTCGGTGACGGACACGACCATCGTGTCCAACCCGAAGCTGCTGACGCTGAACCGGCAGGCGGCCCGCGTGCTGGTCGGCCAGCGTGTCGGTTACCTGAACACCACGTTCACCGACGCCGCGACCACGACCTCCGTCGAGTTCCTGGACACCGGCACCGAGCTGGCGGTCCGCCCGTTCGTGAGCCAGGACGGTCTGATCCGTCTGGAGCTGCGTCCGCAGATCTCGTCGGCGACCTTCCGCAACATCATCGACACCAACGGCAACACGATCACCATCCCGGACGAGGACACGACCGAGCTGTCCACCAACATCCAGGTGCGTGACGGCCAGACGATCGTGCTCGGCGGCCTGTTCACCGAGACGACCACCGCCAACCGTCGCCAGATCCCGGTGCTCGGCAACATGCCGCTCATCGGCGCCGCGTTCCGCGGTCACGACGATACGACCGCCCGCTCCGAGATCATCTTCATGGTGACCCCGTCGCTGGTGAACGACACGCGTCTGACCGAGGACGGCGACCTGGCGATGGAGTTCGTGGACCACGCCGTGATGGGCGCCCGCGACGGGCTGCTGCCCTGGAGCCGCGAGCGTCTGGTCGGCCAGTGGCTGATCAAGGCCCGCAACTACGCGGACGAGGGCAAGCTTGACCAGGCGGTGTCCATGGTCCGCAAGGCCCTGAACCTGATGCCGATGTCGCCCGACGCCCGGGCGCTGCTCGAGGACCTGACCAACGAGAAGCACCGCATGCCGTCGCGTTCCATCATGGAGGGCGTGCTGAACAAGGAGCTGCTCGGCGGCCCGCTGGAGCCGGCCGACGGCCGTCGTCGCGGGACGTGGTGGAAGCAGCGCGAGCAGGCCGCGATGGAGCAGGCCCGTCTCGAGTCCGCGAAGAACGCGGCCGCGATGAACACCGGTCGCGAGACCGCCACCGAGTCGAGCGACAGCAACAACGGAGAGGAGTTCTCGTCGGCCGATTCCGACGAGTCCTTTCAACAACGTTCAGCCGTAACCCCGCTGTTCTCCGAGCCCGCCTCCGTCGAGTCGATCGAGGCGGGGTTCGGGGAGGACGAGACGGTCGCTGAGTTCGCCGAGGCCGAGACGGCCGAGGCATCGGAGCCCGCCTTCGAGACCCTGTTCGACAACGCCCCGGTGTGGACCGGGCTGAGCGAGCGGGAGATCGCGGAGCTGAGCGCCGAGCCGTACAGCGAGGAGGGCTTCGAGGTCGCCGAGGAGCGCTTCGAGACCCCCTCCGAGCTGGGCTTTGCCGATCCCGCGTTCGCCGCGGCGTTCGAGTCCGAGACCGGGGCCTGGGAGCCCGCGGCGCAGGGCGAGGACGCGCAGGAGGCGACCGAGACGTCGGCGGAGGCCGTCGAGGTCACCGCGGTGCAGGAGGCGGTCGCCGAGGCTGTCCGCACGCCGGTGCCCGCGACCGGGGAGGCCGTCTCGACGGTGTCCTCCGGGCCGGTCCCGACCGCGACGATCGTGGTCCCCCGTTTCGACGCGGGCGGCTGGGTCTACTCGGAACGCGTCGCGTTCTTCGGTGATCCGTCGTCTCTGCTGATCGGGTCCGAGGGCTTCGAGTGGGTCCCGCTGAACTCCGCGTTCGGCGTGGAGCCCGCGACGAGCGAGGTGATGGCCGGTCAGGCCTGGGTGATGGTGCCCGACACGACCGGCGGCGGGATGTACCGGGCCGTGGTGCCGACGTGGGCCTCGTTCGAGGGGTTCGCCGGCGAGCGGTACTCGAGCGTGCTCGAGTTCATCGACGACCAGCGTTAAGCGGTACGGATTGTGACGATTTTTCCAGACCGGGCGTTCAGCCCGGTTTTCTTTTGGCCGAACTACATCGTGAACCCACCCAGGAGATTCTCAATGAATACCCGTCTCGCACTCCCCGTCTCGCTGGCTCTGACGCTCTCTCTCGTCGCCGGCTGCTCGAACCGGAGCGCCCACACCCGCCAGCACGCCAGCGCCGCCAAGGAGCGGATGGGCATGCTGAAGGCGGGCACGGAGTGGCAGATGGCCGAGCAGGCCTTCCTCGCGGGCGACCTCGAGAAGGCCCTGACCAAGGTCGAAAACTCGCTGGCCATCAACGACACCGTTACCCGGAGCTACGTGCTCAAGGGGCGCATCCTCATGGAGATGGGTCGCATGGGCGAGGCGATGGATTCGCTGCAGCTCGGCCAGACCTACGGCCCGCAGAACTCCGAGGCGCACTACTACTCCGCCATCCTCTACGAGCGGCTGGGCGAGGAGGAGCTCGCGCTGGAGTCCTTCCGGGTCGCCTGTGAGAACGACGACATGAACCCGGCGTACGCCGTGGCCGCCGCCGAGATGATGATCGACCTCGATCGCCCCGGCGAGGCGGTCGCCTTCCTGACCAGCTCCCCGACCTTCGAGCACCACGCGGGCGTGCGCCAGACACTCGGCCACATCGCGATGATGGACGAGCGGTACACCGAGGCCGTGCGGTTCTTCCGCGAGGCCCAGATGCTCTCGCCCGACGACCCGGCGATCCGCGAGGACCTCGCGTTCGCCCTGTTCGAGAGCGGCCGGTTCGCCGACGCCGAGGGCGTGCTCCGCTCGCTGATGGACGAGGACCGCTACGAGGGACGGCGCGACCTGCAGCACCTGCTCGCACGCTGCTTCGTTCAGCTCGGACGCCCCGTCGAGGCACGCGGCGTCTTCCAGAAGCTGACCCAGGGCAACGACGGCTCCGACGACGTGGACGCCTGGATCGGCCTCGGCAACGCCGCCTACATGGTCGGCGACAACCGCACCCTCCGCAACGCCGGCTCACGCGTGATGTCGATGGCGTCCAGCGAGCCGGACGGGTACGTCCTCATGGCCCTGTACCACCGGCGCGTGGGCTCGCTCGAGGACTCGCTGGCCAACGTGGAACTGGCGCTCGACATCGACTCCATGGACGCCAGCGCACACGCCTTCCGAGGCCTCGTGCTTGCCGACCTGGGCGAGATGATCAAGTCGGTCGAGGCCTTCAAGATCGCGACCGAGCTCGCGCCCGAGAACCCCGACTACCACGCCATGCTGCAGTGGGCCCGCATGGGGGACTTCGCCAGCGTCCCCACCGACCGCGACTAACCCCCCCCCCCCCGTTTGGCCCATGGGTCAGTGACGGGGGAACTGGGCGCGGCGCCAATTGAGAATCCTTCACAGCCCCGACGGTGATCCGTCGGGGTTGTGTGTGCGCACGTCGTGGATCAGCGGCTCGACCGACTGGCGCCCACCCCACTCGTTGAGTTCGGGCGTCAGCACGACGTCGATGGTCATGCCGCGTTGCAGGCGGTCGGCGTGCACGGCCCAGTTCCAGGCTATGGCGGAAAGCGGGCGTCCGCTCCCGGGGCCCGACAGCCGGAACTTGAGGTGCGCCCCCGTCTTCCCGAAAGGGGTGGGGGGGGCGTCCAGTCGCAGGCCCCGCACCAGCAGCCTGACCCGCGGGTTGCCCATGCCGAACGGGGCGAGGCTCCGGATCGACCGCACGCTCTGCGGGGTGAGCTCGTCGAGTCCGGCATGCGTGTCGTACCGGATCGGGCGTACGAGGTCCTCGGGGGCGAGTTCCTGCCCGACGCGTTCCAAGAAGGCCTCGGTGAAGGCGTCGAGCCGGTCGGGGTCGCACTTCAGGCCCGCGGCCATGTCGTGCCCGCCGAAGGTCTGAAGGTGATCCGCACAGTCGGCGATGGCCGCGTGCAGGTTGAAGCCCTCGAGCGAGCGGGCCGAGCCGGCGCACCGGTCGGACGATCGCTGGAGCAGGATCGCGGGTCGGGCATACTTCTCGACCAGACGCGAGCAGACGATGCCAACCACTCCGGGGTGCCAGTCCTCGTGGGCGAGCACAATGGCGCGACGGTCGGGGCCGGTCATGCCCGCCTCTTCCGCCAGGCGGCAGGCGTGCTCGAAGATGGACCGCTCCACCGAGCGGCGTTCGTCGTTGAGCTTCGAGAGCCGCTCGGCGATGCTGCGGGCCCGCGCGGGGTCCTCGGTCGTCATCAGCTCAACCGCGTCCGCGGCGTGGCCGAGTCGCCCGATGGCATTCAGCCTCGGGGCGAGCTTGAAGCCCAGGTCCTGCTCGTCCACCTTGCCCGAGGCGAGGCCGGAGGCCTCGACCAGCGCGGTCAGCCCCACGAACGGCGAGTTCGGGATGATCGGCAGCCCGAAGCGGGCGATGACACGGTTCTCGTCAACGAGCGGGACGAGGTCGGCGATCACGCCGAGGGTGACGAGCGACAGCAGGTGCACGAGCAGCTCGCGCAGGTCGGGCCGCACCTTGTCGGAGTTCGAGGCGAGCGTGGCGATTCGCCAGGCGAGCTTGTAGGCGACCCCGGCCCCACAGAGCTCGCCGAAGGGATACTCCGAGCGGGGGTGGCGCGGGTGCACCACCGCGAAGGCGTCGGGCAGGTCGGCCTCGGTGGCGGGGGGGTTGTGGTGGTCGGTGATGATCAGGTCGAGCCCGAGTTCACGCGCGACCGTCGCGGGCTCGAGGGCGGTGACGCCGCAGTCCACCGAGACCACGACTCTGGCGCCGTCCGCGGCCAGCGTGCGGAGCGCGTCGGCGTTCAGCCCGTACCCCTCGTCTACGCGATGCGGGACGTACGACGAGACGGGCGCGTCGGGGGCCACGGCGCGGAGCAGCCGGAGCAGCACGGCGGTGGCGGTGATGCCGTCCACGTCGTAGTCGCCGTAGATGACAACGGGCTCGCCGGCCCGCACGGCGTCGAGGATGCGCTCCGCGGCACGGTCGAGCTCGGGGATGGTGGAGGGGTCGTGCAGGCCCCGGAGCGAGGGCTCGAGGAAGTCGCGGGCGGCATCCGGCCCGGTCAGGCCGCGTGAGGCGAGGATTCGGTCGATGAGATCCGGATGCTCGGATACTTCTGCTGGCGGCTTCCAGAGGCGTGTGAGGCCTCGGAGGGGTGGGGCTGTGGGCGTGCTGGCGGGGGGCATCGTGCGATGGTACCGCGTCGCGGGAGCGGGCCGCGGGTACACTCAGTCAGCATGGTGAAACTGACCAAGATCTATACACGCTCGGGCGACGACGGCAGCACCGGTCTGGGGACGGGGGACCGTGTCTCAAAGACCGACACCCGCGTCGAGGCGTACGGGGCGGTGGACGAGGCGAACAGCGCCGTGGGGCTGGCGGTGGCCGAGGCGACCGGGCACGACGACCTGACGGCCCTGCTGGTCCGGATTCAGAACGACCTGTTCGACGTCGGGGCGGATCTGTGCACGCCGATCAGCCACGGCGAGGACCCGTCGATGGTGCTGCGTGTGCACGGGGAGCAGACCGATTTCCTGGAGGGGGCCATCGACCGCTACAACGAGCCGCTGGGGGCGCTCAACTCCTTCGTGCTCCCCGGGGGCACGCGACTGGCTTCGGCGCTGCACGTGGCCCGGACGGTGGCCCGGCGGGCGGAGCGCCGCGTGGTGGCCCTGATCGAGGCCGAGCGTGACCGGACCAGCGCCGAGACGGCCCGGTACCTGAACCGGCTGTCGGACCTGCTCTTCGTGCTCGGGCGTGTGGCCAACACGGAGGCGTACGGGGGCGAGGGCGACGTGCTGTGGGTCCCGGGCAAGAACCGCGAGGGTGGGTCGTAAGGGCGCGTCATGGCACCGAACGGGATCGACACCACCGAGTTCACCCAGGTCTTCAACGTCGAGACCGACCGGCTCGTCCGCAGGCGGCTGTTCTGGTTCACGCTGGTGATGCTGGTGCTGAACGGGGGCGCGGTCGCGTTCGGGGTGACGGTGACGCTGCTGGCGCAATCGGATGGGGTCTCGGTCGGCGAGGCGTTCCTGGACAACACGTTCGGCACGCCCAGCCCCCCGGCCTGGCGGGTGTGGGCGACCTTCGGGCTGCTCACCCTGTGGTTCCTGGCGTACGGGTTCGCCTTCCTGAGCTCGCTCAAAAAGAGCTTGGACTCGAAGTTCATCGTCTACCTGACGATGGGGCTGATCGTGTACGACGGGCTGGAGGCGGTCGGGCTCCGGATCGCGGGGGCGCAGTTCGCGGGCCTGTACCTCTTCGTGTTCGTGCACTTCGTCGCCTGCTGCGTCTTCCCGTGGCGACCGAGACAGGCGATCATGCCGATCCTGATCGTGCTGCCGGTCAGCCTGGCCTCCAAGCTGCTGATCGAGGGCGGCTCGATCCTGCCGCAGGTCTTCCTGACCGCGTTCGTCGCCGCGATCACCACGCCCGGCGTGCTGGTGAGCTGGTGGAAGCACTCGCAGCGTCTGCAATCGACCTCCAACAAGTTCCTCACGCAGCGCTACGGCATGCTCCGCCAGGAGCTCGCGTACGCCCGCCAGATCCACGAGGCGATGTTCCCGGAGCCCAAGCTCGACGGCGGCGTCCGCTTCAATTATCGCTACGAGCCCATGCGACAGATCGGCGGGGACTACCTGCACGCACACGTCGTCAAGAGCAAGGAAGGCGGCGAGCAGCTCTCGCTCGTCATCCTCGACGTCACCGGGCACGGCATCCCCGCCGCCCTCACCGTCAACCGGCTCTACGGCGAGATCGACCTCCGCTTCGCCGACGACCCCAGCCTCGATCCCGGGGCCCTGCTCCGCCATCTCAACCGCTACGTGAACCTCACCCTCGCCCGCCACTCGATCTACGCCACCGCCCTCTGCCTGCGGGTGGACACCTCGACCGGCGAGGTCACCTACGCCTCGGGCGGGCACCCGCCGGCCTTCCTGCGTGGCTCGGACGGCACCATCTCCGAGCTCGGCTCGACCACGTTCGTGCTCGGCGCCTGCCGCGACGAGGACTTCGACGCCCGCACCGTCTCGGTCAAGTTCGGCTCAGGCGACGCCATCGTGGCCTACACCGACGGGGCCACCGAGGCCCGCGCCCCGGGCGGGCAGATGCTCCGTATCGACGGGCTGCGATCGGCCCTGGTCCCCGGCCCGGTCACGCCCGAGCCGGGCGACTGGCCCGAGCAGTTGCTGCGTTTGGTCGCCAACCACCGCGGCGGGAGCGTGCCCGAGGACGACACGCTGCTGGTCGAGATCTACTGCCCGGTCTGCGACGACGCGACCGACGCGAACGGCAAGGCGGCGCCCTCGGTCGCGGGCGAGTCGAGCGCCGCTACTCCTTGACCCCCTCGATCTGGTTCTCGGTGTACTTGGTGAGGGCCTCCTCCAGGTCCACGCCGTTGATGTTCGCCAGCGTCGCCAGCCAGGCCAGCACGTCGGCGAACTCCTCCAGCAGGTTGGCCCGCTCGGCCTCGGTGGGGGGGGTCTTGGGGCGGTTGTTCGCGGCCAGGGCGGTCGCCAGTTCCCCGAACTCCTCGGTGAGGTACAGGAAGGTCCCCGCGGTGCCTCGGGCGTTGTCGGTGGCGAAGTAGCGGTCTCGGATGACCTGCTGGAAGCGGCGGAAGGTGACGGGGTCGGTCATGGGGGGCTTTCGTCGTCGCGGGGGGTGAAATCGGTCGAATCGTTGGGGAGGTGGTCGGGAAAATGGGTTGTCCCAAGGGGTTGCCGGGGGCGTCTGGATGCCTAGGATTGGGGCCCGACGCGAGGCAAGGAGTCTCGCGCCACACAGGATAGCCCATGCCGACGATCAACCAGCTCATCCGCAAGCCCCGCAAATCGCCCAAGGCGAAATCCACCGCGCGCGATCTTGATGATTCGCCGCAGCGTCGCGGGGTCTGCCTGACCGTCAAGACCACCACGCCCAAGAAGCCGAACTCCGCGCTGCGGAAGATCGCTCGTGTGCGTCTGTCCAACGGCAAGGAAGTCACCGCCTACATCGGCGGCGAGGGCCACAACCTCCAGGAGCACTCCATCGTGCTCGTGCGAGGCGGTCGCGTCCGCGACCTCCCCGGTGTCCGCTACCACGTCGTCCGAGGCTCGCTCGACACGCTCGGCGTGGACAGCCGCAGGCAGGGACGCTCGAAGTACGGCACCAAGAAGGGCAAGTGATCCAACCCGCCCGGGCCGCGTGGCTCGGGCGTTTGTGTACCCAGAACCGTTGGCAAGTAATCGGCGACGGCCGAAAGACCACGCCGGTGAACAGCGCCCGCCAACGAGCGGGCAGATGAGCCTCAGGAGATCCCATGGCCGGACGTATCACCGCCTCTGAAGACCAGCTCCGCCCCGACCCCGTCTACGGCGACACGGTGCTGGCGAAGTTCACCAACTGCATCATGCGTGACGGCAAGAAGACCAGCGCCGAGCGCGTCATCTACAACGCCCTCGACGCGATCAACGAGAAGCTTGAGAAGTACGACGGCGAGGACAAGCCCGAGAACTCTCTGGCCGTCTTCCACGCCGCGATCGAGAACGTCAAGCCCTACGTCGAAGTCCGCTCCAAGCGGATCGGCGGTGCGAACTACCAGGTGCCCATCCAGGTCAACCGCAAGCGTCAGCAGTCGCTGAGCTTCCGCTGGATCATCCAGGCCGCACGCTCCGACAAGGGCCGCCCCATGCACATGCGTCTGTGCGACGAGCTCTGGAACGCCGCCCGCGGCGAGGGCAAGGCGATGACCACCCGCGAGCAGACCCACCGCATGGCCGAGGCCAACAAGGCCTTCGCCCACTTCGCGAAGTAAGAACAACTCAACGGTCTCGGCCGTTCCGAGGGAGCGAAAGACCCGGACCCCGCGTCCGGGTTTTTTATGCGCGGGCGAACCCGTGAGGCCCCCAGCCGATACTCCGGCGTGACGCCGACCGCCGACACGAAGACGGGCTCGCACCCCTGGCTGTGGGCCTGGCTCGTGATGACCCTCGCGGGCTCCGCGGTCCACTGGATCGCATGGACGACGTGGGCCCCGGACCCGATTCGGGTGGGTGCGAGCCTGAACGCGGCCATGATCCTGCCCGTGCACGCGGCGGGCGCAGAGGTGTCGCTGCTCCCAATCCGGTTCGGGGTGCCACCGGAGATCAACGAGGTCACGCTGGTGCGGGGGTGAGTCTCGTGGTCGGCGTGCCGGGCTTGGCGCGGTGCTGATCGTGATCCCACTCGTTGGCCAGCACGCCGTAGCCGAGCAACTCGGTGATCTTGTCGAGTCCCTTGACGTAATAAGCCCGGGGCTGGCGGAGTTCGAGGGGCAGTCCGAGCCGTTGGCAGACGCGGCTCGAGGCCTCGTTCTCGCCCGAGCACCTCGCGACGACGCGAGCCAGGCCCAGGCCGCCGCCCTCCTGAGCCCCCAGCATCCAGGAGACGACGCGACCGACCGCCTCGGTGGCAAGCCCCTGCCCGGTTCGGTCGGTGCGGAGCCAATAGCCGACCTCGCCCGAGGCGGTGTCGGTGTTGATGGAGTGGAGCCCCACGCCTCCAACGTGGTGGCCGCTTGCCAGATCGAAGGCTCCGAGTTCGACGCCTCTCGATGTGCCCAGGTCCCGAACGTTCAGGCGCTGGCGGACAACGTACGCGTACGCCTCGTCGAGAGTGCGGAGCGCACGAGTCCAGCTCTCCCAGGGCTCGGTTTCTACGCGGCTGGAGTCGAGCGATTCGAGCAGCCGATCGCTCTCGTCCAGACGGTACAGTCGGAGCTCGAGTCGCTCGGTCGTCAGCCGGACGGAGGTGTCGAGCGAGTCCGGTGGCGCCCAGTCGAGCGGCCCGTCGTGCGTGGCATCGGGTGTGCGGCTCATGCCGGGAGCCTCTTCGCCGGCGTGCCCTCCACCGGCCGGTGGTTCTTCCAGTCCCACTCCGACGCAACGATCCCGTACCCGAGCCGGTCGGTCGCCCGCCCGAGCCCGTTGGCGAAGATGTCGTCTCGCTGGCAGACCTCCAGCGCCAGCCCGGCCTTCTCCAGCACACGGCGCGAGCCGATGTTCTCGCCCGAGCAGTACGCCCGGGCGCGGCGCATCCCCAGCCCGCCCTCGACCTGAGGCCGGAGCATGTACGAGACCACGTGTCGCGAGGCCTCGGTCGCGAGGCCGGTCCCGTTGGCGTCCTTGCGGACCCAGTACCCGAACTCCGCGGCCGCGGTGTCCAGGTTCAGCCCGTGGAACCCGTGCCCGCCCACGAACCGCCCGGAGTCACGCTCGAACATGCCCAGACCCACGGCCCGCGACTCGCGCAGGTCCTTGACCCGCAGCCGCTGCTTCACGATGTAGTCGTACGCGTTGTCGAGCGTCTTGTACTGCTCCACCCAGTCCATCCACGGAGCGAGGTAGTCGTGCGAGGCGGTCACGGCCTCGAAGACCTCCGGGGCGTCGTCGAGCTCGAAGACGCGGATCACGAGGCGTGGCGTCTCGATCCGGATGGTGTCGAGGCCCTCGGGCGGGCGCCAGTCGTGCCCGGCCCCGGGTTTTTCCAGTTCGTTGGCGCAGCGGGTCATGCCGAGAGGATACCGGGGGCCGCTACCATCCCGCGTGACCGGCGACCCGATATCCCGATACCACCGCCAGCAGATCCTCCCGGCGTTCGGGCCCGAGGCCCAGGCGAGGCTGGGCGGGTCGCACGCCGTAGTGGTGGGGGTGGGGGCCCTCGGGTGCGTCAGCGCCGACCTGCTCGCCCGGGCAGGGGTCGGGCGCATCACGCTGATCGATCGCGATGTCGTCGAGAAGACCAACCTGCAACGCCAGACGCTGTTCACCGAGACCGATGCGAGCGAGGGGCTGCCGAAGGCGGCTGCCGCGGAACGGCGCATGCGGGCGGTGAACTCGGAGATCGAGCTGCGGGGTGTCGTGGCCGACGTCGTCCCCTCCAACGCCGAGGAACTGATCCTCGACGCCGATCTCGGCGAGCCGGGCGTGATCCTGGACGGCACCGACAACTTCGAGACGCGGTTCCTGCTCAACGACCTCTCGGTAAAAGAGGGCGTCCCGTTCTGCTACGCCGGGGCGGTCGGCGGGGAGTCGGTCAGCGCGACCTTCGTCCCGGGCGACGAGCGCCCCTGCCTGCGCTGCCTCATCCGGCCGCCCGAGCCGGGCAGCCTGCCCACGTGCGACACCGCGGGCGTATTCGCACCCGCCGTGCAGCTCGCGTCGGCCCGCCAGAGCGCCGACGCCATCCGCATCCTGGCGGGTGTCTTCGATGCTGGCCGGGCGAGGCTGGTCCGGGGGGACCTGTTCTCATCAGAGCATCGCGAGCTGGCTCTTGCCGGTGCCCGCGATCCGGCCTGCCCGTGCTGCGGTGAGCATCGGTTCGAGTTCCTCAACGCCTCCGACCCGCGGACGGTCTCGCTGTGCGGGCGGGACGCGGTGCAGATTCACGCGTCCAGCCGCGTGCCGATGGACCTGGCGGGGCTCGCGGCCAGGCTCGATGCCGATCCGGGCGTCTCGGTGATCCACAACGAGCTGCTGCTGCGGGCGACCCTCCCGGACGGGGGGCTGACGGTCTTCGCAGACGGGCGGGCCATCGTGCACGGCACCACCGACCCGGACCGTGCCCGGGCCCTGCACGCCCGCTATATCTCCGGCTGAGCCGGGACCCCGCTCGCGTCGGCCGGTATGCTGGCAGGACCGGGGGTCACCGCAAAGGAGCCGACATGACCACGACGACCGCCTCACTCGCCACCACCATCGCCGCGAGCGCCCGACGCGGGCTCAGCCTGGTTGAGGGTCTCGCAGCCGACATCCCCGCCGACCGCTTCGCACGCTTCGCCGAGGCGGGCGGCACGACGATCCGGGCCAACCACCCCGCGTTCTGTTACGGGCACCTTGCGATCTACCCGGCGTGGATCATGGACATGCTCGGGGGGGACTCCAAGCGTGCGGGCGTGCCCGAGGCGTGGCAGGAGCTGTTCAAGAACGGGGCCGAATGCCGGGACGACCCGGAGGGCTCGATTTACCCGGGCAAGGACGAGCTGGTGAAGGCGACCTCGTCCGGCTACGCCGCCGTGCTCGAGCACCTCGAGGGTGTGGACGAGGCCATCCTCGGGAACGTGAACCCCGTCGAACGCATGCGGGCGACGATTCCCACCGCCGGGATGATGGTCTGCTTCATGCTGAACTCGCACGTGATGTTCCACCTCGGCCAGGTCTCGACGTGGCGTCGCTGCATCGGCCTCGGCTCGGTGATGTGAGGGGGGCGTGGCATCCGCCCCTCCCGTGCTCGCGGCCGTCCTGCAGGCCCGCCCGCAGCCGACCATCGAGAAGTCCCTGGACCAACTCTCCGACCTGGTGCGTGACGCCGCGCGTCAGGGCGCGGGGCTCGTTGCGGTCGGAGAGACGTTCCTGCCCGGCTACCCGGCCTGGATCGACTGGAGCCCGGGGGCCATGCTGTGGGACTCGCCCGAGGCCAAAGGGGCCTTCGCCGAGTACCGGCGGAACTCGATCACCGTCCCGGGCCCGCATCACGAGCGGCTGGGGGCGATCGCACGCGACCACGGGGTCGTGCTGGTCGCGGGCGTCTCCGAGCGGGTCGAGACCGGCCCGGGCAACCGGACGCTGTACAACACACTGCTGACCTACGACGCCGACGGACGCCTGGCCAACCACCACCGCAAGCTCGTGCCGACGTTCACTGAGCGCACGATCTGGGGGCCCGGCGACGCGGCCGGGCTCCGGGCCGTGGACACCGCGGTCGGACGGGTCTCGGCCCTGGTCTGCTGGGAGCACTGGATGCCGCTGGCGAGGCAGGCCCTGCACGAGTCGGGCGAGTTCGTGCACGTCGCGGTCTGGCCCTGGGTGCACGAGAAGCACCAGCTCGCCAGCCGTCAGTACGCCTTCGAGGGGCGCTGCTACATGCTGGCGGTCGGGCAGGTGATGGGGCGTGACGACCTGCCCGCCGACCTCTCGCGACCGGACGACGCGCCGGAGTTGGTGCTGCGGGGAGGCTCGGCCATCATCGGGCCGGACGCCGGGTACCTCACCGAGCCGCTGCTGGACAAAGAGGACATCATCCTGGCCGAGCTCGACCCCGCCCGGCTCGACGAGGAGTCGATGACCCTGGACGTGACGGGTCACTACGCCCGCCCGGATGTATTCCAGTACGGCTTCGACCCCGGCTCACGCGTCGCCGAGGAACCCGAGGCGTAGTCACTCGGCCCGCACGAACGGGTTCGTGGCCTTCTCCTTGCCGATCGTGGTCGTGCCCCCGTGCCCGGGGAGTGCGAGGGTGTCGTCCGGGAGGGTGTAGAGCCGCTCACGAATGGACGCGGCGAGGGTGTCGAAGTCGGCGTTGGGGAAGTCGTGTCGCCCGATGGAGCCGTCGAAGAGCGTGTCGCCGACGAAGGCCGTGGACCGGGCCTCGGAGTAGAGCGTGATCCCGCCGGGGGAGTGCCCGGGGGTGTGGCGGATTCCCCAGTCCTCGCCGCAGAGCGTGACGGTTTCGCCGTCTTCGAGCAGCCGGTCGGGCGTCGGGCCGGTGACGGGAGTGCCGAGCAGCGTCGAGAGGTTGCGCTCGGGGTCGGTGAGCCAGTCCGCCTCGCTCGAGTGAATCCAGACCGGGACGCCCGGGTGGCGGGCGCGCAGTTCGTGCAGCCCGGCGATGTGGTCGGGGTGGGCGTGGGTGAGCACCACCGCCTCGGGCTCGAGCGAGTGCTCGTCGAGGAACGCCAGCAGAGGCCCGGGCTCGTACCCGCAGTCCACGACCCAGCAGGCCCGGTCGCCGGGGTCCGCCCCGATCGCCCGCACCACGTAGCAGTTGGTCTGGTACATACCAAGCGGGAACCCGGAGATGGCGCCGGGGGCCCGTGTCTGTTCGGTGTCGTGCGTCATCGAGGCATCGTAGAATGGGACAGACCCCGAGGGAGCGACCATGCTGATCCGCAACATCGACGACGCCGAGATGAACCCCGTGGACATGGAGGGCGTGAAGGACACCTCCATGGCCGTGATGGTGGGGCGAGACGACACCGCCCCGAACTTCGCCATCCGCCAGTTCCGGGTCGAGCCCGGCGGGCACACCCCGCGTCACGCCCACGACTTCGAGCACGAGGTCTACGTGCTGGACGGCGCCGGCGAGGTGCTGCTCGACGGCGAGTACCGACCGATCACACGCGGCGACGTGCTCTACGTCCCCGCCGAGGAGGAGCACCAGTTCCGGGCGAACGCCGGCGAGGCGCTCCGGTTCCTGTGCATGGTCCCCATGAGCCGCAACTGCGGCGACCCGACACCGGGGAGTTGAATTCCGCCCGACTCGCCCGCAGGCCGGAACCGGAATCGCGGCGCGACGGAGAGTCACACTGGAGGTTCCACATGCCGCAGGCTCGACCATCCTACTGGGCACTGACCGCCTACATCGCCATGGGCGCGATCGCGCTGGCGCTCGCGTTGCACGGCTTCGTGAACAGCCTCCCCGAATTCGCCGCGGGCGGGATGCTCGGGCTGATCGTGGTCGGCTCGCTGGCCCCGGTCGGGCTGCGGTCCAACTCCGGACATCCCAGCGACCCCCGCCTGCACGAGCTGCTCATGGCGATCCGCGAGCAGTCTGAACTCGGCGCCCTCTCCGACGACGCGCGGCGCGTGATGAACCGCCAGCGGGAGCGCGACCTGTTGCGCCGTGCGATCGAGGAGGACATCCAGTCGCACGATTTCGAGGCGGCGATGATCCTGGTGAAGGAGCTGGCCGAGCGGTTCGGCTACCGCGCCGACGCCGAGGAGTTCCGTCACCGCATCGAGACGGCGCGGTTCCAGACGCAGCAGCACCGGATCGCCTCGGACATCTCTCGCCTGGACCGCATCATCGCCGACCGCGACTGGGACGAGGCGATGGCGGAGGCCTCCAAGATCACACGCCTGTACCCGGACTCGGATCGTGTCTCGGGGCTGCGTCACCGCGTCGAAACGGCCCGCCAGCGTCACAAGGAGGAGCTGGAACGCCGCTTCCTGCAGGCCGCCGACGAGGAGGACACCTCCGAGGCGCTGGAACTGCTCAAGGAGCTCGATCAGTACCTCACCGAGGAGGAGGCCGAGCCCTTCCAGGAGGTCGCACGCGGCGTGGTGGGCAAGGCCCGCGAGAACCTCGGCGTGAAGTTCAAGCTCGCGGTCAAGGACAAACGCTGGAGCGAGGCCGCGGAGGTCGGGCAGAAGATCATCGACGAGTTCCCCAACACCCGCATGGCCGACGAGATCCGCGGCGCGATCGACGGCATCCGGACCCGAGCCACGGGCGTGACCACGCAGGCCTGACGAGCGCACCAGTCAGCAACCACGCGTCCGCGGTCAGTCTTCAGCAGGCCGTTCGGATGACTCGCTCGATTCGGCGTGGTGAGCAGGCGCCTTGAAGCTGAACCACACCAACGCCGCGATGCCCACGATCAGGTAGGCGTCCGCCACGTTCGAGACGTACGGCCACAGCTCGTCCTCACCCGAAGGCCAGTTGAGCCCGAAGGGCAGCTTCACGCCCGGCAGCGGGTGGATGAAGTCACGCACGCACGCGAACATCAGGCGGTCGTACAGGTTCCCCAGCCCGCCCGCGATCACCAGCGCAAAGCTCGCGTGCGCCAGCCGGTCACGCGGCGAGGTCCACCAGCCGAACATCCACAGGCAGACACCCATCGCCAGCACGGTGAACGCCACGAAGAACCACCGTTGCCCCGCCCCGATCCCGAAGACCGCACCGGGGTTCAGCACCAGCGTGAAGTCGAGCACCGACGGGATCACGGTCACCGGCTCGTGCGGCGGGATCAGCCGCCCCAGGCTCTCCGGGCCGGTCTCGATCACGTCGGCACGGGTCACCTCGACCGGCACCGGCGCCACACGCTCGAACGCCAGCGATTTGGTCCACAGGTCGCCGGCGAGTCCCACCGCGGTCAGCGCGAGCAGCAGCACCCACGCGCCGGGGCTGGTGCGGGCACCGGTGACGTGCGAGGAACGGTCCGGGTTGGGCTTGGCGTCGCGGGCCACTCAGGCGCGGCCCTGCTCCATGCGCCGGGCGGCCTCAATCGAGTACCGGGCCCACGGAAGCTCCTTCAGCCGGGCTTCCTTGATCGGCTGGTTCGTCATCTCGCACAGCCCGTAGGTCCGGTCGGCGATCCGCCCCAGCGCCGCGTCGATCTCCTTGATCAGCACGCGGTCCGCCTCGGCCAGGTTCAGGCTCAGGTTCTGATCCGCCGAGTCCGACCCCTGCTCCGCGAAGTGCTGGGGCAGGTTGCTCAGGCTCCCGCTCCCGCCGCTCCGCAGCGCACCGGTCTCGAGCTCCTCAAGGTCCCCGAAGACCTCCGCCCGCTTCCGCAGCAGGATCTCCTTGAACTTGTCGAGCTGACGCTTGGTGAACGGCGACTTCTTCTTCTTGCCCGTCTCCCCGTCGGCGTCGGCCGCGGCGACCGGGTTCTTCGGGCCAGACGGGATCAGCGGTCCCTTGAAGCGTGAGCCCGGCCCGAGCAGGCTGGGCATATCCGGCTTGGGCGGGAGCTTCGCCTTCGAGTTCGGGCGGCTGCGCCGCGTGTTCTTCTTCTCGTTGACGATCGTGATGCCCTTGCGACCGGACTTGGCATCCTTCGACGCGCCCCCCTTGGCGCTCTCGGCGGGCTTCGCGGGCGCGGGCTTCTTGGTCGTCTTCTTGGCCGCGGGTTTCTTCGTGGTCTTCTTGGAGGCGGCCTTCTTGCTCGCGCTCTTCTTGGCCGCGGGCTTCTTCTTGGCCGTCTTCTTCGAGGTTTTCTTCGAGGTCTTTTTGGTCGATTTCTTCGCGGCCTTCTTCTTGGCCGTTTTCTTCTTGGTGACCTTTTTCGACCCCTTCTTGGCCGTCTTCTTTGCGGACGACTTCTTCGAAGCGGGACGCGCCGACTTCCCGGCCGCCTTCTTTTTGGCGGTCTTCTTGGAAGTCTTCTTTTTGGAGGCTGCCTTCTTTTTCGCCACGGCGGTGCCCTGTTCGTGTTGAGGGGGCTCTCCCCCCGCCTCGGAAGCCCGCGACAGTAGGCTCAACGCACTCAGGGGTCAACGCGCACATACAAACCGATACCGAACAAAGACGAGAGATTCGTCCGATTCAGATCGATTCGGGCGATTTCTGCCGATTCAGCCCTCCGGCTCGCCCACCGGCTGCGGCTGAACCTCGTCTACCGCCCCCAGCTTGCGGAACCGCTGGTACCGCTGCTCCACCAGCTCGTCCCCGCTCATCCCGGACAGCCCGTTCAGCTCTTCCTCGATCCAGTCCCGCAGCAGGTCCGACGCCCCCTTCGGGTCACGGTGCGCCGCCCCGACCGGCTCCTCCACGATGCCGTCGATGATCCCCAGACGCAGGTTGTCCTCCGCCGTCATCTTCAGCGCCTTGGCCGCGGCCGAGTTCGTCTGCTCGTTGGCCTGCTTCCACAAAATCGCGGCACACCCCTCCGGGCTGATCACCGAGTACCAGGCGTGACGCATCATCCCCACGCGGTTGGCCACCGCGATGCCCAACGCCCCGCCCGAGCCGCCCTCCCCGATGATGACCGACACGATCGGCGTCTTGATCCGGGCCATCTCGCGCAGGTTGAACGCGATCGCCTCCGCCTGCCCACGCTCCTCGGCCCCCAGCCCCGGATACGCGCCGGGCGTGTCCACCAGCGTCACGATCGGCAGCCCGAACTTCTCCGCCCGGCGCATCTTCGACAGCGCCTTGCGGTACCCCTCAGGATGCGCACACCCGAAGTGGCACGCGATCTTCTCCTGCGTGCTCTTGCCCTTCTGGTGCCCGACCATCAGCACCTTGTGGCGGCCCAGGCGGGCGAACCCGGTCACGATCGCCGGGTCGTCCCCGAAACGCCGGTCCCCGTGCACCTCCACGAAGTCGCGGCACATCAGGCCGATGTAGTCCCGCGTCTGCGGGCGGTTGGGATGGCGGGCGACCCGGACCGTGTCCCACGGGCTGAGCTTGGTGTACAGCTGCTTCAGGAGCTTCTCGCGCTGGGCCCGCAGATCGTCGAGGTCCTCGGGGGCCGCCTGCGCGTCGGTCGCCACCCCGCCCAGCGCCGGCACCTCCACCGGGGGCGCGTCGCTCAGACGCTGCTTCTCGGCGAGCTCGATGCGGTGCTCGACATCCCGGACGGACTGTTCGAACTCCAGCTGGTAGAACGCGGCCATGGGTGCTCCGGGAGATGGACAAGACTCAGAATCCGTGAACGGGAGTTTACGCCCTCCGCACGGATTCTTCAGCCGGGGAGCCCGGGCGTGCCTTCCCTCGCCCCCGCCGCCGGACGGATAGGCTCTGGCATGGGCGATCAGACACTCGAAACGGCGTTGTTTATCGGCGGCGGCAACATGGCCCGGGCCATCCTCTCCGGCGTGCGGGACCGCTGGCCGACGCTCGCCGTCGCGGTCGTCGAGCCCGACACCACAAAGCACGACGGCCTCCCGAACCCGTGCACGACCATCGCCGAGGGCATGGACCGCCTGCGCGAGCTGGAGCCCGAGCCGGGGGCCGGGGCGATCGTGCTGGCCGTGAAGCCCCAGGTCTTCCCCGACGTCGCCCGAGAGCTGGCCCCGATCCTGGAATCGGAGGAGTGCGAGCGCCTCGCGGTCTCGATCATGGCGGGGCTGACCTCGGAGGCCATCGCGGGCCGCCTCTTCGGGACTTCTGATGACCACGAACGGCCCGCTCACGAAGGCGGGGGGGGGAGTGGGGGAAGAGTGGTCCGCACGATGCCCAACACCCCGGCCCAGGTCGGGCTGGGGATGAGCGCTGTGGCGCCCGGGCTCGGGGCCACGGCGCAGGACGTCGCCTTCGCCGTGCGCCTGCTCGGGTCCTGCGGCGAGGTGATCGAGACCTCCGAAGACCTCATCGACGCCTTCACCGCCCTCGCCGGCTCGGGCCCCGCGTACGTGTTCTACCTCGCCGAGGCAATGGCCAACGCGGGGGTGGCACTCGGCCTGACGCCCGAGCACGCCGACACCGCCGCACGCCAGACCCTGCTCGGCGCCGCGACGCTGCTGTCGGACTCACCGGACCTCTCCGCGAGCGAACTCCGGGCTCGCGTGACCTCGAAGAAGGGCACCACGCAGGCGGCAACCGATGTGCTGGACGAACGGGGGCTTGCCGAGATCATGCGTGCCGCGATGACGGCCGCGCGTGACCGCGGGCGTGAGCTGGCGGGCGGCTAGAAGTCGCGCCGCATGAACAGCAGCGTCGCGATCCCGAGAACGAACACCTCGAACAGCAGCGACGTCCCCACGATCCAGGCCACGCTGCGGTCGCGCATCGCCAGTTCGGCCCGGCGGACCGCCTCCGGATCCGCCATCGCGGGGATGTCGTCGTCATCGTTGATCTCGATGCCGGTGCGGTCGGCCATGAGGCGTCCCAATTCCTCGCGCGACATCAGGTAGCGTTCCAGCAACCCGATGGTCTCGGACGTCTTGGGCAGGACCGTCCGGGCGTACCCGACCGCGCTTGTCCATTTTTTCCACATCTCGAGCGAGGCGCGGCGGGCTTCCAGTCGCTCGCGGGTGTCCTCCAGCCCGAGCCGTCGGTTCTCCACGTTGCGCACCATCTGGCCGTGCATCGGGGAGTCCGGTTCGGTGTTCTCCAGGTTCTGCTCGGTCATCGTCAAGACCTGCGCCCGGTTGGCCTCCTGCTCCTCCAGCCGCTCCACCTGCACCGCGACGCCCTCGCGCTGCTGAATGATCAGGCCGTCCGCGGCGTTGGTCAGAAACAGCATGAACCAGACCAGGATCGTCAGCAGCAGCGACGTGATCGTGGACCGCGTCAGCATGCCGAACAGTGCGCAGATCGCATACAAGTAGCTGAAGAAGACCAGCACAATCGGGATCGCGAGGAACAGCCGCGGCTCCCACGCCCCGCCGCGGATGCCCATCACCAGGAAGCACCCGACGCTGAACACGCCGACCTGCAGCAGCACGAAGATCAGCCCGGTGGAGTACCGGGTCAGGAAGAGGCGTGTGCGGCTGATCGGCTTGGACAGCATCGTCTCGATCACGCCGCCCTTGACCAGGTCGGGCACGATGCCCGCGGTGGACACCAGAGCCAGGATCGTCGCGATCCAGCTCAGCCAGAACGGGATCCCCCACGACACGAACTGGAACCTGTAGAACAGATCGGGCGGGACGTTCTCGGCGTTGAAGAACTCGTCGCTGAACTGCCAGTGCAGCAGCGTCACGCCCTCGTCGTTGATGCCCAGCGCCGCGTACAGCAGCACCACGAGCAGGTTGATGCCCATGGTGATCCAGAAGAGCTTCTTGGCGTTGAGCTCGCGATAGGCCGCGAGGATGAGCGCCCAGGTCTGCACCAGCATTACTTCCCCCTTCCCGAGTCGGAGTTGTCCGCCGCGCCGGGCGACTTGGCCCGCCCCGTCTCAGGGTCCGTCACCGCCTGCAGGAACAGGTCCTCCAGCGACGGACGCTTGGACTGCACCCGCAGCACCGGCTGGCCCGCGCCCCGCAGCGCGTCGATCAGCGGCTGCACGACGTCCGCGACCTCGGTCCGCACCGTCAGCACGCCCCCCTCGAGCTCCCACTCGTCGTCGAGCCCCTCCGCGGCCTGACGCAGCACGCCCTCCGCCTCCGGCAGGCACTGCACCTCGTACACCCGCTGGCCCAGCGTCAGCTCGTCCAGCGTGCCCTGCGAGTGGATCTCCCCCTGCACCATGATCGCGACGCGGTCGCACACCATCTCCAGTTCGGAGAGCAGGTGCGAGTTCAGGAAGACCGTCTTCCCGTCGTCCCGCAGGCGGGCGACGATGTCGCGGATGTCGCGACGCCCGGAGGGGTCCACGCCGTCGGTCGGCTCGTCCAGCAGCACCAGCTCCGGGTCGGCCATCAGCGCCTGCGCGATGCCCAGGCGCTGGCGCATGCCCTTGGAGTACCCACCGACCTTCTTCTCGGCCCACTTCTCCATGCCCACCAGCTCCAGCATCTCGCCGATGCGTCGCCGGCGTGTCGCCTTGGGCACGCCCGACAACGCCGCGAAGAAGTCCAGCATCTGCCGGCCCGTCAGGTACGACGGGAACTCGTGGTGCTCGGGCAGATAGCCCACCCTCGACAGGGCGTGCTTGTCGCCGACCGGCCGCCCCAGCACCGTGCCCGAGCAGCGGGAGGGCCGGATCACCGTCATCAGGATCTTGACCAGCGTGGACTTGCCGGCCCCGTTCGGGCCCAGCAGGCCGAAGACCTCGCCACGCCCCACCCGCATCTCGATGCCGCGGAGTGCGCGGACGCGTCCCGGGTAGGTCTTGGCGACGTCGGACAGGTCGAGTGCGAGTTCGGACATGGGTGTGGATGCTACTCGGTCAGGCGGATGGATGAGAGTCGGCCCGCTTCCGGGCCACGACGTGGAAGACGTGCCAGTGCTTGTGCGGCAGGTCGGGCTGCGTGCTCGCCCGGTCCTCCTCGCGCAGGTGTTCGATCACGTACGCCTCGAACAGGGCCAGCGTTTCAGGGCGTGTCAGATGGGTGCGGTCCTCCAGGATCGCCCACGAGTCCCGCTCCCCGAAGAACTGCCCGCTGAACCGCCCGCCGGGCCGGATGGCCACGTCGATGGCCTTCCAGAGCTGCTCGAAACACCCGGGCGGGCAGAAGGGCAGGGCAAAGCTCGCGTTGAGCAGGTCGCACGATGGCAGCGTCACCTCGCCCGCGCCGATCTGCTCGAAGCTCGCCAATGAGAGTTCCAGCGATCCGGAGTCCAACCCCCCGGCGCACACCGGGTTCTCGCGTGCCCGTCGCAGCCCGTCCTCGCTCCCGTCGCACGCCCAGACCCGCCAGCCCCGCTCCAGCAGTTCCTGCGTGTCGCGCCCCGCCCCGCACCCGAGGTCTACAGCGAATCCGGGCTCGTCGAACGCCGCGCTCGCCTCGATCAGCGTCTCGCGAGGGGGCTTGCCCTCCATCCGGTCGAAGTAGGCGGGCCAGTCCCGACGCTGGGCCGCCTCCGGCGCCGAGCCAGTCGGCCCACCGGAGCCCGCATCCGGGACGGGGGATTGCTGCGAAAAGTGGGGGGGGGTCATACGCTGAGAGCATATGGGATCAGACCTGCACGCATTCATCCGGGACTTGGAGGCTCGCAACGAGCTGGAACGCGTGCGTGACCGGGTCTCGCCCGTCCTCGACATCTCGCGCCGGGCCGACAGCGAGTCCAAGCGCGACGCCCCGGTCGAGCCCTCGCAAGACGCCCGCCGAACCGACCCGGAGTTCGCGCCGCAGGGCGGCAGGGCACTGCTCTTCGAGAACGTCGAGGGATCGGACTTCCCGGTCCTGATCAACGCCTTCGGCTCGTACGCCCGCATGGAGCTCGCCCTCGGCGGGCGCACGCTCGAAGACGTCGCGGATCAGATCGGCGAACTCGTCAAGCCCGAGCCCCCACGCGGCCTGGGCGAGGCCATCGCCAAGGCTCGCCAGTTCGCCCCGCTCCTGAAGATCGGTCCCAAGCGACAGAAATCCGCCGGCGCATGCCAGCAGGTTGTGCGCACAAAGGGCGAGATCGACCTCACCCGCCTCCCCATGCTCCGGTGCTGGCCGCACGACGGCGACTTCGCCACCCTCGGCTACCCCGCCGACACCAACGACGCCGTCCCGGGGCAGGGGCACCCGGACATCGACGAGGAGACCTGGGAGCGGTCCTTCCGCGGACGCTACATCACCCTGGCCGGCATCCACACCATCCACGCCGACGACCGCGACGACCCCAGGCCCAAAAGCCACAACATCGGCATGTACCGCGTGCAGCTGCTCGGCAAGGACCGGCTCGCGATGCACTGGCACATGCACCACGACGGTGCGAGCCACTGGCGGAGCTGGAAGCGCCTGGGCCGGCCCATGCCCGTCGCCATCGCGCTCGGCGGGCCCGCCATCCTGCCTTACGCCGCGACCTGCCCCCTCCCGCCCGGCATCTCCGAGCTCCTCATGGCGGGCTTCCTGAACGGCTCGGGCATCCGCCTCTGCCGCGCCACAACCGTCCCCGTCTGGGTGCCCGCCGACAGCGAGATCGTCATCGAGGGACTCGTCTCGACCGAGGCCGGCTTCCCCGGCTGGGACCCGCGCGAGGACGACGCGGCCGACCTCGGCCCCGGGGCCGTCTTCGAGGGGCCCTTCGGCGACCACACCGGCTTCTACTCCCTCCCGGACCGCTACCCCGTCGTCGAGGTCTCCGCCATCACCCACAAGCGCGACGCGGTCTTCCCCGCGACCGTGGTCGGCCTGCCCCCGCAGGAGGATTACTTCCTGGGCAAGGCGACCGAGCGGATCATGCGTCCCCTGCTCAAGACGCTGATCCCGGACCTGATCGACTATCACCTGCCCCTGTTCGGGGCCTTCCACAACGCCGCGAGCCTGACCATCGACAAGCAGTATCCCCTGCAGGGGCGACGCGTCATGCACTCGGTCTGGGGCGCCGGCCAGATGGCCTGGACCAAGACCTTGTTCGTCGTGGACGACAGCGTGGACGTGCACGACACCACCGCCGTCCTCGCGGCCTGCACCCGCTACTGCCTCCCCTCACGCGACCTCGAGACCGTGCGCGGCCCGCTCGACATCCTCGACCACGCCGCCCCACGCCTCGGCGCCGGCATGAAGATCGGCTTCGACGCCACCCCCAAGTGGCCCGGAGAGGAAACCAACGGCACCCCGATCGGCGAACCCCACCCGCTCCCCACCAGGGAACAGATGCAAGCCGACATCGAGGCCGCCACGTCGGTAGACGGCGTGCTGGGCGCACACACCAGCGACCGTGCGCCGGGTTGGCTGTTTGTGCGCACAGACCGCGGACTCGACGAGCCGCAGCACGCGGGCCTCGCCCAACGCGTGCTCGAGCAGATCCTCGAGCACCACGAGACCGCCAGCCGCTTTCTCATCGCCCTCGGGCGGGACGTGGACATCACCGACCACCACGCGGCCCTGTTCCACTGGGTCGCCAACTCCGACGCCTCGCGCGACCTGATCCGGTCCACGTCGCTGGGGCTCGACCGCGTCGGTTTCGACGCGACCCCCAAGACCCACGCCGATGCCCGCAACGGACAGCCCGTGCGGGCCTGGCCACCCGTGCTCACGTTCGAGGTGTGAGGGCGGTCTCAGCCGCCCAGGGCGGCCGCGCCGCGTTCGCTCATCCACTCGTCCAGCGTCGCGACGATGTCCTCGTGCAGGGGCTTGGCGGCGCGTGAGGCCTGCCCGCTGGGGACCTCGTTGAGCAGGATCGAGAAGGCCAGCGCCCGCCCGCCGTCGTCGATCAGCAGGCCCGACAGGGCGTAGACCCCGTTGAGGTACCCGCTCTTGGCCTCCACCCGGTGCACGAGTTCGCGATCCGAGAAGCGCGACCGCAGCGTGCCCTGCCCGGGCTCGGGCAGCGAGATCAGCAGCGGCTCGCGTGTGTCGGCGTCGCGGTACAGGGCCGCGAGCCAGCGGGCGAGGATCTCGGGCGGCACGCGGTTGTCGCGGCTCATGCCCGAGCCGTCGGAGATCTTCACGCTTCCCGCCTCGCCGGGCCCGAGGTGCTCGCGCAGCAGCATGCGGATCACGGCCCCGCCGTTGGCCCAGGAGCCCGGCTCGCCCGTGATCGCGTGCCCGGTCCGCTTCAGCAGCGCCTCGGCGTAGAGGTTGTGGCTGTCCACGTTGCAGCGGGCCAGCACGTCGGCGATCGACGTCCGCACGATGGCGACGGCGGTGGCGTCGGTGTAGTCCTCGCCCGTTCCGATGGTGCGGACGTGCGAGCCCGGCGCGGTGCCGGGATCGCCGACCGAGATGCCGCGCCGCTGCAGCGCCGTCGCGAGCACGCGCCCGGTGAAGCGGGCGGGGTTGCTGATCGCGACCGGGATCTCCGCCCGGTGGCGGACGTCGCCGAAGATCGTGAGCGTGTTGCTCTCGTCCGGGCGTGAGACCCAGACGGTGTTGGACCCGCGCGACACGCTCTTGGCCCGGTTGTGCACCTCGAGCCACGGGACCTCCGGCTCGAGCGTCAGCACGGGCACCGCCCCGGGGCTGCCGGCGACCGGGAAGACCGTCACGGTGTTCGTGTGGAAGTTCAGGCCCGCGACCTCGGCGCAGTACCAGCGGTTGAGCTGGTCGCGGGGCCACGACGGGTGGAGCGTCTCACGCTCGAAGACGCGGTCGTCGAGCACGATCTCGTCGAGGTGGTCGATGCCCTTCTTCTGCAGCGCCCCGGCGATCTTGTCGAGCAGCCCCTCCACGTCGAGCGGGGTGGTGCCGCGCCCGAGCAGCTCGGGGTCGCCCAGCGCCGGGTCGCCGTCGCCGACCACCACCAGGGTGCGTCGCCCGTCCGATTCGTGCACCAGGAACTTGGTGCGGAAGGCGAAGTCGGGCCCGAGGGTCAGCATCGCGGCCCCGCTGGTCAGGACCTTCATGTTCGAGGCCGGGATCATCGGCGTGTCGGCGTTGTACCCCGCGATGACACGCCCGGTCTCGACGTCCACCACCGCCAGGCCCACCTCGGCCGCCGCCGCGGGGCTGTCGTAGATCAGCGATTCGAGGCGGGTCTGCAGCGACTGCGGGAGCGCAACCTGCGTGACGAGCAGCAGCGCAACGAGTGCGGCGATCGGGCGTGCGGGATTTCTCGGTCTCACTCCGGGCTCCTTCCTGGGTGGACTGACAGTATCGGCGCATCTCCGCGCACGCCAACAGACTCCCGGGCTCGCGCTCGCGGGGCGGCGTGATCGGGTTTCGGGGGGGGTGGGTGGGGGGTGGGGGGGTCAGGCGGGCTCGTCGCACAGGATCCGGAGCCCCGCCACGATGGCCGCGGCACCCGCCTTGGACTGCACCGGCCAGGTGCACCAGGCGTTGGGCCCGACGACGGAGGCGGCGATGATCCGCTCCCGGAAAGCGCGGTCGAGGGCCTTGGTGTCCACCGACGCGAGGCGTTCCAGGCTCACCGGGGCGGCCAGCAGGGGCTGGGTCGGGCGCGGGACCAGGAAGAATTCGGGCTTGTCGGCCTTGTTCCGGCTGTACCCCAGCGACCACTGGTAGGTCGGGCCGTTCCAGGCCAGGTCCTCGCTCAGGCCCCGTCCGAGCAGTTCTTCTCGGACGGTCTGGAACGGGACGGCCAGGTCGTCGCCGAGCTCATCCAGCAGCGTGTCGAGGTCGGGCTGGCGGAATCGGTCCGACCAGGCGGTGCCGAGCGGGATCTCGAGCGTGGTCATGCCGCGATGCCTCCGTGTGACGGTCCCCCGTGATACCGACAAGAGCGTTCTGGGATGCGGGCGACGGGAGAGAGATCGGCGACCCGCTGTATGCTCTATAAATGTAGGCCCCGCGAGGCGTGGGGACGAATACGGGAGTGACACGCATGATGCCAACCGAGCCGATGGTCCACGACGGGGTGCTGGTCGTTGACGACAACGCCCACAACGTCGAGCTGCTGATGGCCTACCTCGAAGACCTCGGCGGGCCGGTCCGCACCGCCCACGACGGCATGGAGGCCATCGCCTCCATCGAGCGTGAGCCGCCCGACCTCATCCTGCTCGACATCATGATGCCGCGCATGAGCGGCTTCCAGGTGTGCGAGCAGATCAAGGCCAAGCCCGCCACCCGAGACATCCCCGTGATCATGGTCACCGCCCTGAACGAGGCCGGCGACGTGGAGCGGGCCCTGGACGCGGGCGCCGACGACTTCCTCACCAAGCCGGTCAACAAGCTCGAGCTCATCACACGCGTGAAGAGTCTGCTTCGGGTGCGCGGACTGAAGCGCGACCTCGCCCGCGCCATGGACGAGGTGAAACGCCTGCGCGAGAGCGAGGGCTGAACCCACGCCCCCCCCCCCCGGTCTGCTCGGCGCAGCAAGTATGCGCACGCAGGGCGCAGAGGAATGGTGGGCCGTAGGTGGGAGGGCAGTGTGTGGGGGGGAGGGGGGGGGTTAGCAGCCGGCGAGGAAGGCGACGATGAAGGCGCCGATGTCGCCGTTGTCGAGGATCCCGTCGCCGGTGAAGTCCGCCGCGAGGTCGCCGGAGAGGAAGAGCCCGATGAAGGCGCCCAGGTCGCCGTTATCGAGCACGCCGTCGGCGTTGACGTCGGGCGGGCAGGCCGGGGGCGGCGCGGGCAGGATGAGATCGACCACGACCGGCCGGTGGTCGGCCGCGAACCCCGAGACCGCGGACCAGCCGCGGGGGAAGCCCGTGATGGCCGGCGGGAAGTTCGAGGACGTCAGGCCGGATCCGGTGGTGCGGAAGATGAACTCGCGCCGCGCCGTCGCGATGGAGTCCTGCCAGGCGATGTAGTCGAGCTTGGAGGCCGACTGCGTCGAGGTGTCGCCGGTGAGCGGGTGCGCGGCACTGTCGAAGGTGGAGAACGAGCCGTCCCGGTCGGTGCCGTCGCCGGAGATGCCGAGCCCGGCCTGGGTCATCCAGGCGCTGGGCGAGGTGGACGAGGGGGTCTGGTTCCAGTCGCCGCCCCAGACGACCGGGGTGTTCGCGTCCAGGATCGTGGCCGGGTTGGGCGAGCGGACGTTGCCGGTGGGGTCGGGCGAGCCCGTCCCGTTCCCGTTGAAGTTGTGGTGGATCAGGTAGGCGATGTTCTGGGCCGCGGCCTCGCGCTGGTCGTAGTCCGAGGAGCCCCCGCCGGCCTTGAGGTGGGAGTTGCCGATGACGACGTCGCCCGCGTAGGTGGTGTCGGGCAGGTCGATCTCAACGAAGCCGAAGCCGCGGATCCCGCCGGTCCCGCCGCCCTGGTAGGCGTCGGGGTCGAGCGTGAAGTTATCGTGGATGGAGAGCCCGTCGCCGTTGAGGTCGGCGGCGGGGTATCGCGACAGGATGACGTTGCGGTTGAACCCGTCGGAGATGCGGGAGACATAGATGTAGGGCAGGTCGTACCCCGGCTCGAAGAGCTGGACGTAGCTGCCGACCGTGCCGCCGACGTAGGGGTCGGAGCCGCCCTCGAGCAGCAGGTTGCACACCGCGGTGAGCTGGCCGGTGGAGTCCACGCCCGAGCCGGTGCCGTTGCCCGAGTTGTCGCCGGTCTCCTGAAGGATCAGCACGTCGGGCTGCAGGGTGGCGATGACGCGTGCGATGGCGTTCCACGAGTTCTGCAGGTTGCTCTTCTGCGCGGTGCGGCAGACACCGTCCTGCACGTTCCAGGTCATGACGCGCAGGTCGGTGGCGTCGGACTTGGTCCAGTCGCCGTTGGCGGGGTCCCACTGCGCGAGGGCCGCGGAGGACACGGTGAGAGCGAGGATCGAGGCGAGCAGACGGGTCATGGACGCTCCTGGTTTGGGCACGCCGCAGGGCGCGGCGTGGTCGGGAAAGGAAGCGACGCCCCCGCGGTTGGGCGGGGGCGTCGTGGAAATCACGTCAGCACTCGTGCGTGGGCATCAGCCGACGCAGGAGAGGAACAGGGCGACGAAGGCGCCGATGTCGCCGTTGTCGAGGATGCCGTCGCCGTTCACGTCGGCGGCGAGGTTGCCGGCGAGGAACAGCCCGACGAAGGCACCGATGTCGCCGTTGTCGAGGATGCCGTCGCCCGTGAAGTCGATGGAATCGCAGGGATCAGCGGCCGGGTTCTCGGTGTCCAGGTTGCCGATGTACAGCAGGGTGTTGTAGTCCTGGTCGAGGGTGCCCGGGTCGGCGATCGGGTCGGTCTCGAAGTCGCCGTCGCCGTCCACGTCGTAGACGATCGAGGCGTTGACGACCACGCCGCCGCTGGTGCGCGGGTCGGAGGTCGGCAGGCCCGAGACGTCGAAGCCGTTGTAGCTGTCCTCCGCGGCGTTCGAGCTGAAGAACGTGCCCGAGGAGAGCGAGTCGGAGTCGGCGGTGCCCATGAAGTCGATGCGCCAGGCGACGCCCGAATCCAGGCCGATGACCGACGAGCCGAGCTCGAGCACCAGCTCGAGGTCCCAGGCCGGGCCGGAGGGGTTGTTGGGGTCGTACACGGCGCGGATCAGGGCGCCGTCAAAGTCGGAGGCGTCGCCGATTCCGTCGTTGTCGGTGTCGATGCGGTTGAACAGCTCCACCGCGGCCTGGAACCACAGGTTGCCGGCCGCGTCGATCGCCGGGGGCGACATGGACGGGCCGAACGGGATGCCGCCGGTCACCGAATCGAGCGGGACGAGCTGACCGATGATGTTGCCGGTGCCGTCCGAGATCGGCTTGCCGACGCCGGTGGCGGTGCCGACGTCAAAGTAGCACCACGCGGCCAGGGCGTACTCGGCCGCGGCGGAGGGGTCGGCCGCGTTCGGATCGAATCGGGCGACCAGCATGTGGTTGTCGGGGTTGTCCGAGAAGCCGCTGCCGGCGGTGTAGAACGCCACGAGCCCGCGACCCTGCTGGTCGGCGCCGATGCCGACCTGGCCGACGCCGCCCTGGAAGGTCGTCTGCGACCGGAAGGAGGAGGGCTCGGAGGGGATGACCGCGTCGTCGAACATGTACCCGCCCGCGAGCGCGTCGTGGTCGGGGACCACGGTCGGGAACTGGAAGTTCACCGGCGAACCGATGAGGGCACCGAAGCTGTCAACCGACCAGATGTTGATGTTGGAGTAGTCGGTCGGGATGCCGGTGGAGTCGCGCCCGATCATGGCGAACGTGGCGGCCGCGCCGGCGTCGAGCAGCACGCGTGTGGTGGACCCGAAGGTGCCGCGGTGCTGGTCGATCTCCGTCAGGTCGAGGTGGGCGTCCGATGGGCTGACAGCGTAGGTGCCCACGTCGGAGCCGGAGACGTAGTTGTCGTTGAAGGTCCCGGAGGTGCCGATGGTCGTGCCGGGCACGTGGCTGGGGGCGGAGAGGGTGTCGCCCGAGCCCAGCACGATCGGGGTCGTGGCGTCGAAGATGCCGAGGCCGCTGATGTGGTTGGCCATCGCGGTGTTGCGACCCGGGATGCTGGTGCGGAAGAGGTTGTTCCCGTTGACGGGGTTCGTGCCGGTGCGACCGAAGAAGTCGGCCCGGTAGAACACGTCGCCGTGGTGGTTCACCGAGACGCCGCCGATGCCCGAGTCGCCGCCGTCGCCGGACTCGAGCAGGCTCTGGGCCGCGTGCCGACGGGTGACGAACAGGGTCATGGGATCGGCCGGATCGAACTCGACCACGGCACCGATGACGCCGTCGTACTCGCCGTTGAACTCCTTGTAGGCCACGCCCTGGCGGTTCACCGTCGCGGGCGGGTTCACGGTCGAGGAGGTCTGGCCGGCCGCGGCGTTGATGCCCCCGCCCACGCCGTTCCAGGTCTCGAACGTCCCGCCGAGCGCGGGAACGCCCAGCAGCGACGAGCGGCTCATCGCCTGGGCCGAGCCCAGGTTGTTGTTGAACAGCGGGTCGGTCTGCGTGGTCTTCGCGATCGGCGCGATGCCGAACTGCGTGCCCCACGAGGTGTTGAACGGCGACAGGGTCACCACGTAGTTCGCGCCCTGCTGGGCGTCGGACTGGAACGGGCTCAGCGCGTCGGACGCGCCGGTCGAGGTCACGGAGTCCTGCGCTGCGGCGGTGCCCGCGGCGGCGAGCAAGACGGCGATGGTGGTTGCGGTCTTCATCATGATCTGTCTTCTCCTCTGGTGATCTGAACAGTCAGGTCGTGTGCTGCTTCGGGACGTACAGCCAAGCCGATCCGATCGGCTTCAGGCTGATGCGTACCCCCAACAGGACGGGTCCGGATCGACTCTCCTCCCGGAAACCCGCGGTAAACCGCTTGTATCATAGCAGGTCACGCACTTCTACCACGCACCGAGAGGGGATTCCGGTCCGTAAAGTTTGCGCTACGCCCCCCAGCACAAGTCTCAAAAACGCGGTTTTTGCAGGCGTGAGGCCAGATCCACGTTTGATCGGACCAAGGCCACGTTCGACCGGAGCGTCCGCCCCCCCGAGACCGCGTGCAGGGCCCCCAACGCCGCGGGTGTGATCGCCCGCCCCCGGGCCCCCTCCGCTGCCACGATCCGCTCCGCCTCAGACAGCCAGCCCCCGAACTCCGACGCCTCAATCTCGTCCTCACGCGGCACCGGGTTGGCCACCAACACCCCCCGCCCGGACCGGGCCAGCTCGAAACGCAGGTAGTCGCTCAGCTCCTCGGGATCGTCGAACCGGGCGTCCACGCCCGCCTCCGACTCACGCTGGTAGAACGCCGGGAACCGATCGGTCCGGTACCCCACCACGGGCACGCCCAGCGACTCGAGCGCCTCGCGCGTCCCCTCGACGTCCAGGATCGACTTGACCCCCGAGGCGACCACCGCGACCGGGAAGCGGGCCAACGCCGCGAGGTCCGACGAGACGTCGAGATGATCTGCGTACCCCTTGTGCACCCCGCCCAGCCCGCCGGTCGCGAAGACGCGCACGCCCGCGGCGCTGGCGAGCTCCATCGTCGCGCTCACCGTGGTCGCGGCATGGGCCCCCCGGTGAAGCAGCGCCCCAAGATTCGCGCTGTTGGCCTTGGCGACGGGCTCCTTCGCGTGCGCATCGAGCAACGCGGCGAGCTGCTCGGGCGTGAGCCCGACGACCGGGGTCCCCGCCAACACGCCGACGGTCGCCGGAGTGGCCCCGTGCGCGCGCACGATCTCGTCGATCTCATTCGCGAGGGGCAGCGCCGCCTCACGCGGCACCCCGTGCAGGAGCAGCGTGGTCTCCAGCGCCACCGCCCGCTCGGGGGCGTCTCGGACGTCTGGATGGACGGCAACGTCGGTGGGCATCGGGCCGGCATGGTATCGTGCCGAGCGAGGGAGCCGCATGGGAACGCTGCTGATCGCGCTGGGAAGTCTGGTGGGGTATCTGCTGGCGTACCGCCTGTACGGGCGGTACCTGGCCCGTCGCATCTTCCGGATCGACCCGGAGCGACTCCCGCCCTCCGTCGAGTGCGAGGACGGCGTGGACTTCGTGCCCTCACGCCGCTCGCTGGTCTTCGGGCACCACTTCACGTCCATCGCGGGGACCGGCCCGATCGTGGGGCCCGCGGTCGCGGTGGTGTGGGGGTGGGTGCCGGCCCTGATCTGGGTGCTGATCGGCTCGGTCTTCGTCGGAGCGGTGCACGACTTCGGCTCGCTGATCGTCTCGATGCGACACCGCGGGCGGACCATCGGCGACCTCGCGGGCGACGTGGTGAACCGGCGGGTCCGCCTGCTGTTCATGCTCGTGATCCTGGTCGGGCTCTGGATCGTGCTGGCGATCTTCGGGCTGGTCATCGCGGTGGTCTTCGCCCGCTTCCCGTCCAGCGTCGCCCCGGTCTGGCTGCAGATCCCGATCGCGCTGGGGCTGGGCGTGTGGCTCAGGCGGGGCGGGAGCCTGATGTGGGGCACGCTCGTCGCGGTCGGGCTCATGTACGCGACCATCTGGTGGTCCGCGGGCGTGGACTGGGCGAACGTGTGGGGGCCGGGAGAGGGCCTGCTGCCCCCGGGCCTGACCGCGGTGATCTCGCCCGTCGCCTTCTGGACGCTGCTGCTGGGGGTGTACGTCTTCATCGCGAGCGTGCTGCCGGTGCAGACGCTGCTGCAGCCGCGTGATTTCATCAACTCGTACCAACTGCTCATCGCGATGGGGCTGCTGCTGGCGGGGCTGCTGGTGGCGCGCCCCGAGATCGTGGCCGACGCGCTGCAGACCACGCCGGCCCCCGCGACCGAGGGGGCGGTCGTGCCCTCCTTCCTGCCCTTCCTGTTCGTGACCATCGCCTGCGGCGCGTGCAGCGGGTTCCACTGCATGGTCGCGAGCGGGTGCTCCAGCCGACAACTCAGAAACGAGCGAGACGCGACCTTCGTCGGCTACGGCTCCATGCTGACCGAGGGATTCCTCGCGACACTCGTCATCCTGGCCTGCGTCGCGGGCATCGGGATGGGAACGAACTGGGCGGGCGGCACGCCCGGGGCGGTCGGGCGCGAGGCCTACCTCGCCCACTACGCGACCTGGGGCGGCTCGCTCGGGCTCTCGGCCAAGCTGGAACCCTTCATCGTCGGGGCCGCGAACGCGATGGGCTCCATCGGGCTCGGACGCGGGTTCTCGATCGCGATCACCGGCGTCTTCGTCGCGAGCTTCGCGGCCACTACGCTCGACAGCGCCACGCGACTCCAGCGGTACGTCATCGCCGAGCTGTTCGGGGGCGGGCAGGAGACCGGCACGCTCGGCCTCCGGCTCCCGGGGATGGCGAACCGCTACTGGGCGACGCTCGTCGCGGTCGGAACGGGTCTCGCCCTGGCGCTGTCGGACGTGTTCACCAACGGGCTGGCCGGCGCGGGCACGGGCGGACTGATCCTGTGGCCGGTCTTCGGAGCGACCAACCAACTCCTCGCGGGGCTGGCGCTGCTCGTGGTGACCGTCTGGCTGGTGCGCGAAGGGCGTGCCGTGTGGGTCACCGCGATCCCGATGGCCTTCATGCTGGCGATGACCGGGTGGGCGATCGTGGAGCTGGCCCTGGGCTTCGAGCGGACAAACAACTGGCTGCTGCTGAGCGTCAGCGCGGTGATGCTGCTGTTCGAGGTCTGGATCGTGATCGAGGCGCTGGGGCTGGTCGCGAAACTGCGTCGGGGAACTCTCCCGGGCGGCGTGGCTGGGGCCGGCTGAACCGGCAACGTCGTGATCCGGGCGTGGTACGCTCGGGCATGCGCACCACCACCACACTGCTCGCCGTTTGCCTGTCGTATTCCGTCCGCGGATTCGCCACCGCCCAGAGCGACGCCCCACTCGACGCCCCACTCGACGCTGCGTCGTACGCCGATGCCCTCAACGCGGTGCCGGACCCCGACCGGCTGCGTGAATACCACATGCTGCTGGCCTCCGAACCCCACGATGCGGGGACGCCGGGCGACCGGGCGGTGGTGGACAACCTCGCGGAACTGTTCGAGGGGTTTGGGCTCGCGGTCGAGAAGCAGGAACTGAGCGTGTACCTGTCACGCCCCGTGAGCGCACAGGTGCGGGTGTATGCGCCCGATCTGGACGAGTCCGGTCTGGCACTTCCTCTGGTTGAGCGTCCGGTCGAGGGCGATTCGTTCGCCGGCCGGACGGACGACCCGCACCTGCGTCCGGGCTGGAACGCCTATTCGGGCTCGGGCGAGGTGACCGCGGGCGTGGTGTACGCCAACCACGGGCGTCTGGAGGACTTCCAGAGGCTCGAGGAGCTGGGCGTCTCGTGCGAGGGCAAAATCGTCATCGCCCGGTACGGCGGGAACTTCCGGGGCTACAAGGCCAAGTACGCCGAGGCCGCCGGGGCCGCGGGTCTGATCATCTACACCGACCCGGCCCAGGACGGCTGGGGGCGTGGGCTGAGCTGGCCCGAGGGCGGGTACGCCAACGGGGCGCACATCCAACGCGGGTCGCTCAAGACCCTCGACTACTCGGGCGACCCGCTGACCCCGTTCGAACCGGCCTTCCCGGACGCCGACCGCCTGAGCCCGGACGGCGTGGCGCTGCCGACCATCCCCGTGCAGCCGATGGGCTGGGACGCGGCCCGGGAGATCCTGGGTCGCATGACAGGCGACGAGGCTCCGGGCGACTGGCAGGGCGGGCTGGACTTCCGCTACCGGCTCACCGGGGGCGAAGACCTGCGTGTGAATCTCCGGGTCGAACAGGAGCGGGAACTGACCACCACGTGGAACGTGATCGGCACGCTCCCGGGGAGCGTGGAGCCCGAGCGTGAGGTGCTCATCGGGGCCCACCACGACTCGTGGGGCTACGGGGCGGGCGACTCGGTGTGCGGCGTGATCGCGGTGGTGGAGGCGGCCCGGGCCTTCGGCGAACTGGCCGAGCGCGGCGTGCTGCCGCGACGGACGGTCCGCTTCATCGGGTGGGGGGCCGAGGAGCACGGCATCATCGGCAGCACCGAGTACGTCGAGGCGCGTCGGCGTGAATTGGGCGCGAACGCGGTGGCCTACATCAACCTGGACGCCGCGTCGATGGGGCCGAACCTGAGCGCCAGCGCCTCGCCCAGCCTGCGCGCGGTGGTCGCGGAGGCCTCCAGGCACGTCCCGCAGGCGCGGGATCCCGAGGAATCGGTCTGGGAGAACTGGGTGGGAGACCCGAGCGATCCGGACGCGAGGCCGCGCTTCGGGAACCTGGGCGGCGGCTCGGACCACGTCGGGTTCCTGTGTCACGCGTGCGTTCCGTGTGTCTCGTTCGGCTCTGGCGGCTCGCGCGGCGTCAGCTACCACTCGCAGTACGACAACCTGGACTGGTACCGGGCGATCGTGGGCGACGACTACGAGCCGGCGCTCATGATCACGCGCATGGCGGTGGGGGTCGCGGCCCGCCTCGCGCACGAGCCGGTCGTCCCGCTCGACCCCACGGCCTATCCCGACGCCGTGCGCGCACAGTTGGACAACACGGCGCCCGTCGAGGGCATCTCCGAGAGCGACCTCGAGTCCGCTCGCGCCGGCGCGAAGGTGCCGGTGCTGCGTGAGGGCGTGGTCGCGCCGTGGAGGCACCCGGACGCCTCGCGTCTGTCCCCGTCGCAGCTCGACAGCCTGAACGCGGAACTGCTCGCGATCGAGCGGGCGTGGTGCGACGACGATTTCGACGACGGGCGGGCGTGGTTCCGCAACGGGTTCGCGGCACCGGACGCGACGAGCGGGTACACCGCGTGGATGCTGCCGGGCATCCGTCGGGCGCTGTTCGAGGGCGACGCGGCGCACCTGGAATCACAGGCCCAGGCGCTCGCCTCGTGGGGTGCGGAGTTCCGTGACCGGGTCGCGTCGATGGCGGCGGTGCTCGGCTCACTCGCGCCGCCGGAGGCCGACGCGGGGAACGCCCCGGACCCGGCGGGCGGTCGCTTCCAGCTCGAGACGATCTCGATCACGCCGGTCGCGCCGACGCGTGCGCCGGAGGACGAGCCCGAGGGGGACGGCTCGCCGGAGTGAGCGCATAAAAAACCGGGCCGCCCCGTTGGGGAGCGGCCCGGTCCCGTTGGGACGGATAGATCGTGGTTTAGCCCACGGCGTCCTTGAGGCCCTTGAGCGGGCGGACCTTGACGACGTTGCGAGCGGGCTTGGCCTTGAAGACGGTCTCTTCGCCGGTGAACGGGTTGATGCCCTTGCGTGCCTTGGTGGCGGGCTTGCGCTGCACGGTGACCTTCATCATGCCGGGGACGTTGAACGCGCCGGCGTTGCCCTTCTTGAGGTCGGCGGCGATCATCGCCTGCATGGTCTCGAAGACGGCGGCGACTTCCTTCTTGGTGATGCCGGCGTTGTCGGCGAGGATGGTCATCACCTCGGACTTGGTGCGGGGCTTGCCCTTGGCGCCGGTGATCCGGACCGGCTTCTTGGCCGCCGGGGCTTTCTTGGCGGTCTTCTTGGCGGTCTTCTTCTTGGACGTCTTCTTGGCCATTTCCATACTCCTTGCGGCCTCCGCCGCGTGTGCTTCCATGCGTGTGCGGGCCTGTTCGCCGCTCCCACGCGGTCAATCAATCCCGTTGCAGGGGTGGGTTTTAACGCACCGTTCTCGGACCTGCAAGCCGCGGACCCCTACTTTTTCCGGGTTTTTTGCACTTTCCTTGCTCCGGACCGGCTCGGTCGAGAGGTCCACGACCATCGGCGCATGGTCGCTGAGTCGTGTTTCACGCTCGACTTGCGAGTACCCCGCCGCCTTCACCCGGGCCTTCAGCGGGCCCGAAACCAGCGTGTGATCGAGCCGGAAGCCCCGCCCCTGCGGGGAGAACCACGACCGATCCTGCCCCCTCGGGTGCAGCGTGCGGTACGCGTCGGCGTAGCCCAGCGCGGTCAGTCGTCCGAGCAGCGCGGCGGACGTCAGCGTGTGCTCGTCCTCGTCGATGCCGGGGCGGCCGGTGTTCAGATCTCCTGTGAGAATCGCGGGTTGCGAGCGCCACCGGTCCGCGAGCGAGAGGATCTCCCGCCACCCCCTGGACTTGCGTTCGAGGGCCTCGTGGTCGTAGGCCCGGGCGTCGGGGATGTGGGCGGCGCACAGGCGCAGGTCGGGTTCTTCGATGCGGGCCGCGAGCAGCTTCGGCCCGAGCGAGGACCGCTCCGCGGGCCTCACCGGCGAGACCGGCCAGCGTGAGGCGATCAGGATGCCGTTGCGTCCCGGGCCGGGTGCCGAGTCGAGCCGGTACCGCAGGCCGTGGTCGTGCAGGACGCCGGCGAGCTGGCCGCCCATGGTGACTCGGAATTCGGTGAGGACGACCACGTCCGGGCGGTGGTCGAGGATGGCCAGCGCGATCCCGGGCGTGCGTTTCGGGCCCCCGCCGTGCAGGATGTTCCAGACCAGGAGCCGCATCCGTGCCCTCTGAGATCGTGCGTGGTGGCCCGATCCGTCCGGGCCCGTCGCGTAGCCTACCGGGATGACGGACCTCGCACACACACCGGTGGTCGCGATCACCCGGGCGATTCCCGGGGCGGTCGAGGTGCCGGGGGCCGAGGTGCGGGTGCTGGGCGACGGGCTGCCCACCCGGGCCGACGTGCTGAGCTTCGTCCGCGGGGCCTCCGCGGTGGTGAGCATGTTCACCGATCGCGTGGACGCCGAGTTCCTGGACGCGGCCGGGCCGGGGCTGCGAGGCGTCGCGAACTACGCGGTGGGGCACGACAACATCGACCTGGACGAGTGCGGACGTCGGGGGGTGGCGGTCTCGCTGACGCCCGACGCCGTGACCGAGGGCACCTCGAACATGGCGTGGCTGCTCATCATGGCGTGCGCCCGACGACTGATCGAGGCCGACCGCTACGCCCGCTCGCCCGAGTACCCCGCCCGCGGCGGACTTGGCATGGGCGACTTCCTGGGCATGGACCTGCGCGAGAAGAACCTGCTGATCGTCGGGGCGGGACGCATCGGGCACGCGTTGGCGATGAAGTCACGCGCGTGGGATATGCGGGTGGGGTACGTAGCCCGCTCGAACAAGCCGGCGTTCGAGTCCGAGCCCTTGTGCGCACAGAAGCACGAACTGCTGGAGGGGCTGGCGTGGGCAGACGTGGTGAGCGTGCACCTGCCGCTGACGGATCAGACGCGTGGGCTGCTCGGTGCCGAGGCGTTCGGCGTGATCAAGCCCGGGGCGATCGTGGTGAACACGGGGCGTGGGGACGTGCTGTCGTCGGAGGCGTTGGTGGGGGCGCTGGAATCCGGGCGGGTGTGGGGAGCGGGTCTGGACGTGCACGAGGGGGAGCCCGTGATCCATCCGGGGTTGCTGGGGCGGTCGGACGTCGTGCTGACGCCGCACATCGGCAGCGCCGAGATCCGGTATCGCGAGGCGATGACGGCGATGGTGTCGGCCAACGTGCGTGCGATGCTGGCCGGCGAGCCGGTGCCGCACCCGGCCTGAGCGCGTGGAAAAGCCTGCGGCGTTTCCACGGCACCCGGCTTGAGTTGGAGGAGTGGGGGGTGGGCTTAGGCCCGGTCGAGGTTGCCGAACTCGAGTTCGAGGTAGCGGGCGACGTAGTCGATGATCGAGTCCGCCTCGGGGATGTTGGGGTTGTTGGTGGCGCCGTTGGGCTCGAACTTCATGCCCTTGAACCGCTTCACGGCGTCCGGAATGGACAGCCCGAACTGGAGCGAGAGCGAGAAGGCTCGGCAGAAGGCCTGGCAGAAGCCGGAGATCGACGAGCCCTCCTTGGCGATCTTGATGAAGATCTCGCCCGGGGAGCCGTCCGGGTAGAGGCCGACGGTGAGGTAGCCCTCGTGCCCGCCGACGGAGAACTTGTGGGTGACGGAGTCGTGGGTCTGGGCGAGGGTGTGTCGGGTCGCGAGCATGCGGTCGGCGTCCTTGCGTGCGGGTAAGGGGGCGATCTCTCGATGTCATCTCGGGGCCGATCCGTGACCCGTCTGATGACCCGATCTGTATCGGACACGCCCGCCCGCGGGCTCCAGCCACGCCCCCCCCTCCCTCCCCTCC
>Ga0209273_10000385_pt1 | contig 59859 bp, 71 predicted proteins | sample tdAd471_FD_187126 | JGI IMG/M metagenome (GOLD analysis project Ga0209273, IMG submission 187126) | Marine sediment microbial communities from the Atlantic coast under amendment with organic carbon and nitrate - tdAd47.1 (SPAdes)... | ecosystem: Environmental > Aquatic > Marine > Coastal >...
TGCGCCAGCTTCCGGCCCCGCTCGCAGCGATCAACCTGCAATACGGCCTGTCTTCGCATCGTGCCGAGCAGATCAAGACGTTGGAAACCGACAACGGAAGGCTGGAGTGTCAATCGGCGCGCAAACGGGGACCGGGATCGGCGTTCAATAGGGGACCGGGGTTTGATGCGCGCTTACGCCGTGCCGGAATGGCGGAGGGCGTAGCCCGGAGGCGTTCCGGCACGGCGTAAATCGTCTTCTTTCCCAAGCAGGCGGGGTTCAGCTGCGGTTTTTGAAGCGCCAGCTGTCGTTGCCGGTCTCGATGATGTCGCAGTGGTGCGTAAGGCGGTCGAGCAGTGCCGTGGTCATCTTGGCGTCGCCGAACACGGTGGGCCATTCGCCGAAGGCAAGGTTGGTGGTGACGATGATCGAGGTGCGCTCATAAAGGCGGCTGACGAGGTGGAACAGCAACTGGCCACCGGTTCGGGCGAAGGGAAGATAGCCCAGCTCATCGAGGATCAACAGGTCGAGCCGGGAGAGATGTTCGGCTAGTTTGCCGGTCCGGCCCTGGTGGGTCTCCAGTTCGAGCAGGTTCACCAAGTCGGTGGTGTTGTAGAACCGGACGCGGGCGCCGCTACGGATGCAGTTGCGGGCGATGGCGATGCTGAGATGGGTCTTTCCCGATCCCGTACCGCCGACCAGCACGACGTTGCGCTGGCTGGCGAGGAAGTCGCCGGCGGCAAGGTCGCGAACCAGCCCTTCGTTGATCGGCGTGCCGGTAAACTCGAAGCCGTCCAACTCTCGGGCGAGCGGCAGCTTGGAGGCCGTCATCTGGTACTTGATGGAACGGGCGTGCTTCTCCGCAACTTCGGCCTTCAGCAGGTCGCCGACGACGTGCTGGACGGGATGCTGGCGCTTGAGGGCATCGGCGATGACCTCGTCATAGGCATGACGCATGCCGGCAAGCTTCAACTCGGCCATCAGGCCGATAATCTCATGGCGCTCCATCATCATGCGGCCCTCCGCACGGGCAGTAGCCGATCATATCGGCCCGCATCGGCGACGGGCTCGATCTTGAGTTGTAGATGCTCGGGTGTGGCGATGCTGGGCTCCATCGGCGCCGATCGGGACCGGGCCAGGATATTGAGCACGACATCGGCGCTCGTGACTCCCTGGGCCAACGCTTCGGAGGCAGCCGCTTCCAGCGCATCGAGGCCATCGACCGTAGCTGCAGTCAGAATCTTGACCATCTGCCGGTCGCCATCATCGCTGCCCTTCAGCTTGCCGCGAAGACGTTCCAGCGCTGGTGGCAAGGCCAGTTGCTTGAACGGCGCCCCGTTCCTCAGCGCCCCCGGCTTCTTCGCCAGAACCGGCACGTAATGCCAGGGATCATAGACGGTCTGCTCGCGACCGAAGCGGCGATCGTGCTCGGCAACGATATCGTCGCCCTGACGGATGACGATGCGGTCGGCATAGCCGTGGACCTCAACGGGACGCCCGAGGGCGCGGGCTGCCACCGAGTACTTGTTGTAGTCGAACCGCACGAGCAACGTCTTGGATACCGACGCCGCGACAGCGTGGAAGCCGTCGAACGGGGCGTTCGGCATGCGCATCAGCGCGAGCTTCTCGTCCTCGAACACATCAGCGATGGTGCGGTCCCGAAGCTCAGGATGCCGATGGGCGTTGGCGTGTTCCAGGCAACGATCGAGCAGCCAGGCGTTCAGCTCCGCGTAGCTGGCGAAGCGCAGCCGGGGCGTGAAGAATCGTTCGCGCACAACGCCAACCTGGTTCTCAACCTGCCCCTTCTCCCACCCCGCCGCCGGCGTGCATGCGGTCGGCTCGACCAGGTAATGGTTGCACATCTGCAGGAAGCGGCGGTTGAACTTGCGCTCCTTACCCAGGAAGACCGCATCCACCGCGGTGGTCATGTTGTCGTAAATCCCGCGCGTGCAGACACCGCCGAAGAAAGCGAACGCTCGGGCATGGGCGTCGAACACCATCTCCTGCGTCTCGCGGGGATAGGCTCGCACGAAGAACATCCGGCTATGGCACAGCCGCATATGGGCGACCTTCACCGTCGTCGTCACACCCGCCAGCACCACGACCTCGTGGCTCCAGTCGAACTGGCAAGCCTCGCCGGGCTCGAAGCTCAGCGGCACGAACGCGGTCGCCGTCCGGCCCACTTCCTCGCGCTGCCAGCGGCGGGCATGGCGGCGAACCGTATCGTAGCCGCCCTCATATCCTTGCGCCCGCAGCGCCTCGAACAACCGGATCAGCGTCAGCCGTTCGCGCCGCGGCTTGCGCTCGTTCTCCGCCAGTAACCGCTCGAGCTCGGCAATGTGGGCACCGAGCTTGGGCATCGGCTGAACCGCCCGATCGTAGCTGAACTTGCAGTCCTCGGCCTCGATCGCCTTCCTGACCGTCTTCCTCGAAACATGCAGCCGCCGCGCAATCTCTCGCACCGACTGCCGCTGTACGAAATACGCACGCCTGATCCGTCCAATCGTCTCCACCGTCGTCATCCTCCGCCTCGTCGCCTGCCTCAATCGCGAGCGACAATAGATGACCCGGGGGTGGTCCCCGATTAGGCGCCGATCACCGAGTCAGGTGGGCACCACTTGCACGCCGAAACACACAACTGGGTCGATGCCGCGACCAGCGAGCATGGCGATCTGGTCGATCTGATCCGGCGTAATCAGCGGTATGGGCGACTGTCCGACACCATCAACGAAGCCGAACGCTTCCTCAGCCTGCCGCCATTGGCATCAGACGACACCAGCACTGCTATAGCCTTGGCCAAGCCAGCACGAGCAGGTTCGCCAACTGCCGCCAAACGCTTGTTCGCCGCCTCGAAGCCGCTGACCGGATCACTTGCTAGCGCCTACCTGCGATCACGAAGCATCACACGGCTTTTCGACCTACCAGCCCTGCGCTTTCATCCGCGCTGCTACTACAGAGCCAATGAGGATGATGCTCCCGATACTCCTGGAGCCTTTCCGGCCCTGATAGCAGCGGTGACAGATGCAGATGGTGCGCAGAGAGGCACGCATCGCACATGGCTCGATCCATCGGGCGGGATGAAGGCCAATGTCGCATCACCGCGCAGGGCCATGGGCAACATTCTCGGCAACGCAGTCCGGTTTGGAATTGCGGATGACGTCCTGATCGCGGGCGAAGGCATCGAGACCATCCTGTCGTTGCGCGAAGTTCTGCCGATCATGCCGATGGCAGCCGCAACCTCGTCGGCCCATCTCGCGGCCATCCTGTTTCCGCCAACACTCCGGCGTCTCTATGTCGCGCGCGACCGGGATGCTGCAGGCGACGCGGCGTTTGGCATTCTGACCGACCGAGCACAGGCAGCAGGGATCGCACTTATGTCGCTGATGCCTGACCTCGCCGACTTCAACGACGACCTGCGCGAACATGGCGCATCGGTGCTTGGTCGGCAGGTTTGCCTTCTGCTGCACGAGCAGGATCGGACACGCTTCTCCAACGACACTGGCTGAGCCGATACGGGGTCGGAGGATCGCGCTTTGGTGGCGCGCACTATCCAGAGCCAGGTTCCCGGCCACGCCCGGCCTTCCGGGGAGGCGTCCGAGAGACCGGCTGCCGGGAGGCCGCAATGGCGGTCCTGCGGCTATTTTCCGGCGGCGCGCAGGAAGCATCGCATCAAGTGGTGCGACAAATCAGCAAACCCGCGCCTTTCCATCGCGAACCAAAATAGCCGCCCGCCCACCATCCTCCGCTTGCGCTTCGGCCCGGCGGGTGCGCCCTCCCGGCAGCCGGTCAGAGGGACGCCCATGAAGGCCGGGCAAGGTGCCCGGTTCCAAGGCCCCAAGGACAAGCGCCATGACCATCATGTCCGATTCCGAACCCGAACACGAAGTCTCGCCCACCGCCCATCTCCTCGATGAAATCGCCCTCTACGGCTATCGCCCTTTCTGCGATGAAGCCGACCCGCGGCCACTGCCCGAAGAACGCATGGCCGCCGGCGCAGTCGCCGACATGTTCGACGCCCTCATCGCCACCATGATCGACACCAGGCTCGAACCCGACCTTGAAGACCTGTGCTGGTCGCTCGCCAACCTCTTCCACCGCGCCGAATTTCGCATCCAGCGCGAACTCGACGACAATGAGGACGCCCAGAAGCGCAGCCAGCGCGAACAGGATGGTTCCGAAGTCAAATCGGTCGAACTCGAGCGGCAGATCCGTGAAGGCATCGGCCTGATTGAACGCCGCAACGCCATGGAATTCATGCGCGAAGCCGCTGCCGACCAGTTCGAGACGCATTTCCGCAAAGCCTGGAGCCCGCGCACCGGATCATTGGTCAACCATCGCACCCTGACCGCCGCCATGATCGACAGCCGCGACTTTCTTGCTGCCAAGCGTCGTTCAGAAACTGAGCCGATGCTGCCCACCGGCACGCGGATCGCGTTCACGTCAGGTCCCGCCTATCAGGATCACAACCGCATCTGGGCCGCGCTCGACAAGGTTCTCGCCAAATATCCCGACATGGTCCTGTTCCACGGCGGCAACCCGACCGGTGGCGAGCATATCGCGTCGCTCTGGGCACGGGCGCGCAAGATCACCCATGTCCCGTTCCGGCCAGACTGGGAACGGTTCAAGAAGGCCGCACCGTTCCGCCGCAACGATCAGATGCTCGAAGTGCTGCCCAAGGCTGTGGTCTCGTGCCCGGGCAATGGCATCAATGCCAACCTGGTCGACAAAGCCCGCAAGATGGGGATTTCGGTATGGGCGATTGAATGACCGGCCTTGCGGACGGTCCTGACAGTCCGCAATTATGCCGCGACGGCCCACTTCCGCCGTTCGTTCATTTTCTGCGGAGATTGATGCGGATATCGTCGTCCAGTCCGAATAATCCTCCCTGACTCCAAGATGAAATGAATCGACGGGCCTCCAACCATTTTACAAATTCAAGGTTTGCCTCCGTGCCCTTGATCCGAGGTGTTCCATACCCCGGCTTAATCTCAGAGTATGGTTCTGGCAGAGAGCCGAGTATCGACCTCACTTGCTGATCATCCAAATTTCGCTGGAATTTGTTGAGCAGTGGGATTTGGACATTGATAGGTCGGGAATTGACGATAATCACAACCGCTGCATCTGCGCCAAACTCGCTGACATCTGCCCCCGTTCGTATCAGGACCGGCCCGACTTTCGCCGCACGTGAAGGCGTGCTGGCAAGTAATGTGAGGTCCATCGCCTTGATAATTATCAGCCTTTTCTCATCTGATATATCCCTGCTTAGCAGCCCCCCACGGAAATCATCGTCCGGAGTACACTCGCTCTCGATTTCTAGATATCGGTCGATGTTTTTTTCAACGAACAGATACTGAGTGTCGGTATCCTCGATAAGGAACGCCACATTTTCACTGGAGAAAGTGACCTTCCCTTCTTCGATCAATATATGCAATTTATCCCAGCTAAGGTCTGGCGGAAATTTTTGAAATGGCTTTGGAAGTGCTCGCACGTATGAGGCGTAGCTTCGTCGTTTTCCAAGCCCCGCCCGGCAGGTGCCGGACGCGGCTGGCACGGTCAGTTCAGCCGTTACGAGGCAGGCGTTGTGATCAAGTGGCAGGTTATGCCTACCGCGTCCTGGGTCGGGCTGGTCTGAGCTGTTGCGGGGTCAGAGCAAGGCCGAGAATCCGCAGCCAGTAAGGCACTGGGCCGGGGCTATCGGAATGCGGGGATCTAGATCAAACCCGCAGTGGCGCATCGCAGTTGCCGACGTCTGGAGATACGGTGACGACCTGCAAGCGCACCGTGTCACGACACCTTCCTAATCGCAGCTTGGTCTGGAAAATCCGGAAAGTGCCATGGCTCCCGGTCAAGTGTGACCCGCGCCCAATGCCGCCTCTTCAATGGCTTTGGTTGGCAGGGGATGGCTTCGCCGCTTGATCCCTTGCTGCAACGCCGTCTGCACCGACTTTCTTCCCCTGGGTCTGCGACCCATTCCTCGCGAGGCAAGAAAGCCGTCTGGCCGCCGTCCTCCACTCTGTTTCGGTCCTGCGGATGCAGCGGGCGCAAGCCCCTGCCTTCAACCAGCCATCGAGGCCGCGATGGGCGCGGGTTCGACCAACTTGAAGGAAATCATCATGGCTAACATCGGAACTTTCACCAAGACCGGCAACGAATATAAGGGCGAAATCGTCACCATGTCGGTGCAGCAGAAGAACGTCCGCATCGTCCCTGAAGCCAGCGACAACGAGAACGCACCGTCGCACCGGGTCTTCGTCGGCCGCGCAGAAATCGGCGCCGCCTGGACCAAAACCTCAAACGAAGGCCGCGATTATCTCTCGGTCAAGCTCGACGATCCCAGCTTCACCGCCCCGATCTTCGCCAACCTCTTCGACGACGAAGACGGCAAGAGCTACAACCTGATCTGGTCACGCGCCCGCCGCACCAACGGCGACTGATCGGAACGCCAGCCCCGCCCGGCACCTGCCGGGCGGGGCTTCGGCTTGTTCAAGCCTCGCTAGCGGCGGACGGAATCACAAGGAGTTCGGATGCTTCGATCCCCAATGCGACCGACAGGCTTTCGATCTTATCAATCGACGCGCTATAGCGCCCGCGCTCCAGGCTGCTGACGTAGGTGCGATCAAGATGCGCGCGGTGGGCCAACTCTTCCTGCGACAGACCAGCCGCAAGGCGAAAGTGTTTCAGATTGGTGGCCAGAACCTCGCGCAATTTCATCGCACGCAATGACCACTGTTGCAGAGTATTTAACCACGGAGTATACTCTACAAGCCAATCAATCGGGCCAAATCAGCCACTTGGTAGACGAAGACGCTTATCCGCATGCGGGCACCATGCTCTCCAACAAGTCGGATAACCGTAAAAGTCACCATTTCGGAGAGGCTTCGTGCTATGCATATCGACATGATCAACGAGTCGAAGCGAAGGCTCGTCCTATGACGACACCGCCATTTGAGGACCGCGCGCCAGCCGATGATTGCATCACGGCTTATGACGAGCGGCATTTTGTCACATATTTACGGATACTTGACGCCGCTGAGGAAGGTGCAGACTGGCGCGAAGTGGTTCAAATCATCTTCGAACTCGATGCCGCAGTCGAACACGACCGCGCACGCCTAGTGCACGACAGTCATCTTGAACGCGCCCGCTGGATGACCACTCACGGCTATAAGCATCTTCTTGAAATGTCGCGCAAAGGTTGATTGAAATTCGCAATTCACGTTGAATCACATAGTCATTCATTCCGCTTTACTCGGATTGTCGCACAATATCCCGCATCTTTGGTTACTTGCGGCTTATCCTTGATCCACAAAGACTTGAGACTTGGCCTTTTCGCCTGTGCATTGCAGGGGGCGCTATGTCCGGTGGTTCGTCATGGCGGTCACCATCGACCGCAGATCAGTATCAACACCATGACTATGCGGATTTTGCGCAGGAGTATTTGCAACGCAATGCCGACTACCGCAGTGACTATGCAGAAACCGAAGCCCGTGTCGCAGCACACCCCGACGTTGATCTGATAGAACGGGAGGGTCTGGCCGGGCGGTGGGGCCTTTGCTTTCCCCACTGCCCCCGAATCCGATCCCCGAACAGCGCCAGCCCTGTGGTCCCCAGCAGAAGCGCCCGACGTGGTCGTGCTGGCAACCACCGATATAGAGGCAGCGGTATCACTTCCGGCCGACTTTGAGTCCCTGGCGGAAGCAATTTCCAATAGCGAACACCACATGGTCTTCGGACGGGGAATTGCTCGGCTTCGCCTTTGCCTGCGCCCCGTGCCATCCATGTGCCCCGAATGTCTGATTATCCTCCATGATCAAAGTACAGCCATCCGGCTTGCCGCTGCGGCCCGCTTCGACCGGGCGATACACAGCGACCGTCTGATGCCGGATCGGAAATTCATGCCTTCCGCTTACCAACGCGCGCGCCATACCCAGCTCCTGCAAGTTCACGATACGCTGGAGGCTGGTGCCTCCTCGCGCGACCTCGCCTTTGGCCTTGTCTTTCGGGGCCATCGCCCGCTTGTCGGTGCGATCTGGAAGGGATCGGGCGAAAGGCGGCACGTGCTCCGGCTGATCGCCGAAGCGCGCCGCATGGTGGACGGCGGATATCGCAAGTTGCTCCGGCACGAATGACCCGCACCAAGGGGTGACAATTTTCGCACCCCCAAATCTGTCACTCCCTCCTGCCTTTCTGTCTTCGCCATTGATCTCCGCAACCAGCTGCAGCCCGCCGCTGTGTCCGAACCTGAGCGGAGTCAGCCAATGGATGCCAGACCCACACCCGTAATAGCCCGCTTCCTGCGGACGCCCGATGCCGCTGTGCATCTGGGCTTGTCCGCCCGCACGCTCGAAAAGCATCGCTGCTTCGGGACTGGCCCGGCTTACCGCAAGCTTGGCGGACGGATCGTTTACTCGATCACCGATCTCGATGCCTGGGCCGAACTCGGCCTTCGCCGTTCAACCAGCGATCCCGGCAAGGGCGTCGTCCATCCGGCTAGACGGATGGACGGTTATACGCCCCCTGTTCGCCGCTGAGCCGATCCATGCGCCGCACTTCCCCCTTTCCGGTTACCAGCCAGCAGCTCGACCTGTTCGTCAGCGCAGGCGGCGACATCGCCGCCCGCGACGCACAAGATCTGATGGCCTGGCCCTTCTTCAGTCTCGCCAAGTCGAAGCGGGTGCGCCCGATCGACTTCCGGATGGGCGAAGTCTCGATTCTGGTCGAGGCGACCGCAGAACATGGCATGGCGACCATCTGGGACGCCGACGTCCTCATCTGGGTCGCGAGCCAGATCGTCGAAGCGCGCGACTTGGGCCGCCCGACATCGCGGCTAATCGCTGCAACCCCACACGAAATTCTCGCTTTCACCCGGCGTGGCACCGGCAAGGCGAGCTACGAACGGCTTAAGGCCGGACTCGACCGGCTGCAATCGACCACAATTGCGACCTCGATCCGCCAGCGCGACGCACGGCGTCGGCATCGCTTCTCGTGGATCAATGAATGGAAAGAGCGGCTCGACGGTTCGGGCCGCGCGCTCGGGATCGAGATGATCGTCCCCGACTGGTTTTACGAAGGGGTGATCGACCAAGCACTCGTGTTGACCATTGACCCGGCCTATTTCGCGCTAACCGGCGGGCTGGAACGCTGGCTCTACCGCCTCGTGCGCAAGCACGGCGGCAAGCAAAAGGGTGGCTGGAGCTTCGATTTCCAGCACCTGCACATGAAGTCCGGCGCACTGTCGCCGCCCAAACGCTTTGCGTTCGAAATGCGCGACATTGTTCGGCGTCAGGCGCTGCCGGGATACCAACTCACCATTGAACACGCGCTGGGCCGCGAGCGGCTGAGCTTCGTCGCCATTCCCGCCGATCCGTTCGACGCGGCCATGCGGCGCGTCGGTCTTCAGCCTGTGGATATGTCGTGATGCAACACGGACTATCAGGAACCGCCAGACTCGGACGATCAGGAACCGAAAGTTCGGACTATCGGGAACCGAAATGGCCTTCAAAGCCGCAGAAAACTGCGCCGAATTTCGCCCTTAACTTAGCTAACAAAGAATCCTTCGGATTCTTGCTAACGGACTCAGCGCTGTGGACGGATGGCGAAGCGCCGCCGCGCAGGCCTGCCGAAACGAGGATGAGCGATGGGCCAGAGCTGACTCATGTCACGCTGTTCTGGCGCAAGGGTAAACGCGAGGACTGGCTCAAGTTCGGCAAGCCAGTAGCGGACCGAATTGTCAGCCGCAGCGAGCGCATCGAAAGCTATGCGGCCGGCCAGGTGTTCGGCCTGGTGCGTTGGGCCTCCAATGATTACGGCACCATTCGCTCGACGCTCGATATCGTTCGTGCCGTCGATGGACACGAACCTTGCACACCCGTACCGCAGGTTGATCCAGGCGGCGACGTGCTGCTCAGCATTCATGGCTGGCCGAAAGTCGCGCAGGTCTTCCGCTTGATCGATGCCATTGAGGCCGCGGGCATCGACCCTTGCGACGTTGCGCCCGACCACTGGCGACACATCCACAATCGAATGGCGGGTCGCGAATTGCCCCGCGATTACAGCCCCGCGCGCCATCGCGCATGGCTCCAGCGCAAGGCGCTGTTGCCATGACCCGGCGCAGCCTCATCCTGGCTAGCGTCGTCGTGGCCGCCACACTCGCGACGCTGACCGTTCCGGTCTCGCGTTACGCGGTATGGAACGCGACTGCCTCCGTGCCGACCGGGCTTTACGCCATCCGTGGCAAGGCGAGCCTGCACGCTGGCGAGCGGGTCGCCATCGAACCGCCGCCGGAACTGCGGCGTTTGCTTGCCAAGCGGCATTACCTCCCGACCGGCGTACCGCTGATAAAGCGCATCGCGGCTGTGCGCGGCCAGCGCGTCTGCCGCTTCGCGCATGGCATCACCATCGACGGCCAATATGTCGGCGCGGCGCGAGCGCGCGACCGTCTGGGCCGCCCTCTGCCGGTCTGGGCGGGCTGCCATGTGCTGCGCACTGGCGAGGTGTTCGTCATGAACCCGGCTGCGCCCGACAGTTTCGATGGACGTTATTTCGGGCCGCTCAGGCTCGATTCCGTGATCGGCCGCGCCACCCCGGTGTGGACCGATGAAGCAGGCGACGGACACCATGTCTGGTTCGCCGACCCGCGTGAGACTTTCTCACCAACCACCCAAAAAGGAGACTGACCAATGCGTATCGGATATTTTGTGAAGGGCGAAGACGGCTATGTCGGGCATTTGCACACGCTATCGCTCAACATCGACCTTGTTCTCGTCGAGGTCGAAAAGCGCGAAAGCGAAACCGCCCCCGACTACCGGATAATCGCCGGAGAGGATGACGAAGCGCGCGAAATAGGCGCGGGCTGGAAGCATGTCGGCGAGAAGGCTGGCGACTATGTTGCGATCCAGATCGACGACCCGATGTTCCTTGCTCCGCTGCGCGCCAACATCTTCAAGGACGATGATGGCCACCATCACCTTGTCTGGTCACGCCCGTCCAAGCGTGACGGCGAAGGCTGAGCGATGCGCCGCAAAGCTGTGTTTGCCGCACTGCTCGCGGCTGTCGGCCTGTTCGGTTATGCGCCTGCCTTTGGGCAGAACGCTGCCGAACAGGCTTCGCCGCGCAACATCGACATTGCCGCGCACGTTGCCGAAGCCGCGCAGCGATTCGGTCTTCCGGAGGGATGGATCTATGCAGTCATGCGCACTGAAAGTGCGGGCCGGATTCGTGCGGTTTCGTCAGCGGGCGCAATGGGCCTGATGCAGCTCATGCCAGGAACCTGGTCGCGCCAGCGCACCCGGTTCGGGCTTGGTCCTGACCCGTTCGATCCGCGCGACAATATCATGGCGGGCACCTCCTACCTTCGTGAAATGTATGACAGCTACGGCGCCTCTGGCTTCCTTGCTGCCTATAATGCGGGACCGGGCCGCTTCGAAGACTGGCGAGATCGCGGTCGTCCGCTCCCCGCCGAAACCCGCGCCTATGTCGCCAAGATTGCACCGATGCTGCAAGCAGGAAGCGCGGCAACAGCCGTTGCCAGCGCATCGCCCGTGCAGCCGGTCCGCCCGTCTTGGACACAGGGCCAGCTCTTTGCCGTGCGCGGAAACGCACCCGCCGACGCATCCGGCAGCTTCGCCGCCGCCGCGCCGCCGACCTCCATCCCCGCTTCGTCTGCCCCGCTGAACGGGCTCTTCGCGCCCGTTTCGGGGAGCCGTCCGCAGTGATTGACCGTTTGTCCTTCTGGCGTGTCACGGCGTGGTTTGGCGCAGGATTGTGCGGAAGGTCGGCTGCAGGAGAGGAAGGTTCAGGAGGATGGCAAGATAAAACGGGAGCCGTCGGTGTGGGTGGAGAGGTTAGGATTTCTAAGCTTTCCAGCGCCAGCCACGATATCGCCCGGCTGGCACGATGTTCAAAAATTGACGCAATTTCGCCATTTCGACAGCCGTCGCAGGCGCAGTCATGAGCGAAGATGATTTCGAGATCAGGCCAGGACGGATCAAAGACCGAGGCGGTCGACCAGGTGGGTCAAAGTCGCTCGTCGGGCAGGTCAAAGCACAGCTCAACAAGTCAGGCCGCGCCGGACATTTCGGCGCAGCATCAAGCCAGCGCGGCACCGGTCGACATGGCCGAGGACGCATCGCCTTGCTCCGGATGCGCGCCAATCAAGGCCAGCGCCGGGTCGTGATCAAGGCGCGGATCGTTCGGCATAGAGGCGCCCACTTTACCGCTGCACCACTGGCCCGCCACGCAGCTTACCTCAAGCGCGATGGCGTCACCAACGATGAAAAGGAGGCGAGCCTTTTCAATGCAGGTTCCGAGGAGGTCGACGGCGACATCTTTGCCGAACGTTGCGCCGATGACCGGCACCATTTCCGCTTCATCGTATCGCCCGAAGATGCGGTCGACATGTATGATGTGCGGGCCTTCACGCGCGAGTTGATGAGCGACATGGCGACCGATCTTGGCACCAAACTCGATTGGGTGGCAGTCGATCACTGGAATACTGACAACCCCCACATCCACATCCTGTTGCGCGGCAAGGCTGACGACGGCCGCGACCTTGTGATCGACAAGGACTATATCCGTGAAGGAATGCGCAGCCGTGCCGAAGAGCGGGTGACACTTGAGCTTGGCCCGCGAACCGAACGCGAGATTGACCGGGCTTTGGCCCGCGAGGTCGATGCCGATCGCTGGACCAGCCTTGACCGGCGGATGCAACGACAGGCGGATGATTTTGGAGGGGTGGTCGATTTGCGGGTTGCGCCCGGCGCACAACAGTCCCGCACAACCAATCACATGGTTGCCCGCGCCACCAAACTTGAGCGGCTTGGCCTTGCGACACGGATAACGCCGGGGTGCTGGATGTTGAAACCAGGGCTTGAACCGACACTGCGTCAGCTAGGCGCACGCGGCGACATCATCAAGACCATGCACCGGGCAATGGGGGCAAGCGGACTTCGCCCTGACACGGGGCGCTTTGCGCTGCATGACGATCTGGCAGCCGAGCCGGTGATCGGACGATTGGTCGAGCGTGGTCTGCATGATGAACTGACTGGCAGCGCCTATGCGGTAGTCGATGCGACCGACGGGCGGACACACTATCTTCGGTTCGATGACATTGATCAAACCAGCGACGCTAAGCCGGGTGCTATTGTTGAGCTTGGCCAATGGCGCGATAATCGTGGCAATGACCGGCAATCGCTGTCTGTGCGGTCAGACCTGTCGCTGGGCGACCAGATCAACGCCCCCGGCGCGACATGGCTCGATCGTCAGCTGGTCGCCCGTGAGCCTGTAGATACCGCCGGAGGGTTTGGCGCAGAGGTGCGCGATGCGCTTGCCGCACGTTCAGAGCATCTGGTAAGCGAAGGACTAGCGCGTCGGCAAGGCCAGCGGTTCATCTTCGCCAAGGAACTGCTTGATGAGTTGCGCAGCCGCGAATTAGCTGAGGCAACCAAGCACATCGCCACCCGGTCAGGGCTGGAACATATACCGGCACGACCCGGCGAACATATTGCCGGAATCTACCGTGAGCGCGTCACCCTCTCGTCAGGACGCTTTGCCATGATCGATGACGGGATGGGATTTCAGTTGGTGCCATGGCGACCCAACCTTGAACGCCATTTGAGTCAGGCCGTCAGCGGAACCATCAACGCTCGCGGCGGAGTCGATTGGAGCTTCACGCGCAGCAGGACACTGGGATTATAAGTCATGCTTTTGTCTGGCCTCTTCGCTAAACCCCGTCCTTTTTCGCCACATTACGCCAGCAGGAGTTCCGGTCTTGCGCGCTTGCACTAACCAATGATTGGGCTTGTCCGAAAGGAGAAAGTCATGGCCGCAACCAAAATTCTCTGGGGACAGATCCTCGCTGTGTTCATGCTCGTGCTGACTGGTATCTGGGGTGCAACACAGTGGACCGCTTCCGCTCTAGCTTACCAGCCGGAACTGGGCTCGCCTTGGTTCATGCTGCTGGGTTGGCCAGTCTACCGGCCTTACGACTTCTTCTGGTGGTGGTTCAGCTACGACGCCTATGCGCCGCACATCTTCGAAACCGGCGGGCTCATCGCCGTCACCGGCGGCTTTGCCTCGATCATCGCTGCCATCTCCATGTCAGTCTGGCGCGCCCGTGAGATGAAAACAGCCGCGACCTACGGCACAGCACGTTGGGCCAACCGGCAGGAGATCCAGGAGGCTGGACTGCTCGACGACAAGGGCGTCGTGCTCGGCCAGTTCAACAACCAATATATTCGCCATGACGGGCCAGAGCATGTGCTGTGCTTTGCCCCGACCCGCACCGGCAAGGGTGTTGGGCTTGTCATACCAACGCTGCTTACCTGGCCTGGTTCAGCCATCGTCCATGACATCAAGGGCGAGAACTGGACGCTGACTGCGGGCTATCGCTCTAGCTTCAGCCGCGTGCTGCTGTTCGATCCGACCAATGCGGATTCCGCAGCCTACAACCCACTGCTCGAAGTGCGTCGCGGTGTCTGCGAGGTGCGCGATGTCCAGAATGTCGCCGACGTGTTGGTCGATCCCGAAGGCAGTCTTGAAAAGCGCAACCATTGGGAGAAGACCAGCCATTCGTTGCTCGTTGGCGCGATCCTGCATGTTCTCTATGCCGAGCCCGACAAGACACTGGCTGGCGTCGCCGCATTCCTGTCCGATCCGAAGCGCTCGTTTGAATCCACGCTCGCGGCGATGATGATGACAGCCCATCTCGGCGATGACGGTGTTCATCCCGTCGTCGCCAGTGCCGCGCGCGAACTGCTCAACAAATCCGAGAATGAAAGGTCGGGCGTGCTCTCGACCGCCATGTCGTTCCTCGGCCTCTACCGCGATCCCGTCGTCGCGCAGGTGACGCGGCAATGCGATTGGCGGATAGCCGATCTGGTCGATGCCAAACGGCCAACCACACTCTATCTGGTCATTCCGCCATCGGATATCAGCCGCACTAAACCGCTCATCCGGTTGCTACTCAATCAGATCGGCCGCAGACTAACCGAAGAGTTGGCCCCCGATGCCAAGCGCCAGCGTGTGCTCATCATGCTCGACGAATTCCCGGCACTCGGACGACTCGATTTCTTCGAAAGCGCGCTGGCGTTCATGGCGGGCTATGGCCTTAAAGCCTTTCTCATCGCCCAGTCCCTCAACCAGATCGAGCATGCCTACGGCCAGAACAACGCAATCCTCGACAATTGCCATGTCCGGGTCTGCTTTGCGACCAATGATGAACGCACCGCCAAGCGTGTGTCGGAATCGCTAGGCACAGCGACGGAGCTGCGCGCCATGAAGAACTACGCCGGGCACCGGCTCTCCCCTTGGCTGGGCCATCTGATGATTTCGAAATCAGAGACTGCCCGGTCATTGCTCACACCCGGAGAAATTCAGGAGCTTCCCAAGACCGATGAGATTGTCATGATGGCGGGCGCCCATCCCATTCGGGCAAAGAAGGCCCAGTATTTCCGGGACAAGCGGCTGTCCGCCCGTGTGCTGACACCGCCAAAAGTTCGTGCAGCCTCCAAAGAGATGAGCGCAACGCACGATTGGCTGGGCTTGATCGCGAAGATGCCTGCAGAAGCGAAGCGCGGTCCGAAGCGGAAGGGCGAACATGACACTGATCCGCACAACGCCGGCATACGCACCGAACCTGAATTGCCGATCCATGAAGACATCGCCCCACCGCCAAAATCCGTTGCGAGGGAGTTCGACTTTGATCGCGATGAGCAGAATGACGACGACGTGGCGCGCAATCGCCGCCTGCAGGACCGGATGCGCGGCAATGCAAGGCGGGCTTCGCTCGATCCAGGCGATGGAATAGAATTATGAAATCCGGCAACCGCATCAAGCACACATTCCGTTTGCCGCCGGACATCTCGCAACAACTCGCTGAGTTCGCGATCCGGAAACGCGCGACACAGGCATCAATCGTCGAGACCGCCATTGCGTCGTTCCTGTCGCCAGATGGGTCAGAACGGATGGAGGCTGCCGTCACAAGGCGGCTTGACCGCCTAACCAAGCAGAATGAGCGGCTTGAATTTCAAATTGAGGTAACGAACGAGACGTTGGCTCTGTTCGTGCGTTTCTGGCTCACTGCAAATCCGCCGCTACCTGAATCCGCAAGGGCTGCGGCGCAAGCACAGGGAAAAGAGCGCTACGAAGGCTTTATCGAGGCACTGGCGCGGAAGCTGGAATCGGGCTCGCATCTGGTCGACGATTTGCACAGCGGGAGGCGCTGAACAATCATGGCCGGGTCGCTGGTCGGTCTTTCCATACCTCGTTGTGATTGATATTCACAAAGTGTCATTCCTGTGATAGATTTTCACAATCGGTGAACTGGATTCGCAGCGGGCCATGACCCCGGTGAGAGTTTTTCGCAAAGGATGCCTATGGGTGATTGGCCCTCACAAGCGGTGAACAATTTTCGCGCAAAGGCATTGCCTGAGCGCGCAACGCCGGTTGGCTACGCCGCCTTGATAGCCGCTTATGATCTCGCGCTGCCGCTGCCGCCGCGCCTCGCTGCCATTGCCGAGCGCCATCACCCGGTCACAACGGCTGAGTGGATAATGTTCACACCGCGCCACCGCCCCGAACCAAGTCTGGCCGGTCACCTCACTTTCGCAATCAAGTGGGAGGGTATCGATCTCTCCATCCTTGCCCGTCTCTTCCAAACAGTCGAACCCGGCGCGGTCGCCGATCTTGTTCGGGCAACGCCGACGGGGGCGTTTGCGCGCAGGATATGGTTTCTTTATGAATGGCTGACCGGACAAGCATTGGATGTCCCCGATGCCGGCAAAGTCCGCACCGTCTCGGTCGTTGATCCAGAACAGCAATTTGCCTTGGATCAAGGTGAGCCCTCGCCGCGCCACCGGGTCTTGAACAACCTGCCCGGCACACCAAGCTTCTGCCCGATGATCCGCCGATCGGCAGTCCTGGTCGAAGCCGCTGCAAAGAAGCTTGATGCACGCGCGCGTGCCCAAATTGGCCGCGTGCGCCCCGATCTTATCGCACGCGCTGCCGCTTTTCTGCTGCTCAACGACTCCAAATCCTCTTTTGCTATCGAAGGTGAGCGCCCGTCAGGAACCCGTGCCGTCAGATGGGGGCAAGCCATTGCCGAAGCTGGCAACACGCAACTGAGCTTGCCGGAGTTTGACCGCCTTCAACGCATTGTCATTGGCGACGCGCGATTTGTGCGTCTGGGCCTGCGCGATGAAGGCGGCTTTGTTGGGGTGCATGACCGCGAAACGGGTGACCCCATTCCCGACCATATCAGCGCCCGCGCGCAAGACCTTCCGGATCTCATTGCGGGCCTTGCCGATTTTGCCGCACGCGCGCAGTCGGGCGGCTTTGATCCCGTCGCCACGGCAGCTGCGCTCGCCTTCGGGTTCGTCTATATCCACCCTTATGTTGACGGAAATGGTCGGCTTCACCGCTGGCTCATCCATCACGCACTCGCAGCCGCGAACTATAATCCCCCCGGACTCGTTTTCCCCGTCAGCGCTGCGATCCTCAGACGCCTTGATGATTACCGTATTGTACTCGAAACCTACTCTCGGCCACTGTTGCCGGAAATCGAATGGCAGCGGACGGCAAAGGGCAATGTCGAGGTGCTGAACGACACTGCTGCATTTTATCGCTATTTCGATGCAACCGCGCATACGGAATTCCTCTACGCCTGCGTCGAACAGACGATCATGGAAGACCTTCCTGCGGAAGTGGCCTTTCTCGAAGCGTTTGATCGCTTCGCCCAGGAAGTCCAGGAAATCGTCGATATGCCGACCGACCGGGTCGAACTTTTGCAGAAGTTCCTTCAGCAAAATGATGGCACACTTTCGCAGCGTGCGAGAACGCGCGAATTTGCAGCGTTGACGGACGAAGAGGTGCAACGCGTCGAACAGCTCTATAGTGACACATTCGAGATCGCGCGATGAGCACCGCGCGCACATATCACCACCCTCGTATAGCCGCAGAATCACAACGACACTGCCACCGAGCGGCATAAAAGCAGTTCCTGCTCAGACTGAGAGACCAGCCGCCTCTTTCTCCCTTTTCGCCATACTACGCTGACCGCAAAAGGCTGTTGCCTTACCGCTGACTAATGTCCTTTTGATCCGCCTCGCGGGCACAGCCGATGGTCGGATGCCTCGCAGACACGAGGCATTTCATGAGCGTCATCCCGATCCGGTCCGAAGCCTCATCGCGCGGCGCGCGCATGCTGCGCACAGCCCTCGGGCCGGAAATAGCGGCATGGCTTGAAGACGCCTCGGTGATCGAGGTCATGCTCAATCCCGACGGGCGGCTTTGGATCGACCGGCTGGGAGCCGGAATCGCCGATACGGGAAGCGGGATGTCCGCTGCCGATGGCGAGCGGATCATCCGGCTGGTTGCGCATCATGTCGGGGCCGAGGTCCATGCCAAAGCACCGCGGGTATCGGCAGAGCTTCCCGATAAGGGCGAGCGGTTCGAGGGGCTTTTGCCTCCGGTCGTGGCTGCACCCAGTTTCGCGATCCGCAAGCCTGCCGTCGCGGTGTTCACGCTCACGGATTATGTCGCGGCGGAGATCATGTCTGCCTGGCAGGCCGAGGCGCTGATTGACGCGGTTGCTGCCCGCAAGAACATCCTGGTCGCCGGCGGAACCTCGACGGGCAAAACCACGCTCACCAACGCACTGCTCGCCGAAGTTGCAAAGACCGACGACCGAGTCGTCCTGATCGAGGACACGCGCGAGCTTCAGTGCGCCGCGCCTAACCTCGTGTCACTGCGCACCAAAGATGGCGTTGCAACGCTCTCCGACCTGGTCCGCTCCGCACTGCGCCTGCGGCCCGACCGTATTCCCATCGGTGAGGTGCGCGGTGCCGAGGCGCTCGACCTCTTGAAAGCTTGGGGCACTGGCCACCCCGGCGGCGTGGGCACCATTCATGCCGGATCGGCGCTCGGCACGCTGCGGCGGATGGAGCAGCTGATCCAGGAGAGCGTGGTCACAGTGCCGCGCGCGCTCATCGCCGAGACCATCAACGTCATCGCCGTGCTGGTCCGCGACGGCACCGGCAGGCGGCTGGCCGAACTCGCTCAAGTCACCGGGCTCGATGATCGAGGCGACTACCTGATCCTTCCCATCACCCCCCAAACCAAAGGAGTTATCTCGTGATCCAGACACTTACTCGCGCCCGTGCACGCCTGTCCGCCGCCATGCTCGGCGGCTTCGTTGCCCTTTCCGTCGCCACGCCTGCCCATGCGGCGGGCTCGTCGATGCCGTGGGAGGCGCCTCTTCAGTCGATCCTTGAATCGATCCAGGGGCCGGTCGCCAAGATCGTGGCGGTCATGATCATCATCGCCACCGGTCTGGCGCTCGCCTTCGGCGATACGTCGGGCGGCGCGCGGCGGATGATCCAGATCGTGTTTGGCCTCTCGATCGCCTTTGCCGCCTCGTCCTTCTTCCTGTCGTTCTTCTCGTTCGGCGGCGGAGCGCTGGTCTGATGGAGGCCGCACCGCCCGAAGCCGTGCCGGGCTTTGTCGTCCCGGTTCACCGCGCGCTGACCGAGCATATCTTGCTCGGCGGCGCACCGCGGGGCCTTGCGATCGCGAATGCGACGCTGGCCGCGGCGATCGGGCTGGGCCTGCGCCTGTGGATCGCCGGCGTCGTGATCTTCGCGCTCGGCCACATGGTTTCGGTCTGGGCGGCACGGCGCGATCCTCAATTCGTCGATGTCGCGCGGCGGCATCTGCGCTTTCCCACCTATCTGAGGGTTTGAGCCGATGCTCTCGCTTCGCGAATATCGTAACAAGGCCGACCGTCTCGCGGACTTCCTCCCCTGGGCGGTGTTGGTCGCACCCGGCGTCGTGCTCAACAAGGACGGCAGCTTCCAGCGCTCGGCCCGCTTTCGCGGTCCCGATCTCGATAGTGCCACGCCTGCCGAATTGATCGCGACAACCGCGCGGCTCAACAGCGCGCTGCGGCGGCTGGGTTCGGGCTGGGCGATTTTCGTCGAGGCCGTGCGCCGACCGGCGCTGGACTATCCCGACAGCGACTTTCCCGATCCTGCTTCGGCGCTGGTCGAGCGTGAGCGCGCTGCGCAGTTTGCCGAAGAAGGCGCGCATTTCGAGAGCGGCTATTTCCTGACGTTGTTGTGGATGCCGCCCGCCGAGGACGCCGCGCGCGCAGAAAGCTGGCTGTATGAGGGCAAGGCCGAGAAAGGCATCAACGCACGCGAGCTGCTCGACCTCTTCATCGACCGCACCGATCGGTTGTTGCGGTTGGTCGAAGGGTTCGTGCCCGAAGTTTTCTGGCTCGATGACAGCGAGACGCTGACCTATCTACACAGCTGCATTTCGACCCGCAGCCACCGGGTTCGCGTTCCCGAAACCCCGATGCACCTCGACGCGCTACTGGCTGATGAGCCGCTCACTGGCGGACTCGAACCGCGCCTCGGTCGCGCCCATCTGCGCACGCTGACGGTGGTCGGTTTTCCCAGCAGCACCTTCCCGGGCCTGCTCGATGAACTCAACCGGCTCGCCTTCGGCTATCGCTGGTCAACCCGCGCGGTAATGCTCGACAAGACCGATGCGACCAAACTGACCGCCAAGATCCGGCGGCAATGGTTCGCCAAGCGCAAGTCGGTCGCCGCGATCCTCAAGGAGGTGATGACCAACGAGGCCTCGACGCTGCTCGACAGCGACGCGTCGAACAAGGCCGCCGATGCCGATGCGGCACTGCAGGAGCTTGGCGCGGACCATGTCGGTCAGGCCTATGTCACCGCCACCGTTACCGTCTGGGACGAGGATCCAGCACTGGCAGCCGAAAAGCTGCGCCTCGTCGAGAAGGTCATCCAGGGCCGCGACTTCACCGTGACCGTCGAAGGCATGAACGCGGTCGAGGCCTGGCTCGGTTCGCTCCCCGGCCATGTCTACGCCAATGTCCGCACATCGCCGATTTCCACGCTCAACCTTGCCCACATGATCCCCCTCTCAGCTGTGTGGGCCGGGCCGGAACGGGACGAGCACTTCCACGCCCCACCGCTCTTCTATGCGCGGACCGAAGGTTCGACACCGTTCCGGTTTTCGCTTCACGTCGGCGACGTCGGCCACACCCTAATCGTCGGGCCAACGGGTGCGGGCAAGTCGGTGCTGCTGGCGCTGATGGCGCTACAGTTCCGCCGCTACAATCGCGCCCAGGTCTTCGCCTTCGATTTCGGTGGCTCGATCCGCGCGGCCGCGCTCGCCTGCGGTGGTGACTGGCAGGATTTGGGCAATTCGTTGACCGGTTCTGGCCTTTCCGAAGACAGTGCTGGCGCAGTGCTGTTGCAACCGCTGGCGCGGATCGATGAACCTGCCGAACGCAATTGGGCGGCCGAATGGCTGCAGGCGATTCTCACGTCTGAAGGCGTGACCGTAGATCCCGCCACCAAGGAGCATCTCTGGTCGGCGCTGACCTCGCTTGCCACTGCGCCGGTCGCCGAGCGAACGCTAACCGGGCTGGCCGTGCTGCTCCAGTCGCAGGCATTGAAGCAGGCGCTGGCGCCCTACTGCATCGGCGGACCATTCGGGCGGTTGCTTGATGCCGAGTTTGAACATCTCGGCGAAGCGAGCTTCCAGGCTTTCGAGACCGAAGGCCTGACTGGATCGGCGGCCGCGCCTGCCGTGCTCTCCTACCTGTTCCACCGTATCGAGGGACGGCTCGACGGCTCGCCAACGATGATCATCATCGACGAGGGCTGGCTGGTGCTTGATAGTCCGGCCTTCGCCGCGCAGCTGCGCGAGTGGCTGAAAACGCTGCGTAAGAAGAACGCGAGCGTGGTCTTCGCGACGCAGAGCCTTGCTGACATCGAGACGAGCGTGATCGCGCCAGCCATCATTGAAAGCTGCCCGACCCGCATTTTCCTGCCCAATGAGCGTGCGGTCGAGCCGCAGATTCTGTCGATTTACCGCCGCTTTGGGCTCAACGACCGGCAGATCGAAATCGTGGCGCGGGCGACCCCCAAGCGCGACTATTACTGCCAGTCGGCGCGCGGCAACCGGCTGTTCGAGCTGGGCCTAGGTGAAGTCGCGCTCGTCTACACCGCCACCTCGTCGAAGACCGACCAGCTGGCGATTGCCGAACTCACCGAAGCGCACGGGACGGCAGGTTTTGCCGCAGCATGGCTGCGCCATCGCGGCCTCGCCTGGGCCGCCGACATGCTTCCGGCTCCTGTTTCCATTCACCCCGCCCAATTGGGCCAACCCAAGGAGTAATGCCCATGAAGTCCCCCCGTTATCGTGACGTACTTGCCGCCGGCGCGGTCGTGCTGTCGCTGACCGCCACCGCGCTCGTCCCCGCGCCAGCCTATGCGCAGTTCGGCGGGATCGTTTACGACCCCTCGAACTACTCGCAGAACATCCTGACTGCGGCGCGCACGCTTGAGCAGATCAACAACCAGATCCGCCAGCTGCAGAACCAGGCGACCTCGCTGATCAACGAAGCGCGCAACCTGCAATCGCTGCCACTGACCATGCTTGCACCGCTCCAGCAGCAAATTCAGCAAACGCAACAGTTGCTCGCCCGTGCGCAGGGCATTGCTTATGATGTCCAGCAAATCGAACGCGAGTTCGGCCGCCAGTACAAGGACATCGATCTGACCGGCAGCCAGCGCGCGATGGTCCAGGGTGCTGAGGAACGTTGGCGCGGTAGCGTAGCCGCGTTCGAGGATGCGCTCAAAGTTCAGGCCGGTGCGGTCAGCAACATCGAAGGTGCGCGAACTGCTGTGCAAAGCCTGGTCACCGCGAGCCAGTCGGCAACCGGCGCATTGCAGGCGGCCCAGGCCGGCAACCAGCTGCTGGCGCTTCAATCGCAGCAGCTCGCCGACCTGACCGCGACCGTGGCCAGCCTCGGCCGGGCGCAGTCACTCGATGCCGCCAATGCGGCAGCGGCCAAGGCGCAGGCCCGCGAACAGCTGCGGCGCTTTCTCGCGCCGGGACGCGGCTACGTCCCGACCACCGCCCAGATGTTCCGGAACTGAGGCGATGGACACCAAGCTCTTCGCGCGGATCGGGGCCGGGGCATTCGCCGCCATCGCGCTGACCATGTCGCTGCTTCAGCTGCGCGAAGAGCGCCCGGAACCGCTGCCGGAGGTGATTACCGTTTGGGAACCCGACGGCGATCCATTGCCCGCACAGCTGCGTGCCTGCGGGGCAATGGGCGAACTCGCGCTGTCCTCGCCCGACTGCCGCGCAGCCTGGGCCGAGAAGCGGCGGCGATTCCTTGGAGTCGATAACGACGGCGGCATTCCTGCCAGCGAACCCGCTGTCGACGCACTTGCGGCTCCGATCCCGTCATCCGAACCCCAACCAGCAAAGGGCCAGTGACATGGGTGGCACCGGCGTTGTCGACCGCTTTCTCGACATCTTCTCTCGCTACATCGATAGCGGCTTCGGTCTTCTGTCGGGCGAGGTCGCATTCATTGCGACGACCCTGATCGTGATCGACGTGACGCTGGCCGCATTGTTCTGGTCGTGGGGCGAGGCGGACGACGTGCTCGCGCGTCTGGTGAAGAAGACGCTGTTCGTCGGAATCTTTGCCTACATCATCGGCAACTGGAACAACCTCGCGCGGATCGTGTTCGAGAGCTTCGCAGGGCTTGGCCTCAAGGCCAGCGGCACCGGGTTTACTGCTGCTGAACTGCTGCAGCCAGGGCGGGTCGCGCAGGTCGGCCTCGATGCCGCGCAACCGATGCTGACCGCGATTTCCGACCTGATGGGATTTGTCAGCTTCTTCGAGAATTTCCTGCAGATCGTGATTCTGCTGGTTGCCTGGGCGATCGTGATCATCGCCTTCTTCATCCTGTCGATCCAGCTTTTCATCACCCTCATTGAGTTCAAGCTAACCACGCTCTGCGGGTTCGTGCTGATCCCGTTCGGACTGTTCGGCAAAACCGCGTTCATGGCCGAACGCGTGCTCGGCAACGTCGTTTCCTCCGGCATCAAGGTGCTGGTGCTTGCGGTGATCGTCGGGATTGGCTCGACCATCTTCTCCGAGTTCACCAGCGCAATTTCCGGTGAACCAACCATCGAGGATGCGCTGTCGATCATGCTCGCCAGTTTGGCCCTGCTTGGCCTCGGCATCTTTGGACCAGGCATCGCCAATGGCATCGTATCGGGCGGTCCACAGCTTGGCGCAGGCGCGGCTGCCGGAACGGCACTGCTCGCCGGTGGTGCGGCCGCAGGCGCGGTCGCTGGTGCCAAGCTTGCAGGCGGCGCAGTTGCCAGTACCGCTTCCAACGTCGCACACGGCACATCGCGCGCAGCGGGCGGTGCCACCATGGCCTATGCGCTAGGTTCGGCGGGCAAGTCCGGCGCGTCAGCAGTCGGTTCTGGCATGGCAGCCGTTGGCGATGCTGCCGTGGGTGCTGCGACTTCGCCGCTGCGCAAAGCAGGCGACGGCATGAAGCAGTCGTTCCGCGAAGGCAGCCGCGCTGCGATCACCAACACCGGCGGCACAATCACCCCCGGACCCAACACTCGGCCGCCCACGCCGCCCGCCGCTGAGGGCCAAGGCCAGCCCGCCTGGGCCAAGGCGATGAAGGACCGGCAGACCATCGCTCACACCGCAACACTTGCCGCCCACACGCTCAAGTCTGGCGACAGCCACGGCGGCGGGGCTTCCATCGACACTTCCGAAAAGGACTGACCCATGTTCCGACGACCCTCGATCCGCTACGGCAAGACCCCCGAGCCCGAAACGCCCTACCAACGTGCCGCGCAGGTCTGGGATGACCGCATCGGCTCCGCACGTGTTCAGGCGCGCAGCTGGCGGCTCGCCTTTTTCGGCGCGCTTGGCCTCTCGACCTGCCTTACTGCCGGGATCATCTGGCAGGGCGCGCGCGGGTCGATCGTCCCATGGGTGGTTCAGATCGATAAGCTCGGCGAAGCGCAGGCCGTAGCCCCCGCCGATGTCGGCTACACGCCCTCTGACCCGCAGGTCGCGTTCCATCTGGCGCGGTTCATCGAGCAGGTCCGCGCCGTCCCCGACGACCCGATCATTGTCCGCCAGAACTGGCTGCGCGCCTATGACTTCGCCACCGACAAGGGTGCGCTCGCGCTCAACGACTATGCCCGGACCAACGATCCTTTCGCGCTGATCGGCAGGGAACAGGTCGGCGTTGACGTCACCAGCGTGATCCGCGCCTCGCCGACCAGCTTTCGCGTCGCCTGGGTCGAGCGTCGCTACCGCGACGGCAGCCTTGCCGACACGAGCCGCTGGACGGCGATCCTGACCATCGTCGTTCAGGTCCCCCGCACCCCCGATGCCCTGCGCAAGAACCCGCTCGGCATTTTCGTCAACGCCATCAACTGGTCGAAGGAACTCGGATCATGATCAGCACTTTTGCAGCAGCAAATCGCCGCATCGCCATTGCCTTGCTCGCAGCAAGCACAACGCTTGCCTCCCCCGTGCAGGCCCAAAAACAACCAGCGCACCAGCCTACATCGCCTGCGGCACCTAACGAGGCGCCGCAGGCGGCCCATTCCGAACCGGCAATTGTGGCGATCCCTGTGCCGCTGCCGCTTCCCGGCCAGCTCAAACAGTTTCCGCAAGCGTCGCTCCCCCGCGCTGCGGGCCGCTCCCGCCCGTCCTTGCCCCGGGACAGGGTGGGGGCGGCAATGGAGGCGGCGCGGGTGCAGCCCGACCGTACCGGGTTCGTCAATGCGATCCAGGTCTTTCCCTACACCGAAGGCGCGCTCTACCAGGTCTATGCCAAACCCGGTCAGGTGACCGACATCGCCCTGCAGGAAGGTGAACAACTGGTCGGCTCTGGGCCCGTGGCGTCCGGCGACACAGTGCGCTGGATGATCGGCGATACCGTCAGTGGCAGCGGACCCGCATCGCGCGTTCACATTCTGATCAAGCCGATTCGTCCCGACATCGCGACCAATCTGGTGATCAACACCGACCGGCGCACCTATCATGTCGAACTCCGCGCCAATCCGTCAGTCTATATGGCCTCGGTCTCCTGGACTTACCCGCAGGACGAGTTGATCGCGCTGCGGCAAGCTCGGAGCGAAGCGATCGGGGCCGCGCCGGTTGCGGCGGGGATTGATCTATCCACCCTCAACTTTCGCTACGCGATCGACGGTGACCGCCCTGACTGGCGCCCGCTGCGCGCGTTCGATGACGGGGTGCGCGTGTTCATCGAGTTCCCCGAGAGCATTGCGCAGGGCGAACTTCCGCCGCTGTTCGTAATCGGTGCGAAGGGCGAGGCCGAGCTGGTCAACTATCGGGTCGCCGGTCGCTACATGATCGTCGACCGGCTGTTCGCAAAGGCCGAACTGCGGCTTGGCGGGCGCAAGGGTCAGCAGACAGTCCGGATCACCTCCAACCGGCGGGGGCGGGCATGAACGGCGAGGACCAGACCGAACGCCCCGAAGCGGAAACCGCGGATCCGGACAGCGCGGTCAAGCTGCGGGGCGATCCGCCGCGTGTCATGCGGCTGTCGCGCAAGGCGATCGGCATTGCTTCGGCCTGTGGCTTTGCGCTGGTCGGCGGCGCGATGATCTATGCGCTCCAGCCTGTTGGCCGGAAGGGCGCGGAGGAACTTTACAACACCGATGGCGTTGCGGTGGCCGACAACCTATCGGGCGCGCCCAAGGATTACGGCCAGGTACCCAGGCTCGGCCCGCCGCTTCCCGGCGATCTAGGCAAGCCGATCCTTGATGCGCAACGGCGCGGGGACGTGGCTGCCCTGCCGCCGATTGGAGCTGGGCCATCTGCGGCTCCGATCGACCCTGCAGTCGCTGCCGCTGATGCCGCCCGGCAGCGCGCCGAACAGGAACGAGAAGCAGCGCGCAGTAGCCGCCTGTTCTTCGGCGGTGGGTCGCAGGCAAGCGGGAGTGCTGGCATTGCAGGAGTTCCACCGCACGTAGAGGTTGCGGCTGCAACTCCAGCGCCCGCGCCGCAATCCGATGCTGGCCGCAAGCAGGCCTTCCTTGAACGCGCCAGCGACCGGCACACCGTGTCGGGTGAGCGGCTGACCGGGCTGGCGTCACCTTCGATCCTGCAAGCGGGATCGGTCATCCCCGCAGCACTCATTACAGGCATCCGTTCGGACCTGCCCGGGCTGGTAACCGCGCAGGTGACGCAGAACGTCTATGACAGCCCGTCCGGGCGCATCCTCCTCATCCCGCAAGGCTCGCGGCTGATCGGCGACTACGATGCCGACGTCGCGTTTGGGCAGAGCCGGATCCTGCTCGCCTGGAACCGGCTGATCCTCCCCGATGGCCATTCGATCGTGCTCGAACGTCAGCCCGCGTCTGACCCGCACGGCTTTGCGGGACTTCAGGACGGTACCGACTATCATTGGGGCAGTGTGCTCAAGGCGGCGCTGGTCTCAACGCTTTTGGGCGCTGGTTCTGAGCTGGGATCGGGCGACGACGGCAACCTTGCCCGCGCTTTCCGCCGAGGCACGCAGGACAGCATCAACCGCGCCGGTGAGCAGATCGTCAGCCGAGAGTTGAATGTCCGACCGACGTTGACGATCCGGCCCGGCTTTCCGGTTCGGGTGCTGGTGACGCGCGACTTGGTGCTTGGAGGCAAACAGTGACACGGCTGAAGCTTGAAGATTTGGCCGACGAGAAGCCAGTGCGAATGACGGTCGAGTTGTCGGCGCGGTTGCACCGTGAATTGCTGGCCTATGCAACCGCCTTGAATGGCGGCGATGCAAAGGGTGCGCCGACGCCAGAGCGGCTGATCCCGCCGATGATCGAGCGGTTCATTGCGACGGACCGGAGTTATGGCAAGACTCGTCGGTCAACTCAGCCCGGGTAGCGTTCCTCGATCAGCTTGAAGAAATGTTTGAGCGCCGTGTTTTCATTGCCCTCGCGCCAGTAGAGCGCGAAATCGAGGCGAGCGAGGCTGCTGGGATCGTAGATTTCCCTGAAATGGAGATCTGGCCAAATCACGCCCTGAGACGCTTCGGTTGCGATCGACACGAACCGCTTTGCCGTGATCATGCTCAAAACGCTTTCAAGACCGGTATCTTGATAGATGATATTGGGCCGATATCCCTGCTCTGTGAGCTTAGCAGACAACAAATTGCCGAGGATCGGGCCAAGGCCACCACTCGGGACGACGAACACCTCGCGCCTGAGGGCCTGCCAATAGATCCTTTCCTCCTTTAGCAGATGATTGTCGTCGAGCATGACCACCATCAGCTGTTCGGACCAAAGACGGCGCGATTTGATACCTGCCTCTTCAAGCCCGATCGGGGCGATGGCGACATCGACAGTCTGTGCTTGCAAGCCGTGGAGCAACTTTTCCGGGCTGGCCTCCATCCCGTCGAACTGCACATCGGGGAACCGGGTGAGATACTCCGTGAAGATGTGCTTCAAGTTGCCGGACATGAGCGACGAGCAATATCCGACCGCAATACGGCCATGAAGTCCATAGCTGACATTACGCGCCGTGGTCTGAAGATTGTCGATGTCGGTGACAATGCGCCGCGCTTGCTCGATCACAACGCGACCATTTTCGGTCGGTTCGGCACCGCGCGTGGTTCGTTCGAAGAGTTTTACGCCCAGACGCTCTTCAAGGAGCATGACCCTTCGGCTGAGTGTAGATTGCTTGACGCGGAGGGCAGCAGCAGCGCGCGAGAAACTCTGCGCATCGGCGGTTGCTACAGCATATCGGAGCTGGCGAATTTCTATCAATCTTCCCTCGGATAATTCTGTCGACCAGCCTTTGTCCGCACATCAGCACTCAGTATTTGGTGATGATTGCGACAAGGTCACGAATCGATTCGTGACCTTGTCGCAATCGTCTGGTGCGGCGTGATCCACTTGGCCGGTGCTCGAAACTAAAGAGAAGATAGTCTTCATCGGCAGGCACCGGCGACAGCCTGCTCGTTGAGCAGGTCGAGCGCGACGTCGACAATCATGTCTTCCTGCCCTCCAACCATCTTTCGTCGACCCAGTTCGACAAGAATGGCGCGGGTATCGAGGCCGTGTTCCTCGGCGGCTTTCTCTGCGTGTCGAAGGAAACTGGAATAGACCCCGGCGTAGCCTAGTGTCAGCGTTTCGCGATCAACTCGCACCGGGCGGTCCTGCATCGGGCGCACGAGATCTTCGGCAGCGTCCATTAGCGCAAAGAGGTCACAGCCGTGGTTCCAGCCGTAGCGATCTGCGGCAGCAATGAAGACTTCGAGCGGCGCGTTGCCAGCACCAGCGCCCATGCCGGCGAGGCTCGCGTCCACCCGGATGGCGCCGTTCTGTACTGCAACGATGGAGTTGGCGACACCGAGGCTGAGATTGTGATGCGCATGCACACCACGCTGGGTCTCGGGTTTGAGGACCCGGTCGTAAGCCTGCAGTCGCGCGGCATATTCATCCATGTTCATTGCGCCACCGCTGTCCGTGACATAAACACAGTGTGCGCCATAGGTTTCCATTAGCAGAGCCTGCTGAGCTAGCGCCTCGGGTGGAGACATGTGGCCCATCATCAAAAAGCCGGACACGTCCATGCCCAAATTGCGGGCCGCTTCGATGTGTTGTTTGGACACATCGGCCTCGGTGCAATGGGTAGCGATGCGGACCGAACGAACGCCAAGATCGTATGCGTGCTTGAGGTCGTGCACAGTGCCGATACCAGGCAGCAACAACGTGGTTAGAACGGAGTGTTCGAGTACTTCAGCGACCGCGCCGATCCAGTCCCAATCCGTGTGGGCGCCGAAGCCGTAGTTGAAGCTTGAACCTTGCAAGCCATCGCCGTGCGCAACCTCAATTGCGTCGATCTTGGCACGATCGAGCGCGCGAGCAATCGCCTTCACATGATCCAGGCCATACTGATGCCGGATGGCGTGCATGCCATCGCGCAGCGTGACATCCTGAATGTAGAGCTTCTGGCTCATGGGGTCGAAACTCATGCTGCCATGCTCCCTGTCATTTTGGCGACGATACGTTCGGCAGTGCGCAGTGCAGCCGAAGTCATGATGTCGAGATTGCCCGCGTAAGCCGGGAGGTAATGCGCTGCGCCTTCGACTTCGAGGAACACCGAGACTTTGAGTCCAGTGAAATCGGTCTTTCCGGTATCGGCCATCTCGGGAATATGCAGTGGACGGTTGGAACCGATATGTTCGAACTGTACTGCCTGCTTCAGCCTGTAACCGGGGACGTAGGTCTTCACTTCTTCGACCATTGCCTCGATGCTCGTACGGATGGAGTCCTGATCGGCATCGTCGCACAGACAATAGACAGTATCGCGCATGATCAGCGGCGGTTCGGCCGGGTTGAGCACGATTATCGCCTTGCCGCGGGTTGCGCCGCCAACGGCGACGATTGCCTGACTGGTGGTCTCAGTGAATTCGTCAATGTTGGCACGGGTTCCAGGGCCGGCACTTTTCGACGCAATCGACGCGACGATCTCGCCGTAGTGCACCTTGGCGGCGCGGTTCACTGCTGCAACGATCGGGATGGTCGCCTGCCCACCGCATGTGACCATATTGACGTTGGTCGCATCGAGATGGTCGAGCCCATTCACAGGCGGAATGACATAGGGACCGATCGACGCAGGTGTCAGGTCGATTACGCGCTTGCCGTGGGCTTGCAGCACGGCATCGTGATGCTTGTGCGCGCCGGCCGATGTTGCGTCGAACACGATCGCGATGTCGGCGAATTCAGGCATCCCAACCAGCCCGTCGATGCCCCCGGCAGTAATCGCAACGCCCAGGCGTTCAGCGCGCTTGAGGCCATCGGACTCTGGATCAATGCCAACGAATACCCCCATCTCCAGGGTCTTCGACAAACGCATGATCTTGATCATCAGATCAGTACCGATATTGCCGGAGCCGATAATGGCTACCTTAGTTTTGCCACTGGGGGTCTTGCTCATGGTTTCAGGCCTTTGTGTACGTGAAGCTGGCGTCGCCCAGCCCGCCAACATCTGCGCGAACATGGTCGCCGGGGTTGAGCGCCACCATCGGGCCGAGCGCACCTGCCAGCAGGATGTCTCCGGCCTTCAGTGGTTCACCGCGCCCCGCCAGGGTCCGGGCCAACCATGCTGCCGCATTGAGCGGATTGCCGAGCGCAGCCGCACCCACGCCGGTTGAGGCGGCCTCACCGTTGACTGTCATCGCCATTGCTGCGCCTTCGAGATCCAACCCAAGAAGCGGCAAACCTGCGCGTCCCAAGACAAAAAAGGCCGAGGACCCGTTATCCGCGACCGTATCGGCGAAAGTGATCTTCCAGTCTGCAATCCGGCTGTCGACAATTTCAATGGCTGCATGGACAGTAGCCACGGCTTCGGCGACCATCTCAGGTGTGGTTTGCGGGTCGGGTAAGTCTCTCCCCAGCACGAAGGCAATTTCCGCTTCTGCTTTTGGCTGGATCGTACGGGCGGGATCGAGCATGCCTCCATCAGGTATCTCCATGTCGCCGAACAGCACGCCGAAGTCGGGCTGGTTGACGCCAAGCTGCGTCTGGACCGCCTTGGCCGTGAGGCCTACCTTGCGCCCGACGATGCGGCGACCTTGCCCCTCCCAGAAGCGGGTGTTGATCGTCTGCACCGCATAAGCACCATCGGCATCGACCGGATCAAGCCCGTCACGCAAAGGTGGCACTGCGCCGCGCGAATAGGCATCGCGCAAACGGCGAGCGAGATCATCGTAAGAAGGAATGGTCATGGCAGGGATCCTCTTTGTCTCCGCAGCTGATACGCGGCTATAGTGCTTGACACCAGAGCTTGGTATCGCCAATTTCTTATATTGTGAGACATGGGACGCCGCATATTAGTTCGCTCAAGCGCACCTTGAGCATGCTGGAAACAGTTATTGCCGACGGCGGACGCAACGGCTTGTCCGCGCTCGCCCGTCAAGTTGGCATGCCGATTGCCACGGCGCACCGACAGGTCACGACTCTGGTCGCGGAGGGCTATCTTAAGCCATCAGGCGGTGGGCGACATGTCGCAGGTTCGCGATTGCTGGGATTGCTTCATCGACTGGATGAGAAGCAGGTCATCGCAAATATTGCTTCGCCCGTACTGCATCGGTTAGCAGGTCAAGTGCGCAGCGTTGTGCAGCTTGGCACATTTGAAAATGATATGGTCACCTATCGGATCAAGACCGGGCGCGGGGCGAGCGACCTGTTTACCCGCGTTGGCTTGCAGCTTGAAGCCTATTGCTCCGGTATGGGGAAAGTCCTGCTAGCGCATCTGCCTGAGGTTGAGCGGGAGGCATATTTGTCTGGCGGACCTTTCGTTGCGCTTACGGATCGAACAATCGTTGATCCCAATCATTTGCGCCAGGAACTCGCTGTCGTGGCCGAGCAAGGGTTTGCCATTGATGACGAAGAGATTGCATCCGGCCTGCGCTGCATGGCGGTGCCGTTGCATAATAGCGAAGGTGGCGTGGTCGCAGCAATCTCCGTATCGCAGGCACTCTCGTCCCGCGTTCGTTGGAACGATACTGAACTGCTGAAAAGTCTTAAGGAGGCGGCATTTTCAATCGAGAATGACGCTTTATCATGAACCTATGTGCACCTGGTTAGCTTCTCCGTGAAGGTGGAGTTGGGCTCTGCGGAACGTGCGATGGATTTTCCGCACAAGCGCACCACATCTTTACAACTCCGCCAACGACGGGAGCATATTGGCTGTCTGGTCCAAGATTCGCTAAAGGTGCCAAACAAGGCGGTATAGTGAATGCCGATTCTCGGATCAGTTATTCTGTCCGTAACCAAAATCGCCGTCCCCAATTGAATTGACTCTCTTGGGTCAGGGGCCACTCCCAAAATGCCTTCCAATCCTGCGCTATTCTACGCACATTAAATGAGCCGACTTACGTTCTGCAAGACTTTCGGCTTCCATCGCGAACAATCAAGAACTGAAGGTCCGATATCATGATTGGAAACGAACAAGCTGCATACACCCGAACCATTCGCAGGCAGCAATTGAAAGAGATGGTGCCTCTGGCCGACAGCACCATTTTTGGGATGGAGCAACGTGGTGAGTTTCCGCGTCGTTTTGCTCTGTCGCCGCGCTGCGTAGTCTGGGACTTGTCCGAAGTCGAGGAATGGCTCGCCTCCCGGCGGACGCGACCGATCGAGCGCGGCCAGCAAGTCGATGTACGACATCGCCGCATCCGCCCGGTCAAAGACTCGGATCAAGTTCCAGCATAGGCGCGGAAGGCGGCAGCACAGCTGGCGCATACTTCTGACCCGCGATCCAGGCCTCCACCGTGTTAGACCATTCCTGCATCATGTGGCGGCGCTGTATCTCATACTCCGCCTTGTTATAGACGCCGCGCGACGACCGGCCATCTTCATGCGCCAGACATTTCTCAATCCAGTCACTGTTGAAGCCGAGCTCGTTGAGCAGCGTCGAGCCAGTGCGGCGCAGATCGTGAACAGTAAATGGCTCAAGCGGCAGCCCGTCCTTTCGTGCTTGATCGACGACCGAGTACGTCACCCGGTTAAATGTGGCGCGCGACATGGGTGCGTCGGCGTCGTAGCGCGATGGCAGGAGGTATCGCGAATTTCCGGCGCATGTCTTGAGCGCGATCAGGATGTCGAGCATCTGTTGCGACAGATAGACGTTGTGTGGCTTGGATCGTTTCATCCGTTCCCTTGGAATCGACCAGACCGCATTCTCGAAATCCACTTCATCCCATACTGCGTCCTGCAACTCGCTCTTTCGAACCATCGACAGCAAATAAAACTTCATGCCGAGCCTGATGGTGGGCAGCGTTGCTACCTTCTCGATACACCGAAACATCACCCGGATTTCAGACGGCGACAACGAGCGGTCCTTGGGGACGAAGGTTGCGATCGACGAAGGGCCAACCTCATCAGCCGGGTTGGCGATCTTTTCCCCGTGCAGGATCGCAAAGCCATAGATCTGTTTCACGATGTCGCGAACATGGATCGCGGTCGCGGGTGCACCTCGATCAACGATCGCAAGACAGTGCGCTCGAAGATCGCCAGGCGTTATCTCGGTCAGCAGCCGGTTGCGCCAGTGGGGCACCAATTCCCGCTCGAAGATCGAGCGGCGCATAGCGCGCGTGCTGTCAGCCATCGGCCCGGCTGTCAGCCATTTCTCGCCGAACTCGCCGAAGCTCTTTGCTTCTTTGATCCTTCGCTTGTCCCGCTGCTTCTCGATGGCTGGGGACAGACCCTCCTGGACCATCCTTTTGGCGTCGATGCACTTCTCTCTGGCGCGAGCCAAAGAAAGGCCGGAAGCGCAGTATTTTCCAAAGGTGACTGTCTCGCGCCGTCCATGTATCCGATAGTCGTAACGGAATGAAATCGTGCCGTTTGTCCCGACCCGAACATACATGCCGTCGCGGTCGGTGACCTTGTAAGGTTTGTCTTTGGGTTTCAGGTTTTTAAGGGCTGCATCAGTCAGCATTACCATATACTCCTTTCATTTTGACCGTCAGCCCGAAACGCACCTCTCCAGCTTGAAAAAGAACAGGCTTTTCCGATTGTTAGCAAGAAAAATTGACCGTCAGGGGCTGTTGTGACCCAGACGGTAACGAGCGATTTTGAGGGTGGCAAGAGTAGGCGATACCGTCAGCGCGACCGCGAATTTCGAACGCTGCCCACCGATTGTAGCTGAATGTTAGTGAATGAAAAGTGTTTGAGTTCAGTGCTTTACGTCGTAGTATTTCGCACTTTCGGACCCCTCTGGAGGGGTGGAAATCATTCCCACTCAATCGTACCGGGGGGTTTTGATGTATAATCATAAACCACGCGGTTGATGCCCTTCACCTCATTGATGATGCGCGTCGCCACGCGGCTGAGGAACGCCGCATCGAACGGATAGATATCCGCCGTCATGCCATCCGTGCTGGTGACAGCGCGCAGGCCGCATACGCTGTCATAGGTGCGCCCATCGCCCATCACGCCCACCGTGCGGACAGGGAGCAGCACGGCAAATGCCTGCCAGATCGCATCATACAGCCCGGCATTGCGAATTTCCTCCAGATAGACCGCATCGGCCTTGCGAAGGATATCGCATTTTTCTTTCGTCACCTCGCCGGGAATGCGAATGGCAAGACCCGGTCCGGGGAAAGGATGGCGCCCGACAAACACATCCGGCAGGCCCAGCTCCTTGCCCAGCACGCGGACTTCATCCTTGAACAGCTCGCGCAGCGGCTCGACGAGCTGCATGTTCATGCGCTCCGGCAAGCCACCGACATTATGGTGCGATTTGATCGTCACGCTCGGCCCGCCGGTAAACGATACCGACTCGATCACATCCGGGTATAGCGTGCCCTGCGCGAGGAAATCCGCACCGCCCACTTTTTGCGCCTCCGCCTCGAACAGATCAATGAACGCCTTGCCGATAAACTTGCGCTTGACCTCCGGGTCGGTCACGCCTGCAAGGCCGCTCATGAACATGTCTTCCGCGTCAACATGCACAAGGTTGATGCCATAATGCTGGCGGAAGAGCGTCACGACCTGCTCCGCCTCATTCATGCGCATCAGACCATGGTCAACAAACACACAGGTGAGCTGGTCGCCAATCGCCTCATGGATCAGCACTGCCGCCACCGCACTATCGACGCCGCCGGACAGCCCGCAAATCACCCGGCCTTCCCCCACCTGCTCGCGGATCTCGGCTATCTTCGTGGCGCGAAACTCCGCCATCGACCAATCCCCCGCGCAGCCACAGACATGGCGCACGAAATTGGCGATCAGCTTGCCGCCATCGGGCGTGTGCACCACTTCGGGGTGAAACTGCATCGCGTAATATTGCTTGTCTTCATTGGCGATGATCGCACAAGGCGCGCCCTCGCTTTGCGCGACAACCGTAAAGCCCTGCGCAAGCTGCGTCACCTTGTCGCCATGGCTCATCCAGACCTGATGCTGCTCGCCCTCATGCCACAAGCCATCGAACAATTTGCAGGTGCCGGTAATCTCGATGAAAGCGCGGCCAAATTCGCCGCCCTCGCCGCCCTCCACCTTGCCGCCAAGCTGCTCCATCATCGTTTGTTGGCCATAGCAGATGCCAAGGATCGGGATGCCCGCATCGAAGAAATGCTGCGGCGCGCGCGGGCTGTCTTCCCATGTGACCGAAGACGGCCCGCCCGACAAGATGATCCCGCTCGGTTTCATCCGCTCAAATGCCTCTTCTGCCGCGTTAAACGGGGCGATTTCGCTATAGACTCCGGCCTCGCGCACGCGGCGGGCGATGAGCTGGGTCACCTGACTGCCGAAATCAACAATGAGGATCGACTGGTGACTGCTGGTCGCGGACATGAGAATCGGCTTTCGTAAAAAATATGGGGACGAGAAGCCGGTTAAGCCCCTCGCCCCCACCTGTCCAGTGAAGCGTCATTCAGCAGGTGATCTAAGTCAGCACCTTATGCAGCATCCCGCGAAATATAGACATAGGCGACCCGGCCTTCGCGTACATCGCAAGAGAAGCGCCTGGTCTCGCCCTGCTCATCGGAATAGCTGCGACGCTGCTCCAGCCGCCCTTCTATGTTCCAATCACCGCTACCCTGCTCCTGTGGCTGCGCTACATCGAGAATTTCGGCATAGCCGCCCGCATTCGCCTCTGCCTTGTCACGCGCGGCGCTGACGCATGCATCGATGGCTTCTTCCTCGTTAAACGCATACCGGCTTGGCGTATCATAATCCCGGGATCGGCTATCGCTGCGATAGTCGGGCCGGTCATCGGACGTTCGCCGGGATTTCTTGTCTTTGCTGGCAGCACTCGCGATTACGGCAACCGCGCCAATCAGCGCCGCAATACCAATAACTTCGCCTGCACTCGGGCCCCGGCGGTGTCGGTAATGTTTGTAAGGCCGATAATTGCGATAGGCGGAAGAATAGCCATAGCCTTTATAATATCCGCCACGATAGTCATTATGGCGTGCGGCGGCCGGAGCGACAGTGCCCACTATCATCGCTCCGACACTTAAGGCGCCCACAGCCCACCGCATCATCGAATTGCGCAATATGCTCATTCGACATTCCTTTCCAATGATCTCGCTCATTTGCGATCATCACCGGAGTACAGAATGTGGGATGACGCTTAGCTGAATGGAGGTAAACAAAGGCCTGCCCAATTGTAAAATTGTTTCACTTCCGGTGTACATTATCTTCGACCGGTTTAATCCGCAGCCCTGCCCAATACGCCAGAAACGCATAAGCATCGGAATATTCCTCGATCACCTTGTCCGTCGGCTTGCCAGAGCCATGACCAGCGCGGGTCTCGATGCGGATGAGATGTGGCTTTTTGCCAATATCGGCCGCTTGCAGGGCCGCCGCATATTTGAAGCTGTGCCCCGGCACCACGCGGTCATCCGTATCGGCTGTCGTCACCATGATCGCCGGATAATCCACACCCGCTCGAATATTATGATAGGGCGAATAAGACCGCAGGATTCTGAAATCCGCTTCCCTGTCCGGATAGCCATAATCATCGACCCAATAGCGCCCGGCGGTAAACTGGTCGAAGCGTAGCATGTCCATCACCCCGACAGACGGCAGCGCCGCTGCAAACAGGTCTGGCCGCTGGTTGACGACTGCCCCCACGAGCAAACCGCCATTGGAACGCCCCTCAATCGCCAGCTGGCCTTTGCCGGTATAGCCATTGTCGATCAGATATTCGCCAGCGGCAATAAAATCATCGAACACATTCTGCTTGTTCGCGCGGCGGCCTGCATCATGCCATTCCTTGCCAAACTCACCGCCGCCGCGCAGGTTCGCAATCGCGATGACCCCGCCCTGCTCCAGCCATGCAAGCCGCGTCGCCGAGAAGCCGGGCAACAGCGAAATATTAAACCCCCCATAGCCATAGAGCAATGTCGGTGCGGCTGTGCGGGTGCGCGCCAGTGCCTTCTTGCGCACGATAAACATCGGCACTTTGGTGCCATCTTTCGATGCGTAGAAAAGCTGCTCTTCTTCATAGGCATCAGGATCGAACGCCATTTGCGGGCGGGCGAACTCCTCAATCGCGCGTGTATCCGTGTTGAAGCGATAGATAGTGCCCGGCGTCGTGAAACCGGAAAAATGGAAGAACGTCTCCGGGTCTCCCGCCTTGCCGCCAAAGCCAGCCGCCGTGCCTATGCCGGGAAGCGGAACATCACCCAAAGGCGCGCCTTCCAGATCAACCAGCTCAGCCACAGACTGCGCATTGCTCATATAGGCAAGGATGATGCGAGACCCGACCATCGAAGCGCCCGCGAGCGGGTCAGCGCGCTCCGCCACAATCTCAACCGGCTTCTGATTGCTGCGCTTCTTCGCGTCGAGCCTTACCAGACGCGAGCGCGGCGCGCCCTGATCCGTTACAAACCATAATTGGTTGCTTATGCTCCCGACCAGTTGCCAGTCATGGTCCAGCCCACGCACCAGTCGACGCGGCTTCCATTCTGGCTCCGCCAGATCAATGACGACCAGCGCATAGCGCGGGTCCGTGCCTTGCGATGTCGTGATGACCAGCCATGCACCATCATCGGTCACTTGCGCCGTGTGCCGCCGTTCCGGGCGTTTGGGTGTCTCATATACCAGACGGTCCTGTGTCTGCGGCGTGCCAAGCCGGTGATAATAGACCTGAGAATTATGATCGGTGGATTGATATTCCTGCCCTTCTTCGGGTGCAGGAAAACGCGAGTAGAAGAAACCCTTGCCCGCGCCGTCCCATTCAATCCGTGAGAATTTCACCCATTCCACCCGGTCAGGCAATGTCTTGCCGCTGGCGACATCCAGCACATGAAGCGTGCGCCAGTCGCTGCCGCCATCCTGCACCGCATAGGCAAGATGGTGGCCATCGGGTGAAGGCATCCATTCGGCCAGAGCTGTTGCGCCATCTTTGGAAAAGCCATTGGGGTCGATCAACATGCGCACCGTGCCGTCCCGGCCTTCGCGCACAAAAAGCGGAGACTGGTTTTGCAGGCCGCTATTATGGCTGAAGAAATAATGCTGCCCGGCTTTGCGCGGGATGGAGTAGCGCTCATAATCCATGAGGGTGCGCATCCGCTCCTTCAGGATATCACGCCCTGCAAGTTGGTCGAGATAGGCGTCCGTCACTGTGTTTTGCGCTTCCACCCAATTTTCCACCTGAGCATCGGAACGCACATCATTTTCGAGCCAGCGATAGGGGTCCGCGACTGTCTCCCCAAATTTCTCTTCGACAAGATCAAGTGCGCGCGTAGCCGGGTAGGCAAAAGGCTTCATGCTGCGGGATTCCGAAATAAGCGATGTATTGATGGGGCTGGATATAGTGATCCGCGATGCGCCGGGTTCAGCGGGCGTGCTGCCTTGTGCAAAAAGCAGGGTAGTATTGGCGATCAGCACCAAGCCTGCCCATAATTGAATGATGATGCGTACGGACACCCTCAGCTCGAACCTTTTTCTGTTCTTATGTCTTTCCTATACTGTAGTTTGCAGCAGAGGCTTTGCAAGTTGCAGCGCAGTCTGACTTTACCTTCACCCCAACCGAAAAAGGCCCCGCATCACTGCGAGGCCTTTCGATATTCGGGAAGCACGGAAATCAGGCTTCTTCCAGCTCTGCCTCGTCAGCACCCTGTACCGGACCGCTGTCCTGACCCTTGGCGCTTTCATCACGATCAACCAGCTCGATAACGGCCAGCGCTGCGGCGTCAGAAGCGCGATAGCCCGCCTTGATCACGCGGGTATAGCCGCCATTGCGGTCCTTGTAGCGTTCAGCAAGCACGTCGAACAGCTTGGTGAGCTGCGCGTCATCCAGCAAGCGGCTATGCGCGAGGCGACGATTGGACAGGCCGCCTTTTTTCGCCAGCGTAATCAGCTTCTCGACATAGGGGCGCAGTTCTTTTGCCTTGGCAACACCGGTGGTGATCTGCTCATGCTTGATGAGTGATGCCGCGAGGTTGCGCAGCAGGGCGTTACGGTGGCCCGTGGCGCGCTGAAGCTTACGATATCCCATTTTATGACGCATAATATTTCCTTCGTTCGTTAAGGGTCCGTATCAGGTAACCCAGACCAGGCGGTATTTTCGTCAGGCCACCGCCATTTGCCTGTTTTTTCTGCCGCCTTGCGGCGGAGAGGGCTTGTACCGCGCGAGGGATTGGCGCAGCCAATCCCGATCAACGCATTATCCCAGAAGCTCTTGCTCAAGCTTCTTGGCCATCTCTTCAATATTCTCAGGCGGCCAGCCCGGAATATCCATGCCGAGACGCAGACCCATGCTGGAGAGCACTTCCTTGATCTCATTCAGCGACTTGCGGCCAAAGTTCGGCGTACGCAGCATTTCTGCTTCGGTCTTCTGCACCAGATCGCCAATATAAATGATATTGTCGTTCTTGAGGCAATTGGCCGAGCGGACAGAAAGCTCCAGCTCGTCAACCTTCTTGAGCAGATAACGGTTGATGACATTGGCGTTATTATCCGCATCGCCAGCACCAGCCTGTGGCGCAGCGGCAGCCGGAGCGGCCAGTGCTTCGTCAAAGTGCACGAAGAGCTGCAACTGGTCCTGCAGGATGCGCGCTGAATAGGCGATTGCATCTTCAGGTGTCACTGTGCCATCTGTCTCAATAGTGAGCGACAGCTTGTCGAGGTCCAGATCCTGGCCAACGCGGGTATTGTCTACCTTGTAAGCCACCTGACGCACCGGCGAATAGAGCGCATCGACCGGAATAAGGCCGATCGGCGCATCTGCCGGACGGTTGGCAACAGCAGGGACATACCCCTTGCCCGTGTCAGCGGTCAGCTCCATGTTCAACGAAGCGCCTTCATCGAGGTGACAGATAACCAGATCCGGGTTCATCACTTCGATATCACCGGAAACAGCAATGTCACCAGCCTTCACTTCAGCCGGACCGGTCACGGAAAGCTGGAGCCGCTTGGGGCCTTCGCCTTCCATTTTGAGTGCGATCTGCTTTACGTTAAGGACAATGTCGGTCACATCTTCTCGCACACCGGCAAGCGATGAGAATTCATGCAGAACATTCTCGATCTTTATCGAGGTGACAGCAGCGCCTTGAAGCGAAGAAAGGAGAACCCGACGCAGGGCGTTGCCCAATGTCAGTCCAAAACCGCGCTCCAGCGGCTCTGCAACGAACGTAGCCTTGCGCTGTTCGCTGCCACTAACCTTGATCTCAAGATTAGTGGGTTTTCTCAATTCCTGCCAGTTCTTCATGTTGACAGTCATGTATTTCCCCTGGGAATGTGGCGGGAGCGCTCTGCCTTGCTAAGAAGAGAACCCCGGCCGATGCTAAAGCCAAAGCGACGCGTCCGCCGCTTCGAACGGGATTCTTGTTTAAACGCGACGCCGTTTGGACGGACGCACACCATTATGCGGGATCGGTGTCACATCACGAATGGATGTGATGGTGAAACCAACCGCTTGCAACGCACGAAGCGCTGACTCACGACCTGACCCCGGACCTTTAACCTCTACTTCAAGGGTACGCACGCCATGGTCGGCAGCCTTGCGGCCTGCGTCTTCCGCACAGACCTGCGCCGCATAAGGCGTGGATTTGCGCGAACCCTTAAAGCCCATCATACCCGCCGAGGACCAGCTGATAGCATTGCCCTGAGCGTCGGTGATGGTGATCATGGTATTGTTGAAGCTGGCGTTCACATGTGCAACGCCGGCCGAGATATTTTTGCGCTCACGCCTTTTAACGCGTTGAGGTTCCCGTGCCATATCCTAATATCCTACTTCGAAACTTGTGTTGCTACCGGAGGGCCCAAACTAGAGCATCATCCGGCGGAGAAGAAATGGAAGATAGTCCCCCGGACTATATTCTTATTTCTTCTTGCCAGCGATCGGCTTCGCCTTACCCTTGCGGGTGCGCGCATTGGTATGTGTGCGCTGGCCACGAACCGGCAGACCCTTGCGATGACGAAGGCCGCGATAGCAGGCCAGATCCATCAGGCGCTTGATGTTCATCGCAGTGGTACGGCGCAGATCGCCTTCGACGCTATAGCCTGCATCGATCGTTTCGCGAATCTGAAGTACCTCCGCATCGGAGAGATCTTGCACACGACGGCTGTGGTCAATGCCCAGCTTGTCGGCAATATCTACCGCGGCCTTGCGGCCAATGCCGTGAATATAGGTAAGCGCTATGATAACGCGCTTGTTGGTCGGGATATTAACGCCCGCAATACGTGCCATAAATAAACTACTCCTGCTCCACAGGGCGCTTGGCTGGCGTCCCATCTCAAAGCGTCAAGCCGCAATCCTGACCTTCGTTGCAAAGGGGGGTTGCGGCGCTAATCCGGATCACAGAAAACACAAGAATCGCCAAAGAAGGCGCAGCTTTATGCCTAATGTTCCGGAGAGGGCGGTCCATATCGATTCGCCTCCCCCCTGTCAAGCCAGACTCATGAGTCTCCGGACATTAGATTCACTACCCATTAACCAAATTATCGCAATGTACCCATGTTGCTCCGTTATATAGGACATAGCGCGGAGTAACGGAGATTTGGATGCAATATACCACAATATTAGTTGTCGATGATTCTGTTACAATTCGCGCGATGCTCGAGGTACTGCTTGAGCGTGACCCTTCCTTGCGCATTGTAGGCATCGCTTCTAATGCTGAAGAAACTTTCCCCCTTATCGCCGAGACCGATCCCGACGTCATAACGCTCGATATTGCCATGCCGGGCATGGGTGGCATGGACGTTCTGGAAAAAATTATGAAAAAGGAACCGCGCCCTGTAATCATGCTTTCTTCGCTCATGCGTGAAGGCTCCGAACTACGCATCGAAGCCGTAGAAAAAGGCGCTGCAGGCTGCTTCAACAAATCACGCATGGTCGCGCAAGCAGATGAACTCATCGAAATGATCAAGAGCGTTGCCTATCAGCGCGGCAACCGCAAGGAAATTCCCCGTGTCCCAATCTCCGTCATCCGCGCCTGATCAGGCGGCGCCGGACGCATCTTCCATATCGCTCTTGTGTCGCGTCGCCTTATAATATTTCCACTTCGCTGATATCCAGCGGGAAGCGGGCAACTCAATATATTCGTGCAACAGCCATGCCAGCACCGTCACCACAACCAATGCAACGGCAAAGCCGACCCATGGGTTGATATGCTGATCTGCGGCTTTGAGCATGATCACGAAGCCAATATTCTCATGTACCAGATAGAGCGGATAGCTGATTGCCCCGACCCACAATACAGGCTTAACGCACAAGAGGCGCAACGCACCGGCTAATGTTGCTGCAAAAATAATGCTGAGAACACAGCCAGCCAGAAAAAACTCAGGCCTTTCGGTAAACCATAATGTCGCCAATACAGCCGCAAAATAGGGCAATTGCTGATGCCAGCGTCGCTGTTCTGACCATATGCGATAAAAAAGCATACCGATGATGAAGAACGGCAAAAACTCAAGCACCAGCAGCATGGTCAGCCGATAGGGCATGCCGTCCCAATAGAACATGAGCCATTTCAGTGCGAGCCAGAGGATCAGCATCGGCTCCAATCGTGCCATGCCTTTGTCCAGCGCCAGCCATAAACCCAGCATACTCGTATAAAAACCCAGCTCAATTGGCAGGGTCCAATACACCCCATCGACATCAGGCACATAGAAAAAGCCCTGCAGCATGGTGAAATTGATCAATATACTCGTCGGCTCGATTTTGAGGACATCGATATCACCGCCATACACGAAAGCCAGCGTCAGCAGAATAGCAACCCAATAGGCTGGAAACAGACGCGAAAACCGGTTCATGATAAAATCTGCGACCGATGATATCCGCTCCAGCGAGAAGAAAATCGCAAAGCCCGAGATCACAAAAAAGAGCAATACCCGATATTCGCCTTCCCAAAAATTGAAAGGCACATGATCAGCATCAGGAAACATTTGCGGGAACCGCATAGTGAGATGAAAAAGGACAACGCCAATAGCCCCGATGCCACGCAAGGCATCAAGCTCGATTAAACGACCTTTGGAACGGTTCGGATACGAATCGCTAGGACGCAGCTTGACTGTCATCATGGTCCAATAAGCGATTTTCAGGTTCGTGCGTGTAAATTTTCACGGCCAATCTCCCTGACTTGTCTCTTTTTGGTCTCATCAAACCGACATCAAACCTTCATTGCCCCGTCACATGTTTAATCTAGCCGCAAAAGATCAGGCAGATTTTGGGGAGACACCGGATGATCAATTCCAGCCATAGCGCGCAAACGGCCAAGGCCGTTGCCCGGGCCGTTTCACAAAATGACAATCTCAGCCGCAAAGGGCTGATGGAGCGCGCCTTCACCTTCGCCTTTCGTGGTCTCGTCTATGCGCAAATCTGGGAAGACCCGCTCATCGACATGGAAGCCATGGCGCTTGGACCGCATAATGACATTGTCACCATTGCCAGTGGTGGCTGCAACATGCTCTCCTATCTTACAGCCGGTCCGCGCTCGCTCCACGCCGTTGATCTCAACACCGCCCATGTTGCGCTGGGCAAGCTGAAGCTGACTGCGGCGCGGCACCTCCCCGACCATGCGGCCTTTCACCGCTTCTTTGCGCAGTCAGGCCAAAGCGCCAATATTGACGCCTACAAGCGCCATGTCCGGCCCCATCTTGATGATGTAACGATCCGTTATTGGGAAAGCCGCGATCTGGCAGGCCGCAAACGGATCCATGCCTTCACCAAAAATGTCTATACGCGTGGCCTGCTCGGGCAATTCATCTCCACGGCCCATATCATTGCGAGGCTCTATCGCATCGATCCGCGTGAGCTGCTGGAAGCACGGTCTGTCGAGGAGCAGCGCGCCATATTCGAACACCGGTTCGCGCCCTTGTTCGAGCGCAAATTCATCCGCTGGCTTACCCAGCAACCTGCCTCCCTTTTTGGCCTGGGCATACCTCCTGCCCAATATGAATCATTATGTGCGGGGGAGGCGCAAGACATGGCCGGTGTATTGCGACAGCGTCTCGAAAAGCTGGCCTGTGATTTTGATATCCGTGACAATTATTTTGCGCAACAAGCCTTCGGACGTGGATATGCGCACGAAGCCGGTGCTTCCCTTCCTCCCTATCTCGAAGCCCGGCAATATGAGGCTCTGCGCAGTCATCTTGATCGTGCCGGCATCCATCATTGCAATTTCGTTGATTATCTCAACCGCCACGAAGCGGGCAGCTTCGACCGTTATGTACTGCTCGATGCGCAGGACTGGATGACCGACGCACAGCTCAATGCTCTGTGGAGCGAGATCAGTCGCACTGCCCGCCCCGGCGCGCGCGTCATCTTCCGCACCGCCGCAGCGCCCAGCCTGTTGCCGGGGCGTGTTGCCGACGACACGCTCACCCTCTGGCATTATGAAGAGCAACGCTCGCTTAATTATACCAGGCGTGATCGTTCGGCTATTTATGGCGGCTTCCATCTTTATATTCGCAAAGGTGGATAATGAGCGCGGTTGCCACCAATGACCATGCCAGGCATATGGACTCTGTTTACAGGATCCAGCGCCATTTCTATGATCTCACCCGCAAATATTATCTGCTCGGGCGAGACCAGCTTATCGCCGGACTGAGCGCCGGGCCGGATACACAAGTACTCGAAATTGGCTGCGGTACCGGGCGCAACCTGATTGCCGCAGCATATCAATGGCCAGATGCGCATTTTACCGGCCTCGACATCAGCGCTGCAATGCTGGATACGGCGCGAACATCCATAGCGCGCAAAAATCTCAGCCGCACTGTCAAGCTGATCGAAGCCGATGCCTGTCATATCGCACGCACACCGCAATTGTCTGGCAAGCGCTATGATCGCATCTTCATGTCCTATACGCTCTCGATGATCCCCGACTGGGAGCGCGCGACAGCAGAAGCCCTCGCCATGCTCGCACCAAAGGGCCGGCTGCATATTGTTGATTTCGGCCAGCAGGAACAGCTGCCCCGCTGGTTTCGGGCAGCACTGTACACATGGCTGTCAAAATTTCATGTCACGCCCCGTGCCAACCTGCCGAATATATTGGAGCAGCTTGCCATACGACATGGACGCACTCTTGGTTTTCGTCAGCTCTATCGCGGCTATGCCTGGGAAGCGGTCGTTTCATCACCAGTTTGAATATCCAGCCTGAACGCCCCTGCCCAACATGCCAGTGACACTCCAACAGCGCACCATAAAGCCATAGTATCAAAGCGCGTCTGCATCGCTGCCCCGGCAACCGCACCAGCGACCAACGCCAGCCACAGCATCGCGTGCGGCATCCATGCGCGCGGGTCTTCGCCCATAAGTGCACCGGCGATGCGTTGCCCGGCCTTGACGAAAGTGCCGGTCATATAGGTCAGCCCGACCAATACTTCACCATCGCGCTCGAAGGTCGCATTTTCGGCACCCATCGCAAAAGCGAGCGCCAGTGCAGACGCCATAGCCCATCCCCATTGCGCCCCTGCAGCGCCTAATATCAGGGCCACCGACACCAGCGCGAGAACGGCGCTATGGCGCCTGCGCGATACACGCCCTGTCAACGACCCACAAACCACGCCTATAAAGAAGCTTGCGATCAAGCCTGCCGCCTTGATCCAGTCCGGCGCGGCATCGAACATGCCAACCGCAAGGCGTGTGCTGTTGCCGCTCATGAAGGACACGAAAAAGCCACCGACCTGAATAAAGCCGATGGCGTCAACATAACCAGCGAGCACGGCAAGGCTCAAAGCCAATATTCGTGCGCGCCGGTCAAGTTGGATCATAATATCTTTATAGCGTCAGACAACGCCATATGCGAGCATCGCGTCGGCCACTTTCTTGAAGCCCGCAATATTCGCGCCCTTCACATAGTCGACATAATCATCAGACACACGGCCATAAGTCAGGCAGCTGTCATGAATGCCTTCCATGATGTCGAGCAGCAATTGTTGCAGCTCAGCCTCTTTCCAGCTGCGCCGCTCGCTGTTCTGGCTCATCTCAAGGCCGGAAACGGCCACGCCGCCAGCATTGGCCGCCTTGCCCGGCGCGAAGAATATCTGTGCGTCCTTGAAGACATGCACACCCTCAAGGTTGGTCGGCATGTTCGCACCTTCCGAAACGGCGATACAACCATTGGCAACAAGCATTTTGGCGTCATCGCCGAGCAGCTCATTTTGCGTTGCGCAAGGCAAAGCAACATCGCAGGGCACGCCCCATGGCGTCTTGCCCTCATGGAAGGTCGCGCCTTTAAATTCCTCGACATATTCGGAGATACGGCCACGGCGACGCGTCTTGTGCGCTTTCACCCAGTCGATCTTCTCCTGACTGATGCCATCGGGGTCATGAATATAGCCCTGACTGTCAGAAAGCGTGAGCACCTTGCCGCCCAGCTGCGTTACCTTTTCCGCCGCATGTGTCGCCACATTGCCCGAGCCGGAAATCACGGCTGTTTTACCGTGCAAATCCTGTCCTTTGGTCTTGAGCATATTCGCAAGAAAATACACCGCGCCATAGCCGGTCGCTTCAGGGCGGATCAGCGAGCCGCCATATTCCAGCGCCTTGCCGGTCAGCACGCCGGTAAACTGGTTGGTGATGCGTTTATACTGGCCAAACATATAGCCAATCTCGCGACCACCCACGCCGATATCACCCGCAGGAACGTCAACATCCGCGCCAACATGACGATACAGCTCCGTCATGAAGCTCTGGCAGAAGCGCATCACTTCATGGTCGCTCTTGCCCTTGGGGTTGAAGTTCGCACCGCCCTTGCCGCCGCCCATGGGCAGGCCAGTCAGTGCGTTTTTAAAGGTCTGCTCGAAAGCGAGGAACTTCAGCACGCTCTCGGTTACGCTGGGGTGAAACCGTATGCCACCCTTATAGGGGCCAATCGAATTGTTGTTCTGCACCCGCCAGCCACGGTTCACGCGGATATTATTATTGTCATCTTCCCAACAGACGCGGAAGCTGATGATCCGATCCGGCTCAGCGATACGGCGCAATATCTGATAATGATGATATTCTTCCTTGTCGGCGATGAACTCGTAAATATCTTCAGCGACTTCCTGCACCGCCTGAACAAACTCTGTCTGCCCCGGATTGCGCTTTTTTACGCCTTCAATAAATGTCGGCAAGTCAACATGATCTGATACGGCCATTAGCATTTCCCCTGATTAGAATATTAATGTGCGTCCCGAAAACCAGTCGCTCGAATCAGCTGGTATTAGCGAGCAGCCTATCTGCAAATCGAAGAGAAGTCGTGTTCCTAGTCACCAAAACATATAGATATCAAACAATAAATATGCTTTTCAGGTACCAAGACAGCCATATCTCAGCAATGTGAGAGTCCAGAAATATAAACGGGCCACCTGGGCCAAACGCAGCCTTCAACAATAACGCTTCATCAGCTCTGATCGATGTGCGAACACAGCCTCATCATTCATGTCATACCCGTCTCGCGCCGCATTGGGAATAAGCGCGGCCAAACGCTCACGATCATGTGCCAAGGCAACAAGCTCGCCCGCCAACGCTTTGGGGTCCATCGCGGTCAATATACCGCCATTATGGCCACAGATAAGATCTTCGGAATAGGAAGAACTATACCCCACAAGCGGCGTGCCAGACACCAGCGCTTCAATGAGGCAACGCGGCGATTCCGGTGTCAGGTGACAAAACAGCATAAGATGGGCACCACGCAGAGCTTCCAGTAATTGGGGTCTCTCCGTCACAGGACCAGGAAAATACACACAATCACTTAAGCCAAGGCTGTCAACCTGTGCACATGCCTCGTCCAGTTGTGGGCCACTGCCGTACCAGCGCGCACGAAAGGCGACACCCTGTTTCCTGACGATATGCAGCGTTTCGATCCAGTCCATTACGCCTTTGTCAGGATGAACACGCCCCACATAAATGAGGTCCAGCGCCTCATTAGCGCGGGCACTCTCAACCTTGGCCAGAAGCTGGTCGGAAGAAATGCGATCTACAGGCTTAAGGTGAATGTTATGAACAAGATGTGGATTGGGGCTGTATGACCGGTAGGTATCAAACGTGTCTTTACCATGGAACAGGCCCAACGCCGAACGGCGGATGACACGGCGCTCAAGAAGAAAGGCGACCCGGCTATCCACCCATCGAACAAGGCGTCGCACACCGCGGGAACGACCCGCATTGAGCCGCATGACTTCCGATTCCACGCGATCGGTCCACACGGAAGCCTTGCGGCCACGTTGTGCAGCCATTAGCGCACCAACGGCACCCCAGTCGCCCCATGCGCCGCCAATAGCAAATTGCAGATAGTCATGCTGCTCAATCAGTTTGGCAAACAGGCGGCGCATTGCAGGCAGTGCTTTCAGAAAAGCAAGCGGCCTCGGCGCCAGAGGTAATATGACGACATTAAGGCGCTGATCCAGCCCAAGCTGATCAATCGCCACAGTGTCAGCGGGCGGCACCTGATTATCAATAACCTTAACAGCCAGCGTCATGCTGCTAAAATGCTGCAACCACTGGTGCAAGCCATTGGCGGCTTGGGCATCTATAAAGAGTTTGTGCTCTTTCCGGAAAACGGGAAGTGGCAGGACAAGCAGGAGGGATGCTACGGGCCGATCTATTGTCTGCTCATCCATACAACTAGGCCAAAACCGCTCCGATTGCTGCCGAAACCTGTTTCATGTCCGCCATGCCATCTACCCGGCTAACAATAGCACGTGCTTCATAAATTGGCAGAATGGGTGCAGTCTTGGCGCGATATTCCGCCATGCGGGTACGCACTGTTTCCTCATTATCATCAGCGCGGCGCTTGAATTCGCTGCTGCCGCATTTGTCGCAGGTGCCTTCTTTAGCGGGCTGTTTGAAACTGTCGTGATACCCCTCACCGCAGCTTGCGCAGGTAAAGCGACCGGTAATACGCTCGACGAGCGCATCTTCGTCCACTTCCAGCTCAATCACATGGTCCAATGAACGCCCGCGCGCCGACAACAGTTCATCAAGGCTGTGAGCCTGTGCCTCTGTGCGCGGATAACCATCAAATATCACGCCCGTTTCAGGGGAAAGCGCATCAAGGGCTTCGCCGATAATACCAGAGACGATATCATCCGAGACCAGACCGCCCGCTTCCATCACCGCCTTGGCCTGTAGCCCAACAGGTGTTGCTGCTTTCACCGCAGCACGCAGCATGTCACCTGTAGAAAGCTGCACCATGCCCCGGCTGTCCACCAGGAGGCTCGCCTGTGTGCCTTTGCCCGCACCCGGCGGTCCCAACAAGATAATATTCATTTCTGTCCCCTGTTAAAGCGCGTCCCGGGTGCAGCAGGTTAGCGCATACGTCCTTTGAGCTTGGCCTTCTTGATCAGATCGCCATATTGATGAGCGAGCAGATGGCTCTGAATCTGGGTCACGGTATCAACCGTAACATTGACAACAATGAGCAGGCTGGTGCCGCCCAGATAAAAAGGAATGCCCGCCTGCGAAATCGCATATTCCGGAATGAGACAGATCAGCGCCAGATAGGCCGCCCCGATAACGGTGATGCGCGTCAGCACATAATCGAGATAATTCTCAGTGTTCTTGCCGGGGCGAATGCCAGGAATGAAACCGCCGTTTTTCTTCAGATTGTCAGCCGTTTCTTCCGGGTTGAATACAAGGGCTGTGTAAAAGAAACAGAAGAAGATAATGCCGAAGCCATAGAGCCCCATATAAACCGGGCTGCCATGGCTGAGATACTGATTCAGCGTCAGCACAAAATCGCCCCATGCGCTCTCTCCGGCGACCCTGTCACCAGCGAAACGTGATACCGTAAGCGGCATCAACAGCAGTGAACTGGCGAAGATGGGTGGGATAACGCCTGCGGTATTGACCTTGAGCGGCAAATGGCTGCGATCCGCCTGCATCAAGCCCTGTTTGGTCTGGCGCTTGGGATATTGGATCAGCACGCGACGTTGCGCACGTTCCATGAAACAAATAAATGCGATCAGGCCAAGCGCCATGATCATAATGCCAACAATGAGCAGACCCGAAATCGAGCCTTCGCGGCCAGACTGGAACAGATTGCTGAGCGTAACGGGAAGCTGCGCGACAATACCCGCCATGATGATCAGCGAAACGCCATTGCCGATACCACGCGAGGTGATTTGCTCACCCAGCCACATCAGGAACATGGTACCGCCGATCAGTGAGACCACTGCTGCAATACGGAACAGCATGCCCGGCTCGACAACCGCCTGCATCCCCTGCGACGCCCCAAAGCTCTCCAGCCCTACCGCGATGAAATAGCCCTGAACGGCCGTGAGGCCCACCGTGCCATAACGCGTATACTGGTTAAGCTTCTTGCGCCCGCTCTCGCCTTCTTTCTTGATAGCCGCAAGCGTAGGAGAAAGCGCCGCAGCAAGCTGCACGACGATGGATGCCGTAATATACGGCATGACACCAAGCGCAATGAGGCTCATGCGTTCAAGCGAGCCACCCGAGAATGTATTAAAAATATCGAGCACACCGCCCTGTGTCTGCGCATAAAGCGCGCGCAATACCGTAGGGTCAACACCAGGCAGTGGTACAAAGCTCAGGAAACGGAATATGACAAGAGCGCCAAGCGTAAACCAAAGGCGCTTTTTCAGCTCGGTGGCCTGCGCAAATTTGGCGAGGCTGATATTCGATGCAAGCTGGTCAGCTCTGGATGCCATTGCTGTATAATACCTTCAAAATCCGACCGCCTCAATGCGGCGCAAAAAATGTCCCTAGCGGTTTATCACGCCTCTGTGAACCAAAGACGAGTCCTCACTTTGATCAGTTGGCGATTTGTGTGCGATAACGCAAGAGGGAAGCAATCAATATGACAAGCTAACTATGTGTCAATTCCGTATCGGCTATCAATATAAAACCCCGCCACCCCTCTTCGGGCAGCGGGGCTGTATATTCAATCACCTATGATGTTCAGCCCTTGGCTGCAGCCTTTTTCGCGCTGCCCTTTTTGGCTTTCGCTTTGTCAGCAGCGCTGACGACTGCGATCACGTCTACCTTGCCACCAGCTTTTTCGACCGCTTCGATCGCACCCTTGGAGGCTCCAGCAACCGAGAAACTCAGCTTGGCTTTGATCTCGCCCTTGCCGAGCAGACGCACGCCGTCCTTGCCACCACGAGCCAGGCCGGCAGCCTTGAGCGTCGCATGATCGATTGTCGCTTTGGCATCGAGCTTGCCGGCATCAATCACCTTCTGGATCGCACCGAGGTTAACCTCTGCAAAGTCCTTGGCGAAGATATTGTTGAAGCCGCGCTTCGGGATGCGCATGTGGAGTGGCATCTGGCCACCCTCAAAGCCATTGATGGCAACACCAGAGCGCGACTTCGCGCCCTTCTGGCCACGGCCTGCGGTCTTGCCCTTGCCAGAACCGATACCACGGCCCACACGCATGCGGCCCTTGCGGGCGCCTTCATTATCCTTGAGTTCGTTCAGTTTCATAATATGCACTCGCTTTCGCTGTGTTCGCGCTTGATTTGGATGAAGCGCGCGCCTTAGCCGCTGAAACCCGCCTTGTCACCCCCTTTGCTCAAAAATTATGCCTCACGCTCTCTGGACAGCGCTATACGCGCCCGATAGAGGAGCCGACTATACAGTTTCAGGACGTGTCATGAGCAGAGAAACCACCGACGCGCTGCTCCAGCGCTATTATACCGCATTCAACACCCGGGACTATCCCGCAATGCTCGGTTGCATCGCCGATAATGTTGCGCATGATATCAATCAGGGCGAACGCGAACAGGGCAAAGAGGCTTTTACAGCGTTTCTCCGGCAAATGGACACCGCCTATAGCGAAGAACTGCGTGATATCATGATCATGACAAACCATGATGGAACCCGCGCCGCAGCCGAATTTATCGTGCATGGAACATATAAGCAGGGCGAGGAAGGCTTTCCTCCTGCACAGGGGCAAGGCTATGTTCTCCCGGCCGGTGCCTTCTTCGAAATCGAGGATGAACTGATCTCGCGAATTTCCGTCTATTATAATCTGGCAGACTGGATCGCACAGGTATCATGAAACCCCGTATCCGCACGCTGACCGATCCTGTCGAGCGCGCCGATATTCTTCCCGAGCTGGCGCGGCTGCGTATCTCCGTCTTTCGCGAATGGCCTTATCTTTATGATGGGACAGAAGAATATGAAGCCAGCTACCTGCGTGAATTTATTGTCGAGCCAGGGTCCGTGCTGGTCATTGCCGAAGTGGCAGACGGCATTGTCGGGGCGGCGACGGCCTCTCCCATGACTGGTCAAAAACCTGAATTTCGTATCCCTTTTACTAATCAAACGACAGATATTGAAGCGCTGTTTTACTTTGGCGAGTCCGTACTCGACATGCGCTATCGCGGCCTTGGCATCGGCCACAGTTTTTTCGATGCGCGGGAAGAGGCCGCACGACAGGCAGGGGCAACCGCCTGCTGTTTCTGCGCCGTCATCCGGCCGGAAGATCATCCTCTGCGCCCCGTCAAAGCGCGGAACCTGCACCCCTTCTGGCGTGCGCGCGGTTATGCACCCGCAAAAGGAGTGACCGGTTCGCTGAGCTGGAAAGATATCGACCAGCCTCAGGAAACCCCGCATGATATGCAATTCTGGTTACGGCCCCTGGAAAGCTGAAACAAAAAGCCCGCCAGACCATCGTCCAGCGGGCTTTTGTTGTTGAATATAGAAGTAGTGAATCAGCCTTCGATCACCTGCACCATATGCGGCAGTTTTGCGATCGCGCCACGTACTTCAGGCGTATCCTGAAGCTCCACCTCACGGTGCATTTTGCCGAGACCCAGACCGATCAATATCTTCTTCTGGGCTTCGGGGCGACGGATTGGTGACCCAATCTGCTTGATCTTGATGGTTTTCTTGGCAGCTTTCGCCATCATATTTACTCCGCAATCGCTTCAGCATCGGCCTGGGCGACTTCATCAGAAGCACCACCGCGACGCAGCAGATCAGCCACCTTCTTGCCGCGACGCTGCGCGACAGACTTGGGGCTGGTCTGCTCACCGAGCGCCTCAAAGGTCGCCCGGATCATGTTATAGGGATTTGATGTGCCATTTGACTTGGTCACAACATCTGCAACTCCAAGGCTCTCGAACACGGCGCGCATCGGACCACCAGCGATGATACCGGTACCGGCAGGTGCCGAGCGAACGGTTACATTGCCTGCACCAAAATGACCACGGCCATCATGATGCAATGTGCGGCCTTCCTTGAGCGCAACGCGAACCATCTTCTTTTTCGCAGCAGCAGTCGCCTTGCTGATCGCCTCAGGCACTTCGCGCGCCTTGCCATGGCCAAAGCCGACGCGGCCCTTGCCATCGCCAACAACAACAAGTGCAGCGAAACCGAAGCGCTTACCGCCTTTGACGGTTTTGGAAACACGGTTGATATGGACCAGCTTTTCGATCAGCTCTTCACCCTGATCTTCATCGCGATTGCCACGACGATCATCACGGCGGCCCCGACCACCACGACCGCCATCACGGCCACCACCACCGCCACGTCCACGACGCGGAGCGCGGGTCTCAGCAGCGGGTGCTTCAGTCGCAGGTGCGGCAGCTGCGGCAGGCGCTGCAGCAGCTGTTTCAGCTTCGTTCTTCACTTCATCAGCCATATCAGAACTCCAGCCCGCCTTCACGGGCAGCATCGGCCAGCGCCTTCACGCGGCCATGGAACAGGAAACCACCGCGATCAAACACGACGCTGGTGACGCCCGCCTTGGTGGCGGCAGCGGCGATACGCTTGCCAACATCAGCGGCGGCAGCGGAGTTGGACCCCGCTTTGCCACGCACATCCTTGTCCAATGTAGAGGCAGCAGCAACCGTGCGCCCCTGAGCATCATCAATGACCTGCGCATAAATATGCTTGCCAGAGCGGTGAACGGAAAGACGCGGACGCAAAGCGCCACGAGCCTTGAGAGCGGTGCGAACGCGACGACGGCGCCGTTCGAAGAGAGAGAGTTTCGCCATGGCTTACTTCTTCTTGCCTTCTTTGCGGAAGATATACTCACCGCGATATTTGATACCCTTGCCTTTATAAGGCTCCGGCTTGCGCCAGCGACGGATTTCTGCAGCGACCTGACCGACCAGCTGCTTGTTGATGCCATTGATCTCAACCGTGGTGTTATCCGGAGTCTTGATCTCAATGCCTTCTGGCACCGCAAAATCGACATCATGGCTGAAGCCAAGCTGCAGCTTCAGATTTTTGCCCTGAGCCTGCGCACGATAGCCAACGCCGTTGATTTCCAAAACCTTGGTATATCCTTCGGTTACACCAGTGATCAGATTTTGTACCAATGTGCGCTGCATGCCCCAGAAGGACCGTGCACGCTTGGTGTCATTAGCAGGCGTTACGGAGACACTGTCTCCTTCGACTGCATAGCTCACTTCATCAACCAGCGCCATAGCGAGAGTGCCCTTGGGCCCCTTCACCGAAAGCTGGCCGTTGTCGATCGTAGCGGTAACACCGCTCGGGATCGCAACAGGTTTCTTGCCAATACGTGACATGGTTAGAATACCTCCGCCAGTACTTCGCCACCGACATTCTGATCGCGCGCTTCGCCGTCAGAAAGAACACCCTGTGGCGTCGATACGATGGTGATACCCAGACCATTGCGAACTATCGGCAGCTCTTTACTACCGGAATATACGCGACGGCCAGGCTTGGAGACACGCGCGACATGTTGGATCGCGGGCTGTCCTTCAAAATATTTCAGTTCGATGCGAATGCCCGGGTGTTTACCCAGCGCTTCTTCACTGTAGCCACGAATATAGCCTTCACGCTGCAACACGTCGAGAACGCGAATGCGCAGCTTGGAGGCCGGGGTGGTGACGCTGTCCTTGCGCGCCGACTGCCCGTTGCGGATACGGGTGAGCATATCACCCAGAGGATCTGTCAAAGCCATATTGCTATCCTTACCAGCTCGACTTGGTGACGCCCGGGATCAGACCTTTATTGGCCAGATCACGCAGTTGAATACGGCAGAGCCGGAACTTGCGGTAATATGCGCGGGGACGACCGGTCATTTCGCAACGATTGCGAACACGGGTCGGATTACCGTTGCGCGGAATTTCAGCCATCTGCAGGCGTGCGATCAGACGCTCGGTATCATCGAGAGACTTGTCAGCTGCAATAGCCTTCAGCTTCGCATATTTGCCGGCATATTTCTTCACCAGCTTCTTGCGACGCTCATTCTTGTTGATGGAACTCAGTTTCGCCATGACTTAAGTTCTCTTCCTTCCTTCATGCAGACAGCTCACGCGGCCTGCTGTTCCTCTTCAACCGGGAAAGGGAAACCGAATAGACGCAGCAGTTCACGCGCTTCTTCGTCCGTTTTCGCGGTCGTTGTGATGATGATGTCCATGCCACGCACCTGATCAATGCGGTCATAGTTGATTTCGGGGAAAATAATCTGTTCCTTGATCCCGAAAGCGTAGTTACCGCGGCCATCGAATGATTTCGGGTTCAGGCCACGGAAATCGCGAATACGGGGCATTGCGATAGTGACCATACGATCCAGAAACTCATACATGCGCTCACGACGCAAGGTCACCTTCGTACCAATTGGCATGCCTTCACGCAGCTTGAACTGCGCAATCGACTTTTTCGCCTTGGTGATGACCGGCTTCTGGCCAGCGATCAGTTCCATTTCCTCAGCCGCCTGAGCGACCTTCTTTTTGTCCTGGGTCGCTTCGCCCACACCCATGTTGAGCGTGATCTTTTCGATCCGGGGAACTTCCATATGATTTTTGTAACCGAATTTTTCGGTCATAGCCTTCGCGATCGTCTCGTCAAAGACAGTCTTGAGGCGCGGGATATATTTGTCAGCCATCAGATGACCTCCCCGGACTTCACGGCCACACGGACCTTCTTGCCGTCCTGTACTTCAAAGCGGACACGGGTGGCTTTGCCATCCTTGCCTGCGACAGCAACGTTGGAAATATGCAGCGGAGCCGGCTTGCGGTCGATACCACCCTGCGGGTTCATCTGGTCCGGCTTGCGATGGCGGGCATGCACATTGATACCATCAACGAGCACCTTGTCTTCCTTCGGGAGAACCTGAAGAACAGCGCCGCTACGGCCCTTGTCCTTGCCAGCGAGCACGACAACCGTGTCACCCTTCTTGATACGTGCAGCGCTCATTACAGCACCTCCGGAGCAAGCGAAATGATCTTCATATGGCCTTTGCCACGCAGCTCGCGCACAACAGGGCCAAAGATACGAGTGCCGATCGGCTCTTCGCTCTTGTTGACCAGCACAGCAGCATTGCCGTCAAAGCGGATAACGCTGCCGTCAGGGCGGCGTACATCCTTGCGGGTGCGCACGATGACGGCACGATGCACATCACCTTTTTTCACACGGCCTTTAGGCTGCGCTTCCTTGACGGAGACGACGATAATGTCGCCCACGCCCGCTACACGCCGCTTTGAGCCGCCCAGCACCTTGATGCACTGAACGCGCTTGGCACCGCTGTTATCGGCGACCTCAAGATTGGATTGCATCTGGATCATGGATCCGGTTCCTTCTTACCTGGCTTGCCGGAAATTTCCGGTAGTTCCTAAATATTAGCGGTTCAGGCCGCAGCTTCGGGTGACTTGTGCGTATCCACCCGCTCGATGACCTTCCAGGTCTTGAGCTTCGAGATCGGCGCAGTCTCTTCGATGCGGACCGTCTCACCCTCAGAATAGGCATTCGCCTCATCATGAGCATGATATTTCTTCGAACGACGGATGATCTTGCCGTAGAGCGGGTGCTTCACCTTACGCTCGACACGGACCACTATCGTTTTATCACCCTTGTCGGAAACCACTGTTCCCGTCAGCACGCGCTTGGGCATGAGAAGCTTCCTTTCTTACTTCGCTGCACGGGCGCGTTCGCCCTGCAACGTTTTGATCTGGGCAATAGCGCGACGTACTTCGCGCACACGGCTTGGCTTTTCGAGCTGGTTCGTCGCTGACTGAAAACGCAGGTTGAACTGCTCTTTCTTCAGATTGGTCAGCTCGCCAGTCAGCTCATCATCAGACTTGGTTTTGAGATCGGTGATCTTTGCCATGCCCTTATCCTTCCAGATGCGAGGTGTCACCCAGACGGGCCACAACCTTGGTCTTGATCGGCAGCTTCATAGCCGCGCGAGAGAATGCTTCAGCAGCGAGCGGACCGGGTACACCGTCCAGTTCAAACAGGATGCGGCCTGGCTTAACCCGCGCTGCCCAATATTCGACGCTGCCCTTGCCTTTACCCTGACGAACTTCAGCGGGCTTTTTCGACACAGGAACATCGGGAAACACGCGGATCCACAAACGGCCCTGACGGCGAATGTGACGGGTGATCGCACGACGCGCCGCTTCGATCTGGCGTGCGGTGATCCGTTCCGGCTCAAGAGCCTTCAGACCATAAGAGCCGAAATTCAACGCGCTACCACCCTTGGCATCGCCCTTGATCCGACCCTTGAAGGTCTTACGGAACTTCATTTTCTTCGGTTGCAGCATGATGCTTTACCTTGCCTTTATCAATGCGCCGGACGGACGCCGGAGGTTTGAGCCTCCATCATCAGCCGGTCGGTGGCCATCGGGTCGTGGCCCAATATTTCGCCCTTGAAGATCCAACACTTAATGCCGCACACGCCATAGGCTGTATGTGCACTTGCTTCGGCATAATCGACATTACCGCGCAGCGTGTGCAACGGAACGCGACCTTCGCGATACCATTCAACACGAGCGATCTCGGCGCCGCCAAGACGGCCGCCGCATGTGATCTTAATGCCTTCTGCGCCAAGACGCAGAGCAGATTGCACCGCACGCTTCATCGCACGACGGAACGCGATACGGCGTTCGAGCTGATCTGCGACACCTTGCGCTACGAGCTTGGCATCGACTTCCGGCTTGCGGATTTCTACGATGTTCAAACTCACGTCAGACGATGTCATATCAGCCAGCTTGCGGCGCAGCTTCTCAATGTCCGCACCCTTCTTGCCGATGATCACGCCGGGGCGCGCAGCATAGATGTTGACGCGGCACAGCTTGGCCGGGCGCTCAATAACCACCTTTGAGATCGCAGCCTGTGGCACGGTCTTCATGATGAATTCGCGGATCTTGATATCTTCCATAAGAAGACGGCCATAGTCCTGCCCTTCAGCGAACCAGCGACTGTCCCAGGTACGGTTGATCTGAAGACGCAGACCGATCGGATTACTCTTATGACCCATTTGCTTACGCCTCCGCTTCGGTCTGTTCGCGTACCACGATCCGAACCCGGCTAAACGGCTTCAGGATACGGGTCGACTTGCCACGGCCACGCGTATGGAAACGCTTCATGACCAGGCCCTTGCCTACCGATGCCTCGGCAACGACCAGCGAGTCCACGTCGAGATTATGGTTGTTCTCGGCATTGGCGATTGCCGACGAGAGCACTGTGCTCACATCAACAGCCATTGCCTTCTTGGAGAAAGCAAGAATGTTCAGCGCGTCTTCAACCTTGCGGCCACGGATGAGCGTCGCAACAAGATTCAGCTTCTGTGCCGAACCGCGGATCGACTTGCCGACTGCCAGCGCTTCATTGTCACCAACGCGGCGGGGTGCTTTTGCCTTACCCATTAGCGCTTACCCTTCTTGTCGGCCGCATGACCGGGGAAGAAACGCGTTGGCGCGAACTCACCCAGCTTGTGACCCACCATATCCTCGTTCACCGAGACGGGAACATGCTTACGGCCATTATAGACGTTGAACGTCAGGCCTACGAATTGCGGCAAGATGGTCGAGCGGCGCGACCAGGTCTTGATCGGGCCAGACTTGGAGCCAGCTTCCTGCGCGGATTCTGCCTTTTTCAGCAGATGAAGGTCCACAAACGGACCCTTCCAGACGGAACGAGCCATCGCTTACCTCTTCTTCTTGGCGTGACGCGACCGGATAATCATGCGGTCGGTCTGTTTATTGTTGCGGGTGCGCGCACCCTTGGTCGGCTTGCCCCATGGAGTCACCGGATGGCGACCACCAGAGGTCCGGCCTTCACCACCACCATGGGGATGGTCGACCGGGTTCTTCGCAACGCCGCGTGTCAACGGGCGCTTGCCAAGCCAGCGATTGCGGCCAGCCTTGGCGAGATTGGTGTTG